>Ga0116189_1002419_pt1 | contig 13846 bp, 27 predicted proteins | sample AD_JPNTR3_MetaG_FD_89895 | JGI IMG/M metagenome (GOLD analysis project Ga0116189, IMG submission 89895) | Active sludge microbial communities of municipal wastewater-treating anaerobic digesters from Japan - AD_JPNTR3_MetaG | ecosystem: Engineered > Bioreactor > Anaerobic > Digestate | place... | reverse complement strand
CGAAATAAAGAAATTAGGAGTATTTTCATATGTTAATGCATATGAAGATGCTGGAATGATATACATTGTTGCTTGTCCAAACATACGACTTTTCAAGAATAGTAATGCTGATTATTTTACTGTCGATATAAGAGCCTTTGAGTTAGATGATTATGAAAAATCTAAAATCAATAAGTACTTAAGAACAAATGGAAATATACAATTAACTAGAAAGTATAAAATAGACTCTCCTCAATTGTCTTATTATATAGTAAATGTATTCGTAATCAGATATTCTGATTCGACAGATGATTCGATTCAATCTCAAATAATTGATAGAGTGTCAGAGTACTTTTTAAATTTTAACAGAATTGATAGAATTCCAAAATCCGATATTGTTGCCGATCTATCATCACTTAATGATGTCCACTCTGTGGATGTCCAATTTATTTCAAGGAAAAATGAAGAATATCATAAACAAGAAATAAAGAAGAAGGAAAACAATAGATTAGGATTCACGAAGTTTGATGTTAACATTGCAGCAAACGCAAACAAGGACATATCCATACCCAATTCTAATATCGATCCGGTTAAAGTTAGCCCAGATTATATTCCTAATGCGACTTTGGGACTTGACCCGGTTCTAGGTGACATAGTATTTGAAGCTAGAGAAATGCCTATAATTAGAGGTGGTTGGTATGATAGAAATGGAATTTATTTTTCAGATGAGATGGAATCCTTGGGACTTAAATCAATCAATATAATCAAAAAGGGAGTAGTTGATTCTAAATTAAAAAACAATAGATTCTAATGAAATACATAAAGAAGATCTTCGAATCAAATGAAACGTCTTTGGATCAAATAAAAGATATTTTCCAGGACCTTTCGGATATAACATATGTTAATATAACTGAGGAGTACTTTGCAGAAAATTATGATGAATCCCCATACCATGTGCTCAAGGTGACCCATTGCCCGGCCGGGAGGTGCTTCATCCCGATGTCCGCTGCCATTGAAATTGGAGATGGCAACCAGATCGAGAGAATTGGATATTCTATTAGAATAAAAGACCAGATTCAATTGAGTGGATTCAGATTAATCTCTGATATATTTGATTGCCTAGACAAATCAATTAAAATGATTAAATCAATTGATCCAACGATGGAAGTCTATATAAGAAAAACAGAATCTATTATTCCTGATATCTATCTTCTGAAGGAAGAAAATAGGGAAGAAATTATTAAACATCAAATTACACTTGACGTTGACTATGTTGTTAATATAGTCAATAGCACTCCATCGCACAAAAAAATATCTAAAAATATCTTCACAAATATAAATGTATCAAAAAATAAGACGGAAATTTCATTTCAAAATGAACTAGAAGAGGAGTTTGTTAAGTCCTTTAAATTTATGTGGATGGAAGAGGTCAATTCAGATTGTGAAATTTCATCACTGAATAATAAAATTTTGATTAGATTCAAGGAAGATTTATATTAATTGAAGTTGATTTTAATATGATTTATGCTCGAATATTCCTGTCCTCCAAATTGGAGAGTATATTTTTTCATATCTATCCACCTTTTAAATCGTTGGTATATGCATGCACAGTTTCTATCTCTTATTCCATGATTTGAAAGATATGTATTTCTTAAGGACATTTGTCCTCCTGAATATTTATATCCACCGTTATCAAGGACTTCAATCCAAAATTCTAATGTTTTTACAAGTTCTATAAAATCAATATCTGAGTCTTTTCTAAAATTAATAATTATGGCTCCAGAATTGATTCTGAATAGGTCTCAATTCTGAGGGTTGGAAAAATTTCGGATATCTGTTCTTCCAAGTCCAAAAAATACCCATTGTTTTTAGATTCAAATATGGAGAACGATTTTATTATCACAGTGTATATATAAACTTAATATATAAATCATGCTCTACAATAGAAAAGATGTACCAGAACTCCATCAATTAAAACACAGACATGATGATAATGATCAATTTGTTGATTACGAGAAAACAATACTAAATTCATCTTTGTCTCCTCACATGTATGAAAACGATATGATGAATGAATGGCTTAATCGAATGCAGCCACTAACCTCTCTGATTTTTGATCAAGTAAATGTCATGAAGAATCTTAAAAACTACACAGTGGATAAGTACTATTATAAACACGGGAAATAATAATCCAAATAGGAAAATCAATTATAATATATAATATATAATATATAATGGCAGAAAGAAAAATATCAGGTTTTAAGAAGTTTTCTGATCTGAAACATAAAGAAAATTTAGAAGAGGACAATTCGGTAATTCGACCAACTACTGACTCTGATAGACCCGCCAATCCAAATCTACCAAAGGAGACAAAAAAGATCGAAAAAAGAACCTCAAAAAGAGATGTTCCCGAGCCTCAACCTGATGAGAATAAGACTGGGGAAATAAACGAAGAATCCAATGTCAAGTTATATGGGAAAGTGGCCAAATTTCCCAAGAAAACAAAAGCATCTAAAGCATATAATTTTCTTGAAAATGTTAAAATATCTAAAAATTCTATTTGGTACATACTTATTGAAAAACAAGATAATGAATTACAGATGGTCAAATACAACAATAAAAAGGGATTTGATCTTGCTAAATTCGTTACTGAATTGAAATTTTTCTACACGAAGAAATATTCTGATAATAAAAATATTCTGAAATTGGTTGAATCGATACATGTCGGAGGAGCTGAAGAATTTTCAACAATTAGAAATATTCCTAATATTGAAGTAGATGGTAAAAAATTAATTACTATCATCACTGAAGATCTAATAAAGCTTCTCAGCAAATAACCAACAAAAAATAGTTCCCGAGTATAAATTAATGTTGTTAATTTTTCTCAATGGCGAAAGGAACGATCAAAACCTACGTAGATTCCAACAGGTGGATTATAAAATCCGTTGAGAGACACATAAGAAACTATTGTTTTACACATGACAATAACATCCATAGACTTGATGCAATTGGGAATGGTTGGATAATGAAAACTCTCTATATAGAATTGGAAAGTGAATGTGATAATCTATTAGATTAAAAAAATACATAGAAGATCTGACAAATGAGCACAATTGATGTTGTATTAGGTTTATGTTTTGGGGATGAGGGAAAGGGTAAGATTGTAGATTACTTAGCAAAAGATTATGATGCTGTTGCGAGATTCAATGGTGGTGATAATGCTGGCCATACTCTATATAAAGATGGTGAGAAGATAGTTCTACATTTGATACCTTCTGGTATATTAAATAATTGTTTGAATATAATAGGAAATGGTGTTGTTATAAACCCAATTTCCTTAAAAAAGGAAATTCAGATGTTAGAATCCATGGGAATAGATGTCAAATCCAAATTGATAATATCTAACAAATCACATATTATTACTCCCGCTCATATAAATATTGATACATGGAATGAGGAGTCAAAAGGAGAATCGAAAATAGGATCAACTTTAAAGGGAATAGGACCCTGTTATTCAAGTAAATGCGATAGAACTGGAGTAAGAATTGGTGATATTCTAGATAAAACAAGAGATGAGTTTTGGTCAATAATTATTTCGGGGGGTGTGAAAGGATGGAATTTTAAAACCAATCAATTATTTGGTGAATTTTATGAGGCGTGTAAATTTTTAACTAATTATAGAATCGAATCAACAGAAATACTACTCAATGATTTACTTAAACAGGGGAAAAGAATTCTTGCAGAAGGGGCTCAAGCATCAGGACTAGATATTGATTTTGGAACATATCCTTATGTAACATCCTCCCCAACCACAATAGGTGGAGTTATACAAGGATTGGGTGTTCCTCCTAAGAGGATAGGAACTGTCTGGGGTGTAATGAAGGCATACTCTACTAGAGTCGGAAATGGTGAATTTCCATCAGAAATTTTTACTGATATTGGTGAATTGATATGTCAAAGGGGGAACGAATATGGATCAACTACAGGAAGAAAAAGACGATGTGGATGGTTGGATTTAGATCAAATAAAATATTCAGTTATGATAAATGGGATTGATTCAATCATTATGACAAAAGTCGATGTTTTAGATGGTATTGGTAAAATTCAAATAATGAATAATAAATCCCTCATTGAAATGGATGGTTGGAGCTCAAACGAAGATCATACTTTAAGAAAATATGTAAAGTACATAGAATCTGAAGTTGGGGTTCCAATAGGGGGCATAAGCTTTGGATCAGGGCGAAACGATCTAACCATATCCAATCGTGAAGAAAAGGTACTTTGAATTATACCAAAGGAATGGTCAAATCTTTGAGTGGGGGGATATAAGCGAGAGTGCAGTTTTAGAACTTCATGATATTAAGAAATCCTTAGAATCAATTGGATTTCATTGTGTTGGAAAATCTAAAATTTTTGATTGGTGTATAATATATACACCCGAATCAATAGACATTTTATCTGATTATATTTTAAGGGGTAAGAAATTAACAGATGCCATTCCATATTTTAGGAATAGAAAAATTAGCTCTATATTTAAAAATGAAAGAAGGTGATATAGTTGTTTGTACTAGTATTTCAGATTTTGATGAGGAACACTTAACTATCGGTAAAAAATACAAAATACTTGATATATTAGTAAATAAAATAGCTATTAGATCGGATAATGATAAAATATCAATGTTTTTTGATAAAAGCCAATTTATTGATATACAATATCTGAGAGAAGAGAAAATCAACAAAATATTAAAATAATTTTGTGAGATTAAAAACTTTAGTATACATTTGTAATATCATACGAACACAAATTTAAAACGGGAGAAAAATATTTAATATATAACAAAATGATGGTAGTTAGTAAACATAAATTCTTTAACAAATCGTTTAAGTGGCATTTTAGCCACGAATTCGGTTCTAAGGAAGGACTGCCAAAATTTAAAGTGTAAATTCACATTACACGAGGCAAGAAACCCGAACCGAATTCTGAAAAGAGTTCGGTTTTTTGATTTTATATGGTGTCGTTGTTGTAAACGGTTAGCATACAATCCTGTGAAGATTGTAGTGAGGGTTCGAATCCCTTATGACACCCAAATTCCCCTGTAGCAAACAGGTGTATTGCCTCTCCCTCTTAAGGAGAAGGGCCTGGATCGTTACCAGGCAGGGGAACAAGATATATGGGGTCTTAGATCAGTAGGTAGATCACTAGTTTGAAGCACTAGCAGCGCCAGTTCGATTCTGGCAGATCCCACAATAGGTAGACGAACTATTTTTATAAAATGTGTGTAAAATGCAATGGGGAAGAAAAAGAAAATTTGAAAGGCCAAAATATGAAGACTCAAGTTAGATATTTCAAAACTAGGGTATGTAAGGACCGGAAAAAAAATATGGATTATGATAATGGAATAAGAAAATGGATAAAGGAATATGAGAAAATAGGATAATATACATTCGTAGTGTAATCGGAATAACATTTCGGTCTCCAAAACCGAAGAAATCGGATCGTAACCGATCGAATGTGCAAATACGGGATAGGCTATGGTAGCCAAGCGGTCTCCAAAACCGCAGGAGTAAATTCGATTTTTACATCCCGTGCTAGATGAGATATAAACGAAAATATAAACGATAATCTCATAGCTATTTGCTATGAGACAACAACCTCTTGTAGCAAATTGGCATAGGCAGCGGTCTTTTTGCTGGGGCATCCTGGAAACCGCGGGAGAACAAAATTAAATGGATCTGTCGCCAAGTTGGTCGAAGGCATCGGTCTTTTAAACCGATAGAGAAGCAATTCCCATCGTGGGTTCGACTCCCACCAGATCCACATGAAGGAGAGTAGTATTCATAATGAAATTATATCAGGACTATTAGAAGGTATATTTAATTCAGAAATTAAAACTATATTAATAAACGAGACAAATAGGGGAAATTTTATCTTAATTTATTTTCCAAGAATAGGGAGTTACGAAATTATAACGATACATAAAAGTGAAATAGACCCTTTTCTAAAAAGTGAAAGCATTGAAATTATAGTGGAAAAAATAATTAAAAATCTAAAAACATATGGAAGTAAGATCATTGAGAGAATTAGGAGATAGACTCCGAGAAAATAGAAATCCATTTCTCCATACACTATCTCTTATTCAAGAAAGACTTAATGGCAACCTACCCGAAGGGTATCGCCGAATTTGGATAGCTGGCCTCCAAAAGGGATCGGTTAAGATCTGCATAACAGCATTTCCCACCACCGGAGAATATCAGATACTCTTTCATACAATAAAAAATTTCAGACTTGTAAAAAATGAAATGGGAGATAATGTTATTAATGAAATTATTTCTATGTATGAAAATACAATAAGAGACATTCTAAAAACCTAATTTATCTTTCAGTTCCACCCTTTTTATTTGGAATAATTCCCTTAGATAAAACAGATTTGAGTATTCTAGAATCTATAAGTTTATAAAATACCTCTTCCTTATCAAAGGATTCAAATAAATCCAAATATTTCATCATTCTTATATATTTAATAATTTTATTTTCTAATATATAGAATATGAAAAATTTCATTCACACCAAATTCGACGAGTATATAAATGAGGAGCTCAAGAAAACTCCCTCTGTATACAAATTCACTAAAGATCAAGCTGGGGATAGAGAACATAATAGACTTGCTTCAAAGGGGAAAGACGGACATTCTTGGAAAAAAGAAGGAACCAAAAAGCATGGAAAAGCTTCTATCACTAAGAAGTATTCATGTGAGTGTGGGTATAGAAAGGAAGTCGATAATGATGAAAATCAGAAGGTCACTGTAACTTACAGCAGATCTTAAATTCCCAATTTAGATATTTTTCTATTTCTTAATTCACTCAAAGAAAGAATAGAATGTAAATCACTAATTTTCAATGATAGATTGTCAGATATATTGGCAATTTCATCAACCTTTAATTTCAATTCCTGCCTATTATAATTTTCATTGATATCCACTTTTTCAATATTTGAAAATGATGTAGATATGTGTTTGGACAGATATTTTATATAGTTTAGATATGAAGAAATGTCATCATTCATCGAATTTGATTACGTTTGTTGTGCAGCATGACATAACAGATTCAATGCCGTTTAAGGCTGAATCTTTTTGATTGTACATTTCACTAGTTCCAATAATTTTATTATTTCTAGCAATCAGGATGAAATAATACTTTTTATCTTTAGATTCTCTAATTTCAAAATTTGTGATGTTTTTGCCATGAATAGATACGGAATTTATTCCATTTATTGCTCCGTCCCTAGCTAAATATCCTTCGGATGTTAAAATAATTTCTCCATTTTTGGCAATTAGGGAGAAATAAAAATTATTGTCCTTTTTAGATCTGTGGATTTTGTATTTGGGTTTTGAGAATAAGTTCCTAACAAAGTTTATCATGACTTTTATATGTGCAAATAGATATAGGTTTATTTGAGAAGTATATCAATTCCTAATTGATCTATAAGATCTTTTGCTTCGCTGATCTTTATTCTCTTGCCCTCATAATAAGCAGTAATAAAAGCATCCTTTATTCCCAATCTTATAACTTCCATCCTATAGGCATTTGCAGTTTTCTCACTCATAAATCTACCAGATGTGTATCTAATTCTACCATCTGGTAGTATCTCACTATTAAGATTATCTACCTCATAAATTTCTTTTAAATCGGTTAGCTTTGTGTAAACACCAACTTGAACAGTAAAAAAAAGTCCTACAGAATTCTCAACTCTAAATATAGAATCATTTTTGATATAATCTACAGATTTTGTTGGTGGGTCCAAGATTGATTCAATATTCGATTCTACTATCTCAACAACACGTTCCCTAGAGTTCTTTGGAATTGTATCGAATAGTCTGTCCAAAGCAATTATTGGAATTGAATCACTCTTTCGAATATAGTACCCATGGACTGATTTTTTATATACGTCCATGGTCTTATCAAGAACTGGTTGAATTTTATCCGTATATGGAGTTTCCCATGACATGTTCCTTATTGATTCCTTATATGATGCCATGGATATTGGAATCTGAAACAACGAAAAATCAAATCCATCTATTCTATGAAATAAAGTTATCTGAAGATACATATCATAAAATAATGAATCTGGACAGATCACCTCTCTTGTGTCTATTATAAATTTTTTAGAAATGAATCCATCCTTAGATGCATCAACAGTGTAAACTTTTCCACTATCCAATTCAAAAGCATAGAATCCTTTTCTTAGGGTAAATCCATTCGTAATTAGATTATTCGATTCCATTAGTCTGACTTCAACACCTTTTATTCCCTTACCAGTAAAATAGTCAGTCACCTCCCCATTTAAACCCACGCAAAATTGTGATTTCAATATAATTGAAATGATCGAAAAAAATATTACCAATATAATTCTCATATACTATTTATTTATTATTAAAATGAACTTATTCTCGATTGATTTGTACAAGATGTGATGTTAACCGTTATCATTCCAACGCTGTGGAAAATTGATAGACTCACAGAAACTCTTAAAGAGTTGGAAAATTGCGAACATGTTAATCAGATAATCCTTATAGATAATACCGGAATAGAAAGAGATATTCAAAATAGAAAATTAACATATATCCTAGAAAAGGAAAACACATATGTCAATCCAGCCTGGAACAAAGGGGTATCTTTATCCCACAACGATAAGATATGTATCTTAAATGATGATATCTGGTTTGATTGGGACAGTCTAAAAGAAATAGATGAATTTATATCTAAAGATATTGGGTTATTAGGAATGTCCCCCAATAACTATAATATATCGGAGAGTGGTAAAATTAAATTTGTAGGTATCGATTCGGATTGGAAAACCAATAAGGGATTCAGACCCCCTGGATACGGATGTTGCCTATTTATACATAAAGAGAATTGGATTCCTATACCAGAAGAGATGAGAATTTGGGCAGGAGATGATTTCATATTCTATTATCAAAACAGTCGTAAAAATTACATAATAGAGGGACTAAGATGTCAAGGACATATTTCCTTTACATGTAATTCCATTGAAAATTTTGATCAAATAAAAATAAATGATATGTATATAATGAAAGATATAATTAAAAGTGGGTTGGTTGAAAATTATCTAATCGGAACAATATGGCAATGAAAGAGCATGAAGAGATATTCACTAAAATAATAGACAATTTACTAAAATTTACTAGAAACGGAGATATCCATTGGAATCCCATACGTAATAAGAACGAATTGAAATTTGAATTTATTGGCGACGATGAGACAAAGTACTCGATGAAATTTGAATGGTCATTTGGTAATGATGGATGGAAACTCAAAGGTGGGGATTTAAATATTAATGGAAAAGAATCTATTTTTCTATGGGATTGGAAATGGAAAAAATTAGAAGATCTTAAAAATATTCTCTTATCCACCTATCCATTTAACCCTGATGATTCCAATGTTCTTAAAAACTTGAGAGACATGGCTGATAGCATATCTAAATCTGGAAATAGGGATAATAAAATATCCGAAATATTGGATCTAAGTTGAATATCTAAATAGATTTTTGTTTAATTTACATTCTTCACATATTAATGGTAGTGATTTACCAAAAATCCCAACAAATTCTCCACGAGATAAATTGTACGTAGCTTTCTCTATTTCTTTCCCACATTCATTGCAGATACAAATTGCTTTATTTGATCTAAATTTTATAAGAGGTCTGTTGTAAATCTTCTTATACGCTTCCATTTGGAGATTCTTATTTACTCTCTCGTCCAGGAAATCCACCGGATGCTCCGCTAATTACCTTTTGAAGAGCTCCTCTTTTATCATTAGCCTTTACATTATTAATCAAATCACTTAATTCTCGGCCTGCGGTATTGAAATCTGATTGGTCGGGAAGAAGTCTCTTCATTTCACCTCGTTTGAATTCTAGGAGTTTTCTATTAAGAATATCCTGAATTTTTTTAAGCTTATCTCCCTTTGCTTTTTCTGCTTCTTTTAATTCATCAAAGCTTTCTTTATTTTCTTCTTTGAATTTATTAACAACTTTAGAGATCGGGCCCTTCTTGAATAAATCACCTATTAACTCCTCCTCATTTATTGCCCCAGGTGAAAAAGACTCAAATGTCTTTAAATATTTTAAATCTCTCATTGTTTATCTATCTTTTTTTTTATATATTAGTATTCTAAAGTCATTTTTTGAATTTCAGTCAGTGTTTGATTTTATCATTATTTGATATATATTTACATCCAATCATTCAAAATGAACAAGGTTATTCTTTATAGCGTTTTGGATAATGATCCAAAATTTGAAACTGAGATTCAAGGGGATTTTAAGGACCTTCTTGGATTCCAAGATTATCGAATTGTGACTGGCAAGGAAGAAAAGGGTCGATATACAATTTTTGCCTTTCTAAAGGAGTGGGAAGTAGTTCCATTGACAAAGATTTTTAAGAAATATGAAATGTTTATCAATTGTAAAGATATTACAAATGATGTCGTTATGGGTAGATTTCCTAGCGATGAATATAAGTCTAATTTTGAATTTGTAACTGATCGTAAAATCCTTAACGACTTCATCAAATCGAACACAACCATTGATCATGTACTTGACATGATTTCAGAATCTGGAATTGACAATCTCAATGAATTTCAACGAACTATTTTGAAAAATTTCTAAATTTCTTGATTTTTTCGGAAATTTTTAGTATATTTGATCTAAAGATAGAAGACAATGAGCACCAAAATCTACCAAGGAAAATACAACTTCGGGAAGGATCGTGAGTTCCTTTTTGACGGAAAACATCTGTATCGCGGGTACTATACCCACATTAACAATATCATCTATACAATCGAGGGAGATAAAGTGTACGAAGGTCGTTACGCTTTTAACGATAAAGTTGTTATGACATTTGATGGTAAATTTGTATATGAAGGCCGGTACAAGATGAATAACAAAATTCGATACACAATCATCGGAAATAAGATTTACGAAGGTCGATATGATCGACAAGATAAACTCGTTCTTAATTTTGATGGCAAATATCTTTACGAAGGAAAATATCAAAATAATAAGGATATTTTGATGAATGTTGATGGTAAATTTCCGTCTTATCTTTTTGTGTGTCTGCTTCTTCGTCCTGATACCAATTTCAATTGGTAATATATAATGAATGAGAGCAAGCACTTTATCAAAGATCCAGGTAATATTGGATAACATGAACACTAACCAAAGGATGATTGCCACTCAAATTATAAAGTCTGGTAGTTATTCATTTGTTGAAAGAGGAAGTATGATTTTGGTAAAAACACCAAGTAATGAATTAGTAGAATTTTTAGGATTTGTAAAAACAAAGTGTAACTGTGGCAACTGAAAAAGACGTACAAAGACTTGAAAAGGAAATCTTTTCGAAGATGATGTCCATAAAATCCAAGAGGTCAACCCCCAAAGATTCTGGAATTGGAAAACTATTTAATATCTTAAAGGATATTGATGAGGTTTCCTATGAAAAAAATTTGGGAGATTATAAAAAAATCCTTAAGGGCTTGAATGGATAAGCATCTTACTTTTGACGGGAGACGTGTAAACTATTCCGAAATAGGACACCAACACATATCCAATATTTATTGGTTTTGAAATCTTGTTGTCAGAAATTATGATAATTCTCTAGGTTCAAAAATTTTAGATATCATTAACGATAAATTTGATGGAGAAATTCTATCTTATAGACCACATTGTGACTTCAAAGAAGAAATAATATATTTAGATTCCATGAAAAAAATCCAATGGAAGGTCAAGGGTGAATGGGGAAACATAGTTCATGAAGGTAAAATTATTGGAGAATTTAAAAGTAAATCAATGCATCGACAAAGCAAACTAGAAGATGTGGGTATTTTTGGATGATAAGAGAGAATCTCCCCTAATTGTTCATAACGATAAGAGAGGAATGGGACTAAACATTGGCAAATCCAATGAGTGGATATATGCTCGAAATTATGATGAATTTGTTAACTTGATATCTAGTAATTTTGATCAAATAGAATTCATTTCATTTGACCATGATATCTACTCTTGGAAATATATTGAGAAGAATGGTGTTTTGATTCCCGTTGAGAAGACAGGTAGGGATGCCGCTCAATACGTTATCGATTTCTGTATCGATAATAATAAAATGTTGCCAAATTGGTTTGTTCATTCTGACAATAGCGGAGGGAATGCCAACATTAGAAAACTACTATTGAACTATATGTTCAGATATGAAAAAAGAATTCCTGAAATGATAGATGCTTTTGGATGGGTAGATGGTAGAATCTTTTACACTCTCTGATTATACATAATCACTCAACAACGCGTATCGAGAATCCACAGATTTATTCTTCATGTTCGTGGGAGTGAATCCAAGATTATCCGAGAATAGGTTATCCTGACAACAGAATAGTTGTGGGGATATGGCTAGGCTCCTACCTCTCTTTTGTATTTCAGATACAAAGTATCTATCTATTTCCATTGGAAAAGTATTGTTATATATATTCACCATCTCAGACATCAGATCTATTCCTATTCCATAAGCAAATAATCCCCACAGATTTGATGGCTTAAATATTCTATCCGTAATAATATTTGATGGATTTATTCCGAGTTTATAGTCCCACATTGAACAATCATCAGTCAGAGGAATGTATCCCAAATAGAAGAGGTCTTTCCAGTCAGGAATTTTAAGATTTTCAAATATTATGTGTAAATTCTTATTTACTAAGTTATCATCCTCCAATATCAGAATGCGTGAATAATTATTATAAATAGCATCTTGATATATTGAAAGGTGAGATAAAGAACATCCAACATATGATGGGTTTGTGAAATATGGATTAGATAATTTACTCCACAGATGATTCATTACTGATCCATCCACACCATTAAATATTTCATAGTTAATAGAATTATAGTCCATCCTTTCTCTGGAAGATTTAATTCTATCTTTTCTCTTGAACAGATTTAAAAGATATATTTTATCAAAATAGTCATTTATATTCATTTAAGTAAATTTTTTCATATTCTTGAAGAGAATCAATTCCCTCCATGCTAATTTTATCTAAGATGTTATCTAGGTTCATGTCCCACGAATCTATCAAAACATTAATTTCTCTAAAGAATGAGACCAGATCATCTATTTTTCTATATGAAATTCGCAATAAAAAATAGTCTTTGTCCTTTCCATTATAAACAAACCAATTGTCAAAATCATTTGGATCAAGTAAGCACTTTATTCTATCTTCTATTTTTTCTTTTTCTTTTGGACCTAGTATGGATCTTATAACAACTAATGTCATACTATAAATAGTATTTCCCCGTCTAATTTAAATTCAATTTTGTCGCAATTCTTTTCGAGTTTCAATTTTGATAGATCACTCTCATTCATTCTCTTGTAAAGAGAAACTGCATTATCCCAATTTGTACTAGCATCACAGGGGCACCCATATATGTAAAGGTACATTATACCTAGAAAATGAATAACGACTTGATCTGATATTTTCAGATCTTTGATTAGCTGATAAAGCTCCTGAGGTGAATTTATTATCATATGGAGAATTTTTTAATTAAGAAGGAAAATATTTGATATGATAGATACGATAATATATATACCACGGCTATATTTTCTGTATATGGGAATGTCAAGATTAGAACAATCCAAAATAATAGACATTCTTTGCATGACATAAGTTTATAAAGGAATCTTTTGCGAACCATGAATAAATATTCTACGTATAAAACTTTTGTCATTATTATATAATTCTCCCATTCAGTTATCTTAAAAAATCCATCCATCTTAAAGATTTTTAAAAAAGATGGCAGAGCTGTAGT
>Ga0116189_1002418_pt1 | contig 13849 bp, 7 predicted proteins | sample AD_JPNTR3_MetaG_FD_89895 | JGI IMG/M metagenome (GOLD analysis project Ga0116189, IMG submission 89895) | Active sludge microbial communities of municipal wastewater-treating anaerobic digesters from Japan - AD_JPNTR3_MetaG | ecosystem: Engineered > Bioreactor > Anaerobic > Digestate | place... | reverse complement strand
GAGAACGGCTGGCCGTCGTCCATGGCGATGGGCTGGATCAGCGTGACGACCATCTCGGTGTTGTCACCGGGCATGACCATCTCAGTGCCCTCGGGCAGCTTGACGACGCCGGTCACGTCCGTGGTGCGGAAGTAGAACTGCGGCCGGTAGTTGTCGTAGAACGGCGTGTGACGGCCACCCTCGTCCTTGGACAGGATGTAGACCTGCGCCTCGAACTCGGTGTGCGGGGTCATCGTGCCGGGCTTGATGACGACCTGGCCGCGCTCGACGTCCTCACGCTTGACACCACGAAGCAGCAGACCGACGTTCTCGCCGGCGCGCGCCTCGTCGAGCAGCTTGCGGAACATCTCGACACCGGTGACGGTCGACTTGGTCGACTTCTCGTGGATGCCGACGATCTCGACCTCCTCGTTGACCTTGAGGATGCCGCGCTCGACACGGCCGGTGACGACGGTGCCACGACCGGTGATCGTGAAGACGTCCTCGATCGGCATGAGGAAGGGCTTGTCGGTGGCGCGCTCCGGCTCCGGGATGTAGGAGTCGACAGCGTCCATGAGCTCCTGGACCGTCGTCGACCACTCCGCGTCGCCCTCGAGGGCCTTGAGCGCCGAGACGCGCACGACCGGGAGGTCGTCGCCCGGGAAGTCGTAGGACGCCAGCAGCTCGCGGACCTCCATCTCGACCAGCTCGAGGATCTCCTCGTCGTCGACCATGTCGGTCTTGTTCAGCGCCACGACGATGTAGGGGACGCCGACCTGGCGGGCCAGGAGGACGTGCTCCTTCGTCTGCGGCATCGGGCCGTCGGTCGCCGCGACCACGAGGATCGCGCCGTCCATCTGAGCGGCACCGGTGATCATGTTCTTGATGTAGTCAGCGTGCCCCGGGCAGTCGACGTGCGCGTAGTGGCGCGCCTCGGTCTGGTACTCGACGTGAGCGATCGAGATCGTGATACCACGCTGGCGCTCTTCGGGCGCCTTGTCGATCTGGTCGAACGGGGTGAACGGGTTGAGGTCCGGGAACTTGTCATGCAGGACCTTGGTGATGGCCGCCGTCAGCGTCGTCTTCCCGTGGTCGATGTGACCGATGGTGCCGATGTTGACGTGCGGCTTAGTCCGCTCGAACTTTGCCTTCGCCACTGCGGGTCCTCCTCAGGACTTTCTTCTTGTTGACGCCGAACGACCAGGCAGGACGTGGCGTGGTGCTGAGTGAATGGGGTACTCGGCCGGTAAGTCTACCGGCTCACTCACCCCGGGTCTTCCGGATGATCTCGTCGGCCACGTTCCGGGGAACTTCGGCGTACGAGTCGAACTGCATCGAGTAGTTCGCCCGACCCTGGGTCTTGGACCGCAGGTCGCCGACATACCCGAACATCTCCGACAGCGGAACCAGGGCGCGAACGACCTTGGCCCCACTGACGTCCTCCATGGCCTGGATGTGGCCCCGGCGGGAGTTGAGGTCGCCGATGACGTCACCCATGTAGTCCTCGGGTGTGCGCACCTCGACGGCCATCATCGGCTCGAGGAGCACGGGGTCGGCGCGTCGCACCGACTCCTTGAGCACCATCGACCCGGCGATCTTGAACGCCATCTCGGAGGAGTCGACGTCGTGGTAGGCACCGTCGAGCAGGGTCGCCTTGATGCCCACGAGGGGGTAGCCGGCGAGCACGCCATACTGCATGGCGTCCTGGATGCCCTGGTCGACCGACGGGATGTACTCGCGCGGGATGCGACCGCCCGTCACCTTGTTGTCGAACTCGTACATCGCGCCCTCGGCGGTGTCCATCGGCTCGATGGTCACCTGGACCTTGGCGTACTGACCGGACCCACCGGTCTGCTTCTTGTGGGTGTAGTCGACCTTCTCGACGGTCCGGCGGATCGTCTCGCGGTAGGCCACCTGGGGCTTGCCGACGTTGGCCTCGACCTTGAACTCGCGGCGCATCCGGTCGACGAGGATGTCGAGGTGGAGCTCGCCCATCCCCTTGATGATCGTCTGGCCGGTCTCCTCGTCCTGCTGGACCTGGAAGGTCGGGTCTTCCTCGGCGAGCTTCTGGATCGCGGTGCCGAGCTTCTCCTGGTCGCCCTTGGTCTTCGGCTCGATGGCGACCGAGATGACCGGCTCGGGGAAGGTCATCGACTCGAGTACGACCGGAGCGGCGATATCGCAGAGGGTGTCGCCGGTCGTGGTGTCCTTGAGTCCGATGAAGGCGTGATATGCCCCGCCGACGCCTTGTCGACCGGGTTCTCCTTGTTGGAGTGCATCTGGAAGAGCTTGCCGATGCGCTCCTTCTTGCCCTTGGTGGCGTTAAGCACCTGGGTGCCCGGCGTCACCGCGCCCGAGTAGACCCGGACATAGGTGAGCCGCCCGAAGAAGGGGTGCGCGACCACCTTGAAGGCCAGCGCCGCGAAGGGCTCGGCCGCGTCGGAGTGCCGGACGACCTCGACCTCCTCGTGGTTCGGCTTGTGGCCGACCATCGGGGGGACCTCGAGCGGCGAGGGGAGGAAGTCGACGACCGCGTCGAGCATGGGCTGGACGCCCTTGTTCTTGAACGCCGTGCCGCAGATGACCGGGTTGACCGTGCCCGAGATCGTCAGCGCGCGGATGCCGGCCTTGAGCTCGTCGATGGTGAGCTCTTCACCCTCGAGGTACTTCTCCATGAGCTCGTCGTTCGACTCGGCAACCGTCTCGACCAGGGCGTGGCGGTACTCCTCCGCCTTCTCCTGCAGGTCGGCCGGGATGTCCTCGACGGTGTAGTCCTCACCCTTCTGAGTCTCGCCGCGCCACATCAGGGCCTTCATGCGGAGCAGGTCGACGACGCCGGTGAAGGCGCTCTCCTGACCGATGGGCAGCTGCAGGACGAGCGGCGTCGCGCCGAGGCGGTCGACCATCGTCTTGACGGTGAAGTAGAAGTCCGCGCCGAGCTTGTCCATCTTGTTGACGAAGCAGATCCGCGGCACGCCGTACTTGTCGGCCTGGCGCCACACCGTCTCGGACTGGGGTTCGACACCCTCCTTGGCGTCGAAGACCGCGCACGCGCCGTCGAGGACGCGCAGCGAGCGCTCCACCTCGACGGTGAAGTCGACGTGGCCGGGCGTGTCGATGATGTTGATCTGGTGGTTCTTCCAGAAGGTCGTCGTCGCCGCGGAGGTGATGGTGATCCCCCGCTCCTGCTCCTGCTCCATCCAGTCCATCGTGGCTGCGCCGTCGTGGACCTCACCGATCTTGTAGGTGATGCCGGTGTAGAAGAGGATGCGCTCGGTCGTCGTCGTCTTGCCGGCGTCGATGTGCGCCATGATGCCGATATTGCGGACCTTGGTCAGGTCCGTCAGGACGTCGAGTGCCACGTCAGTCGTCTCGTCTCATCTCGTGTGGCTGGGTCTGGTCTGGGTCGAACGGCCGGTATGCCGCCCCACGCAGCGCGTGGAACGGCATACGCCGAAGGTCACCAGCGGTAGTGCGCGAAGGCCCGGTTGGACTCGGCCATCTTGTGGGTGTCCTCGCGACGCTTCACGGCGGCACCGAGGCCGTTGCTCGCGTCGAGGATCTCGTTCATGAGGCGCTCGGTCATCGTCTTCTCGCGGCGCTGCCGGGAGTAGCCGACAAGCCAGCGAAGCGACAGGGTCGTCGCGCGACCCGGCTTGACCTCGACCGGGACCTGGTAGGTCGCGCCACCGACACGGCGGGACTTGACCTCCAGGGCCGGGCGGACGTTGTCGAGAGCCCGCTTGAGGGTGACGACGGGGTCGGTGCCGGTCTTCTGCCGGGCGCCCTCGAGAGCTCCGTAGACGATCGTCTCGGCGATCGACTTCTTGCCGTCGAGGAGGATCTTGTTGACCAGCTGGGTCACCAGGAGCGAGTTGTAGACCGGGTCCGGCATGAGGACCCGCTTCGGGGCGGCACCCTTGCGCGGCATTACTTCTTCTCCATCTTCGCGCCGTACCGGCTGCGAGCCTGCTTGCGGTTCTTCACACCCTGGGTGTCGAGAGCGCCGCGGACGATCTTGTAGCGGACACCGGGGAGGTCCTTCACCCGGCCGCCGCGAACGAGCACGATCGAGTGCTCCTGAAGGTTGTGGCCCACACCCGGGATATAGGCCGTGACCTCGATCTGCGAGGTGAGGCGGACTCGGGCGACCTTGCGCAGCGCCGAGTTCGGCTTCTTGGGGGTGGTGGTGTAGACGCGGGTGCACACCCCGCGACGCTGCGGCGAACCCTTGAGCGCCGGTGTCTTCGTCTTGCTTGTCTTGTCCTGGCGGCCCTTGCGCACCAGCTGGTTGATCGTCGGCAAAACAGCTCTCCGTCTTCTGTCGTCTGCGCGTCCCGGCGGCCGGGCCGTGCTCCTAGTGATGCGGCGGGTGGCCCACCCGAGCTCGGGTGTGTCGCGCGCCGCGCTCCCACCTGCACCGCCTTGCCACGACCATGCTTGGTCGCAGTTGGGCTGCCCGGTGGAAGGGGGGTGGTCGCCGTGGACCGTTGTGGCCGGACCGAGTCCAGACACAGTGCACCAGGATACCTCCCGGGCGGGGGCCCGACCAAATCTGTCTCCTGCACCCCAACCGGTCCCGCGGGAGAGCACCGTGGGCAACGCCACACCCCAAATCGGACAGCCGGACCGATCTGTGGGGAATTCCTGGGGAAAGGGTCCTGACCAGGGGAAATGTCGCGTCTAGACTTCCGGGGGAATGCTACCCGCACGGGGGGAGACCGGCGAGATGTGCGACGACCACGACGAAGCTGCCGACACCAGCCACGGTGGTGGTCTACGGAGGCGGGATGTGCTCGCGGCCGGGCTTCTTGTTCCTCTCGGTGTCATCCTCCCGGCCCACGCCGGGGCATCACGAGCCGTCGCACGCAGCGCGGGCGTGGTTCGGACCGCCCTGCATGTGCATTCGTCCTTCTCCGAAGGCGCGGGGGTCGCGAAGAAGCTCACCGGCTCGGCCGTCTTCGCCAGCATGCACTCCCAGGTCGACACCCTCGTGCAGCTCGGGGCCGACCTGTGCTTCTTCACCGACCATGACCACATCATCGCGCTGGAGTCCGGCGGGATGTCCCCCCAGAGCTTCCGCGCCGTGGAGGACCTTCGATCCCCCGCGTGGACCTACTCCACCGACCGGACGGGCTCACCCCTGTCGGGGGGCATCGCCTTCGGCTCGACTGGGCTCGAGGCCACGGTCACTGCTGGGGCGACACGGGCCGCACATCTCGCGCTGGCGGACTCTTCGGCGACGAACCGTGACCTGCGAGCGACGGTGGCCGATCTGCAGGTCGCGGTCACCCTGACCCCGCGGTCGTCCACCGGATGGGCCGAGGTCTGGGTCCGGCTGTCGTACCACCCGAGCACCGGAGGACGACCGGCCGGCGAGTACGCCGTCCAGTACCGGCTCACGCCAGGGGCGACAGCGCGCTCGGTCAAACAGTCCGGGCTGGTCACCACCGTGGTCCAGCCGGTCCACTACGGCCAGGAGCAGCGGGTCGTCCTCGACCCCGTCGCCGATCTCGTCGCGGCGCTGCCCGACCTCGGCGTCCTCGCCAAGGACAACGGGCTGCTGCCCCTCGTCCTCGGCGTCGGCGCCCCTGCGAACTCCTCCGCCAGCGCCGGGTTCACCAGGGTCGAGCTGCTCCGCAGCTCGGACCCGGAAGGACGGCTCGCGCTGCAGCGTTCCATCGCGGATGCCTTGCGGACGAGGTACCCGAGCATGGGTATCGCTCAGGGACTCGAGCTCTCCTATGGCTCGCACGTCAACTGGTTCCCCCCCGATCCCACGGCGTTGACCGTGACACCACCCGTCGGTGGGCCAGGCCCGGATGCGTATGGCGCCGCCCTCGTCCGTGCCGTGGCCGCAGCAGGCGGCGTGAGCTCCTACAACCACCCGTTCGGCACAGCATCGGGGCCCACGCTGACCGGGGCGGCGTACACGACGCGCCTCTCGGCTGTCGCCGCCGCCCTGCTGGCGAACCGAGCCCATCGCGCCGACCTCTTTGAGGTGGGGTACGAGCAACGGGGCGGGATGACGGTGGCCGGGCATCTGGCGCTGTGGGACATCCTGCTCAGCGCTGGGGTGAAGGTCATGGCCAACGGAGTGTCGGACAACCATGCGGGCACGGCCGACAGCTGGGCGAAGACGAACCGCTACTTCACCGATGTCATCAGCGCGACGACCGACCCGACCACGGTCGTCCCCCTGCTCGCCGCTGGCCGGATGTTCGTCAGCCTCCGTCCGGGGTATGACGGCATGCTCGACCTCGCCTCTGGGGGCGCGGTGATGGGTAGCCGACGAACGGTCAAGGGCACCACGGTCGATGTGGTCCTCACCGCAGACGCACTCCCGAGCTCCGGGAGCCTGCGGGTCGTCCAGGTGCCGGTCCACGGCGACCGGACGCGCACCACGCCGACTCCGCCGCTCTGGGAGCGGACGGTGCCCGCCGCGCAGGTGACCGGAGGCACGCTCGGCGTCACGGTGGCCAACACGCCGAGCTACCTGCGCACCGAGGTCCGGGACGCGTCTGGCACGATCGTGGCGTTCTCCAACCCGCTCCACCTGACACCACCCGCCTAGGAGGCACCGTGCCGGTCCTCGTCATCGAGCATGAGGCCGACGCGTCAATGGGACGGTTCCAGCCCTGGCTCACCGCCGCGGGGTGCACGGTCGATATCCGGCGCCCGGCCGCCGGGGACGCGCTTCCCACCGACCTCACCGGGTATGCCGGCCTCGTCGTCCTCGGCGGCTCCCCCGCAGCGTGGGAGGACGAGGTCGCTCCTTGGCTGCCGGCCACGCGGGCGCTGATCCGGCTCGGTGTCCAGGACCGGGTCCCGACCCTGGGCCTGTGCCTCGGCGGCCAGCTCATGGCCCTCGCGCTCGGGGGTCGGGTCGAGCGTGGCGCCGCCGGGTGGGAGTGCGGTGTCGTCACGGTCCGCCCGACCGCTGCCGCGGTCGGTGACCCCCTGGTCGGCCACCTGCCAGGTGACGGTCTGCCTGCCGCGCAGTGGCATTCCGACGTCGTCGTCGAGCTTCCGGTCGGCGCGCGGCTACTCGTTGCCGGTTCGACATACGAGAACCAGGTCTTCGGTGTCGGCGACCGCGCCTGGGGGGTCCAGTTCCACCCCGAGGTCACCGTGGCCGACTTCTGCACCTGGGGAGCTCTCGCGCCACCCTCCGGCGTCGACGTCGACGCGGCATACGCGCAGGTGAGGGCCCTTGACGAGGCGCTCGGCGCGGCCTGGAAGCCGCTGGCCGACGGCTTCGCCGGCCAGGTGCACGACTACTCCCGCTCCCGGCTCTGATACGGCCCATCCGACGCCAGTGGGGGTGCCGAACCGCCGACGGGCGGGTATGCCGGTTCGGCATACCCGCCCGTCGGCGGTCGAGATGACCCGAGCTCAGTCGCGGTCGAACCCGAAGTTGAGGTCGTCCAACCGGACCGCCTCGCCGGTGCCGGACCCGAACGACGCGTAGTCGAAGGTGTCGTAGTTCGGCATCGCGTACATCGCCGCCTTCGCCTCCTCGGTCGGGTCGACGACGACATTGCGGTACCGCGGCAGCCCCGTCCCGGCCGGGATGAGCTTGCCGAGGATGACATTCTCCTTCAGACCCTGCAGCGGGTCGGACTTGGCATGGATCGCGGCGTCCGTGAGCACCCGGGTGGTCTCCTGGAAGGAGGCCGCCGAGAGCCACGACTCGGTCGCGAGCGAGGCCTTGGTAATGCCCATGAGCTCGGGACGACCGGAGGCGGGCTTGCCACCCTCGTCGACGACGCGGCGGTTCTCCGTCTCGAACCGGCCCCGCTCGACGAGGTCGCCGGGGAGCAGGTCGGCCTCGCCGGACTCGATGATCGTCACCCGGCGGAGCATCTGCCGGACGATGACCTCGATGTGCTTGTCGTGGATCGACACACCCTGCTGGCGGTAGACGCTCTGCACCTCGTCAACCAGGTGCATCTGGACCTTGCGCGGCCCGAGGATGCGCAGCACCTGCTTGGGGTCGACGGCGCCGACGACGAGCTGGCTGCCGACCTCGATGTGCTGGCCCTCCTCGACGAGCAGGCGGGCGCGCTTGCTCACCGGGTAGGAGTGCTCGTCGCTGCCGTCGTCGGGGACGAGGACGACCCGCCGGGCCTTGTCCGAGTCCTCGATCCGGACCCGACCGGTGGCCTCCGCGACGGGGGCGACACCCTTGGGGGTCCGGGCCTCGAAGAGCTCGACGACACGCGGCAGACCCTGGGTGATGTCGTCACCGGCCACACCACCGGTGTGGAAGGTCCGCATCGTCAGCTGGGTGCCGGGCTCACCGATCGACTGGGCGGCGATGATGCCGACCGCCTCGCCGATGTCGACGAGCTTGCCGGTGGCCAGCGAGCGGCCGTAGCACATCGCGCAGGTGCCGACGTGGCTGTCGCAGGTGAGCACCGAGCGCACCTTGACCTGGTCGACGCCGGCGTCGAAGAGCCGCCCGATGACGACGTCACCGAGGTCGATGCCCGCGGTCGCGAGGACCTCGCCGTCCTTGCTGACATCCTCGGAGAGGGTGCGCGCGTAGACCGAGGTCTCGACGTCGTCGTGGAGCACCCGCTGACCGGTCGGGTCGGTCGCGGCGATCGGCATGCTGAGGCCACGGTCGGTGCCGCAGTCCTCCTCACGGATGATGACATCCTGCGAGACGTCGACGAGCCGCCGGGTGAGGTACCCGGAGTCGGCGGTCCGCAGCGCGGTGTCGGCCAGACCCTTACGGGAGCCGTGCGTGGAAATGAAGAACTCGAGGACGGACAGGCCCTCCCGGAAGTTCGACCGGATCGGCCGCGGGATGATCTCGCCCTTCGGGTTCGACACCAGCCCGCGCATACCGGCGATCTGGCGCAGCTGCATCCAGTTACCACGCGCACCCGAGCTGACCATGCGGTAGATCGTGTTCGTCGGCGGGATGTTCGAGACCATCTCCTTGGCGACCTCGTTGGTCGCCTCGTTCCAGATCTCGATCAGGTCCTGACGACGCTCGTTGTCGGTCATCGCACCGCGGTCGTAGAGCCGCTGCACCTTCGCCGCCCGCGCCTCGTACTCCTCGAGGATCTCGATCTTGCGCGGCGGGGTGACGACATCGGAGATGGCCACCGTGGTGCCCGAGCGGGTCGCCCAGTGGAAACCGGCCTCCTTGAGCGCGTCGAGGCTCGCGGCGACCTGGACCTTGGAGTACCGCTCCGCGAGGTCGTTGACGATCGCGGAGAGCCGCTTCTTGTCGACGAACTCGTTGACGAAGGGGTAGTCGACCGGGAGCGTCTCGTTGAACAGGCAGCGCCCGAGCGTGGTCTCCAGGACCATCGCATCGACCGTGCCCTCCTCGCTGACCGTCGCACCCTCCGGCACCGGAGTGCCGAGCGGCGGGACCACGTCGGTGACCCGGATGAGCACCCGGGAGCCGAGCTCGATGTCGCCGGAGTCGAACGCCATCCGCGCCTCGGCGGGGGTGGAGAAGGCCCGGAGCTTGGACTGCCCGTCGCCGCCGGAGACCTCGGCCGGCCCGACCTCGGAGGTGAGGTGGAACAGACCGATGACCATGTCCTGGGTCGGCATCGTCACGGGACGGCCGTCGGCCGGCTTGAGGATGTTGTTCGAGGAGAGCATGAGGATCCGGGCCTCGGCCTGCGCCTCCGCCGACAGCGGCACGTGGACGGCCATCTGGTCCCCGTCGAAGTCGGCGTTGAAGGCCGTGCAGACGAGCGGGTGGATCTGGATGGCCTTGCCCTCGACCAGCTGCGGCTCGAAGGCCTGGATGCCGAGACGGTGCAGCGTCGGAGCGCGGTTGAGCAGCACCGGGTGCTCGGTGATGACCTCTTCGAGGACATCCCAGACGACCGGGCGGGCCCGCTCGACCATGCGCTTGGCCGACTTGATGTTCTGCGCGTGGTCGAGGTCGACCAGGCGCTTCATGACGAAGGGCTTGAACAGCTCCAGCGCCATCTGCTTGGGCAGACCGCACTGGTGCAGCTTCAGCTGCGGGCCGACGACGATGACCGAACGGCCCGAGTAGTCGACGCGCTTGCCGAGCAGGTTCTGGCGGAACCGGCCCTGCTTGCCCTTGAGCATGTCCGAGATCGACTTCAGCGGTCGGTTGCCCGGGCCGGTGACCGGACGGCCGCGGCGGCCGTTGTCGAAGAGCGCGTCGACGGCCTCCTGGAGCATCCGCTTCTCGTTGTTGACGATGATCTCGGGCGCGCCGAGGTCGAGGAGCCGCTTGAGCCGGTTGTTCCGGTTGATGACCCGGCGGTAGAGGTCGTTGAGGTCCGAGGTGGCGAACCGGCCACCGTCGAGCTGCACCATCGGGCGCAGGTCCGGCGGGATGACCGGGATGCAGTCCAGGACCATGCCCATCGGGCTGTTCGTCGTCGTCTGGAAGGCGGTGACGACCTTGAGCCGCTTGAGCGCCCGGGTCTTCTTCTGGCCCTTGCCGGTGGCGATGATCTCGCGCAGCAGCTCGGACTCGGCGTCGAGGTCGAAGGTCTCCAGGCGGCGCTTGATCGCCGCGGCGCCCATCCCGCCCTCGAAGTAGAGGCCGAAGCGCTCCTTCATCTCGCGGTAGAGCACCTCGTCACCCTCGAGGTCCTGGACCTTGAGGTTGCGGAAGCGCTCCCAGACCTGGTCGAGCCGCTCGACCTGCGCGTCGGCGCGACGGCGGATCGCGGCCATCTCGCGCTCGGCGGACTCGCGGACCTTGCGGCGCGCGTCGGCCTTGGCACCCTCGGCCTCGAGCTCGGCGAGGTCGGCCTCGAGCCGCTTGGCGCGAGCGTCGATGTCGACATCGCGGCGGTTCTCGACCTCCTTCTTCTCCACGCCGATCTGGGCCTCGAGGGAGGGCAGGTCCTGGTGGCGCTGCTCGGTGTCGACCCCGGTGATCATGTAGGCCGCGAAGTAGATGACCTTCTCGAGGTCCTTCGGGGCGAGGTCGAGCAGGTAGCCGAGTCGGCTCGGCACACCCTTGAAGTACCAGATGTGGGTGACCGGGGCGGCGAGCTCGATGTGGCCCATCCGCTCACGGCGGACCTTCGCGCGGGTCACCTCGACGCCGCAGCGCTCACAGATGATGCCCTTGAAGCGGACCCGCTTGTACTTGCCGCAGTTGCACTCCCAGTCCCGGGTCGGGCCGAAGATCTTCTCGCAGAAGAGCCCGTCCTTCTCCGGCTTGAGGGTGCGGTAGTTGATGGTCTCGGGCTTCTTGACCTCGCCATGGCTCCAGGCGCGGATGTCCTCCGCGGTGGCCAGGCCGATGCGCAGCTCGTCGAAGAAGTTGACGTCGAGCACGTGGGTCTCTCTCTCTGTTACGTCAGGTCAGTGCGGGTCTGGTCGGGTCTGGGGGCCGGTATGCCGGGGCGGCATACCGGCGTCCCGTCAGACCTCTTCGACGCTGGACGGCTCACGCCGGGACAGGTCGATGCCGAGCTCCTCGGCCGCGCGGAAGACGTCCTCGTCAGCCTCGCGCATCTCGATCGTCGTCCCGTCGCTGCTGAGGACCTCGACGTTGAGACACAGGGACTGCATCTCCTTGAGGAGGACCTTGAAGGACTCGGGGATGCCCGAGTCGGGGATGTTGTCGCCCTTGACGATGGCCTCGTACACCTTGACCCGGCCCGGCACGTCGTCGGACTTGATCGTCAGGAGCTCCTGGAGGGTGTAGGCAGCGCCATACGCCTCGAGGGCCCAGACCTCCATCTCACCGAAACGCTGACCGCCGAACTGCGCCTTACCACCGAGCGGCTGCTGGGTGATCATCGAGTACGGGCCGGTGCTGCGGGCGTGGATCTTGTCGTCGACGAGGTGGTGGAGCTTGAGGATGTACATGTAGCCCACCGAGATCGGCTCCGGGAAGGGCTCGCCGGAGCGGCCGTCGAAGAGCCGGGCCTTGCCCGAGGCGTCGATCAGCCGGACCCCGTCACGGGTCGGCAGGGTCGAGTCGAGCAGACCGGTGATGACGCCCTCCTCGGCCCCGTCGAAGACCGGCGAGGCCACCCGGGTGCCCGGGTCGGCGGCGAGGGTGTCCTGCGGCAGGTTCTTGGCCCACTCCGGGCTGCCCTCGACCTGCCAGCCGCGCGAGGCGGCCCAGCCGAGGTGCAGCTCGAGGATCTGGCCGAGGTTCATCCGGCCCGGCACACCCATCGGGTTGAGGACGACGTCGACTGCGGTCCCGTCCTCGAGGAAGGGCATGTCCTCGATGGGCAGGATCTTGGCGATGACGCCCTTGTTGCCATGGCGGCCGGCCAGCTTGTCGCCATCGGTGATCTTCCGCTTGTTCGCGACATAAACGCGGACCAGCTGGTTGACGCCGGGCGGCAGGTCGTCGCCCTCGTCCTTGTCGAAGACCTTGACGCCGATGACCGTGCCGGTCTCGCCGTGGGGCACCTTGAGGGAGGTGTCGCGGACCTCGCGGGCCTTCTCACCGAAGATCGCGCGGAGCAGCCGCTCCTCCGGGGTCAGCTCGGTCTCACCCTTGGGCGTGACCTTGCCGACGAGCAGGTCGCCGTCGCGGACCTCGGCACCGATGCGGATGATGCCGCGGTCGTCGAGGTCGGCGAGGACCTCCTCGGAGACATTGGGGATGTCCCGGGTGATCTCCTCAGGCCCGAGCTTGGTGTCGCGGGCGTCGACCTCGTGCTCCTCGATGTGGATCGAGGACAGGACGTCGTCCTGGACGAGCCGCTGGCTGAGGATGATCGCGTCCTCGTAGTTGTGGCCCTCCCACGACATGAAGGCGACGAGCAGGTTGCGTCCCAGCGCCATCTCGCCACCGTCGGTGGCCGGACCGTCGGCGAGCACGGCGCCCGCCTCGACCCGGTCACCTTCGTCGACGACGACGACCTGGTTGTATGACGTGCCCTGGTTCGACCGAGCGAACTTGGCGATCCGGTAGGTCTGGTACGTCCCGTCGTCGTTGGTCACCGTGACCAGGTCGGCGGAGACCTCGGAGACGACACCGGCCTTCTCGGCCCGCACGACGTCACCGGAGTCGAGCGCGGCACGGAACTCCATGCCGGTGCCCACCAGCGGGGCCTCCGACTTGACCAGGGGCACCGCCTGCCGCTGCATGTTCGAACCCATCAGGGCCCGGTTGGCGTCGTCGTGCTCGAGGAAGGGGATCAGCGCGGTGGCCGCCGAGACCATCTGACGGGCCGAGACGTCCATGTAGTCGACGTCCTCGGCCGGGATGTACTCGACCTCGCCGCCCTTGGTCCGCACGAGCACGCGCTCCTCGGCGAACCGGCCGTCCGGGGTGAGCGGCGCGTTCGCCTGGGCGATGACGTGCTCGTCCTCCTCGTCCGCGGTGAGGTAGTGGACCTCGTCGGAGACGACGGCGTTGTTGACCTTGCGGTAGGGCGTCTCGACGAAGCCGAAGGCGTTGATCCGCCCGTAGGACGCCAGCGAGCCGATGAGACCGATGTTGGGACCCTCAGGGGTCTCGATCGGGCACATCCGGCCGTAGTGCGACGGGTGGACGTCACGGACCTCCATGCCAGCACGGTCCCGGGACAGACCCCCCGGGCCGAGCGCGGACAGGCGCCGCTTGTGGGTCAAGCCCGCGAGCGGGTTGTTCTGGTCCATGAACTGGGAGAGCTGGCTGGTGCCGAAGAACTCCTTGATCGAGGCCACGACCGGGCGGATGTTGATCAGGGTCTGCGGCGTGATCGCCTCGACGTCCTGGGTCGTCATCCGCTCGCGGACGACGCGCTCCATCCGGGACAGGCCGGTGCGGACCTGGTTCTGGATGAGCTCGCCGACGCTGCGCAGCCGCCGGTTGCCGAAGTGGTCGATGTCGTCGGTCTCGACCCGGATCTCGACATCCTCGCCGTTACAGCGCCCCGGCAAGGCGGCCTGG
>Ga0116189_1002403_pt1 | contig 13884 bp, 8 predicted proteins | sample AD_JPNTR3_MetaG_FD_89895 | JGI IMG/M metagenome (GOLD analysis project Ga0116189, IMG submission 89895) | Active sludge microbial communities of municipal wastewater-treating anaerobic digesters from Japan - AD_JPNTR3_MetaG | ecosystem: Engineered > Bioreactor > Anaerobic > Digestate | place... | reverse complement strand
TTCATGACCCCCTACTACAGGCTTGTGGACGGTTTCGAGCAGGCGTGCCTCGCCGACCCGGTGCAGCTGTGCCTCATGGCTGACGCCGATATCATCCCAGGGCTGAAACGCCGATTGGCATGCGATATGCCGGAGACGCTCTCGATCGTAGACTACGGGATCGTGGAAAACGGCAAGCACATGCTGGACATATTCGCCCACGGAGTTGACAAAGCCGTGGGACTCACCTTCGTTGCCGACCTGTACGGCATCGGCAAGCCGGAGACTGTCGGTTTTGGGGACTCGGTGAACGATATCGAGTTGATATGCCATGCAGGGCTGGGGGTCGCGATGGGCAACGCGCCCGACGACATCCGCCGCATAGCTGACCTAGTGGCGCCGTCAAATGACGACGATGGAGTGGCCGCCGTAATAGAGGAGCTCGCAGCCGCCGGCCTGCTCGGGCGCGGCGCGGTGCCAAGCTGCATAAAGCATGCTAGTTCGCGACTGCATTGACAGGTTCATATAGGTCTTCTGAGACTAGCAGGCGCTGGCGACCCCCTTCTGGCGCCTCGGTTTCGGCCCACACCCTTACCCGGTACCCGGGCGCACCGGCGCTGGCAACGGCGTCGGCCCCTGGCAGCGGCGGGGACTTGGCCCTGCCGGTGGGATCAGGGGGCGCCGCAGGCCTCGGTGCAATCACCTCAATGACCTCGGTGTACAGCCTCACATCCGGCACAGCGCTCTGGCCCTCAATCCATACGCTCACGCTATCTGCTCCAATCCGAGCCCGCACAGTCACCGGAGTCGCCCACACATTCACCCAACGAAGATCGGCCGCCCCGAAGGACACGGTGGCATCCAGCCCGGCAGGGAGATAAGGCACAGGTCGCGAGTGTGGCCGCCGCTCAGTAATCTCCATACCCGCAAGGAGTGCGGCATTATAGAGAGTTGAAGACAGCTGGCATATGCCGCCTGCAATGCCGGGCTCGCTCCGACCGTCCCGAATGACTCTGGCCGGACCGTAGCCAAGTTCGCTGCTGCGTTCGCCCACGACTTCGTTAAACGAGAACTCCTGCCCCGGCCCTACCACAGTCCCATTGAGCTTCTCCGCAGCGATCGATATGTTATCGTTGCGGCCTCGCTGGTCCGGATCGAGCTGAGTTGTGCATCGACCGATCACGTAAAGATCGTTTGCATCAGCCGAACCCGCGTTCTCCTTCGATAGAAAGTGAGCAGCAGGCGCATGGGCGCTCTGCCCCTGGAAGCCGAGGCCAGGCGCAAGCCTCAGTCCAGCCATGACGGCGACCACTATCGCCGCCATGACTATCCCAACTATGCAGCGTCTGCATCGCCCAGCAAGCACCTGCCCTCACCTCACATGACAAGACAGTGACTATTTCGAACGCCTTACCACTATGGACGAGCTGTTCCCGCGAGCACGTAGCCCAGGATAGTACATGGACCATGCCTCGGTAGGCATGACTCTGTACGAGCCAGGTCTTTCCGGCACCAGTACGTATTCAAATGCCTGGGTCTTTCCGGCTGGAATGCGAGTCGCGAATACCACCATCTTGCTGTCGCGAGCCTCGCTCCTGTCGTACCAGTAGTACCAAGAGTAGGCGTCCACAGGTTCCTCGGATATCTCAAACCCCGACGGGAGCGGGTCTTCAAATGCCATATACTCCAGGTCGGTCAAGGCGCGCACAGTCACACGCACAAGCACCTCCTCGCAGACGCCGACCTCGCAGTTGATCGGGGTCACAGAGTACTTCTGCCCCTTTGGAGCCGAAGCGTTCCGATCGATCCGGAAGTACTCACGAGTTATCACAGCGCAGTCGCCGCCGGCTTCTACGCGGTCCTTGGGAGCGTACCACGTTGCCCGCGCCGAGTAGAGTACTGCGCCACCCTGCGCCTTTACTGAGATCTGGTTACGGCCCGGCATGATGAGGTTTGGATCGAGTGTAATCGAAGCCGACATCGATGCCGCTTCCGACTCCGACTCCGTACTGCCGACACCCCCCAGGGTCAGACTAGCCGTTTCCTTCCCGTTCACGCTGACCACGGCCTTCCGCTCAGCGAAAACATCATCGCCCGCCTGGATCATGTACTCAACCAATGCGAGCACAGCCGCAGCCGATTCGCGGGTGGAACGCCACTGCGACCCGGTTCGCGCTGCAGCTAGATGACGGGCGGCCTCCGGCACCAGCTGGCTGGTAGGATCCACCCTAAGCAGCGCCATCATCGCCCACGCCGTGCTCTCGGCAGTCTCATTCCGCCACCAGTGCGCCGTATCCTGAGTCCGCCAGTATGCCTGCCCCGAATCGCGCGTAGCCACGGCGCTCAGCCGCTGGGCCCCGGCGGCGGCCATGCTTTCCTGGCCCGCGCAGGACGCCGCAAGGGTGATATGCGCGGTAGTCAGCGGGTCGGCAACTGAGCTCAAGGCCTGCAACTGCCTGCCGAACCGGACGAATTCGTTGAGCGATTCGCCCTTCAGTCGGCCGTACTCCGCCAAGACGAACGAAGCGAATGCATATTCCCTGGCATTGGACATTTTGGCGCGCGTCGGCGATTGGGCGAGATAGTCGAGAGCCCTGTCGATCACGGAAGCGCTTACGTCAAACCCTGCTTCCTTGGCTCTACCCAGTCCAAAAAGGACGTACGAGGTCATCCACGTATCGCTCTGGTCGAATTCCCACCACCCGAATCCGCCGTCATGATGCTGGTACTTGTATAGCCTGGCAAGCCCTGAATCGACCATCCGGGCAAGCTCCGTCTGGCTGCGCGGAAGAGCCAAGCCAAGACGCGTGAACGCCCGATGGGCAACGACGTCCGGCATGAAAGCACTCATCGTCTGCTCTACACATCCGTAAGGGTAGTTCACAAGGAACTCCAGGGCCTGCTGGACGACGCCAGCGTAACCCGGCGATACCTCCAGCTGCACACGGGTAGCGCCCCGGAGCGCGTCTTCAGGCAGCTCGAATTCGAGCGTCGCGCCGGATTCGTCGGCAGGGCGCGTTTCGCCCGCCCACACACGCTCAGCATGATCGCCAAACGGCAGCACAGGCACGGTCATCTCCACCGCGTCCCTCAGGAACCAGCTTCTCGCGGCTAGTGACAGTGTCACTTTCCCAACCGTGCGAGGCTCGATCTCCCACTCCACTGAAGCCTGACCGTGAGCCGGGACTGTGACGTACTGCTTCGCACGCCCAGCCACATCGGCGCCGTCGGCCCGGAGCGTTACCGACACCCTTCGCGCTCGGTTGGTATCGTTGTGAACCACGCCGGCCACCATCGCCTTATCGCCCAGGGTGTAGTGTCTGGGAAGCCCGAGCCTCGCCGAGAGAGGCATGGTGACGACCACCTTCTGCTGCGCCTGCCCGACCATGGTTGAACGCGCGTGCGCTCTAACCGTAGCCCTCCACGTGGTTAGCGAGTCCGGCATTGTAACACGCAGAACCGCGTGACCGTTGGCATCAGTCACCACCGACGGGAACCACGCAGCGGTGTCGGGGAAGTACTTCCGGGCACTCTCAGCCCCGCCTTCCTTGTCGGCGCCGCCGTAGTAGGTCACAGGAAACGAGTTCTCGGTGCTGACAGACCTCTCGCGACGTCCGTGGAAGAACCTGCCGATGTCGGGCGTGGTATCAGGCCGAACAGCGTATATGGACTCGTCCACCAGGGCAAAGGATATCTCGGCCTGCACCGCGTCTCCCTGAGCGTTCTTGGTCTTCACAAGGTACGTGGCCACCTCACCGGGCCGATAGGATGCCTTGTTCGGCTGTATCTCCACGATTAGGGCAGTCTCGGGCGTCTCAACCGCGATCTCCCGCGAGGCAGCCTGCATCACACGGGACGCGACTGCCGTGGCGGTGACGTACGTGTTTGGCGCGTATTCCTCCACGATAGGCAATTCCACCGTGGCCGATCCGTTCTCCAGTCGTACCACGCGCACGTAACGGATTTCGCGATCCTCCACAGTAAGCAGCACAGAAGAGACATCGGCAGGCGCAGTGATCAGGGCCCTGGCGGTCTCCCCTACTTTATAGCTGGGCTTGTCGCATACTACCGCTACATCGCTGCGCCACGCAGCCGCAAGTTGCCCTGCCGTGCCCGAGACCCAGACGTGGGTCTCGGCCACTATGCTGTTCCCCCGCTCGTCCACAGCCTTCGCCGCGAGCACGTAATCGCCCGCCTCGGTTGCCGTGAGCTCCACCATGGCATCGCCGGAAGACGAAGTCTCCACCGCGCGCGTCGCCACCGGCTTGTCGGTGTATCCTGTCTTGTCGTAAGTCCTCTTCATCATGACGAGCTCGAGTTTCCGGCCCACGGACGAGCCGTCCAGTGCCACAGTCTTGACGCGGACCTGGAAACGGTCTCCCGGACTTACGAGGTATGCGGACGTCGATACACGCATATCGAATGAGCCCATAGCCACCAGGGCCGAGTTCCTGCCCGAAGCTCGCTTGTTGGTGGCGTCAATCACGTCCACGGCCATAATGTACTTGTAGTTGCGTCCGTCGGCACGAGGCGCCTCAAAGGAGATGAGGGCCCGACCCTGAGAGTCGGTACTCGCCTCGCCCGACATGACGAAATCTTCGTAATAGTCGCCGTAACCGTCGTAGTCGCCGTAGTCGTCGTAACCGTATTCGCCATCCGCGCCCGACGCCGCCGCAGCGAACGACCCAATGCGCTGGCGATAGACCCTGTATTCGACTTGGGCATTCGCCACCGGCGCGCCGAAGTAGTAACTGGCTTCGCATATGGCTTGCAGTGTGTCGCCGGCGATGTACCTGTCACGGGAGAACTTAACATCCACCGACCACTCGGGCTTGCGGTACTCCGCGACACTAAAGCTCGACCAGTGCTGCTCGCCGCCGATGGTGGTTACTATGGAGTAGACGCCGAGCGGCGGTTCGCTACCCAGGGTGAACTCGCCATAGAAAGAGCCCCAGTCGTTCGTAGTGAGTTCCTGCTTTGACAGAAGGTTGTCGCGGGGATCGCGGATCTCGACCTTCACGGCCTGCCCCGCGGGAATGGTGTAGCCCGGATCGCTCATGGTCCTGGCTATTCCCTTGAAGTAGACGGTGTTGTCGGGCCGGTAGATCGGCCGGTCGGTATAGACGTAAACCTTCTGCTGCCGCGCGTCGAACCAGAAGGATGAATAGAGCACAGCAAACTCATCGCCCCGCCCACCTGTCACCATGGCCGATGCGGCGGGCTGCGACAGCGGACTGGAGAAAAGACCCGAATCATCGGTCACGCCTGTCACCGTGCGAGACGCGGCGGTTGCCGAGGCAAGCTGGTCATCGCCGCCAATCCCCATCAGCGCAACTTGCACAGGTACGCCTGCGGCAGGTTCGCCGGTCCTGAGATCGACTGCGTAGACTAGCAGGCGACCCGCAGACTGCTTGGATATCAGGCCGATACCGCTGACAGTGAACCACACCGTGTCCTGCTGTCTGAGCTGCTTCGACCGAGTGACAGCCAAGTATGCGCCCGGGGGCAGCGGATCCAGCTTCACTGATGCCTCCAGATTGCCTCCGGGATTGGGGATCCTCACACTCACTGTGCGCACAAGCGACCTCCCGGGCAGGCGAGCGGGGTTCATGCTCCACATAGCGTCCGGGCCGGATTCGGAGAAATGGCGCGCACCGTCAAACCGGTATATGTCCAGGTAGAGTTGGCTGACGCCCCTTCCCCTCACTCCAAGCTCAGCCTGTTCACCCGGCAGGTAAGTCCGAGCCGTGGCAAATAGCCACGCATAGGCTTGCCGGGCGGCCATTGCAGGCTCCGCGGCAAGCAGGCATGCCGCCATCAGCAGAACGACCGCAATGCATGGAACGATGATCCGCGCCAGGCGGTTGTTTGTGCCCACGTGAAATACCCCCTCAATAGCCCGAGGCCGCTGCTCAAGCTGAGCGAACCTCCGAACTTGACCGTCTGGAACCTATACATCTCATACGGCATACGAGCGTCTATACCTGCCTCCGAAAGGGCCCAGCTCACCTGTTTCGCATAAGTGAGTGCCTCCCCCGGAAGTATCACGCCCGACCTTTCCCCGGCGCGTACGAATACCCCGTAGGACCTGGGATCCCAGGCTATCCCCGGCGACACCCTCTCGAGGCGGCCCACGACTGACACAGCGTAGCTGCATCCGGCCAATTCCCGCGCTTCCAATGGCGGTCGCCTCAAGTCGCGCGCTGCCGCGGCCGCCGCAAAGTGGGATATCTCCTGAGTCAAGTTGGGAAAATGCGCCCATATAGATCCGACGCATGCGCGCACGGCATTGTTCCTGATAATCGTAACGAAGACCCCGGCAGAACGCCGGTAGAGGATGCCGGACACACAGTCGGGGACGCCCGACACGCTGATGATGTCCCGAGCTACCGGCAATGGGTCGCCCCGGACAGAAGCCTCGGTGAAGCGCCTGGCGAGGTCCAGGATGACGCGTTCCATCTGTTCGCGGTCAGCGCCGCGCAGTTCGGCCAGAACATCGCCGTAGGCATCGAGTGCTCCGGCGCGGGGTTCAGCGTCGCGGGCAGGCTCACTCAGCTCGGCCTCCGCCTTGCCCTGACCCTGACCCCGACCCTCGCCCTCGGCCTCGGCCTCGCGTTGACCGTCCTCGAATCGCGGCGAGAACACACTCACCTGCCCGCCAGCCCGGGCCATGAGCACAATTCCCGCCGCGATCACGACGATCAAGAAAATGGTCACGACCGGCCCGCCGTTACGCAATGTGGATCCAGCCTCCCCGGTTCGCCATCTAGTGTTTTTACATTCTACAGCACGACCGGGGAATCCTACACAGCAGAGAAGACCATATCAAGGCGTTCACTCCGTGCACTGCCCATTTGCGCCATGCATCGCCTTGGCTGTGTCGTCATATCCATTTCGCCCTTGACGGGGAAGCGGGTGGCCCTCCGGGTCGTCCACGTGAACGCTTTCAGGATCCACGTGAACCAGCACGCCGCGAACACTCGGGCACTCCAGCCTTATCGTTCTCTCAACTTCCATCGCTATCTCGTGGCCCATCACTACGGAGATCGAAGGATCCACCCCTATGCGCAGATCCACGTAGGAATCGCCTCCGTACTTGCGCGTGACGACCGAATGGACATCACACACTCCTTCGACGCCGGCTGCAGTTGCCCGTACAGCATTGACGGTTTCAGGATCGGTCTGTGCGTCCATTAGCTCATCAGATGATGCGCGGATTATCCGAATCCCCATCCAGATGATCATCACGGCTACTACGAATCCTGCTATCGGATCCAGTATGGGCATGCCAAGACGTCCTCCCAGTATTCCCGCAAAGGTGCCCACCGAGGAAAGCGCATCCGACCTATGATGTAGGGCTTCGGCCATGAGAGCGCTGCTCCTGATCCGCCTGGCAGTGGTCGCTGCAATCTGGTACATGGTCTCCTTAATTACGATAGACGCTACTGCGGCTATCAGTGCGATCAGCCCGGGCCGAGCGAAGTCACGGGCGATGATCTTTCGCACAGCCTCTATTGCTATGCCCGAACCGGCAACGATCAGGATCGCTCCTACCAATTTGGCTGCCACCGGCTCAGCCTTTCCGTGACCGTATGGATGATCCTCGTCCGCCGGGCGCTTCGATATTCTGAAGCTTACGATAACCCCGAAAGTGGCCAGCATATCGGAGGCCGAGTGGGCAGCATCGGCCACCATGGCAGAGCTACGACCGACGATACCCGCGACCAGTTTGAAGGCGACCAGTGCGAGATTAGCCGCCATGCTGCGCCACGATACTGACTCGCCCGCGCTGAACCTATCATCACGGGTGTCCTCGCCAGACATGTATGCATCCTCCCCCAAATCCTGTTTGCGAAATGACGAAACGGCACCCGCGGGACCTGTGGATGGATCGCAGTCCCGCGAGCGCCGCATGTATCGGACACCCGCTGCCCCTTTGGGCCCGATGCCCCACCTACAAAGGTGCAGGCATCTGCTCTGAGCAGATCTCATCATGCACGATGGGAGTGCTCGGTACCGGGGTTACGTTCATCATGTATGCTATCCCATCGCGTCGGGAGCGTCAAGGCTCACTCGAGTCAAGGCGGCACCCTCTCCCGGGTCCCGGTCCCGGGGGTGCGTGTACGGATTGTGGCTTTCGGAGTCGCAGATCCCCCGCATTCAGGCGTGTGGTATCGCCAAGGCACAGCGGAGGCAGTTGGAGTCGCGCCAAGGACCAGGGATAGACCCAGGGGTAGGCCCAGGGACAGGCCCGCGGGTAGGCCCAGCAATGGGCCCAGGGGTGAACCCGGGGATCCGGGGGCGTGCTGAGGCAGGGAAAGATGACTGCTGTGGCTCAGGGATATACCCCCGGGGGTATCCAGCCGGAGATACGGTCACATTCTGACACTAGTTTCGGCGAAAAACGCAATTGCGGGTATCTCCGGAACTGATGGCAAAAATCGACGACATGCCAGCTCCAGCCGTTTTGTCCCGCGGCCATGATGATAAGAACAGCTAAACAGTCATTCCAGCGAAGTGAGTATGACCCCCTCAGCCAATAGCCCACCGTAATGATCTGGGAGGATGCCATTCTCCCGCCCACTATCCCGCCTGGCGATGTCTACTCGCTTGTCCAAGATCCGCCATCATGATTTTCCTGCTGCCAGGCTTCCCTTGGGCCATTACCGAGACCGCGCGTACCCATTGGAATGAGTTGGTTTCGTCATTGGCTTTGGTGGCCATAGCAGACCGGGCATGCTCTGAGCTACACCCAGCGCAGCGGCGCGGAATAGGTCCGGTAAGCCCAGGGCAGATTATGCGAGGATTGTCACCAATATCCGATGTGTGCGCGTGCCTGCGCGTGCCGGAAAGGTGAGGATGCTCGTGTCATGCCCGGCAAGTTTGGTCAGACGATCGCGGTTTTCCACTAATCCCCGCATAGTTGCCTTGATACTCGTGTGCGCATTCGTGCTGTCTGCCTTCTGGTCGGCCATCGGAGCCGCCGCGACCACTTCATCCGAGACGGGCAAAAGTCAGTCGCCATACCTCATCATACACCTGGACGCAGTGTCGTCCGAGACATTCTTCGAATTGTACGATTCGGGCTGCCTGCCCAACATCGAGGCGGCTTTCAGGAACGGCAAGATTGTCCGCCACGCCGTCTCCCCTTTCTGCCCGGGGACTGAAATGGTCTACCCCAGGCTCACCAATGGCGGGAGAATACCGGACGCGTATCCGGTCGCATGGGAGTACCTGGACCGGGCTACCGGCCAGCACATAGGCCACGTGCAGACTACGGTAGATCTCTTCTCCGGAATCCCCAGGTATGCGCTAACCCAGGTAGTACATGCCCTACCCGGACTGGAATGGCTATCTGCCTTGAGCCTCCTCAATGCCCCGAGGTTGATGCGCGACTACGACGTCGTCCAATTCTTCTGGTTCGCTACCGATCTCCGGGGACACATGTTCGGAAAGCAATCACAGCAGGCCAGTGTGATGCAGCTCGACAGGTTCATCGGAAACCTCATGCTCCAAATGTCCGGTGAGTCGCTCAACTTGGTCATCTACTCTGACCACGGTATGTCGTATTTCCAACACATGGTCGATCCCGATAAAGCCATGGCCGAGGCGGCAGCAGGCGAAGCGGAGTTCTGCTACTATCCAAACCTCTACCTGCGCAATCCCGCGCAGGCCGAACGGATCGCTTCTGAGCTTGCCAGCTGTGACGAGATCGACTTCGCCTTCTATCGATCCGGCCCGGGTATGATAGCCGGGGTCCACGCAGGCGGCAAGGTGGCCTTCTCTGCGGGTCCAGCCGGCATCGCCTATGGATTCGAAGGTAGCGATCCCTTTGGCTACTGCGACCTGGGCTACGCGGGCGAACCTTTGTCCGACCAGTCATGGCTAAGCCTCACTGCGGGCTCGCGTTACCCAGCCGTTCCCGTTCAGGTGTTCCGCTACATGGAAAGCCCCCTGTCCGGCGACGTGGTAGTGGTGATCGATCCCCCCAAAGGCCTACTCACGCCGGGCTGCCCTGTAGGCTGCCATACCGGGCTGACCGACAGTGCAGTCACAGTGCCCGTGCTGCTCGTCGGCCCCGATATTGACGACATGGTCATAGATGACCAGTTCTGGCTGCATACTCTCTACCGCGATATCCTTGGAGTCGACCCACACGAACCCCCGTCTGCGAGTCGCGAACCGCACTACCTGAAAGCCTCTCCCCACAGCTTCAGCCTGGCCCTCTCCCCTGCTCGTCAGCTCTACGTGCACGCGAACGTCGATAGCTGCGGCTGGGACGTTCTGGGCGAACTCAGCGTTGCACGCACGTTCAACACCCGTGTATGGGTCGGCGCCGGGATCGCCGCCCGTCAATGGACGGAGGACGAAAGCATAAGGACTTCAGGCAGCAGCCTTCAGGCCGCGCTGTCCGCGCGGGCGGAAGTGTTCCTCGGTCCTCTGGTAGTCGACTGGCAGAACACCGTCACTCCCGCAGGGCGCGCGTCGCGGGTATCGATCCGTTACGAGTTCAAAGGCGGCAGCCTGATCGAGTGGGTTCATCCATCCCACCTGCGCGTGGGGATAATGTGGTGACCGCTGAAGACGGATTCACGGTACGCTGGTCCTTTCCCCATCAGATTGGACTCGGGCTGACCTGGTAGGACAGCTCAAGCCTACGTGCGCCAGCTTGCCCGCTCGTTCCATGGCCTGATCAAAGGCGCAACGGAGTCCGGCGGTCAGGCCACAACGCCGCAAGTCCCAGTCGCGAATAGTACCCTGTCCAAATCGGCAGATTACTGATAGCTCGACACACAAGTCTGTCCTGCAAATATAACTTTCTTATATTGAGTGTGTTAAGCATATTGACATACGCGATACACCCCGCCTATAATGACCATAGGAACCCACTTAACCCGAGGTGACTAGAGTTGAGGCTACACGGCCCCGATGAACCAGTCTACACAATAAGCGTGGCCGCTCGTCTGCTCGGAGTGAGTCCTCAGACGCTCAGAGTGATGGAACGTGAGGGATTGCTGTCCCCTGCGCGCACTGACGCGAACATCAGGCTCTACTCCGAAAACGACCTGTTGCTGCTGCAGCGCATCTGCTTTCTGGTTCGGGAAGAGGGCGTCAACCTTGCGGGGGTAAAGCTCATCCTAGAGATGGAGACGGGCGGAGGGCATACCACGGTCAGATTCACCGAGGTGATTCGCCGGCAGCAGGCGGTGCGGCGCCAGAGTGATCCTGACGACAATGACGACCACTCCTGAATCGGGTTTCCAGTTCATCCATCCAGCACAAGCTGGTCAACGGAAGGAGAGAGTTCTGTATGGGCAAAGTTGTTGGCATCGACCTCGGCACTACCAACTCAGTTATTGCAGTTATGGAGGCCGGCAACCCGGAGGTCATAGTCAACGCAGAAGGTTCCAGGCTGACCCCGTCAGTCGTGGGTTTCACCAAGTCGGGCGAACGCCTGGTGGGGCAGCTCGCGCGGCGGCAAGCCGTGCTTAACCCGGAAAACACTGTATCCTCCATCAAAAGGTTCATGGGTCGCCGCTATGACGAGGTCGAAGCGGAGCGCGGGCGAGCGCCGTATAAGGTCAAATCCGGCGACAACTATGGTGTCAGGATGGACGTCCCGGCGACCGGGCGCGATTACTCGCCTGAGGAGATCTCGGCCATGGTCCTTCAGAAGATGAAGACAGATGCTGAGAAGTTCCTGGGCGAAACTATCACGAAGGCAGTAATCACAGTGCCTGCATACTTCAACGACTCCCAGAGGCAGGCCACCAAGGACGCAGGGCGCATTGCCGGCCTGGAAGTGCTCCGCATCATCAACGAGCCCACAGCCGCGGCCCTGGCCTACGGGCTTGACAAAAAGAGCAACGAGACGATCCTCGTGTGGGACCTTGGCGGAGGAACGTTCGACGTGTCCATCCTGGAAGTGGGCGAAGGCGTATTCGAGGTCAAGTCCACTGCAGGCGACACGCATCTGGGCGGCGACGACTACGACCAGCGGATCGTGGAGTACATTGCCGACCAGTTCAAGCGAGACCAGGGCATCGACCTCAGGCGCGACCGTCAGGCGCTGCAGCGGCTGATCGAAGCGGCCGAGAAGGCCAAGATCGAGCTGTCTTCGGTGTTCGAGACCAACATCAGCCTGCCGTTCATTACGGCGGACCAGTCCGGGCCAAAGCACCTGGAGATGAAGATAACCCGGGCCAAGTTCGAAGAGCTGACGGATGACCTCACCGAGAGATGCACCGTCCCCTTCAAGCAGGCCATAAACGACGCCAAGCTCTCAGTGAACCAGATAGACGAGGTGATCCTGGTGGGCGGCGCCACGCGCATGCCTGTAATCCAGGAGTTGGTCAAGAAGCTCACGGGCAAGGAGCCGAACCGCGGCGTGAACCCTGACGAGGTCGTCGCAGTGGGCGCAGCGATCCAGGCGGGCGTTCTGGCAGGCGAAGTCAAGGACGTAGTGCTTCTCGACGTGACGCCGCTGTCGCTCGGCATTGAGACCCTGGGCGGCGTGTCGACCAAGCTGATCGACAGGAACACGACCATCCCGACGCGCAAGAGCCAGATCTTCACCACAGCGGAAGACGGCCAGACGTCCGTGGAGATACACGTGCTTCAGGGCGAGCGCGACTTTGCGCGCGACAATAGGACGCTCGGACGGTTCATGCTGCAGGGCATACCGCCAGCACCACGCGGAATCCCGCAGATCGAGGTATCATTCGACATCGACGCCAATGGCATAGTCAATGTCGCGGCCAAGGACCTCGGGACGGGCAAGGAACAGAGGATCACCATCACTGCCTCCACGCAGCTGTCGAAGGATGAAGTCGACAAGCTCGTCCGCGACGCTGAGCGATCATCGGCTGAGGATAAGAAGCGCCGCGAGGAGGTCGAACTGAAAAACACTGCCGACTCCATGGTGTACTCCACGGAGAAGACCCTTCGCGAGATGGGCGACAAGATACCGGCAGATACGAAATCCAAGATCGAAGCGGAGCTTGAGCGTCTGAAGAAGGCCATCGCCGACAACGACATCGATTCTATCAAGCGCTTCATGGAAGACGTCAGGCAGGCATCGTACAAGATGTCGGAGGAGCTGTATAAGCAGGCTCAGGCCGCAGGCGCAGCCGGAGCTGGCGGGGCTGGAGGAGCTGGGCAACAGCCGGGCGCTGAAGGCGGGCCAAGCGCCGGCGATGCCGGAAGGCACAGCGCCGACGACGATGTGATCGATGCCGACTTCAGACCGATGGACGACAAATAGACAGGCAGAAGAGACGCAAAGGAGGTGTGCCGAGATGACACTGATGAATTGGGATCCGTGGCGTGATATCGCCGATATGAGAAACACGTTCAACAGGCTGTTCGGTGAGGCTACACCCGGGACTGCAATAGCAGGTCACATGGTATCGGGCAGCTGGATGATGCCGGTCGATATTGCCGAGACTGCTGACGAGTTCCTGGTCAAGGCTGAGTTGCCGGGAATGAAGCCTGAGGAGATCGAGATCACTGTGGCCGACAACCAGGTGACCCTGAAGGGGAAGCGCGCTGAGTCACGCGAGGAGAAGAGCGTAAACTACATACGCTCTGAGAGGCGACTGGGCTCCTTCTACCGGAGCTTCGCGCTGTCGGCGCCGGTGGACGACGCGCGCGTGACCGCCACCTACAAGGACGGCGTCCTTGAGGTTCACCTGCCCAAGTCGGAGGCGGTTAAGCCTAGGCAGATCCGCATCCAATCGGAGTAACGCGGGCATTGGGATGACATGCAGCGACTGTCGGTCGGGGGGGGGCAATCACCTCCCCGACCACCCCGGCGGGGGCGCCCCGCAGGGGAATTCGCAGCACGACATATACAACATGATCGGTGGTGCAGCTAATCTATGACATCAAAATCGCATGATGAGT
>Ga0116189_1002383_pt1 | contig 13948 bp, 14 predicted proteins | sample AD_JPNTR3_MetaG_FD_89895 | JGI IMG/M metagenome (GOLD analysis project Ga0116189, IMG submission 89895) | Active sludge microbial communities of municipal wastewater-treating anaerobic digesters from Japan - AD_JPNTR3_MetaG | ecosystem: Engineered > Bioreactor > Anaerobic > Digestate | place... | reverse complement strand
GAGTTGTCCACCACTTCGGTGACGAGGTGATGAAGCCCTTTTGAGTCGGTGCTGCCTATATACATGCCGGGGCGCATACGAACAGGCTCGAGTCCTTCGAGAACCTGTATGGCGTCCTGGTCGTACCTTTTTTCGATTTTGTCGCTCATTTGCTTTCACTCCCTTTATTAGTATAAACAATATTATAAGTACATATTAACACGCGCGCGCGGAAATGTCAATATGGTATTTGTTTTTGTGTCGAAAACTGCATTTTTTCATATTTTTCCGTAATTGTTTTTGGCTGTTTTTCTTCTCTGAAAACAAAAAAGCCCGCGGCATCGCGGGCTTTTACTTGATTTTCGGTGCTGATTATTTCTTAAGGGTGTTGATTACTTCGTAAATCCTCTGAAGGTCCTCGTTGGAGTAGTAGTCAATGGTGATTCTGCCCTTGCTCTCGTTGCCCATAAGTTTTACCTTTGTGGCAAAAACTCTCGTCATGTCGTCGACAAAGGCGCGCATTTCAAGGCTGAGTTTCTCCCTGACGGTTTCCGAGAGCTTTTTGGGCGCGGTTTCGGGATTCAAATAGTATTTCACCCTCTTTTCCATTTCTCTGACGCTCCAGCCTTCGATTACGGCCTTTTTCGCCATATCGGTCTGGTCGGCGGGGTTGGTTATGGAAACAAGCGCTCTCGCGTGTCCTGCGCTCAGGATATTCTCTCTCACCATCTGCTGAACTATGTCGGTAAGGGAAAGCAGGCGCAGCGTATTGGCTATGCTGGGGCGCGCTTTCCCGAGCCGGGCGGCTATCTCTTCCTGTGTAAGGCTGTAGCTGTCCATAAGCTCTCTTATCGCTTCGGCCTGCTCGATGGCGTTTAAGTCCTCGCGTTGCAGGTTTTCGATAAGGCTGGTCTCTCTTATCTTCTTATCGTCCATATCCCGGACGATTACGGGAATTTCGGCTAAATTGGCAATCTTTGCCGCGCGGTACCTTCTTTCGCCCGCAATTATCATATATCCCGACCTGTCTTTCTTGACGACAAGGGGCTGAATTATGCCGTGCTCTAAAATGCTGTCGGCGAGTTCTTTTAAACTTTCTTCGTTGAAACTTTTTCTGGGCTGATTGGGATTTGGATAAACTTTGCCTACCGGCACCATGAGGATTTTGTCCTCGGCTTTGGCTATCTCCCTTACATCTTCGACATTGGCCAGCAACTGGCTTATTCCCCTGCTTACCCTCTTTGCCATATTTTCTCCTTAAGGTAAAATATTTTAACTTGGTATCCTCGGCAACTCCGATACAACCATATTAGCACACAATGTTTTTTTTGTAAATATTACAGCGGGTTATTTTTGGGTTTGTTCTGTCCGCGCGGGTACTTAACGGGCGTTTCTTTGACCTTTTCAACCACAATAAAACTGCGGTTGTGTTCGCCCATTAACTTGAATTTTTCCACCGTAATTGCCTTGCCGCCCAGAACTTCCAGCGCAACTCTTGCCGCGCTTATTTCCTCTTCGGGGGTTTCTCCCTTGTAGGCTATAAACTTCCCGCCCGCCTTAAGAAGGGGTAAGGAATACTCCAAGAGCGTGGGTAGTCCCGCCACCGCTCGCGCCACGGCAAAATCGTATTTTGCGCGGGCTTTAACAACGTGCTCCTCGGCGCGTTCGTGAAGGCACTCTACTTCCTTTAAATTAAGTTTTTCGGTCACGACGTTGAGGAAATTTACCCGCTTGTTTACGGCGTCGAGTAATGTAAAACGCAATGTGGGATTTAGTATTTTCAGCGGTATTGCGGGAAATCCCGCGCCGCTGCCGATGTCGACCACCAGGGCGTTGTCGTGAAAGAATTTTAACCCTTTTGCGCTGTCGATAAAGTGTTTTACGATTATCTCGTCCTCGTCGGTAATAGCCGTCAAATTGAATTTCTCGTTGTACTCAAGGAGAAGACTCCTGTACTGCTCAAAAAGCCTTTCCTGATTTTCGTCAAGCGCAATGCCTTCCTGTAAAAACAGCTCTTTAATTCTCATTTTTTCCGCCTTTCTGAAGCCATACCATAAGAGCCAGGATGTCGGCGGGATTGACCCCGCTTATCCTCGATGCCTGGGCGAGGGTGATGGGTTTTACCGCATTCAGTTTCTGCCTCGCTTCCACCCTCAATGACTCAATTTTGTCGTAGTCGATGTCCGGGTTAAGTGCCCTTGTTTCCATCTTCCGCATTTCCTTTATCGCCTTGTCCTGCTTTTCAAGATACCCTTCGTATTTTATCTCTATCTCGATCTGCCACAGTAAAAACGCGTCTGTCGCGGAAAACACGGCGTCAATTTCCATAAGGTCTTTGTAGTCAAGATCGTTACGGCGTAAAATCTCTTTTCCGCTTATTCCGCCCTTGGGGAGCGGCTCGCCTTTTGCCTCAAACACTGCCATGCACTGCGCGGGGGAATAGTGCTTTTCGAGCTGTTTTTTCAGCTCCTCTTTCTTCTGCATTTTAGCGAGAAATTTGTTGTGTCTCTCCTCGGTCACAAGCCCGATATTATAGCCTAATTCTGTCAGCCTTTCGTCGGCGTTGTCCTGACGTAAACGAAGCCTGTACTCGGCGCGCGAAGTCATCATTCGGTAAGGCTCTTCCGTCCCTTTGGTCACAAGGTCGTCGATAAGCACGCCGATATAAGCGTTGTCACGGCTCAAGACTATCTCCTCTTTACCTTCGAGGTAAAGCGCCGCGTTAATCCCTGCCACAAGCCCTTGCGCCGCCGCTTCCTCGTACCCCGAGGAGCCGTTTACCTGCCCCGCCGCATAAAGCCCTTTGCAGCCCTTGACGTTCAGCGTGGGAAGCAGAGCAAGGGAGTCTAAAAGGTCGTACTCTATCGCATACCCATAACGCATGATTTTGGCGTTTTCCAGGCCTTTTATGCTGTGTACCATCTGTTCCTGAATGTCATACGGCATGGACGTGGAAAGCCCTTGTACGTACATTTCGTCGGTATCCTCGCCTTCGGGCTCAATGAAGATCTGGTGTCGCTCCTTGTCCTTGAATCGCACGATTTTGGTCTCCACCGAGGGGCAATACCTCGGACCCGCGCTCTTTATCGTGCCGTTGTAGAGGGGGCTGCGGTCGAGGTTGTCGAGAATTATCTTATGGGTTTTTTCATTGGTGTAAGTGAGATAACAAAGTTGAGAGTTGTTTACGGCAAAATCGGTGTCCTCGCTGAACGGGTAGATGTCGGCGTCGCCCGTCTGCACTTCCATTTTTGAAAAGTCGAGGCTGTTCTTCAATACCCTGGGCGGCGTTCCGGTCTTGAAGCGCCTTATGGGAAGACCCATTTCGATAAGGCTGTTTGTCAGCTCGTTTGCGCCCTGAAAGCCTGCGGGCCCGCTGGTTTTCACGTAGTCGCCGATTATTATTTCGCTCGATAAATACACTCCCGTGCAGAGCACTATCGCATTTGTCTTGAATACCTGTCCGAGGGCGCTGACAACGCCCGTCACCCTTCCGTCCTCATGCAGGATTTTTACCACCTCGCCTTCAAGCAGAGTGAGGTTGGGCTGGGTCTCCAGCTTGTGCTTCATTATGCCGTGGTATTTTGACTTGTCTACCTGGTTTCTGAGCGAATGGACGGCCGGACCGCCGGATGCGTTTAGCATCCTTGTCTGAATGGTCGCCATATCGGCAACCGCGCCCATAACTCCGCCCATTGCGTCAATCTCTTTTACGAGGTGCCCTTTTGCGGTGCCGCCGATATTCGGGTTGCACGCCATAAAGCCTATGGAATGAAGGCTCATGGTAATAAGAAGGGTATCGTGCCCCTTTTTCGCAAGAGCCATTGCCGCTTCTATCCCCGCGTGTCCTGCGCCTATAACCACAGCCTCAAAAAATTTATCGCTCATTTCTCCACTATGACGGTGATCGGTCCGTCGCTGAATAAATCCATCTCCATGTGTTCGCCGAAACGCCCCGTCGATACAGGCACTTTTTCGGCAAGTTTCTTGACAAAATAATTATATAAAGGCTCGCTTATCTCCCTTGGCGCCGACAGCGAAAAACTGGGTCTGTAGCCATTGGAGCAGTCGCCGTATAGCGTGAAGTTGCTGACAACGAGCGCAGCGCCGCCTATACTTATAAGGGATTTGTTGAGCCTGCCGTTTTCGTCGGGAAAAATGCGCAGATTGGCTATCCTGTTGGCAACCCAATCGACCTTTTCTTCGGTGTCTGTTTCGGTAAAACCGCAAAGGACCAGCAAGCCCTTTTTGATTTCGCCGACCACCTCATTGTTGACGAATACCTTTCCTCTTCCTATCCTTTGTACAACGCATCTCATGTTCACTTCCCCACGCAAAACGCCGAAAATACCTGGTCTACCACGCTTTCGGTAACGTCCTTGCCCGTTATTTGCGCCAAGCTTATTGCCGCGTCATGAAGATCGACGAGCACGCACTCGGAAGGCATAACGAAATAGATATTTATCGCATCGTTTACCCTGTTTAAGCACTCTTCCAGCGCGAAAATCTGCCTTTCGTTGGTCAGTACGGGCTGTCCGAAAACGCTTTCGGCGTTGACCTTTTCGAGTATAAGGTCAAAAATTTTGTCGGTGTTGATGTTCTCTTTTACGCTTATCTCAAGGCCGCTCTTTTGGGCGGTCTTAATGTCGAGCTTGTTGCCGACCTCAATGACCGTCTTTCCTTCCAAAAGCTTTTTTATCTCATTTTCTTCTTCGCTTTCGATAACGCTAAGGTCTTTTACAAAAATGACTATATCTGCGCCGTTTATCGCCTTTTTCGAGCGTTCAATACCCATCTCTTCGATGACGTTTTTGCTCTCGCGAATGCCCGCGGTGTCGAGAAAATTGAGTTTGATTCCCTTATATTCCACGCTTTCAGATATTACGTCGCGGGTGGTTCCCGCAATGTCGGTCACTATCGCTCTATCCTCGCGTATAAGGGCGTTTAAAAGGCTGCTTTTGCCCGCGTTGGGCGCGCCTACTATGGCTATGTTAATGCCGTGGCGGACGTTTTTGAGTTTATTGGCGTTTTCCACGTGCTTTTCAAGCTGTGACTTTATCTTGAGGAGATTTTCGTAAGATGCGGGCTTTGTATCTTCCTCAAGCTCTTCGGGGTAGTCGAGCTTGGCTTCCAGCATGGCGATTGTCTCCACGATTAGACTTTCTATGCGGGAAATCTCCTTGGAAATTTCGCCGCTAAGTAAGCGGTAGGCGTTGCGCATTTCGGCCTCGGACGACGCGTTTATCATCTCGAGAATGCCTTCGGCTTCCACAAGGTTGAGTTTGTTATTCAAAAAAGCGCGTTTGGTGAATTCTCCGGGCCGGGCGGGGCGCGCGCCGTGCTCGCGCACAAGACGGGCTACGGCCTTTGCTATCCCTATTCCGCCGTGACAGTGAAGCTCCGCGACGTCCTCTCCCGTATATGATTTAGGCGCTTTGAAATAAACACAAAACGCCTTTTCGGAAAATTGTTCGGCATTTATCGTGCCCAAATACATATAATTAGGCTCAAAAACGCCGTCTTTTATATTCTTATTTTGAAAAATTTCCCTTGCTATCCTTAAACTGTCCTCGCCGCTGATTCTAATTATGTTTATTCCGGCGCTGGAAGCTAAGGACGTTGCAATGGCGACAATGGTATCCATCTCAGAAAAATTTCTTCTTCTGGCCGAAACTCCTGGTCTTTGAGGGGCCTCTTTTCCTGAAATCGGTCTTCTCGTAGGAGATGCCGTTTTTGGGAGTAATGACGATATGCCTGTCCTTGCCCTCGCCTTCGCTCCTGGTGGTCGCAAACTCGTTGTCGATAAGGGCAAAGTGGATTATTCTCCTCTCGTAGGAGTTCATGGGCTCAAGGCTTATCTCCTTGTGGTTGCGGCTTGCATCCCTTGCAAGTCTTCTTGCCAGCGCGATGAGGGTTTTCTTGCGTTTTTCCCTGTAAAAATCGGCGTCAACCGTCACTCTTACGTGCTCGGCGGACGGCTTATCCTTATTAATATACTGCCCGACAAGGTACTGAATGGCGTCAAGGGTGTCGCCCCTTCTGCCAATTGCCTTATTGGCGTTTTCGCCGTTGATAAAGAAAAGGATCTCGTCTTCTTTTACCTTTTCTTCCACTTTTACGGCGATATTCATGCGCTTCATAAGTTCTTCAAGATACTCAAGCCCCGCGCTCTTTTTTACTTCTTCTTTTTCCTTGGGAGTTACGACAACTGCCGCCTTGGAGAATACTCCGCCCTCCCTTACCACCGAAATTTCGGCGTCGTCTCTGCTGATTCCGAGTGTGTCAAGCCCCGACTGTATGGCTTCTTCCACCGAGTTTCCTTTGAATTCGTTTTTCATTTTTACCTCATTTTACCGTTATGCTCATCAATCTGTCCTTTTCAATGGCGTCTTTCCGCTTGGCGACGATATTGAAAACCCAGTTGAAAATTGTGGTGATAAGTGAGTTTATCACCATGTAAAGCGTAAACGCCGACGAATAGAAAATCGCAAAAACAAGCATCATGATGGGCATCATGTACTGCATGATTTTCGCCTGCGACTTTTGCGCTTTTATCTGTTCTTCCGACTGTCCCGGCATGACGGGCTGGTCGGGCATCTTGTTGAGTTTTGCGCTGAGAATGTTGATTACAAACGCGAACACGGGCAGCAAAAGATATCCGTTCCACTTGCCTTTGTAATGCTCCATCAACGGTTTCATAACCGTGTTGTATTTTCCGGCGTCGACGTCGATAATTCCGCGGCTTGTCGAATTGAACGCGGCGGCGTCGGGAATGGGGCTCTTCCATGTGTCGCTTACGAAGATGTTTTTGGTAAGGAAGAACGACTCGGGCTTGTAACTGTCAAGCACCGCCTTTTCGGCGGCAGAGACGGCCTCCGCCTTGATCTCGGCCTTGGTCTTGTCGCCGCTGACTACCTCGTATTCCTTTATTCCGTACTGCTCGTTTATGGTTTCACGTAACACACCCTGCTCCACATAGTCGTCAAAGACTTGGGTGTAAGCCGAGTCGTAGACGGTCTCCATATTCTGGTACATGGTGAGGTTGTGCTTGGCGACCGCGCTGTTAAAGCCGCCGAAAACTATGAAGAATATTACAAGCGATAAAATCATGGGAAGACAGCCCGCAAACGCGCTGTACTTATATTTTTTGTATATTGCGCGCTGCTTCTGCATGAGAAGTTCCTTATTGGCTCCGCACTGCTTGGTGACTTTGTCGAGCTCGGGCTTCATGACTTCCATTATCCTTGCATTTTTTCTCGCAAGAATCTTCTGCCACACATCCAGCGGAAAAACCACCACCTTAAGGAACAGGGTAAACATGATAACCGTCACGCTGAATGCGCCCACCAAAGACCAGGTGTCGCTCCAGCCCGCTATCCACTTATACAGGATATCGTATATTAGTTTGCCTATTCCATCGCTGATGGCGTTGGCGCCCAACAGTGTCATAAAGTCCATTTCGCACTTCCTCTCAGATTTTCTTTGACGGGGTCAAAGCCCCCTTTTGCAAAGGGATTGCAGCGTAAAATTCGCAAAATACCCATAAAAATCCCTCTTAGTGCGCCGTACTTTTCTATCGCGTCGAGCGTGTACATCGAGCACGTCGGCGTGTATATGCACTCTCTGCCGATGGACGGCGACAAGTGCCTTTTATAAAAAAATATGGCCTTTCGGCAAACTGCCTTAATCATTTTCCTTATATACGCCGCTTTTTTCAAGAACGCTTATAAGGTCGGATTTTATCTCGTAAAAATCGGCTTCGGCGCAAGCGTTTTTCGCCAACACGACGTAGTTGTATTTGTCGCTGATTCTGGGTATCAACAGGCGGAAGTTTTCCCTTATTCTCCGCTTAACCTTGCTTCGCGTGACGCTGTTGCCTACCTTTTTACCCACCGATATTCCCACTTTAAGGTTGTGGGCGGGCACTTTGTAGAGAACGAGGAGCTTTGAGGCGACGCTTGTTCCGTTGCGGTAGATGTACCTGAAGCTCCCGTTCAGCGTCAGACGATAAACTTTCTGCATAAAATTTACGCGCTGAGTTTGGCTCTCTGCTTATTTCTTCTTCTCCTGAGCACGTTGCGGCCGCTCTTGGTAGCCATTCTGGCTCTGAATCCGTGAACTTTGCTTCTCTGTCTCTTTTTGGGTTGATAAGTCCTTTTCATCTTTTATGTCCTCTCTTTTATAAGTAATTATTCCTGTTTTTCCCGTATTTATAAATAAATACAGGCTAAGTTATTATATAATAAACCACTTGCCTTGTCAAACGGTTTGAAAACTTTTTGATTTGAGCGGGAATAAATGCGAATATGTCAAAAACAGGAAAAATTTACTATTTTTTTATGAACGGTTTTCTCAGTGAATTCTGTGATTTTTGATTTTCGTTTTCCGTAAAATTGTTCCACGTGGAACATGGTTTAAATTTCACGTTAAACTTTTTTGTTCTGTTTTGTATGTATATTTTTTGCCGTTTTTAACAGTTTTTGCCAAAAATATAGCTTTGCTCATTGTGTGTAAACTATATTATATTTTCCTTGCAGTTTGTTTTTTAACCTTTTGTAGATAAATCCTTCAAAAAGGTTAAAACAAATTGCCGTATTGAAAATTCCGCTGTTCTCGAGATTTTCAAAATATTTCTTATAATTTAATGTCAGCATCTTTTTGCTGTCAATCAAATAAAAACCGTACATATAAGTGGAGGGGCATAGGTTATCAAATATCAGCGTTTTTGGCGTGAGGTACTCAAGGCTGGATGTATAGAGTATGGACTGCCAGGCGCAGCTTGATATATTCATTATCTCCTTATATTCATCTCTTTCAAGCAGCTTGTTATCCTTTTCCGCCGATAAAAGTCCGTCTATATTGGTACCCATTATCCTTCTTATATAGTTTTTTACCTTGCGGCAGGTATCCTTTTTGGAAAGGTCAAAATAAAAGAAGTTTTCTTTTCCTCTTTCTACTAACAATTTGCCGTTTTCGCTCTTTACAAAATCATCTGCGTCAAATTCTCTGAAATAGTCGTCCTTGTCGGAGATTTTGGGTGTAACCTTTCTCAATAGCTTTATATCCCGGCTTTTCAGCTTTTCGCGAATCTTAATAAGTTCCCAGAAGTCTATCGTCGAATCGGTGATAATTACCGCCGAAACTTTATCTCCCAGTGTTTTTTCAATAAAAGAGAAACTGTTTAAAGAGTTTAGATCGGTTTTTATAATTATTCCCTTTCTTTCAAAGATATTTTCATTGAAAGAGGGGAGAGTGGAACGTAAATCTTCGCATTCTCTGCAAAAATCAGTCTTTATTTCAATAAATCTTGTTCTTCTAAAATACAGGTCAATGAGGCTTCCTGCGCGCGCTTTCCACTCGTAGCAACCTTCCACGCACAGAAAATACTTCTTTTCCTTGGTAAACGCGAGAATCTTGTCGTCAAATTCTTCATTTTTCCACGTCGCGGGGACTATTTCCTTTCCCATGTGAATTTCTTCTGAATTAAAGCCGAAGCCTCTTATCTTTCCGGCGCTGTTTCTTATGCTTACTTTAAAACCGTAATAGTTGTTTAAATTGTAGACTTTTACTCTTAAAATGCTGTTTTCCAGCTTTAAATGAGTCTTAATCTTATAGACTTGATAGTAAAATTCTATGTCGTATTCGTTTACATTGAGTTTTTTTATGTCATAATTGACCAAAGGAACTTCCTTTTCGGCTTCTCCTTTGGCCATGACAACACTTATGACCGGATTGTTCTTGTTGTGTTTAAACAACAAAGATTCTTTATAAAAAAATGATATTTCACCATTTTTTATTTGGTAGTAAATATCATCTTTTATAATGATTCCGGTATTTGAATTTATTTCCGACATATTTTACCCGATTGCCTTATCAGCCGATAAGTCTCAAAGGCAGTATGACGCATTTATAGTCGTCTCCCTCAATTTTCCTTACGAGAATGGGCTTTATTGGACGCTCTATCTCAATCTTAAGATAATCTTCTTTTATTCTTAAAATGGCGTCCATGAGGTATTTGCTGTTAAGACCTATTCTTATCTTTTCTCCATCGGCTTTGCAGATAATGGTCTCGTTTACCTTTCCTTTCTCACTTTCGGCAAAGATAGTTAACTTGTTGTCCTCAACGGTTATCGTTATTCTGTTAAAGGCAAGATCTTTACTTATTATATTTACACGGCTTAAACAGTTTTCAAGTTCTTCCCTGTTTACTATAATAGTGTTTCCCACTTCCTGGGGAAGATTGTTGCGGTAGTTATAGAACTCTCCTTCCACGATGGTAGTTCTTATTCTGGTGTAACCCATATCAATTACCACCATATTATTTACTCTGCTTATGGTTATTTCATCTTCGCTGTCATTTAAAATCTTACTTATATCGGCAAGGAGTTTGGCAAGCATTATAAACTTAAGCTCTCCCTTTTTGTTGCTTATATCCTTTCTGGATATTGCCACTCTGTAGCCATCAAGGCAAACTGCTTCAATATAGTTGTCAATGACTTCCATGTTGCAGCTCTTAAGAAGAAGTCTTGTATCATTTAAACTTGCGCAAAATATTACTCTCTCAATGAGTTCCTTAAATTCACATTCCTTGATCTTAATACTTACGTTTTCGTTGTATTCTCCGAGCGACGGAAAATTTTCTATATCATAATAGGTAATTTCGGCTTCGCTGTTTTCAAAGAGAATGCTTATCTTGTTGTTGTCTCCTTTTTCTATCTCAACTTTGTCGAGACCGGCAAGCTTGTTGGCATACTCGTTGAAGAGTTTTCCGTTTACCACGGTTTCTCCCTCTATTAAAATCTCGGCCTTTATTTCTTTTTCTATATAAAGTTCCTGATTATAAGCGCTGAATACGACCTTATCTCCTTTTGCATAGATCTTTATTCCTTCAAGTATAGGTATATTCTTATTTACGGCGAGAGCCTTGCTCACTATATTAGTGGCGTTTGATAAGTCCATTCCGTTGCAATAAAACTTCATAGCGTCCTCCCTGTTTTTATATTTTATTATTTTTACAATTACAATAATAATTAGCGGCGTGGATATGTTGATAAGGTTTTATAAGCTGTTTTTATTACCGTAATTTTTGAGTATCTTTCAAAAATCAAGCAGTTTTTTTGTAAATAAGATGTTGAAAAGTATCAACAAGTTATCGACATATTTTAAGTTGTCAACAATTACTAAATTTTCAGCATGCTTCTTATGTCTTTAATCTGAATGCCAACCTTTGTATTGTTCAGAGACTGGCTTATTTTTTCGTGTGAATAAATTATGGTGGAGTGGTCCCTTCCGCCGAATATCTGACCTATGGTGACAAGGGGAAGGTCGAGAAGTTCTCTTATAAGGTAAATTGCGATCATTCTTGCTTCGGCAATTTCCTTTGTCCTCTTTTTACCCACTATTTCGTTCTGACTGATTCGGAAGTACTGGCAGACAGCCTCGATGATTTTGTTGCTGTCGATATTGGAACCGTTTTCGATAGTGTCCACCTTCAATGCTTCCTTTGCTATTTCAAGAGTGGGAACTTTGTTAATCAGCTGGGAATACATAATTACTTTTAATAAAGATCCCTCAAGTTCTCTGATGTTTGTATTAATCTTTTCGGCAAGGAAGTAGATAATGTCGTCGCTTAACGTTACTTTTTCCTTTTCAAGCTTCTTAATTATGATGGCAATACGCGTTTCGATATTCGGAGTATCGATGTCTGTCATAAGACCGCCTTCAAAGCGGGTGCGCAGCCTGTCTTCGATATCGTTAATCTCGCGCGGAGAACGGTCGCTGGAAAGTACTATCTGCTTGCCGTTCATGTATAACGCGTTGAAAATATGGAATATTATATCCTGTAATCCGCCCTTTCTCTGTAAAAATTGCACGTCGTCGATCATAAGAACATCGCAGGAAGTGTATTTTTCGCGGAAATTGCGGTATGCGTCCTTATCGGAGGAATATTTGCTCAAAGAAGCAAAATATTCGTTTGTAAGAGTTTCGGTGGGGACGTAAATTACCTTTACCGAAGGATTGTTTTCGGCAAGATAATTTCCTATGGAGTGAAGGAGGTGAGTTTTGCCAAGTCCCACGCCGCCGTAAATGTAAAGAGGATTCAGGCTTAAAAGGTTGTCGTTAAGTCCGGGATTTTCGGCAACGGCCTTTGCGCTTGCAAAAGCAAGACGATTGCTGTCGCCTACGACAAAATTGTCAAATGTGTACTTGGAGACAAAGGGATTTACCGGTTTTTCCTTTTTTGCTTCCTTTAAAAGGGCAAGAGTGTCGTCTTCCTCTTCTGTTACGAAAAATTGCTTTTCGTCTTCGGTAATTACCAAAATAGATGTAAAGCTGTAGCCTAAAATATTGAGGCAGAATTTTATGTCCTCCATGTAGTTTTTAACCACAGTGTCGCGGCTGTTTTTGCTGGGAGCACAAAGAACCAGTTCGCCGTCTTTTATGGTAATTGCCTCAATGCTGTTTATCCACACGAGATAAGCAGTGGCAGAGAGCTTGTTGCTGAGTTCTTTTTTAACCTCATTCCATATGTTTATAGCTTTTTCCATAGTGCAATTATTATATCACACGCCAAACCATAATTCAATAATAAAAGCCATAAAAAATAGCTGAAAAATTTGAAAAAGGCTCAAAAGCTGTTGACAAAAAAAATTGCCTGTTATATGATTATAAAGCTATTAATGCGAAAAAGTGGTGATGTTAGCCCCGCAACACGGAAAGCGCATTATCTAAATTTTAAATAATCGGAGGTTTTTACCATGAAATCATATATGGCAAAACCTGAAGAAGTAAAAAGAGACTGGTATGTTGTGGATGCCACCGATGTACCCCTCGGAAGATTAGCTTCTCAGGTAGCCGCAATTTTAAGAGGAAAGAATAAGCCCACATTCACGCCCAACGTGGATACGGGCGACTATGTAATAGTCATAAACACCGACAAAGTAGAGCTTACGGGAAAGAAGCCCGAGCAGAAATTCTACCGCTATCACACAGGATACGTCGGCGGACTTAAGGAAATCAGATATGATAAGTTACTCAGGGAAAAGAGCGATTTTGCCGTAATCAAGGCGGTAAAAGGAATGCTTCCCAAGAACAGCCTCGGAAGACAGATGATAAAGAAGCTGTTCGTATACAAGGGCGCCGAGCACAAACAGCAGGCCCAGCAGCCCAAAGAGTTCATTCTTAAGTAGAGGTGAAACATGACAGCTAAGAAAGTAGTAAAGAAGATCCAGTTCTGGGGAGTGGGAAGAAGAAAGAAAGCCATCGCAAGAGTAAGACTTGTGCCCGGCGGAGATAAAGGATTTATCGTAAACAGCAAGCCCATGGAAGAGTATTTCTGCCTCGACGCGCAGAGATATGTTGCTAATCAGGCGCTTGTCCTTACCGATTCCGTAGGAAAGTATGATATTTTCGTAAATGTTTACGGCGGCGGTCTTTCGGGCCAGGCGGGAGCCGTAAGGCACGGTGTGGCGAGAGCGCTCTGCGAAGCGGACGCATCCTTAAAACCCGCTTTGAAGAAAGCCGGATTCCTTACCAGGGACCCCAGAATGAAAGAAAGAAAGAAATACGGTCTCCACAAGGCAAGAAGAGCTCCTCAGTTCAGCAAGAGATAATTTTTGCCCCAAAGGAATATTATATTTACAGAAAAAGAGCGGATTTCCGCTCTTTTTTGTTTGCAGAACGGATATTTCGGAGCAAAATTAAAAATGTGCGGTTAAGAAAAACAAATTGTGTAAAAACTATCATATAAATATACGGTAATAGAGCTTTTTACGGTTAAAATCAATAAAAATCAGTTGACAGATCAATTAAGTTGTATTACTATATAATAGCGTCGAAATACCGACGTATGTACCTTAACAACTGAACGGAAAGGTTTAAAGCGAGAAGAAGTCAAAAAAATTTGAGTAAAAACTTTTTGAAGCCAAGACAACTTTTATGAAGAATGTCAGGTAACGAAGTTATTAAAAAG
>Ga0116189_1002378_pt1 | contig 13958 bp, 12 predicted proteins | sample AD_JPNTR3_MetaG_FD_89895 | JGI IMG/M metagenome (GOLD analysis project Ga0116189, IMG submission 89895) | Active sludge microbial communities of municipal wastewater-treating anaerobic digesters from Japan - AD_JPNTR3_MetaG | ecosystem: Engineered > Bioreactor > Anaerobic > Digestate | place... | reverse complement strand
GCGAAACTTCCGCCCGGTTGCCGATTACTCCATGCCCAACGTATCCGATAAGGTGGTTCGGATTATCCTAAGCTATACCGATTATGTGAAACGTGTGGTGTGGGGAGAGGAATGTAGTAGTTAATGTGCAGGAACGGGTTCAGGGATAAAGGTTCAAGGTTCAAAGTGCAAAGTTTAGGGTTCAAGAGCCTGTCCCGCGATGCGGGAATAAAGGTTCAGGGTTCAAGGTTTAAGGATTAGGGTTCAAGGATTAGGGTTCTAATACTAACAACCAACAACTGTCAACAATCAACAAGATAACTACGTAATCTGCGTTCAATTACCTCTCTCTTAACCGCAATAATCCCCACTTAATTATATTTTTTGCTCTTTGAGTAACTAGTTCCTTAGTCCATTCAATATAGTTATCGGACCAGCGCTGGGGATGAATGGTTATCATGGCTTTACTGGGAAACCGATTCTCGTTAACGGCCTTAATGATATCGTTAGTTGTTCTAAAAACCAAGCCCTGTTCAATCCACTTTTGTTGCTGCGGTACCCTATCGCGAACAGAATATTTAAATCCATCCCAACGCCTGCCGGTATCGGTAAGGTAAAACACCTCGTTAAAATCGATGTCAAAATATGGTTCACCAATAATACCTAGTTTACGGTAATCGTATTTATACCAGATTTCTTTATTATCCCACGGCGAGCGTGGGCTACCATGCATACAAATGGTTTTAACTGGGTATATTTTCCGAAACTCTTCCAAATTCTCACAAAACTCATTATATGCAACATCTATTAATTCTTCTCTTTTTCTTTCGCTTAACTTTTCACTTTTCACTTTTAACTTTACACTTGCCGTGTCCATCGTCTCGTAGTGATACCCAATTTCATGGCCTAAATCGGCTATTTTTTTTATAATTTCAACATCAAAACTTTCAGGAACCATTCTGAAGTAGTATGTTCCTTGAATTCCTAATTCATTTTCAATTATTGCAGTTGCAAGAGAATTCAGCGGTTTAAGGTCTACGTCGTGGCGAAGGATGATAATTTTTTTTTCTAAAACCCCAAAACTATTTTGAAATGTGAGAAATAAACGGCCACCATTTATAAGTGATTTTAATAAATTTTTAATACTATTATAATTAAAATCATTCATTTATTAACCCTCAATAACATTACTAATATTGTTTATAAAAATAGAATTCAAATTTCCGACACCCGTTTTACAAAACGATTTTTTATCCATTTCTTTAATAATTGAAATTTTATCTAAAAATGAATCAGGGTTAGAATAAAAAATGCCTCCAAAATCATCACCTAAAAATTTATTTACACTACCATAATCAGTTGTAATTACAGGTACACCACAAGCCCGTGCTTCTAGTATTGAAAGGGGCAAACCTATTGAACTATTTGGTTCAATAACTGGAAAAACATAACAATCCGATAGTTGATAAATTTCCTGAATATTTTCAATATATCTATCTATTATGATAATTCCACTTTCTTCCAATTCTTCTCTAATCGAACTAGGTCCCCTTGAATCTATTGGGGTAGAACTACTTGCTACAACAACAACTTGGTTCCCTGCTTTCTGGAGTCTAATAATGCTTTTTAAATTTCTACCTTCATTTAAGTGCCCCATATGAGAAATAACAAATGCATTACTATTTATTCCATATTTTTTCCTTAATATTAACTTTTCATTCGTGTTTTCAATAGGTTTAAATTTATTTAAATCGGTAAATAAGGGAAGTAATTCATTTTTTATATTCAAGTTATTAAGCATATTTTGAAGTAAAGGTGAAGGTGTTAAAACAATTTTTGGTTTAATTAAGAGTATAAATATTTTTTGCCACCATTTGATAGGCTTTGGTTGCATAGCCAATAAAATTGATTTTGCAGAACGTTTATAATTAGACAAGACAAAGTGCCTAATAAAACTTGCAAATGTCGAGGAAGCAAACGGAAAATAAATTATAACATCAGGACTAAATAAATTTATTTCCTTTTTTAACTGAAAACTTAAGAATAGTTTATTTGTTTTGATTTTAAAATAATTTGAAAAATTATCAGGTCCATATCTACAAATTACCTTTATATCATAACGGTTTTTTAAGTTATCAAATAATTGGTAAACAGTTTTTTTTATTCCTTCGTCATATGGAGGATTAATATACTCAGTGATTAATAAAACTTTTTTCATGACCTATTTATACTATTTAATTCTCTGGCTTTTTCTAAAGAAAGACAATTTACATTTATTAAATCGCTTTGTTTCAATACTATAGGAATCTGTTCATTCCTAAAACGATCACTCATTTTGTCAATTGAATCAAAAAGGTAACCTTCAAGTGGAATACCCCATATGTTTGCTCGAATTCTTTCTAAAGTAATGAATAATAAACCTTTTAATGCATTAATAAAACCAGGCTTACGTAGAAAACCTACATCAATATCAGAACTTCCCTTTAATTCACCCCTTGCAATACTTCCATAAACTGCGCAATATGCAATACAATTAGAATCTTCAGTCCTTTTTTTTAAATTATTCAAATAATTAAAAATCTTTTTTTTTTGAACTTGCCAAAGCAACAAGCGATGAACTAAAATAACCGTAATGGGGCAATTTATTATCCAATTAATTGTATGTGCAATTAAAAAGGCAATGAAAAAACGAAAACCAATAGGGTTTAGTTCAAGTAAAAAAAATATGATAACACAAAATACAGAAGTAAAGGACAACTTATATATTTTTTCAGTTATATCAGAATTCCAAATACCCTGAAAAAACCAATTAGAGAAAAGAAGTGACCATCTCAATATTTTATTTTGTCGAATTTTATTACGGAAACCTTTCATCTATAAAAAATTTTGTTTTTTAATGTTATTAACGTTTCATCAATTTTTCCATTATTATTAATTATATCAAAACCAAGATCTTTAGCAAGAATATCATATACTCTTAATTTAACAGAAAGGTTAGGGTCATGCAATGTATCCAATTTTCTTTGCCTAATTATAGATTCATCAACCATAATAACAAATACTTTTGTTGACGATGGCATTAAACTTAAAAAAAGACGACCAATAATGGTTTTATGTAAGTTTAAATGGCGAGTACTTACCATTAAATCAGCAAGTGTGTCTAATACAAATCTGTCGTACAAAATTACTCCATTATTTTTCTTTCTAAAAAGTAATGTGATTCTCAAGTCAAAATATTGCAAAATAGGGAAAACGAAAGAAACTAGTTTTGAACGGGAAAAATCGTGATAACCATATTTTACCCCATCCTTAACAAAATACTTTGTATAACCCATTAATCTGCAATAAGCCATTAAGGGTTTTGAAAATATTTTAGGTGAACGTATCCATACAGTTGTAGTTTTTATTCCTCTATTACGGAATTCATTCTTAATAGCATCTAATAAAGTTGATTTACCAGAACCGTCGGGACCAGTTAAATAGATATTCATAGTTCACTATAAACAGATTCTATTTTTTTATTTATTTCATCTATGGAATATCTTAAAATTGAATTGACGCAAACTTCTGAATCAAATTGGTATTCATACAAAGCCCTCTCTATTATTTTTGAAATCGCTATATTATCCTCTTGTTCAATAATAAATCCATTTATTCCGTTTTTAATAACATCTTCAACATCTCCAACCTTATTAGCAATAACAGGGACTCCACAAGCTAAACTTTCTTTTATTGACAAAGGACTGCCCTCATTATGAGAGTACAATATTGTTACATCGGCAGCATTTATCCATAAAGGTAATTCCTGTCTCATTATTGCACCAACTAACATAACGCTTTTCTCTAAATTATTATTTTTTACTAATTGTCTAATTTCATTTAGTTGAACTCCATCTCCTATTATTATTAATCTTGATTTTGAATAATTGGTGTTAACATGTTTAAAGGCAATAATTATGTCATAAATTCGTTTAGGGGGTTCTATACGTCCTATATACATTAGTATTTTTGATTCTTTATCCAATCCAAGAAGTTCTCTACATTGATTTTTATCGATTATTTTAAAAACGCTTGTATTAACTCCTGTTGGTAATACTCTAATTTTAGTTTTTATCCAAGGATAAATTGATATGTAAAACTGTTCAGTAATTCTATCAGTTGAGATTACAATATCAACCTTTTTTAAAGCAATATATTCAAGTAAATTATAAATACTTCGTATTAGTAATCCTTTACGGCTATTAACCGTGCGCATTTGTTGACCGTGTAAAGTTAAAACCGTAGGGTTTCTTCTAAACCAAGCAAATACCGCTAAGTGATCTGGTCTATGTGCATGAATTATTGTGTTTTTTGGAATTGCAACAAAGAAAGACTTTATAAATAGCGCTATTAAAAAACGATTTGTAGAAGATGGATTTTTTTGAATTTCTTTATAAACTAGATTTTTTTGTTTCTTAAAAAAATAAATTTTACCAATAAAATAAATATTATGATTATTATTTAGTAAGTAAGTTATTAAATCATAAATATAACCTGAAATACCCCCAATGGCTTTAGACTCTCTTACTCCTTTTTCGTCTGTATAGCTATATGAGCCAATATGGCAAATGTTCATACTATTTAAATCTATTTTGGTAATCGGGGTTGTTTTTTATTATGCTATGGCTGTCAGGATAATTCTCTATGAACCACACTAAAAATGTTGTAAAATCTATTTTATCCAATAATAATTTTTGCCTCTTCTCTTGCCATATTAACTTAATATCATCACTTTTGATCCATTCCAATGCTATTTCAAATGCTTTTTCCAAATCGCTGATTCTTAGACCTAACTTATAGTTTTTTTCTTGGTCAATTAGATAGCCACGTTTTGCTTCTTGAATATTTATCCATGGTACGCCCAAAACTCCAGCCTCTGATGCAGTAGTAGTACCCTCTCCAATGTACAATGTACAATAAGATAGTAAATGAATATATTGAGAAGGATGAATTTTTAACTTATATTCTATAAATTCTGGGCCAAGTTCTTTTTCAGTACACGAAATAAACACCCTTGCATATTTGCTTAATTCCTTAACATAATATAATATTTTCTCATAATCTTGATCTGCTTTTGATTTTAAGCCAATATCGTGCGAAGCATTTAATGCTGAAAATCGAAGCAAAACAATTTTTTCATCTGATTTTAAACTTAACTCGTTTAAAATGTTTCCATTAGGTAAAAAACGTGAGGGATGTAAATATGCTAATTCTTTATAACTTTTAATGGGTATATGTTTTTGTGATGGTATTCTTTTATAAAAACAGTCAGGGGTTATTATTGATTGAAAAAAAGGTGCTGCGAAAAAGTTGTTTAACCATGCAGTTTCTGTGTCAGTAAATCCAATTCTTTTTGATTTTGTAAGAAAAGCAGGGATACCTGCATAAACAGAAGTAGCAGAAAAAATTAAATCTATATTGTTTTGAATTAATAATTTTCTTACAAAAAAAATAGTCTTAAATATTTTCAATATTTTAAAAAAAGTTGAACGAGGATGTTTATTTACCTTAAAGTATTTAAAGCCCATTCCCTTTAACAAAACTTCTTCAATACATTCTTTTTCAAATAAGATAAAAATTACGTTTGTATCATTTCTTTTTAATTTTTGTGCTAATGGATAATACATTTGTGGTTCAACAGGGTGATATACAAAAAAAGCTATGTTCATTTTTGTTCTGAAATTTTAGTTAATAAATTAGAAATCTTTACAATCTCATTTTTCTTTACAGCTTTGTGTAAAGGTATCGTCAAAATTTTTTTTGCTATTGACTCTGCACAAGGACAATTCTTTTCATACCCAAAATTAATTGCCCAAACTAATGAATTTTCAAAATGCTTACCAACTTCAACACCATTGCTAAGAAAAATGTTATATACCTTATCCCTTTCTTCTAATAGTAATGGAAATATATATGCATTATAATCTTTAATATTGATTTCCTTATGATAATTTGATATAAATTCTTTTAAATTATTTTTATTAATTTCTAATAATTTTGAAATTTGAAAATTACTATTACTTAGTAATTTTAATCCTATTCTGCTACCTTTTGATTCTTTAAATGAAAATTTATCAATAAAATCGAATTTATTATCTAATAATTTGCCTAACTTTCTAGTAAATATTCCATATAATGGCCGTTTCATTACAATCGAGTAAAATAATAACTTAATCCATATTATAACTTCCTTAATAAAACTTTCATTTTTTAGCAAATTATATTTATCATTAAATAAAGGAAATTTCTCAGGAGAATTTATAATAACTCCTCCTCCAGTTCCAATAGGAGGAAATTTACCTAAACCAAAAGAAAAAATTGAAGCATCACCAAGTGTGCCGCAATATACTCCATTATATTTTGATAGGTAAGCATGGGCGCAATCTTCAATTATTATTTTATTCTTACCAATAATATTTCTTATTTCATCAAATCTTTCTGCATTTCCAAATGTGTGTGTTACAATAAGTACATCTATTTTATCTTTTTTTTCTCTTAAAAATTCTAAATTCAATTTAAAATCTTCAGTAATATCTAAAAATACAATTTCATGCCCAGCATTCTTAATAGCATGAAAAACTGTATTGCATGTAAAGACTTGAACACCAACCCTTAATTTATTATTAGTAATTGATGAAAGAAGTAACCTTAATCCTGTTCTTGCAGTATTAATATAATAAAAATTATTACTTCCCAGAAAGTGTGTTATCGTTTTTTTTCTATAAAACAACGTTTTAACGTAAAAATTAATGGGGAACGTATAGTAAAATCTGGGTATCATTCTAACTTATTAAGCTATTATCTATCTTTTTTATTAGTTTTGCAGGAATTCCTCCATAAAGAGAAAAAGGAGGAACATCATTAATAACAATTGAACCTGCAGCTATAATACTACATCTGCCTATTTTAACATTCGGTAAAATAATAACACCAGCAGAAATCCAGCTATCTTCCTCAATTTGAACAGTACCTGAAATTAAAGGGTAAATTTTTGTGAGTTTAGAATTATTTGCTGAAGAATCAGTAACTATTATAACTCCAGGTCCAATAGACACCCTATCTCCAATTATAACATTTCCCCTTCTACTAGTTATATCTGATATTTTAATGTCACCACTGATATACACATCCGAACCAACAATGTAACCAGCTAATCTCAAGGTTCTAATGCGCATTTTATTTGGAAAAAATGGCAACATAAACTTTAAAATATGTTTAAGCATATTTCTCATAGTATCTTTTTAATTATTTTATAGTTCTTTAATGCAAATATACCAAACTTATATATTATTGGTTTATGAACTAACTCAAATCTACCAAAATTAACTAGTTTGCCACCAAATTTTAACTTATAATCTCTAACTCCATAGGGTTTATTAGGTTTACCAGCACCTCCGAAATCAAAATATTTAAAACCATTATCTTTCCCCCATAAGAATATATTCCACAACAAAACATCATTAGGCCTATATTCTAAAAACGAATCATCAGCACCAGCGTACCAATCATAAATCAAATTATTATAACAAAGTTCGATCCTCACACCAACTAACTTGTTATCCTTAAATGCTCCAAAAGTTTTTATTGCATTAATATTTCCGAGATAAAACATTGCATTGTAGAATAACATTTTTTCTGGTAGGGGTAACCCAATGCGCCTATACACATTTTTAAGCAAAAGATATATTCTATTGAAATATTCATTAAAGTCAATTAACTCAGTTTTGAGGTAAGAATTACCCTTTTTAATGCTTTTTTTTCTATCTCTTGATAAATTTTTCCATAGTTCATCTGACGAATTTTCTAAACTTATTATTATATCTAAATGTGAATCAAAAGTAAAACCATATTTTAAAAAAACTTTTTTTTCTTCGTTACCCCATTCCCACAAATTACGAAATTGAGAATATATTGCTCTCCCTTTTATGAACTTTTTGTACTCATTTAATAAAATATCCAATATTTCCAAATTATTGTCTATAACCAAAGGGCCACCTATTGTTATAGATCGCGCTGAAAAGTAACCAAATAGGCCTGAGTGCTCTTTTTGAATTATGGCAAGCAATATACCTAAAATTTCATCTTTTTCGTTTAAAATAGATAGTATAATAGGTTCATATTTTTTGGTATTTTTATATGATAAAAACATTTCAGATGTTTGAAATATGTTTCCCAAAGGATGATTTTTAACAAATAAACTCCATTTATTAATATTTAATTCAGTATTCAAAACTTTATATTTCATATGTTAATATGTTTTATAATTAATTTTTTATTTAAATTAGTGGCTATAAACAATAGAATGTATACGCTTGGCACATAAAAAAAATATGAGCGATGAACCAAAATTATAATTGCAAAAGCTAGCAATAAAATTGCATATAAAACATCTACCCTTTTGACAATTGTTATTAATAATACAATTATTATTAATAATCCAATAATTCCAAATCTATAAACAACTCCTCGCCAGTTTGTTGTAGGCATATCAACTCCCTCGGAATAACCTACTCCAAATATATAATTAGATGTTTTAGTAAATTCATCAAATTCGTTAATTGACCTTTCATTGATTCTTGACTCTACAAGTTCTGTAAGTGTATTTATTTGTTTTCCATCTTTAATAAAAACTCTTTCATACATTAATTTATTAAATCCTTCTCCAAAAATTAATCCTAATAATACAAAAGTAATAATATAAACAAGTATTCGAGGTATTATTTTAATCAACTTTTTTTCTAAATAAAAGCGATATAACAACCCAAGCAACAAAATTCCCATGAATGCTGTTGAAAAAGTTAAAATTCCAACTAATGTTAATATTTTATTTTCTCTTGAATTTAAATTGAATTTTTCAACTGCTAGAATTAAACCCAAATATATTCCAAAATGACCAGGCTCTGCAAAAACTCCTGTAATCCTCTCAATTCCGTAAACACCTCCAACTGGCAAAGAACCATTGTACAAACTAATACAAGGTCCATAAATTCGATAATAATCATCACTTATTAAACGAAAGTTAGGATAAAAAGAATAATAGGGTATTGGGATACTTAGTAGGTTTATTAGCCAGACAATTAATGCAGTTATTGTAAAGAAAATTATTATTTTCTTTAAATAAATATAACTTAAATTAATGATATTATCACTGTAAGTGATAATTATCAAAAAAGGAATTGACCAGGCTAAATGTCCCCATCGAAATGAATGAACAATAGGTGTCGTAAAATAAATAATATAAATGATTAGAAAAAATATAATATGTTTCTTATGAAAATCTAAGTGAAAACTATTTTTTATGTATCTTTTTAATTGGTATGATAAAAGCAAAGTAGTAAAAAGGAAAAAAGCATAAAAATACTCATTAGGTAAAAGCCATTTAAAATATGGATTTAATGTAAAAAAAGTATATAAAGCAATATTTAGAGCAGATATTTTTATTATATTCATTTCGTATTACATGTTAACCAATTTTTCAATCAAATCGATTTCGTAATTAATTCTCTCATTCCAAGTAGGCCAATGTTCTTTCATAAAATTTTGTGCATTTTTTTCAATTTCTTGTTTTTTAATATTATTACTTAAAATATCTAAAATAATGTTAGGTAATTCTTCAATTTTACTAGGATCTAAAAGGATTCCTGTTATATTATTCTTAATTAAACTTTCAGTATCTCCTGTATTTAATGCAATTACTACTTTACCACAAATCATTGCTTCATATACAGAATTATTCATTCCACTTAATGCATTCATGCTAATAAAAATATCTGCTAATTTAATATAGTCAATAACTAAGTTGTGTTCAAGTGCTCCAGTAAAAGTAACGAATTTTCTAATATTCAATTTTTCAGCAAGTGTTTCTAAATTTTTTCTTTCAATTCCGTCCCCTATAATAATAAGTTTAATATTTTTTTCTTTTTCAAGCACAAATGGCAATGCCTTTATAATTAAATCAACTTGTTTCCAATCAACAAGTCGAGATGCTGTCAATAATATTTTTTCATTTTTTGGTTTAATTTCTTTCAATAAATTATGATTAATAGGTCTTTCTAAATAACTTTTATCTATTCCATTCTTTAAAAAATGAACTTTGTAATGAGGTACACCATAAGATTCAATTGCCTTATCAGCAGCTGTTCCGTCATTAGTAAGTATATATAAGTCTGCTTTTAAAAAAAGTGATATTGTTCTATCAAGCCTAACTAAAGTATGAAAAATATTTTCTTTTTTAAATTTTGGGAAACCATACATTCTTAGAACATATTTAGAATTAAACAATTTAGCAATGGTATATGCTGCCAAAGTTGTTTCTGTTGAATGTGAATATACAACATCTGGTTTTTTCTTATAATATTTACATAATACGTAAATGATTAAAACCAATGTAGTGACTGGTAAAAGTAACATTCTTGTCAAATTGTGAAACCCTTTTTTAGGTATTGGATAAATTGGTAAGTTAACTTTCTCAACATTTATACCATTAATGTTTTCAGTTTTATGCCTTTTATCAATTGTTATAAAATTTACAATATGTCCCTTCTCTACAAATCCTTTTAAAGGCAAATAAGTTGATTCGCGTCCTTTATTTTGACCTAGGTCCCAAATTCCAATTGATGAAAGATGTAATGTATTAATTGCTTTATTCATACTAGATAATATAATTGTTAATTTTTGATCTACGTATTACTAAAAAAACTATGATTGTTGCAAAAATATAATGCAAAGTAAGCCCGATACTATATAATAGCAAAGTATAAATAGGTTTAGATTTTAAAATAAATGATATTAGAAATACTAAAAAAGTAATAATAGTTCTACTTATTTCAATTACTAGGACTTTTGATTGTTTCTCAAAAACGCTAAGAATACCCTCACTTATCGGACCATAAATAAATTGAGCAAGTAAGTAGGGTGACAGAATACTTGCAAAAACTCCTGCATCATTCCATTTGGGACCAAATACAATCTTAAAAATAAAGGGGCCGAAAAAAAGAATTATAGAGAAAGGTATAATACTAAATAAAAATAATTTTCGTGAAACATTCCTTGTTACTTTATAAATTTTTTCTGGCATTCTTTTGCCAATAGTAGCAATTTCGGCGTAATACGCTTTGCCAGTAGTGTAACCTATAAGGGAAATTGGTAAAGAAAGCATCATAGTTGCTAAACCTATTTGTCCAGTTGTGTCGGCACCAAAGTGCCAAGCAAAGTATAGCAGCGGTGCCTTTGCGGTGAGGTTAAGCAAAAACTGTGATGGTATACGGTATTTTGGAAAATCAGAATACCGTTTACTAAAATAAATGATTCGCTTTCGGGAAATACACCTTACATTATCAGTAAAAAATATTTTAAAATTTTTAAACAAGCTAAGGATACCTCCTGCCTGATTAAGGATATACCCTATTAATAGGCCTAACGGTCTAATGTCAATAAGGCCAAATAGAACTTTAACAACATCTCCAATAATTTTTTGCCAAACCTTAGTTTTTGCTAGAGGTTTAAACTCTTTTTTACGAATAGCCCAACCCGACAATAGATCGTATAATCCTGTACCAGCAAAGGTAATGGGGACAAGCCACCAATAATGAGTTACTTGTTCCATTGAAAAGAACACAAGTATTTCATTCCCAAAAAAAATAAAAATAAAGAAGAGGAATAATGTAGATATAGTTAAAAGAATAAAAGAAAGAACAGAAATATTTAAAGCAGAACTATCACTTTTTGGAAGTGGGATTGCCAGTGAATACCTAAAGGTTCCAAAGGGAATTAATAATGCCACCAGTGATGTAAATACTGATAAAACTCCCATGTGCTCTGGGAGGTAAAGTCGTGTTATAATAGGTGCCGTTGCTAATCCGATAACTCTAGCAATACTATCGCCTGTTACTAGCTTGATCATATTGCTAAAAATAACACCTTCATGGGTTTGCTTATCCCAACTTTTAGATAGCTTTTGCCAAATATTTTTTGTTATTTTAGAAAATACCATTCGCGAATAATGATATGTAATTCATTAAAATATATTTATTTAATTTAAATTAATTATTATTAAAATAAAATATCAATGCTGAAAATACTTAGCAGAATATCACATAAATCACTTAATACTAATATTCTAGATAGAGTCAAAGAGTAAGCGGTTGGGGGGTATGTTAACTCAGAATACTGAAGTCAATGTTGTTAAAAAAGTTTTATTTTCATTTTAAGTAAACTTTCCCGTACAACTTATAGCTAAACTTCTATTTAATTTCATCAAAAATGAGATCCTTAGATTTGCGCTAATGTAAAGTGAGCGCTTTGGATGTCTATATCATTAGGTTCTCTTTTTAACTAAGCAACATTGAATCTTGAATTTTTATTCACGAGTCAATCATCTCTCTGTACACTGCACTCTGAATACTATAAACTAAATACAGCTTCGCCCTGTCAGTTACAGGTTTACAACCTGCAAACCAAAATACATATTTGTGCTGAGGCTGTATATGTTTTAGTTTAATTAAGCAACCGAATATTTGAAGGGTGGAGAGATTTTTCGGCTATGCTCAAAATGACAAATTCAGTCAAAATGAAAAAAGGAACAGCCTCAATTTTTTAAAATAACCGTTTAATACGCTCCTTCCAGGTTGGTTGCGGTTCATCGTCGTCGGAGTAGTAGCCACTGCCGGTATAAGGGCCGTAGCCATACCCGTAACGGTAACCGTACCCGTAGCTGTAGCCATAGCTGTAGGCATAGCTGTAGCCGTAACCATAGCCTCGCCTGGGGGCAAAGTCGTTTATCACCAGTGCCAGGTTACGCACCTCGTGGTGCTTGTAAATGTCGTTAATCAGGTTAAGCACCTCGCGCGAGGAGTAGCCAAATCTAACCACAAAGAGGTTGGCATCGGTAAAGCGGGCAATAAGGAAAGCATCGGATACTATGGCAACCGGGGGGCTATCAACCACCACGTAATCAAAATTACTGCGAGCCCAAACCATAAACTCATCCATCTTTGTTGAACCAAGCAGCTCAGCAGGGTTGGGCGGGATTGGCCCTGAGGGCGCAAAATATAGGTTATCCACCTGCGAGGGGAATACAATATCCTCAATATTGCTCCTGCCAATCAGGTATGTGCTTACACCAACCGTTCCGGTATATCCCATTAACCTATGCAGGCGGGGTTTGCGGAGGTCTAGCCCAATTATTAATACCTTTTTCCCTGTAACGGCAGTAATGGCAGCCAGGTTTGCTGCAATAAAGGTTTTACCCTCGCCCACCACGGTGGATGAAACCGATACCACCTTTTTATCGGGTTCGCGCAGCAGGTACTGCAGGTTGGTTCGTAATCCCCTGAACGATTCGGTTAGGGTCGATTTAGGTTTGTCAATTGCGGGTAGCTCAGTTTCATAGCGGTTATGGCCCAAAGTGCCAATAACGGGAACCTTAGTGCGGCGGGAGATCTCCTTAAGGTCAACAAGTTTATCGTTGAAAAAGTCGTAAATAAGCATGATAATAAAGGGTAGTGCCAATCCGGCTAGCAGGGCAATGAGGTAGTTCATCTGCCTCTTGGGTTTAACCATGGTAGCATTCTCAGCCAGGGCATAATCGAGTATCTTGTTATCGGGTATATTTGAGGCGCGGGCAATGGCTGCCTCGGCACGTTTTTCCTGAAGGTAGGTGTACATCTTGTCAATCAGCCCAAAGTCGCGCTCAAAACCAATGAGCAGGCGCTCATTCACAGGCAGGCGGGTCATTTCGGCTTCCACCTCCTTAATGCGGTTTTTGAGCTGTTTCTGCGCAATGGCGTTGGCATCAACCAGACTATTTACCTTCTCAATCAGCGACTGGCGCAGGTTTTCTATTCTGATATCGAGCTGCTCAAGGCCCGGGCTGCCAGGCTTAACCGATGCGCGGAGCTCCTCACGCTCAATGTATGCCTTTGAGGCCTCGGCCAGCAGGG
>Ga0116189_1002371_pt1 | contig 13987 bp, 10 predicted proteins | sample AD_JPNTR3_MetaG_FD_89895 | JGI IMG/M metagenome (GOLD analysis project Ga0116189, IMG submission 89895) | Active sludge microbial communities of municipal wastewater-treating anaerobic digesters from Japan - AD_JPNTR3_MetaG | ecosystem: Engineered > Bioreactor > Anaerobic > Digestate | place... | reverse complement strand
GATCGTACAGGTAGAGGCATCCGTTGAAGGGCTGATCACCACCGAGCCGGCGGGTCAGTCGGGTTTTGGATATGATCCAATCTTCTTCTATCCACCGCTCGGGCGGACCTTTGCCGAGTTGAGCAACACCGAGAAGAACGCGGTTTCACACCGCTTCCTGGCCTTGAAGAAACTTCGCGCAAAGCTCCTGCCTGAGCAATAATTCGTTCGAATCGTGCAAGTTTACATGGCTTTTACAGCCAGCATGGCCTCGAGTTCGTCTGGTAAAGTCGCGGGGCGCAGGCAGGTATAGTTGCGACAGACATACGCCGCAGCCTTCCCGTTAATCGCCGTTTTGTCCGCAAGAAGGGCAATTTCCTGATCTCGGGGATCGTCGCCCGAACCAAAGGCGAGAACTTTATTGGGGATGTAAAGATTTCTGAGCACCTCCACAAGTGCCTTGCGTTGCGACGCCGTACCCACGATCGCGATCTGATCAACGGGGCCCAGGAAGAAATCCGCCGCGTGGAGCCAGTAGCCCAGCCCAAGCGGAAACCGCCCTAGTGCCGGTCCCATGGAAGCGAGCATTTGGGCGGCTCGGTCCCGGTACTCCTGCCGATCCAAAATTTCTCCAAGGCGCAACAGGTTGAGACAGCTGACCGAGTTCCCGCTGGGGGTAGCGTTGTCGAGGAGTTCCTTTTGGCGGACCAGCAGCCGTTCGTGGTCGTTTGACGTAAAGTAGAATAGTCCATCATCCCCGTCCGAAAACCTTTCCAGCTGGACCTTCATCAGCTCGTCTGCCTTAAACAGCCACCTGGAATCTCCGGATGCCTGGGAAAGGGCGATCAGCCCTTCGATCACGAACGCATAGTCTTCCAGGAAAGCGTTCAGACGCGGTTTGTCATCCTTCCATACTCGATGAAGGCGTCCGTTTTGCCACATCGCCGAGGTCAGGAACTCGGCATTACGCACGGCCAGATCGAGGAATCGGGTGTTGCCGAGAAGAAAGGCCGCTTCAGCAAAGGCCGTCAGCATTAAGCCGTTCCAGCCACAAACAATTTTGTCATCGAGGCCGGGAGCGACACGCTGCCTTCTCACCTCAAACAGCTTTCGCCGGCAGGCGTCAAGCCGCTCGGCCAACTGGTCCGGTGCTATACCGAGTTCCTTGGCAAAGGATCGAAGTTCCCGGCGTTGATGGAGGATGTTCTGGTGTTCAAAATTGCCGAAATCGGTGACGTCAAAGTAATCGCAGAAAATCCGACTGTCCTCCTCTCCGAGCACGTCCTCTACTTCGGTACGAGACCACAGGTAATACTTTCCTTCGACTCCTTCGCTGTCAGCATCCTGAGCCGAGAAGAAACCGCCGGCCGGGTGAAACATCTCCCTGGCGACGTAATCGAGAGTCTCTTCCAGGATCTGGCGATAGAAAGCATTGCCGGTAAGCTGAAACGCGTCACCATATAGGCGCGCTAGAAGCGCGTTGTCATAGAGCATCTTCTCAAAATGAGGAACCCGCCAAGTGTCGTCGACGGAGTAGCGATGAAAGCCTCCCCCAAGCTGGTCGTACAACCCGCCTCTGGCCATTTCCTGCATTGACAACTCCGCCATTTCTAATGCGCGGGGTGAACCAGTGCGCCGATGATAACGGAGGAGGAAGCTCAGGGCCATGGTGCTTGGGAACTTCGGAGCGTTTCCAAAACCACCATGATTATTGTCAAACTGTCTGCTCAGGTTTTGAAAAGCCTGGTCCAGCACCGACTCGTCCGGCGTCTTCTCGCCCGCCACCAGTTGCGAGGTCTGAGCGAGATTGGCTCTGACCGCTTCAACCTGAGACTCGATTTCGGGACGTCTTTCCCGGTAGGCCCTGGCGACCGCCATGAGCAGATCAGGAAACCCCGGCCGGCCATGGGCTGCCTTGGGCGGAAAATAGGTTCCACCGAAAAAGGGCACCTGATCGGGGGTCAAGAAGACCGTCAAGGGCCATCCGCCGGATCCAGTCGCCATTTGCACATAATCCATGTATATCGAATCGAGGTCGGGACGCTCCTCACGATCGACCTTGATGTTGATGAAAAAATCGTTCATCAAAGCCGCGATTTCTTCGTTCTCAAAGGATTCGCGTTCCATAACATGACACCAATGGCAGGCGGAGTATCCGATACTGAGAAGGATCGGCTTATCCTGTTCTCGGGCCGCTCGAAGGGCCTCCTCACCCCAGGGATACCAATCCACGGGGTTATGGGCATGTTGGCGCAGATAAGGGCTGGCCTCGTGGATCAAGCGATTTGTATGACTCATAGCGTTTATATGCGGCAGACAGGCCTATGGTTCCCAACCGCGGATCGGCTGATCAGACGAATTACGCGGAGTACACGGATCAGGTGGCACTTGCAGTTTGACTAGCCAAGTAGCAATGGCATATATTTCGGGGGTTTAAACCGAAAGAGGGAGAAATCATATGATCGTTTCAACTGTGGAATTGTTCAAGCACGCATACGGAAAGTACGCGGTTGGCGCATACAACATTAACAACGCCGAACAGACGATGGGGCTGTTTCGGGGAAATCTTGAGAGCAAAGCGCCTTTTATCGTCCAGATATCCAAAGGTGCCCGGGCTTATACTGACAAGCGGATGCTGGAAGCAATGATCCGCGCCGCGGATGAGATTTTCCCGGAAGCGATTTTTGCGGTTCATCTCGACCATGGTGATGAAGCGACCTGTATGGACTGCATCAACAGCGGCTTTTACAGCTCCGTAATGATCGACGCCAGTCACGAGCCTTTTGAGAAGAATATTGAGATTACGCGCCGCGTTGTCGAGGCGGCTCACGCCAAGGGGATCGCGGTTGAAGCAGAGCTGGGTCAACTAGGCGGTGTCGAAGAAGATATTTCCGTTGATGAAGCGGCTGCTCATCTGACGAACCCCGACCAGGCAGAGGAATTCGTCAAGAGAACAGGCTGTGATAGTCTTGCCTGCGCCATTGGAACCAGCCACGGAGCTTACAAGTTCACCGGAAAGCAGGGTTTGCGCTTCGATGTTATCGAGGAAATTCAAAAGCGGCTTCCCGGTTTTCCGCTTGTCATGCACGGCTCCAGCTCGGTGCCGCAGGAGGAAGTTGCGCGTATCAACGCCGCCGGCGGTTCTCTGAAGGGCGCCAAGGGCGTGGACCCGACGCAGTTCAAACGGGCTGCACAGCTCGGCGTCACCAAAGTGAACATCGATACGGATGGTCGCCTGGTATGGTGTCGGGTACATCGTGAGCATTTTCTGGAGCACCCGGAAAACTTCGATCTGCGGCCGCCCGGAAAGATCTTCATGGCGGAATACGCCAAGTTCATTGCGGAGAAGAATCACTACCTGGGCAGCGCAGGACAGCTGGAGTGTGTCCGCCCGCTCTTCGCCAAGTAGCATTTTAGAACCAGGACCAAAGGAAGAAGGGCCCGAACCGTTCTTCTTCCTTTGTCGCTTTGGCCCTTTGCCTGAACGTCTTGGTGGAGCTGTCCTTTCATCCTTTCGCCATTCGTTGCTTGAAAAAGCGACGATCAGGAAGTACAGTTTGCATAACTTAGGAGCTGCGTGGGTACAAGAGTCCAGCAACCTGGAGTTGGCACAACCAAGACTGAGTACTTCACCTTCGCTCACCCGCCGAACGAGTTTGTCCTCGAGTCAGGACAAAAGCTCGGTCCAATAACCATCGCCTACGAAACGTATGGGCTCCTGAATAAGAATAAAAGCAATGCCGTCCTCCTTCTCCACCCGTCGACGGAGGACGCGAATGCCGCCGGCTTTCATGCGGGAAGCACCCAACGGGGATGGTGGGACAACATGGTCGGGCCAGGAAAGGCCTTCGACACCCGCTTTCTTTTCGTGATTTGTTCCAACGTCTTGGGCGGCTGCGGCGGAAGCACCGGCCCATCGTCAATCAATCCCCAGACCGGGAAGCCTTGGGCGCTTGATTTTCCGGTCGTCACGATTGCAGACATGGTTAACGCCCAGCGGCACCTGATCGACTTCCTGGGGATCGAGAAGTTGTTATGCGTGGCCGGCGCTCAGCTGGGGGGAATGCAGGCACTGCAATGGGTTGCCAGCTATCCGCGGAGGGTGCGCAGTGCAATTCCGATCGCCACTACGCTTCGCCACTCGCCCCAGCAGATTGCGTTTAATGAGGTGACAAGGCAGGCAATCACCGCCGACGCTGAGTGGCGAAAAGGCTATTACTACGGCTTCGGTCGGCCGGAAACGGGGTTGGCCGTTGCCCGTATGATCCAGAATATCACCCAGATGAGCGACCGGATCATGGAAGAAAAGTTCTCGAGACGCCTGAAGGATCCGGGCGACACTGGTTTTTTCACCGACGATTTTGAGGTTGAGGGATACACCAAGTATCGGAACGATCGCTTCGTCAAAGAGTTCGATGCCAACTCCTACCTGTACATCACCAAAGCCATGGATCAATTTGATCTCTCGAGAGGCAAGTTGTTCGCATCCGGACGACCCATCCGGACCCGGTTCATGGTCGTGGGATACCTGTCAGATTGGCTTTATCCGCCCTATCAGGCGCTCGAAATCGTCCGCGAATTAAAATCCCACAAAGTCGACGCCACGTATTGTGAAATCAACTCAAAATACGGTCACAACGCCTTCCTGATGGCTGCCGATGAACAAACCCATCTGATCCGCCATTTTGTCCAGACCGACATCTTCTGGTAGAGGCCGGGGGGAGATCGAACGGACAAAAAGCTCGCCTGTTTGCACTTACTGCTTTCTATTTGATATACATAAAGAAACGACCTGCACGCATCCCAGGGCGCAACAGACAGCGGAATTAGTGCGCACAAGAATGAGGTTCATACGTGATCGCGCCACGAGTAGGCATAATCTCCCCCTGCTTTCTGCTCTGATCCTTTGGCTTGCTACTTCAGCCATCGTTTTGTTTGTCCACCCCGGCGGCGCTTTGCTTTACTTTGGGCCAGCCCTGTTGATCTCACTGGCTCTTGCTGTCTTCATCTTTGAGCACGAGCGCAACCAATGGAAGCGTCAGCTCGATCAGCAAAAGGGGCTATACCGTGCGACCATAGCTTCGCTCGCTATGGCGATAGATGCCAAGGATCAATCAACATACAGTCATGTTTATCGGGTCCAGGCCATAGCCTTAAGCCTCGCGCGTTATCTGAATTTCAACGACCAGGCTGAGCTTGAAGGGCTGAGCATTGCCGCCCTGCTGCACGATGTCGGGAAACTGGCGGTCCCCGAATATGTTCTGAACAAACCTTCCCCTCTAACCGAGACAGAGATGCTCAAGTTGAAGGCGCACCCTTCCGTCGGCGCCGACATTCTCGATACCGTCCCCTTTCCCTATCCCGTCGTTCCATTCGTTCGTCACCATCATGAAAAGTGGGACGGCACCGGATACCCAGACGGGCTTCGGGGGGAGGAAATCCCGTTGGGAGCACGGATATTGTCCGTCGCAGACGCCTACGATGCACTTCGATCGGACCGTCCCTATCGCGCCAAGCTCGCCAAAGAACTGGCAACGGATTACATGCGAGCCGAAAGGGGAAAATCTTTTGATCCAGCGGTGGTGGACGCCCTGCTCGGACACGTGGACGAGATTGAGGAATGCATGCGGCAGGCTCAACTTTTCACCCCGAGCGGAACCGTGAGGGAGCTGGAGAAGAATCTGGCTCAAGCAGAACTGCGGAACAGCCAGAAGGTTTTTGACGATATCGCCTCTACCTATCGGGAAATGCAGGCAATCTATGAAGTTGCCGAGGCGGTAACGAAGTCGTTCAATACCGCGGAAACGATGAATCTGCTCACCGAAAAAATCAGTGAGCTGGTTCCTTTTGACACTTGCGCCATTTTTCTCAACGACCCGAACGAGAACCGGATTGTGTTGCACCATGCCACCGGCAAAGGCGCGGAACTCCTTGATCAGAAGGTTCTTGAAATCGGCGAAGGCGTCTCTGGCTGGGTGGCTGCGAACAATCAGATTCTTACAAATGTGTCTCCTTCTCCTGATCTTGCAGGCATTGCTGAGCTTCAGGACGAGCTGAAGAGTTGCCTCTCAGCGCCTCTGGCCATTGACGACAGGGTTCTTGGCGTCATCACCCTCTATTCGTCCTCTCCTGCCGGTTACCGGCACGAGCATGTTCGTCTCATGGAAACCATCGCTCCGCATGCGGCAGCCGCCATAAATAACGCGCTCATGTTCGAGGAAACCCAGGAAGACGCCTATACAGACCTTTTGACCGGTCTTCCGAACCTTCGCTACTTCAATGCCTTCATGGAACAGGAGCTGGGGCGGGCGGCCCGGATTCGCTATCCGGTTACTCTTCTCATGATGGATCTGGAATGTTTCAAAGAAGTTAATGACCAATACGGGCACCGTGTAGGAGATCGGGTACTGGCGGAAATCGGGCAAATTCTGCGGCGGCAAATGAGGCGCTCGGATATGCTTGTACGCTATGCTGGAGACGAATTCGTTGCCGTGTTGCCGGGCACTACGCGGGAACAGGCGCGCCAGACTATAGAGCGCATTCAAAGCGCGGTCGAGGCCTTCCGGATGCTCGTGAAAAAGGATCAGTACGTGCGTGTGGGAATCAGCGTCGGAGCAGCCTCATATCCAGAAGACGCCCAGGAAGTTGATGTTTTGCTCAGCCTGGCGGATCAAGACATGTACAACAACAAAATGACGCGGGCTAATCGCCGCAGCTCGGGCGACATCATCCCCTTCGGCAAGCGATAGCGCGCGGGCCGAAAAGCTGGATTACCCTCCGGCCAAGGTCGCCTGGGTCAGGGGCTTCGCGTAGTAACCCTTGCGGTGGCGAACCCTGACATTCGGCCGCGTTACTTCTACCTTAATTTCCCGGAACTTCCCATCTCGAACCTTATTACTGGAGACGTAGGCCAGGCTGTACTGACTGCGCAACTCCTCGTTGATCGCCTGAAATGCCTTGGTCAGATCCCTGGTCGAGAACGGGAAATAGGCCTGTCCGCCAGTGTTTTCCACGAGTTGTTTGAGAGCGTTGTCACCCTCGTGATCGATGTCCGCGCCGAACCGTGTGGTGCTAATCGCGAAAATTGTAACTTCAGCCTGGTAAGCCATGTGCAAGGCTTCTTCGAAGGTATGGCTGCTGGTGACGTCAGCACCATCCGATAGGATGACGAGCACTTTTCTTCCCGGATCCTCCTCCATCAACTTCTGGTCGCAAACCAAGTAGATGGCGTCGTAAAGTGAAGTGCCCCCGCCCGCCCGGAGGTTCTTGATTTCGCGCACCAGGTCATTAACGTCGGAAGTGAAATCATGAAGAAGCGTCACTCCGCTGTCGAATTCCAGGAGAAGCGCCCGGTCAGTGGGACGCATGACCGAATATAGGAAATCGAGGGCGGCATCCTTCTCGAACTCCAGTTTCAGTTTCACACTGGAGCTGGTGTCAACGGCCAACGCGATACTCAGAGGAAGGTCGGTCTGCTGGCTGAAGTTTGTGATTTCCTGCGGAACTCCCTCTTCAAGGATTCGAAATTGGTGTGGCCCCAAGTCCGTCACAAACTTGCCCGTTCCTTCATCGTGCACGCTGACCAGCACATTGATCGCATCTACTTCCACTCGGAAGGGTTCTCGCGGCTGGTCCTGACTGGCGACAAAGCCAGCCAGCCCTGAAACGACGGCAAACATCAAGGTGTATGCACACGCTTTTTTCATGGCAAGGACCCGACAATTATTCCAAACGGGCTAAGAATTGTGCAAGCTCGCCTGGAAGAGGCGAGTGGAAAACGACTCGTTCATGGCGCGTGGGGTGTTCGAACGCCAGAAACTCGGCATGCAAGAAATGTCGTCCCAATTGGTTTATCTCCTTCACCAGCGACGAGCCAGCCCGGATGCTAAGAAAGCGCTTAGGATCGCCGCCGTAAGTACTGTCGCCGACAACGGGGTGCCTCAAGTGCTGCAAGTGCACCCTGATCTGGTGCGTCCGTCCAGTGTGCAGCGTTATTCGCAGCAGCGAGAGATAAGCGAACTCCTTGACCACCTCATACTCAGTCACCGCTTCCCGCGGCTTCCGGCTGCGGGTCGATATCTTGGTTCGTACTACAGCGTCGCGTCCTATCGGCACCTGGATGACGCCTTTTTTCTTCTCCAGGCGCCCGTACACGAGGGCAAGGTAACGCTTCTCCACTTCCCGGCGCCGAAACTGCCTGGACAGTTCCTCATGAACATGCTCGTTTTTGGCAACGACAAGAAGTCCAGATGTGGCTTTATCGAGACGATGGACAACTCCCGGCCTGACCGTGCCTGCCTGGCTCAACTGGTTGAAATGGTACAGCAGGGCGTTGGCTAAGGTTCCCCGACTCACACCTGCGCCAGGATGCACGACAACCCCAGCCGGTTTGTCCACCACAACCAGGTCGTTATCTTCATAGACGAGATTCAGAGGAATGGGTTCAGGTACCAACCGGGACGGTTCCGGCTCAGGGGGAGCTATTTCAACCCGATCCCCGGAACGGACCTGGTAACCGGCCTTCACCGCCGCTCCACCGACGCGCACCCGTTCCGCCTTGATCCAGTTCTGAATGGCCGATCGTGTAGGGCCTTTCAGTTTTGCCACCAGATAGCGATCCAAGCGCTGTGCTGCATCCTCGTCCGATACCGTTAGGGTGATCAAGTCAGATTCGTTTCGCAGCATGGAGCGTGCGCCGATACCAGTAAAGCGCCAGACCCGCGGGAACTATAAGAAGGCTGATGAACTGCGAAGTCGAAACCCAGGCAAAGACAAACCCGCGGTCGGCGTCGCCTCGAAAGAATTCAAGAAAGAAGCGAGCTATACCGTAGGCTATCAGGTAAGCCGCAAAAACCTGTCCCTGAAACTTCTTGTGCCGATGGAGCACGAGGAGAAACAGGAATATGAGAAGCGTCGAAAACGATTCATACAGCTGGGCAGGATGCAGCGGGATATTCAGCGGCACCCCGGTCCGTGCTCGGGCATATTCGCTCGTGAAGGTAACCGCCCAAGGCACATCGGCAGGACGCCCGTAGTCGCAACCGGCCGCGAAACAGCCAAGCCGACCTATGGATTGACCGAGCGCTATAGCCGGAGCGGCGGCATCGGCCATGATCCAAAAGGGAAGCTGTGGATTTCTCCAAGCGTAAATCGCGCTTCCTGCAACCGCCCCGATGAACCCCCCGTAGAACACACCACCTGCGCGCCAAAAGTCGAGCGACAAGAACAGCGACGGATCGCGCAGGTACGTCCCGATCTCACTCGCCACCATCAGGAGCTTGGCCCCGATGAGAGCCGATATGATGACGACAAACCCCAAATCCCAGGCGTATGCGCGGGGAACCTTGTCCTTTTCAGCCAGCCGCGCTGTGAGGGCTATGGCTGTGAGGTACGCCGTGACGAGAAGAACACCGTAGGTGTGAATCGTCACCGGGCCGAGCTCGACTAGCTTTGAGAGCATTCTACTTTGTTGAGCCTACTGCTCCTCTTTCTCTTTCTTAGCCTCGGCGATTATCTTTTCGGCAAGGTGCGCGGGCACGATATCGTAATGTGAGTGCTCCATCCGATAGCTACCTCGCCCTCCCGTCAGAGAGGTCAGAACCGGAGAGTAACTGAGCATCTCGGCCAGGGGGACCTGTGCTTTGACGACCTGGTTGTTTCCTTTGCGGTCCATTCCCTGAATGCGTCCGCGGCGGCTGTTCAAATCCCCCATAACGTCGCCTGCATTTTCCTCGGGAACGTATACCTCGACATTCATGATCGGCTCGAGCAACACCGGTTTCGCCTGTTCCATCGCCTTCTTAAACGCCAGGGAGCCTGCGATTTTGAAGGACATTTCAGAGGAATCCACCTCGTGGTAACTTCCGTCAAACAGGACCACCTTGAAGTCGACCACAGGATAGCCGGCCAGGTAACCTTTTTCTGCCGCTTCCAGGATCCCTTTTTCGACGGCTGGAATAAACTGGCGTGGAATGGCGCCGCCGAAAATATCGTTGACGAATTCAAAACCCTGACCTCGCTCCAGGGGCTCCATCCTGATCCAGCAATCACCAAACTGACCATGACCGCCGGTCTGTTTCTTGTGCCGGCCCTGTACCTCTGCCCGTGCCGTGATCGTCTCGCGATAGGGAACTTTCGGCGGTTTCAAAATCACTTCGACACCGAACTTCTTCTGCAACTTGGCTACCACAACCTCGACGTGCAGTTGACCGCTTCCTGAGAGCAGGAATTCCTTCGTTTGTGGGTCACGACCGAAACGGATTGAAGGATCTTCTTCAATGATGCGGGCGATTGCCGATCCGATCTTGTCCTCATCCCCGCGTGATTTCGGCAGGATCGCAAAACTGATCGCCGGTTCCGGGAACTCAACCTTCTTCACCAGTGTGGTTATCCCCCGGTCTCCCAACGTATCTCCTGTCGTGGTCTCTTTCAGCTTCAAGACCGCGCAGATATCGCCGGCGCGAACCTCGGGAACCGGGTCGTAGGTCTTGCCCTGCGGGATCTGGATCTGTCCCAATCGTTCGTCTTTGTCCTGGTTCAAATTCCGTACAGTTGAATCGCTCTTCAACGAACCGGAAAGGACCTTGACCATGCTGATCCGTCCTGCAAACGGGTCGGCAAGCGTCTTGAAAACGAAGCCCATTGTTGGGCCATCCTTCTTTATCGACAACGGCTCCGCCGGCTGCCTGTCCGCTTGGACTGCCGGGAAAGGTTCTCGCTCGAGCGGCGTGGGGAAGAGACCGTGGATCCAATCCAGGAGTTGCTTGACCCCGATATTCAGGGTGGCTGACGTGCATACCACCGGGGAAATCGCCCGATTTCGGAGAGACATGCGCAGACCGCTCAGCAGTTCCTCATCGCTCAGAGTCCCGTTCTCGAAGAACTTCTCCATCAGGGAATCATCGCTTTCCGCAACCATTTCAATCAGTTGCGATCGCAACTCTTCCGCCCGGTCCTTCATCTCCGCAGGGACTTCGGTTTCCTTGAACTTACCACTGCCGTCCTGTTCGTACACGAACGCGCGGTTGCGCACCAAGTCGATGATCCCAGTAAAAGACTTTTCTTCTCCGATCGGAAGAGCGATCGGGACAACGGTTCGTCCAAAGACGGAGTGCAAGGATTCAAGGCTTCGAGAGAAGCTGGCTCGCTCGCGGTCCAGCTTGTTTATCACCACAACGCGAGGAATCTTGAACTCTTCGGCGTAAGACCAGACTTCCTCCGTTTGTACTTCGACGCCGGCCACCGCATCGACCACCACAAGTGCGGTTTCGACAGCGATCATGGCGCCCTTCGCATCCAATATGAAAGCTCGGTATCCCGGGGTGTCAAGGAAGTTGATCTTGGTGTTATTCCATTCACAGCGAGCTAGAGCCGTATTGATGGTGATTCCACGCTGAATCTCGTCCTCATCATAATCGGTAACAGTATTGCCTTCTTCTACTCGGCCCAGCCGGTTGACAGCGCCCGCGGAATAGAGCATGGCACTTACCAGGGAAGTCTTTCCGGAGTCTCCGTGCCCTACCATTGCAATGTTCCGGATGTTCTCGCTGTCGAATACCTTCATAATGATTCCTTTCTGCGGTATAGTGAAAAATCGAAATGTAGCATAGCGGTCCGGAGTTTGCAATTTGCCAATAGGATACGGGTGCAACTCCCTGGATACTCCACTATAAGGTTCGGATGCTCTTGAGGCTCGCTTTTTCACTGTCGCTTTTGCCGAACGTACTCCTCTTTTCCTTCCTATTCGGCGAGGTTACAACCCAGCAACAATCAGCCATCTGGCCTGACAGCATTACGGTCTCCGATCAGGCGCCACGGCCCTCCTACGGATCGAGCAGGCGAAGAGACAGGGCCAGGCAGCCCGGACTCGATCGCGCGAAAATAATGAGTCACGTTCAAGCCATCGTGGCTTTCGGCCCGCATCCACCCGGAAGCGACGCTCAGAAGAAGGTCGGAGACTACCTGATTACCCAACTCAAGAGCTACGGCCTGAAGGTTCAGACACAGGAGTTTCAGCCGCTTACTCCGATTGGTCCACTTCAGATGAGAAACATCTGGGGCGTGTTACCAGGGACAAGTGGAAAGGCCATCATCCTCGCCAGTCACTACGACAGCAAGTATTTCGAAGATTTCCGGTTCGTGGGGGCCAATGACGGGGCTTCGAGCTGCGCCGTTGTTCTCGAGCTGGCGCGCGTGTTGAGCCAGGACAACCCCACCAACCATGAGATTTGGTTCGTCTTTTTTGATGGGGAGGAATCCATCCGCGAATGGACCGATTTTGACAGTCTTTACGGCAGCCGTGAATTCGTCAAAATGCTGAACAGCCAGCAGTTGCTTCGCTCGGTCGGCGCTCTGATTCTGCTTGACCTGGTTGGCGAAAAAGACCTGATGTTCCGCCGTGATACGAACTCAACCCGGTGGCTCGTCGACATCATCTGGACGACCGCCTCAAGGCTGGGATATGGAGACAAGTTTCCGCAAGCGGGCACAATCAGCGCGATCGACGATCACATTCCATTTGCCCAACAGGGGGTTCCGGTAATCGACATAATTGACTTGGATTACGCTTACTGGCACACACCTCAAGACACTCTGGATAAATTATCGGCCGAGAACATGCGGATCGTCGGGGAGGTCGTTCTGAAAGCTCTGCCGGAGATTGGCCGGGTGTTGAGCAAATAAACTGCCTTCAGGGCACCGAGGCTGTACAAAACCAAATGGGCTTGTCGAACGACGTTGTTTGGGGCGTCGTTCGGGATAGCGTGAAATAAATGACTCACCTTGCCGGCGTGAGTCTCACCGGATGGAATGGCAAAGCTGTTAATCCTGTTGGCCGCAATAGTCCATGTAATTTCTTTCCTGCTCATGCTGCAGCAGGTAGAGCCGTTTTACTCTTACTTCTACTCCATCGCCTGGTGGACCTACATCTTTTTTGCCGCAGGCATCAATCACATCCGCGCCAACAATTCGCTCATTTTGGACAGGCCCCGGGAAGCTCTGCGGGTTTTCCTTTTTTCAACGCCGCTCTGGCTTTTCTTTGAAATCTACAACTTCCGCCTGGACAACTGGAATTACATTGGCGTGCCGATTGCCACCTATCTACGCTGGCCCGGATATTTCGTCGCCTTTGGAACAGTTCTCCCGGGCATCTTCGAAACCGCGACGCTGCTCCGTAATATTGGCATTGTAAAGCAAATCCGCGGGCGATCGATCAGGATCAGCAACGGCCTTCTCGTGCGGTCTGTAGCTTTGGGAATCCTGATGATGTTCAGCCCGCTCATGGCCCCAGAATGGTTTTTCCCTTTTGTTTGGTTGGGACTTATCTTCCTCCTCGATCCCCTTCTTTACTGGGCAGGACATAAAGATGCTTCGCTCGCCGGACAGGCGGAACAAGGCGATTACTCCCTTCTGGTGAGATTGCTGCTCGCTGGAATGGTTTGCGGCCTGCTTTGGGAATTCTGGAACTATTGGGCAGGCGCCAAGTGGATCTACTCGGTACCGAAGTTGGCTTTCCTGAAGATATTCGAAATGCCGCTCCTCGGATTCTTCGGTTTTCCACCGTTTGCCCTGGAATGCTACCTCGCCTACCGAGTTATGACACTTATAAGGGAACGCCACCTGCGGGCGAGAAGGTTCGCTCCAATCCTTCTCCTGGTTCTGGGCACCGTATACTGCGTGCTCGTGTTCATGGCGATCGACCGGCACACGGTGTGGACGTTTCGCCTGTAAGGCACGCCGGAGGCCGGAGGCGTGCAAGGAAAGTAGCCGGGGGTGGAGCGTTTTTTCGCGACACCCCCGGAAATGGGGAAAGAAGCCGTCCCGCACCCTGGTAAACCGTGCGAGGTTCCTCCCACTCTTCAAGGTTCGTTTAAGGAGTGAAGAAAGTGCCCTAGCCCGGATTTCTCACAACCGAACGCTCGGCGGGCAAATTGACCATTTTTCGGGGGCTAGAAGGGGGACGATAAGGCTTGTTGGCTTCTTTCGCTTGGTCCGGAAGAACAAACCAGTC
>Ga0116189_1002359_pt1 | contig 14012 bp, 9 predicted proteins | sample AD_JPNTR3_MetaG_FD_89895 | JGI IMG/M metagenome (GOLD analysis project Ga0116189, IMG submission 89895) | Active sludge microbial communities of municipal wastewater-treating anaerobic digesters from Japan - AD_JPNTR3_MetaG | ecosystem: Engineered > Bioreactor > Anaerobic > Digestate | place... | reverse complement strand
GCGCGTGATTGTCGAGCCCGACGAAGTGAGCGATAATGATGCGATGCTGATGGCGCGCGAGATCAGTCAGCAGATCTCCTCGACGATGCAGTTCCCCGGTCAGATCAAGGTCGTGGTGGTGCGCGAGAAGCGCTGTGTCGAATTTGCGAAGTAGTGAGGCAGTTAGGAGTTAGGATTTAGGATTTAGGAGTTGGGAGTTGGGAGTTAGCCTGCCGCGCGGCTTCGCCGCGAAAAAACCACGGGGTAACTGCGGCAAAACATCCAAGTTATAGGCAAGGCATTTTCTACTTCTGAGTTCAGCGTTCTGAGTTCGACGTTCTGAGTTCAAGTTATAGGCAAGGGAACAGAGCATGAAGGTTTTGTTGGTAGGCGATGTTGTGGGCAGCCCTGGGCGACGTGTGTTCCGCGAGGTCGTGAAGCGGTTACGCGCGGAGAGCGCGGTGCATGCCGTGGTGGTCAACGCCGAGAACGCGGCGGCGGGTAGCGGTATTACCATGGCGTTGGCTCAAGAGATCTTTGCGGCGGGCGCGGATGTGATCACGATGGGTGACCACGCATGGGGTCAGCGCGACCTGGAAAACACAATCGGCGGCGAGAAAAGGTTAATTCGTCCCGTGAATTCTCCGCCCGGCACGCCGGGGCAAGGCTCCGTAACCGTGCAGACCGCGCTGGGGCCGCTAACGGTTGTCAGCCTGCTCGGGCGCGTCTTCATGAATCCGACGGACTGCCCGTTTCGCGCGATGGATGCGTTGCTCAACACACTGCCGCGCAACGTGCCAATCATCGTGGATTTTCATGCCGAGGCAACCTCGGAAAAAATTGCGATGGGGCACCATCTGGACGGTCGGGTGGCCGCCGTGGTCGGCACGCACACGCATGTCCAGACCAGCGATGCGGTGTTGCTGCCCAAGGGCACGGCCTACATGACGGATCTCGGTATGACGGGACCGGCCTACTCGGTGATCGGCCGCGAGATCGCGCCAGTTCTCAGGAAGTTTACGACAGGCATGCCGTCCCGCTTTGAGGTCGCGAGCGGTCTCTGCGTGCTTGAAGGTGCCGTGCTGGAGCTTGACCGTGCCACTGGCCGTGCGCTCAGCATCACGGCCTACCGCTATCGGGAAACGAGTGAGGCGGATCAGACGCCGCCGGGCAAGGGGGCCTGATGTGGAGATAGCGGGGCGCAGAGTCTATTCGATCTCCGAGCTGACACGTCTCATCAAACAGACGCTGGAAGACGAGGTCGGCCGCGTCTGGGTCGAGGGCGAGATCTCGAACTTTAAGGTCTACTCTTCGGGTCATGCCTATTTCAGCCTGAAGGACGCCGGTGCCCAGTTGAACGCGGTTCTTTTCGCGGGTTCGCGGTCGGGGGTGGCGGCAGGCACCCGCCTTGAGGATGGGCAGCGCGTCCGCGCCTATGGCGAGATCACGGTTTTTGAAGGTCGCGGTCAGTATCAGTTGATCGTGCGCAAGATCGAGCCGTTGGGAGCCGGCGACCTGATGCAGCGCTTTCTGGAGCTGAAGCGGAAGCTGGAAGCGGAAGGACTTTTTGATGTAGCGCGCAAACAGCCCCTGCCCGTATTGCCGCAGCGCATCGGCATCGTGACGTCGCCCACCGGTGCCGTGATTCATGACATGGTGACCGTTCTGGGACGGCGCTTCCCGAACCTGCACATCCGTCTGGCGCCGGTCAGGGTGCAGGGGGCTGGCGCGGCGCAGGAGATCGCGGCGGCTGTGCGTCTCTTCAACCGCACCTGTGGCCCCGACAGCGTATGGCCGGCGGATCTTTTGATCGTCGGTCGCGGCGGCGGCAGCCTGGAGGATTTGTGGGCGTTTAACGAAGAGTGCGTGGCGCGCGCGGTTGCCGAATCGGCGATTCCCGTGATCTCCGCCGTGGGACACGACACCGACGTTTCGCTGTGTGATTTTGCGGCGGATCTGCGTGCGCCGACCCCGTCGGCCGCAGCCGAAATGGCGGTGACTACAAAGCAGGAGTGGGAGCAGCTTCTCGCGCAGCATATGCGCGCCTTGCGGCAGGCGTTGCTCCGGCAGGTCACGGCGCTGCGTATGCGCGTGGTGACCGCGCGCTCTTCGCGTTTTTTCCAGCAGCCGTTGCTACTTGTCGAACGCCGCGCCCAGCAGGTTGACACGCTGGCGATGCGCATGGGCCATGCGGCCGCTCTGCGCGTTCGGGAGGGGCGGCAGCGAACCGAGCACGCACATGGGCGTTTGCGCGTGGTGCGTGAGGGACTCATGCATCTGACTCGCGCGCGTATCGATGACAACGCGCGGCGGCTGGAGCGGGCATGCCGGTTGCGGCTGGAACGCTTGCAGGCAGATGTGGCGGGGAACGCGCGACAGATCGACTTGCTGAGTCCATTGGCCGTGCTGGATCGCGGGTATTCGCTGACGCGCGGCCCGGACGGTCGGCTGGTGCGCTCGGTGCGTGACCTTGCATCGGGCACGGAGATTTCAACACAACTCAAGGACGGCAGCGTTGCATCGATTGTGCGCTGACAAAGGAGGACGGAATGGCTAAAAATACTGAAGAGCAGCAAACGTTGAGTTTTGAGGCGGCGCTGAAGCGTCTGGAAGAGATCGTGGAGCGCATGGAGGCGGGTGAGGTCGATCTCGATACGATGATCGCCCTGTTCGAAGAGGGGCAACGTCTGGTCAAGCAGTGCAACTCGACTCTGAACGATGTAGAGAAGCGAATTGAAAAGATCATGGATGACGGCAAGGGCGGCGTAAGTGTCGAACCGCTTGACCTTGATGCCGAATAAGTCCTACTATCCTGCTTTCTGAGAACAGGAGTGTCTGTTATGCCGTTGTCGTGTTGGTGTTATTTGTTAGGGTTGATCTGTTTACTGCCGGGCGTGGCTGTCGCGCTTGCACCGGAGCGCATGGCGCATGTGTACAAGGCGTTCCCGCGCAGCAAGGTGGCGGGCATGGTGATCAGCACAGTGGCATGGATCTGGGCGGGATACGCCGTCTGGGCGATGGGCCTCGATTTCCTGCGGCCGTTTCTAAAGTACCTTCCGGTGGTCGTGCTGGTCTGCATTCCGCTTACGTGGTTCTGGCTCGACAACCTGTTGCCGTGCCGTGCGCTGGGCGGCATCCTGGTGCTTTTCCCGTATGAGCTGCTGCGTGTGGCGCGTGCTCACGCCTCGCCTTGGCGGCTGCTGGTGGTGACGTTCGCCTACATTTGCATCGTCGAAGGCATGATCCTGCTGCTCTACCCGTGGAAGTTGCGCCAGGCGATCGACTGGTGTATCGCGCGTCCCACGCTGTTCAGGATAAGCGGCGTGCTCACCGCGTTGCTAGGGCTGTTGCTGATCGTAGTCGGCGCGACCGCGTTGCGAGGCTAAGTCAGATCATTCAGCGCAGACTCAGCCCAGATCAGACGCCCCATCGCCTCATCCTTTTCTTGGCCTGATCGTGCGCGACAGTGCGCTTCTCTTGTACTGCGCGTTCTCCACGCGCAATACCCTCAAGAATCCGAATCCTGTCCTGTTGCTCATTGAAAGTCTGCACATCGATGAGGTAGACGGCTGGTCGGCCATGCTCAGTGATCAAGACCGGTTCGCGATCTTTCTGAATTTGCGCGATGAGTCACGTGGCTTGACGCTTGAGAGTAGTCACGAGTTCCGTTTTCATCGTTTTCATGGTGATACTATAGTGATACTCGTCGTCGGTGTCAATGGCCGGTAATCGGTTAGTGACAGGGGGGTGCGAAGATCATGCGTTTCTGGTGAAAAGGGGAGCAGAGAGCCGGGTGCGGACGTCCTTGTCCGCCACAACGTGTCTTGCGGTTTCCGGTTTCATCCGCGGATTGCGCAGATGTTTCGAGGATCTTGTAAAACCTCTCGTGGCATGGGCGTCCCGCCCATGAAACACGGGCAAGATGCCCGTGCCACACCTGCAGGCAAGGGGTTTTGCAAGGCCCTCGTTTCTTTTTTGTTTTTGATCGTCGGGACGAGCGTCTGCTCGTCCGCGGGCAAGCAGACGCTTGCCCCTCCCGGCGCCTCGCGAGCCCGGCGGCGATCACGCCGTCCTTTTTTACACTCGTCTTTGTGACCACTCGGTGGTCACAAAAATCGCTCACTCCCAGAACGCGGCTTCGTTTGTCGATAGCCTGCCCGTGCGCAACTGCTCGCGGATGCGCGGTTCGTCCAGTTTGCGCGGAATGCCGCGCGGACCTATCGTATCGGGATCGAGCGCAACGGACGGACGCGATGTGCGTGTGCGCGTCTCTTGAGCGGCGGCGTGTGACTCACGCCGAGTTGGCCGCTCGTCAAATTGCGCGGGGCGCAAGCCGACGATAAACAAAACCGTCGCGATAACCAGAGCCAGGCCGGTTGCCAATCGCGGCGTTTCACCGCCCGCCGCTACGCAGAGGCCGATCCCGACAGCCAAGGCCGCGAAGTAAAGCACCGCACCATTAAGACCCGCGAGCGGCACCAACACGGTGAAGGCGAGTCCGGCCAATGCCGCGCCTGCGGCATCGGCCAGCACGAAAAGGGCCGTATCCTCGGTGCGCCGATCGCGCCGCGCACCCAATGCCACCGGCACGGCGGCACCGGCCGCCACGCCAGCAGGCAGACAGAGCGCGACAACGCTCCATGCCGCACTCAGATGAGTGCACCCCGACAGGATCGCCCACGCCACACCTGCCTGTGCCAGCGGCAGCAGAAGAGCCGCCACGCGCCATGCGATGCTCTCGACCGGCCAGCGTGCGGTCAACCGTTCGCTCATTCGGTTGCCGCAGAACAGGCCGCCCAGATAGAGCGCGCTACCCGCACCAACCAGCGCATAGAGCGCACCGAAACGTGCGTGGAGTTGATAGTTTATCGCTAATGACATGACGAGTCCAAATGCACCGCAACTGGCCAGCCACGCTGTCCACAAGCGGCGCGACGCATGACGGTCATTGCCCAGTGCAACCGGAGCGGCCCACAGCATCACGAGCAACAGGCCGAGCAGTCGGCCTCCCCTATTCCCTCCATGGCCAGTCAACCAGGCGAGCGTAGCGGCAGGTGTCGAGGCCGGATACTCGGTGCGCATGGCGTCGGCCAGTCCCAGTGCCAGCACACGCTCGACGCGAAACCCTTCCAGATGAAAGACGCGCTGCGCTGGATCCAGTGCCGGGCAGGCCTCGGCCAATCGCGCCGCGCGCGGTGCGTCGTAGAGCAGGGCGACCGCTTCAGTCGGGAATCGCGCACTCTTTTTCAACAGGGCAAAGCGGGCGGGCGCGGTATCCGCTCCGTAGGCCAGTCCCGGAATCTGCGCGGCGATCCACCAGCCGCCAGCACAGGGCACCAGCACGCCGCTCTCGGGCCAGACCTGACGGAGCGGACGGACGAACGCATCCAGCAGGGCGGCGCGTTCCGGTGTCACATGCGCGACGTCACACGGCAGCGCGAACAGCGCGACGCCGGTACGTTGCGTGACGCGCCTCACGTCACGGATGAACGCCGGATCATGCCAGGCCGCACCGCCAAGCGATGTCGAGGGGGGCGGTTGCACCAAGACGAGATCGAAGCTGCTCTCCGGTTGCTCGGCCAAGAATCGGCGGGGCTGGACACCCGGTGCCCGGATGTTGGTGCAGGCGCCGGCGGCGGTGACGGCGTCGAGCAGCAACGTTCCATAACGCGCATCCGGGGGGCACCACGTGATGGCAAGGTCAGGCCGCAGCGATTCCAAGGCGCGGGCCGTGGCGAGTTGCACCTGTCCGATCAGCAGGGCGTTGGTCGCATAGGGGCGCTGCGAGAGCGCAAGCACGGCCTGTTCAACTGCGCGGTCGCCTTCCGGCAGTAGTTCGCTGACGCCACCCGCAGTGAGAGCGTAGAAAGAGTCGCCGTGTGTGCCGTAGAGCGTGGTGCCGCCGCCGGTTTCAAAGCGGCCCGGCGCGGTATCGGTTTGCGGAAAGAAGCGATACCACTCGGCTACGTCGCGCGGGTCCGGCGCAATGCCGGCGGCCAACAGTGCCGTCACGAGTGCTCCGCAGAGCGCCGAGCCCAAAGCTTCGGCGGCGAAGGCGCGTCCCGCCGGAAGCCCTTGGTTTTCGAGGGCCAGGCAGAACGCGGGCACGCCCCAGCCGATCGCGAAGCAGAACGGGAGATTGGCCAGCAGGCAACCGAGCGCCAGATGGAACAGCGGGAAGGCGTGGTAGGCGGGCAACCCCATCCAGGCGCGCAGGTTGCCGATGCCGGCATAGTGCGCGAAGTAGAGAAGCGCACAGACCAGGGGTGGCAGCCATACGTAGCGGGCCAGCAGGCGGATCAGACGGCGGCCCGGCGGCGTGGCGGCGACCGCCGCGCCCAGGCCACCACCGAGTAGCCATGAGGAGAAGAAGATCGCGACACCCAACTCGGTGGATTCAAAACGCCACAGGAAGCGCCGCAGCAACAACGTCTGCGACGCCAGCGTGACGGCACCGAAGGCGGCGGCCGCCAGACAAACGCCAAGTCCGCGAAGACGTTTCATCCCCTGTCCGTTGCCGTCAGACATTTTTGAAGGTCTGCCCCGGCACCGGCGCGACAACGTTCTCCACGCCGTGCTGCTTGACCAGTTCAGTCATAGCGGCCACCTTTTCGGGTTCGCCGTGAACCGCGAAGACACGGCTCAGGCGCGTTCCCTTGATGCCGTCGAACCAGCGCATCAACGCCGTGCGGTCGGCATGCGCCGAAAGGGCGTTGATCGTGTGGACGCGCGCGTTCAGTTCAAACTCGTCGCCCAGAATCTTGAGGGGCGACTGGCGTTCCACAATGCGGCGTCCCAATGTATGCTCGGCCTGAAAGCCGACGATCAAAATGATGTTGCGCGGATCACCCACCGCGCGTTGCAGATGGTGGAGCACGCGCCCGCCCTCGCACATCCCTGAAGCGGCAATGATGATCAGCGGCCCGGGCAGGTCGTTCAGTGCTTTCGACTGGTCAGGCGTCTCGATGAAGCGCAGGCCGGGGAACTTCATGGGGTCGATCCCTTGGCGCAGAATGTCCGAGGCCTCTTCGTCATAGCACTCCCGGTGCTTGGCGTAGACTTGGGTTGCCTTGAGCGAGAGCGGACTGTCGACATACACCGGCGTGGAGGGCATGCGGCCCTCTTCGGTCAGACGGTTCAGGGTGTAGAGGATGTTCTGGGTGCGACCGACACTGAAGGCCGGAATGATGAGCCGCGATTTCAACTGGTGGATATCCTCGATAAACCCCTTGAGACGTCCCTTGACATCATCGGAGGGGGGGTGGTCGCGGTCGGCGTAGGTGCTTTCGATCAGCAGGATGTCGGCACCCTGCGGCATATCGTAATCACGCAGAATCGGCTGGTTGGGTTGTCCCAGGTCGCCGGTAAAAAGCAGGCGGCGAGAGTGGCCCGAGGAGTCCTTCACATCAAGCTGAGTCAGGACCGACCCCAAAATGTGCCCCGCATTGTGAAAGACCAGCGAGACGCCATTGCCGAGATCGACTAGGCGCTTGAGCGGTTCGGGCTTGAAGCGACGCATGATCGTGTCGACATCCTGCTGCTCATAGAGCGGTTCAAAGAGGTTCTTGCCCTGCTGTGCGCGCTTCTTGTTGATGTATTCGAGGTCGCGCGCCTGCAGATAGGCCGAGTCACGCAGCATGATCTCACACAGGTCGCGCGTGGCCGGGGTACAGTAGACCTTGCCGCGAAAGCCGTTGCGGGCGAGGGTCGGCAGGTTGCCGCTGTGGTCGATATGCGCGTGCGAGAGCACCACGGCGTCAATGGTGGCGGGGGTGATCTGCATGTTGCGGTTGCGTTCGAAGGCCTCTTTGCGCCTGCCTTGAAACAACCCGCAGTCGAGCAGGATCTTCATTCCGTTCGCTTCGACCACATGCATGGATCCGGTCGTGGTTTGCGCGGCGCCGAAAAAGGTGAGTTTGATCATCTACGTTCTCCTCTGTCCGATTACCTCAGCATATAATACCCGACGCTGAAACGACAGGCGAAAGTTACTGACCCGGCCACAATTTATGTTGCTGCTTGCTTGCAACACCGCTGGGCAACGACCATAGCGTTCAACATTCAAGTGGAACCATGAAACACATGAAACTTCATGAAAAACAGATGCGTTATCAAGAAGTGCACTGCTATTTGTGGCCGGTTTAGTGATGGTTGTTGGGACGTAGTAGTTTGACATGAGACAATCAGGGATTGCGAAGCGTTTTCGCGGTGTGATAATATGTTGTCGTGACAAGGCAATTGAGGCAACGGGTGATCTAGACACGAGCAAGAAAAGCACAAAAGCGAAAATGCCTGCCGTCCTGCGTCTCTGTTTCGTGCTGGTGACGCTCGCGCGGGCGGCGGCGGGCTTCCCCCCTCCGGGATTTGCGGGCGAGCCGCAAAACGTGACGGACCTGGCGCTGGCGTACGAACGGGAGCAGGCGTCGGGCATCGGGGTGTTCTTCCCCGTGACGAACCGCGTCCTCACGGTGTGGGGCGGGGCGGTCGACCGGACGGCGGCCGCCACGAACGGATTCGGCGCGGGGTTCCTGGGGGGGCTCACGGCGACGAATTTCGGCGGGGTCGAGATTTTCCCCGTCACGCTGCGCACGGACGACGCGAGCGGCGTCATCGGCTTCTACAACGCGGGCGGCTCCCTGTTCGACACGCTGCCGCCGCTGCTCGGCGCGGGCTACACCCCGGACTGGATCGCGGAGCTGCACGGCGTGCCGGACGCGCCGACGAACGGCGTCTCCCAGTCCGCGCTGGACTTCACGCGCCTGCTGCTGCCGTCGCATGTCGACATGGAATGGCATTTTGTCGACGCGGCCAACCTCGGCGCCTATGCGGAGGCGCGGCAGAGCTTCTGGAACCCGCCGGGCGGAGGCGGGACGGGCGGAACAAACGGGCTGCGGTTCACGGGCATCCGGGTGGACTCCAATGCCGTGCAGATCGCCCTGGCGTGGCCGGACGGCCATCCGCTGCCGGGGAACCGGCTGGACATCCTCTGCGCGCCGCGCCTCGACGCGACGAACGCGGCGGGCGGCACCGCGTGGCACCCGCTGGCGCAGATCCCGGTCGAGCCGTCCGGGGGCTCCGCATCCAACTCGATTCCCTTGAACCTGCTCCCTCCTCCCGTGCTGGAGGAGGAGCCCGAGGGGCCGGCCGTCACGAACACGGCCGACTCCCTTTATGTCTCCGGCGTGGCCTACACAAACGTCGCTACACGGTTCAATGCGGAGGTGTCAGCCTCCGCGTTTTTCCGCGCCGCCCCGCTCATCGACGCGGACGGCGACGGCCTTTCCGACGCGATGGAGACATGGGTCTATCTCACCGACCCGGACGACGCCGACACGGACAACGACGGGTGTCCCGACGGCGCGGAGATCGCGCTGGGGCTGGATCCGCTCGACGGGAGCGACGGCCCCGACGCCGACCCCGACGGCGACGGGCTTTCGAACGCCCTGGAGGCCGCGCTGGGGACGGATCCGCGCGACAGCGACAGCGATGACGACGGCCTCACGGACGGGGAGGAATACGGCCCGCCGTCGGTCGCGGCGACGGCCTTCCGGTGGTTCGACGCGTCGGGCGGGACGGACCTGACCGCGCGGTTCGCGCCCGACATGAACGGGGGCTGCGTGGAGGAGCCGCTCCCGTTTCCGCTCTTCTTCGGGGGGCGGGTGCTGACCAACCTGTCGGCCAACGCCAACGGGATCGCCGGGTTTTTCCCGGGGGCCGGGACGATCGGCACCGGGCGGCACGCCAATGACGACATGGGCGATGCGTACATGCCGCCCGGCTGCGGCCTGCTCGCCGCCGGGTTCTGGGACGACCTGTGCCTCTACCCCGCAGACCTCGGTTCCGCCGTCACGCTGGCGGATGTCACGACAAACGGCCACCGCCACTGCGTCATCGAATACAAAGACGCGGGCTTCTGTTCCAGCGGCGCAACCACGAACCACACGGTCTCGTTCCAGCTTGTCTTCGAGGAGGGCGTTTCGAACCGCTTCCGCGTGTTCTACCGGAATGCCGGCGGCTACGGCGACGGGCGCTCGGCCACGCTGGGGGCGCGGACGGTCCCGCAGGCGCTCCAGTTTTCACGCGAAACAGCGTCCGTCGCGGACGGCCTCGCGCTGGAATACCGCTTCGGGATCGGCACCGACCCGCTCGACCCCGACACCGACGACGACAGGCTGGACGACGGCGCGGAGCTTGCCCTCGGCACCGACCCGTTTGGTTACGACACCGACGGCGACGATCTTGGGGACGGCGACGAGGTGGATGCCGGCACCGACCCGCTCAACCCCGACACCGACGGCGACGGGCTGAACGATTACTGGGAATTCCTGAACATGCCGGAGTTCGACCCGCTCGACCCCGCCGACAGCTAGCCCCGCGAGGCCGTCCCCTTCACGGTCCTCTTCGGCGACACGAGCGGCAGCCACTCCGAAAAATACCGCCTGACGGTCACCCCGGTATCCGGCGACGCCCGCCCCGGCTGGACGCTGGTGAACCGCGCGTTCGGCCAGCCCGACCCGCTCACCGTCAGGCTTGCCGCCGGAGCGACCTACGAGGTCGCGCTCGAACACGTCGCCACCGACCCCGACTACGACGACACCCCCCGCCCCGACTACGACGACACGCTTGAGTTCTCCCCGGACGCCTCCGCGCCCGGCATGGCCGTCCTCGCCGACGACCCCGACGGCATCCTCGGCGTCCATAACGAGGGCGACACCTTCTACGCCGCCGGGAAGAGCGCCCGGATCACCGTCATCCGCGCCGGGCTCGTCCCCGACTACAACCGCGACCGCGAGATCTCCCCCGCTGAAGTGTCCGGGGACACCTTCCGCCTCTGGATCAACGACGACGCGGACACGGGCGACGTCGCGGAGGGCGAAAGCGACCGGCCCGGCCGGTCCTCCGGCTGGCTGTCCAGGGCCAACTTCAGGGACAAGCGCGTCAACGGCCGCGCCGACCTGCCGGACTTCTTCCCCGTGTGGCTGGATCTTAGCGAAGCCCTCGCCCTTCTCGACGCGGTGCCCGGCGGCGGCAGGATCGAGATCAAGCTCCGCCACGCCAGGAACGCGCTCGCCTACGTCCCGACCGCGCTCTCCACCAACGACGCCGGCGCCTTCCTCGTTTCGGACGTCGCGGGACTCGCCTCCGCCGCCACGCGCAAGATCACCGACGACGGCGTGGCGCTCCCCGGCGTCTTCGTCGATGCCGTCCGCGCCGACCCGTCCAAGGGCGTCATCCTCATCGAGGGCCGCGCCGAGACCACCGAACCCCTCGTCCTTGAAATCTGGCGCAAGGGCAAGAAGGTCCTGGAGAAGTCGCTCCCCCTGTGCGTCGCGCCCGTGGAGCAGATGTACACCCGCGTCAACCTGCGCGACGGCGCCGCCGCCGTGACGCCGGGGTCCTGCCTCCCGCCCGCGAACGGCACGAACGTCGTCTTCCTGCACGGCTACAATGTGAATGCGGAAGAGGCGCGCGCACGGCATGCCGAGATGTTCAAGCGCCTCTGGCAGTCCGGCTCCAAAGCGCGCTTCCACGGGGTGACGTGGGAGGGTGACATCGGATGGCCTAATGCCCTTCGCTACCACGAGGATGTGGTCAGTGCCTTCGCAACCGCGCCGCACCTCAAGAACTACGTCAACGGCTTGTCCGGCGAGAAAATCATGATGGCGCACAGCTTGGGCAACATGGTCGTCTCCTCGGCCATCGCCGACCACGGCATGAGCGTTCACAAGTACTTCATGTTCAACGCCGCCGTCCCCGCCGAGGCGTACGACCCCACGCTCTGGAACGCCACGGTCGCCGCCAACAACATGGTGCATGAAGATTGGGCAGATTACCTGCCCAGAACGTGGTCCGCCCTTTATCACCAGTTGTTCGACCCTGATCTTGTGTTCGGGAATGACGACCGCCACTCGCTCACATGGAAGGGGCGTTTCACCGCCTGCCTGCCCGGTCTCTACAACTACTATTCGTCAGGGGATGAGATTTTCGAGCAGTACGACGGGACTCCCATTCCCACGGAGGGGGTTGAGCTTCACCTCGGCATTCCGGTCGTGACGGGTAGGGAACGCTACTCATGGCAGAAACAGGAACTGTACAAGGGGCGCACCGGGATAGACGAATTTGCCGGGCTTTTCGGCACCTCGTGGGCGGGCTGGGGCTTTGAGCTGGTCTCCATGATGAACGAGGAGCCGCACCCGCTCCACACCGCCGCCGAGGCGAACGCCTTTTCGGAAACGGAACTCACCGGCCTCGTCTGCATCAGCTTCCGGCATGCTCCCGACAGCATGTTCGCAAACCCGATCACGGAGGCCGACCGATTCGCCCTCCTCGCCAAGGCGGTTCCCGCCCTCTCCGGCGCGGCGGGGAATAGGAATGTCCCTGAAATTTTGAGCGATAACAATGTTGATATGAATGATATTAGTTATCGTCCAAACGGTTGGGGGAGGATGCATGGCACCTATCAGGACAGATGGCTGCACGGCGACATCAAGAACATGTCGTATTTTTACAACCACAAGATTTTCGACAGCATTGTTGAACAGGGGAATTTACAATGAACAAGCGAACGATTATCATCACGGTTTTTGCGTTAGTCATATTCGGGGTCGGACTTGTTTTTACCCGAAGCCGTGTCGAAAAACCGCCTGCCCTTTCAAGCGAAGTCCGCCGCGCTTCCGAACAAACATCTGCCGTGCCAGCCGTTGTCACTATGGGCGGGAAAAAGGAAACGCGTCCGCGCGAGGGCGGTGCCCATCCCTTTTGCGCCCCTGGCTCGACCCTCTACCTGACACAGGCGCAGCAGGAGTACAAGCTCGGCGAACGGGGGCCTAACACGCCGGCCGTCAAGGACGCGAAGAGGAACGGCGCGCTCGCCAAGGTCACGCTCCGCGTGGTGGACTCGCGCGGCAACCCCGTGCCGGACGCCGATGTCAAGGTCGCCTTCTTCCATCGCGGCCCGTACTCCGTTGACGGCAAGACCGATAAAAACGGGTTTTTCACGGCGAAGCACATGTCGGAGTCGGACGTCCATTTCCATGCCTCGAAAGAGGGATACTACAGGACCTACCGCAATTACTGGTTTTACCGCGAAGGCAAACCCTGCGCTGAAAACGGAAGATGGGTTCCGTGGAACCCCACGCTGGAAGTTGTGATGAAGGAGAAACGTAACCCGATCGACCTGATTTCCGTGCAGAACATTAAAGTTCTTTTGCCCAAAGGAATTCGTGTTGGGTTTGATTGTAAAAAACGAGCACTGGTTGATCCCCATGGGTCAGGAACGGTAGCTGATTTCTTTTTAACATACACATCAAACGGGAATGATCGATCTAACCTAAAAAAAGACCTTGTTCTGTCGTTTGACGAGGGATGCGGGGCAATCATTCTGCAGAAGGATTTGTATAGCCAGTTTGTCTCTCTACATGAAGCACCAGCCTCAGGATATACCCGTGAGTTTTCTTTTTCATTCAGGCGCACCCCAACGGTTATTGAGGTAGACACGAGCTTGTCGGCTGATAATTATATCATCATGAAATCAAGATGCGTTACCGACGAAAGCGGTAAGATATTGGAATCATTATACAGCAAGTTCTACCGATTTGTTTTTGACGAAAGTCGTGACGGAGAAACCGGATACATGTTATTGCAGTATCGCTACAATCCAACCAACAATGATCGGAATTTAGAAGGGAAAGAGATATATCCATAGGACGAACAGGAGCAAGTGTTTTGCGGCTCCTACATCGCGCCTCTGTTTGACGACATTGTCCAGAAGGGGGATCTGAAATGAACAAACGCTCTGTCATCATTGTTGCATCTTTTGTGCTGGCGATAATAGCCTTGTTTGTTGTCCGTACCCAAACGACAAAACGCGCTGCCGTGGTGGAACACGCCAGCCGCTCGCCGGAACAAACATCCGCCGCGCCGACCGTTGCCACGCGCAAGATCACCGCCGACGGCGTGGCGCTCCCCGGCGTCTTCGCCGATGCCGTCCGCGCCGACCCGTCCAAGGGCGTCATCCTCATCGAGGGCCGCGC
>Ga0116189_1002353_pt1 | contig 14029 bp, 9 predicted proteins | sample AD_JPNTR3_MetaG_FD_89895 | JGI IMG/M metagenome (GOLD analysis project Ga0116189, IMG submission 89895) | Active sludge microbial communities of municipal wastewater-treating anaerobic digesters from Japan - AD_JPNTR3_MetaG | ecosystem: Engineered > Bioreactor > Anaerobic > Digestate | place... | reverse complement strand
GCCTCTCAGGTTGAGGAACTTTATGTTGTAGAAGAGCTTGATCCTTTTATTGAAGATTATGTAAAATCCCTTGGTTTTAAAGTAAAAGGTAAAGAGATCATCCCTCTCTGCGGAGAGCTTACACCAGAGATAGTAGACAAGGCTCTTAATGGCAAAAATATTGAATCACCTCTGCCTGCTTATCAGGGAGTTATTCCTCCTCGGCCTCCAAAGCTTTGTGCAGGATGCCCCCATGCTTTTGTTTTTAATGTTCTAAAAAAACTCGATCTTGTTGTAAATGGAGACATTGGATGCTATACCTTAGGAGTGCTTCCGCCATATTCTGCAATGCACTCCCAGGGCTGTATGGGTGCAAGCATTGGAATGCACCTTGGATTTGAAAAAGCCAGAGGCGATGAGATGGCTCGAAACTCAGTTGCAGTTATAGGTGATTCTACATTCATTCACTCAGGGATCACTCCTTTGATTGATCTTGTCTATAACAAAGGAACTGGCACTGTCATCATAATGGATAATAGAGCTACTGCCATGACCGGGCATCAGGAAAATCCTGCAACAGGTAAAACCCTTATGGGAGAAGAGACCTTTGAGCTTGACCTTGAGATGATGGCAAAGGCCTGTGGAGTGAAGAGAGTAACAGTTGTTGATCCCCGCGATGCAGAGCTTCTTGAAAAAGTAATCAAAGAAGAAGTTGCAGCAAAGGAACCATCTGTTATTATTACAAAAAGAAAGTGTATTCTGAAAAAGTGAGGAATCTATGAAGAATGTCATATTTGCAGGAGTTGGTGGTCAGGGAGTTATACTAGTAAGCAAAATTTTAATGGATGTTGCCCTGAAAAATGGATTCGATGTTAAGGAATCAGAAGTTCATGGAATGGCTCAGCGCGGTGGAAGCGTAGAATGCCATGTTCGCTTTGGAACAGAGGTTAGCTCTCCACTCATACCAAAGGCTGGGGCTGACTATATCCTGTGTCTTGAATTGCTCGAGGCAATGAGGAAGCTTGAATATCTAAACAAAAACTCAGTGCTCATAATAAATAGAGAACAAATAAACCCAGCGCCTGTGGAAATAGGAGCGATGGAATATCCCTCTGACATAGAAAGCTGGTTAAAAAACAATTTCCCAAATACCATAATAGTAGACACAGGGGAAATTCTGAAAGAGGTAGGAACCAAAAGAGCTCTCAATGTTGTAATGCTTGGATGCCTTTCACGTTTCCTTGATTTTAACATCAAGGATTGGGAAGAGTCAATTTCAAAATTTGTCAAGGAAAGTGCCCTTGAGCAAAACATCAAAGCCTTTAAAATGGGCAGAGAGCTCATAGCGTAAATATAAACTTTCAACATGGTGCTTAAGTTTCAAAGCAAGCATCATGTTGAAAAATTTAAAAAACATAAACTTTATATGGAGACCTCAAAAACTTTTAGCTCAGATATAGTAACATTAACCATTAATGAGGCGGCCGATATTGCCAGTGTATCAACAGATACCATACGCAACTGGATCAAAAGTGGGTATTTAATCTCTCCAGATAAAAAAACAATAACTCAAACATCCTTTGATCAATTTATGGAAAATATTGCTGGAGTGGAAAAACTCACCTCACGGGCAAACAAGCTATTCAAAGTCGACAACAACTATAAAGAAATAACAAGGAAAATAGATTTCCTCATACAAAACTTTGCCGATGAAGAGATAGGCATTGAGTATGAAAAATCTCTCTCTGCATCATATAGAAACCGTGAGGGGATTTACTATACACCATCGACCATCGCAAGAGACATGATTCGCAAAATCAAAATAAAGCCTCACCTGAAATTTCTGGATCCCTGCTGTGGTTCAGGAAATTTTATAATAGAGGCTATTAGACTTGGGATCCCACCAGAAAACATCTATGGCTTTGACACAGATGAAAACGCTGTGACCATAACCAAAAACCGCATTTATCAAGAAACAGAATTTGAATCACCCAATATAATAGTCGGGGACTTTCTTGAACATTGCCAGCGATTGAAAGCCGAAGGAATAGCCTTTGATCTGATTTTTACAAATCCCCCCTGGGGAAAAAAGATGAAAAAAGACGAAAAGAAAAAATATGGTAAAATCTTTGATTGTGGTGACAGTCTTGATACAAGCTCTATATTCATAGCTGCATGCTTTGAAATACTCAAAAAATCTGGCACCTTAGGCTTTTTATTGCAAGAGGCCTTTTTTAACATAGCCGCCTATGAGGATATGAGAGGCAAGGTGCTCCAAAAAAAAATACTTTACATCATTGACTATGGAAGAGCTTTTAAGGGACTTATGACAAAGGCTCAGGCTATTATTATCAAAAATCAAAGGCCCAGCGCAGAAAATAAAATTCAATGTATCCATAAGGACTCCATATCTACTCTAAATCAATCTTGCTTTATAAACAATCCAAAAAAAATATTTAACTTCTGGATAAATGAAGATGACTTTAAGGTAATTGATAGACTCTACTCAATCAAACACATCACCCTTTCTCAAAAGGCTAAATGGGGGTTGGGGATTGTCACTGGAAATAACAAAAGGTTTTGTAAAAAATGCTATAGCGATGGCTACATACCTGTTTATAAGGGAACTGACATTTTAAAAAATGAAATTAAAATGCCCTCCACCTTTATTCCCAGTGACTTCAGCAAATTTCAACAGGTGGCACCGATGGATCTTTACATGGCAAAGGAAAAATTAATCTACAGATTTATCTCCTCTGATTTATGCTTTGCCTATGATGATAAACAAAGAGTCATTCTAAACAGCGCAAACCTACTAATACCTGAAAATATTGGAATATCTACAAAAGATCTTGCAGCTTTATTAAACAGTGATATTATAAACTGGCTTTTTAAAAGGCTTTTTAATACTCATAAAATTCTAAGGAGCGATCTGGAATTATTGCCGATACATGTAGACTATTTTAAAAAATATAAAGAGTTTTCCGAAAAAAGCTATCTGGACTATTTAGGCATAATAAAACTTAGCGATAATATTTTTAGATTAAAAAGCTAAGGCATAAATATTTCTACAAAAGTCACTGCAAAAATCTTGACAGCCTTTTTTAGCTGAATAATTCTTCTTTCTATCAAAAACATTTTAATACTACGAGCTCAGAGGAACACATGGAAGAAACAAAAGAAAAGACTTATAATAAAATAAAAACCCGATTGTCCATTATAGATATTGTCCTTGATATACTTTTGCTTGCAATCCTTGCTTTTTCAGGGCTTTCACATTTTTTTGCAGATATATCTTCTATAACATCAAAGGATTATATAAACTTTTTAATCTTTGCTTTTTATACAGGATTGTTTTTTTCGATCTTTGGCATACCTCTGGACTTTTATGGTTCCTTTATAATCGAACATAGATTTAACCTATCAAATCAAACTTTTTTTGCATGGCTATGGGAAAAACTAAAATCACTTCTTTTGACAATTGCAATAGGCCTTCCTGTGGCACTTGTTTTTTATTTTTTTATAAAAAAATCCGGTCATCTCTGGTGGCTTTACTTTGCAAGTTTTCTTGTCATATTTTCTATAGTTCTTGCACGCCTTGCTCCTGTTCTCATCTTTCCACTATTTTATAAATTCAAAAAGCTTGAGGATGGTGAGATAAAAGAAAAAATTACTGAGGTTCTATCAAAGGCAAATATCTCCATATCAGGGATATTCTCTTTTAATATGAGTAAAGATACAAAAAAGGCCAATGCAGGTTTCACAGGTATTGGAAAGAGCAAAAGAATTATACTCAGTGATACTCTTATCAATGATTTTACTCCTGCAGAGATAGCTATTGTCTTTGCCCATGAGGCTGGTCACTACAAGCACAAGCATATTATTAAAAATCTAATATTAAGCACTGCGGTGATATTTATAACTCTCTTTATCTGCGCCAGACTTCACAGCCTTACAGTTGAGGCAATGGGAATTGAAAGTATATATGCCCTTGAATCCTTACCAATACTCATGCTTTATATAACAGTGGCAGGAGTTTTTATAATGCCTCTGACAAATTATATATCAAGACGCTATGAGTTTCAGGCAGATGAGTATGCAGTGAGGATAACAGGAGATAAAGAATCTTTTATATCAGCTATGGAAAAACTGGCAAACCTGAATCTTGCAGATAAGGAACCTCACCCAGCTATTGAATTTTTTCTCTATAGCCATCCTTCAATTAAGAGAAGAATAGCCTTTGCCGAAAACCTTGAGTTGAATTAATAATTAATAAACAGAGGTTTTCTCAAGAGTTTTAATCATATTAAAAAGCATATTATTAATTGGAGTAGGGACTCCCAGTTCTCTACCCAATTCAATAACTGCGCCAGAAAAAATCTCCACCTCTGTTTTTCTACCAGCCTCTATATCCTGCAGCATTGATGTTTTACCAGATGGGGCAAGAGATCCTATAATCTCCAGGTGATGATCTATATCCTTTTCAGAAAGCTCAATTCCTTTACGCCTTGCTATTTGCAAAACCTCCAGCGATGCCATGCGCAAAAGCTCTTTGGCCTCATCCACTTGTTGAAAAACGCCATAGGGTGCACGCAGTATAGCAGAAACCTGATTAACGGCAACGTTCATCATAAACTTCCACCACTGCTCTCTTACAATATTCTCTGGTATCACATAGGGAATACCGCTTTGTTCAAAAAATTCCTTAACAACCCAGACCTTCTCATCTCTGCTGTCTCTGTCAGAGCCAAAGACGATTCTTCCTGGGTTGGTAAATTTAATAGATGTGCCTTCTCTGACAGCATCTGTTCCAACAACAAAGGAACGTAAAATATTTTCCTTACCATAATACTCAGAGATTATCTCCTCACTTGTTATTCCATTAAGAAGGGAAAGAATTATAGTATTTTCTCCAACAAAATTTTTAATATCCCGAATAGACTCAAGCAGAGAATAGTGCTTTACAGCAATGAGTATAAGATCTGCCTTTTGAGTGCTTTCAGAGGGATTTACAAAATTAAAGTCATACTCTTCATTGTTAATTTTTATCTTTTCCCTTTTATACTTTTCAATGCGTTCCTTATCAGCAATAATGAATAAGCTCTTTCTGTCAAATTTATATAAAATTGAAGCATAGAGAGCTCCTATGGCACCAAGCCCTGAAATAAAAACCGAAGATATCTTTTTCATAAAAACCACCCTGTATTATTGAGATCCTCTAAATTTGATGCAATATTTTCCTTTAAAGCATCATTTAAATCCTGAACGCTTTTAAAATCTAAAGGATCAATTGCTTTACCAACAACAATATTTCCTTTAAGCCTTCTATTAAATTTAGGCAAAAAACTATGTCTTGACCATATATCATAAGCGCCATTTATGGTCACAGGAATAATTTTTTTGTTAAGATTTTTTGCAATAAAGGCAGCACCAATTTTGAATTCCATCATCTTCCCTGTGGAGGTTCTTCCACCCTCTGGAAATATAATAAGATTATAGCCCTGGCGCAAAATATCTGCACTCCTTTTTATTACATCCAATGTATTATTTTTATCAACCCAGATAACAGGAAGAAAAGGGAACCCATATCTCAACAGTTTAAGATCAGCACTTCCTGCAACATAGACAAACTTGCGATACTTAACAGGAGTGGACACAGCAAGCCATACCATATCAAGATAAGAAGTATGATTTGCTGCAATTATGTTATTGTCAAATTTTAAGTTCTCCGGATTTTTAACCTCAAAATGCCAGAAGAATTTAGAAATAGCGGAAAATATAGCAATAAACCCATTATATAGAGGATTAAAAAAAGGCAAAGGCTTTTGAATAATCTCACTTTCAAAAAGCTTGCGGTCAATTCCCTCCCCTTCCTTTTCCTCCAGAGACATAAGATAAATTACCAATTCATCCATAGTCTGTATCTGCTTCATCCTTGAGAGATCTATTGTAACATTAAGCTTCTCTTCAAGGTGAGCGAGTAGATCTATCAGTCCAAGAGAATCAACTCCCATATCGCTCATGGTTTCCCTTGCAAAGATTTTATCTCTTTTGAATCTATCTTTAAGTATATTGATAACATGCTCTTCAGCAGGGGACTGAGGCAATAACTCTGTAACCAGTGCAGCAGTATCATCCTCACCTGTCATGTAAAGTCCATTGAGGAGGTTTTCTCTTACTTTGTCATATAAAATTTTCCTTGTGCTATTTACAGGCAGAGGCTCCAGCGAAACAGCAAAGGCTGTTACCATTTTATATGTTGGCAATCCCTTATTGAGACGATTCAACTCATCCTTTACAAGAGAATAAGCAGAATCATTTTTTATGGAAGGAACAATTACTGCAAAGACTCTTTCACCTTCCTCTGTGTCAAGTCCAAAGACAGCTATTTCTTGAATGAGTGAAGAGCTCTTGTAATAAGACTCAAGCTCCTCTGGATATACATTTTTACCTGACGGGAGCACTATGACATTTTTAATTCTTCCTGTTATAAAGATCTCCCCATCCTTATCTATACGTCCAAGATCCCCTGTGTGAAAAAATCCCTCACTATCAAAGACCTCATCATTTTTTTGCGGATTATTAAAATAACCAGGCATTACATTTATACCTTTAAAGCAAAGCTCCCCAATTCCATCGCTATTTATATTATGAATTTTAACCTCATTGCCTTCTAAGACCTTGCCAATGGAGCCTATTTTTATTTTGTTATAATTTGCAATTGTAATAGGACCAGTAGTCTCAGATAAGCCATAACCCTGAATCAAAGGCAATCCCATGCTAAGATAGTATTTAGCATAAATCCTTTTTAAGGGAGCACCACCGCTTACCATTATGCGCATCTTTGGACCAAAGGCCTTTTTAACAGGTTTAAAGATCATATCTGGAATAAACTTTAATCCCACTTTTCTAAAAAATATCCCATACTCAAGAAAAAACATAAAAAGCCTGAACTTCCATTTAGACTCAAGCTTAACCTTGTTTATAATTCCATCCATTATGAGTTCCCATAACAAAGGCACAGCAGGGAAAAAGGTTATAGGATTTTCCGCAAGACTTTTTAAAATATCAGGACCTTTTAAAGAAGGTTGCAGGCAGATAGAGCTACCATGAGCCATTGGACCAAGAAAAGCAGCAATAAGCCCATAGGCATGAAAGAGAGGCAGGAGTGACAAAATCATGTCCTCACTGGTCGTTTTGCAAAAATGCGCATTGGCAAAGGCAGTCTTAAAAAGGTTCCCCTGAGTAAGCTGAACTATTTTTGGCTCTCCTGTTGTCCCTGAGGTAAAGAACAATGAAGAAATATCCTCTTCGCAGCAGTTTGGATTTTTTATCTTCCCTTCTCTTTCCATATTTGTAGAAAGTGATATATCATAAATAGGAATTTCAGAAAAAATTCCCTTAAAGTCAACAGTTGTCCAGAGGGCTTTAGCTTGTGCTTTTTTAATCATGTGGGGGTAATTATTTTTATCAAGATTTGGATCAAGAGGTAAAACTATTGCACCAATAGCAGTAATTGCCATAAAGGTAATACACATATCAATGGAGTTTGGGGATAAGATAGCAAGGACATCACCCTTGCCATAGCCTTTCTTTTGCAGAAAAGCGCCTCTCTCCTCAATGAGCTTATAGGTATCTCTGTATGTAAGCCCAGTAGTAAAAAGTATATTGTCGCTATATTTGCTGCAAACCTCTGTGTAATAATCATAAAGAGAATTCATACCAGTCCCCGCAATGTTATTCATAAAATTTTATATTTCTATAAACTAAGGGGTGCTTTAAAGCACCCCTTATGTCAAAAAATAAAATTACAGGGATAAAGAGCAAGAATTATTTTTTATTTAAATCAGGCTGCAGCCCCTTTTCTATTTCCTGCCGAATTTTTTTCATCAAAGCCTCAGGAGTTTTATAGTTTGCAGGATTTATCTTATCACCAACAACTATTGTGCCTCTCATCCTTGTCCATATCTTTGGAAAGGTCTTGTGAGGAGGCCATATATCGTATGTCCCATTGATTGTAATTGGTATAATCTCTTTGTTTATATTCTTAGCAAGATATGCAGAGCCCAATTTGAATTCCTGCAACTTGCCATCTTCAGTTCTCTTTCCTTCAGGGAAAACCATGATTGACTTATTCTGACGCAAGAGATCAGCACTGCGCTTAAAAACCTCATTGGTATTTTTATTGTAATCAACCCAGATAACAGGCATACCATGGAATATATACCTGATTCCAGAGACCTCTTTTTTACCAATGGCATAGGTATTTTTAATATCCTTAATCTTCATAATCCCTATAAGCCATGGAATATCAAAATAAGAGGAGTGATTTGCCAGAATGATATTGTTGTTAATATCCAGTTTCTCTGGATTTATAAGCTCCACTCTATATAAAAATTTACACATGAGTTTTACAAGGCCTATCCAGAAATACAAAATAGGATTAAAAAAGGGCAGAGGTTTTTCTGTTATTTCACTTTCAAAGAGCCTCCCCTTCAGAGAAGCGCCCTCTGTCTTTTCAAGACCTACAAGGTATTGTAAGAGCTCATCCATAGTTTGCAAAGCTTTAACCTTTTCAATATCTATTGAAACAGATAAAGCCTCCTCAAGCTGAACAACAAGCTGCACAAGTCCAAGAGAGTCTATTCCAAAATCAGCAAGAGTTTGTTTTGCATAAATCTTATCTTTTTTTAGAAATTTTTTGAGTGCATCAATTATCTCTTCCTCAACAGCAGTTGTAGGAGTCAAAAGATCCCTTAAAACAGCGCTATCATTTTCATGCTCCATGTAAACACCCTGCTTGAGCAGTTCAATAACCTCACGATAAACAATCTTTCGTGCAGAGTTAACAGGCAGTTTATCAAAGGAAATTGCAAAATCAGTAACAATCTTATAAGAAGGCAAACCCTTATTGAGCCTATGGAGTTCTCCTCTAATCTTTTCAAAACTTTGATCACTTTTATCCTTTGGAACAATTACAGCATAGACCTTTTCCTCTCCATTTTTATTCAAACCAAAAACAGCAATCTCTTCAATCTCTGAAGATTTTTTATAATAGGACTCAAGCTCCTCAGGATATACATTTTTACCAGAGGAAAGCACTATTACATTTTTCTCTCTGCCAGTAATAAAAATGTTACCATCCCTATCCATACGGGCAAGGTCACCAGTATTAAAAAAGCCCTCCTGGTCAAAGACCTCTCTGTTTGCCTCTTCATTATCATAATATCCTGGCATAACAGAGTCACCTCTAAGCCATAGCTGACCTATTCCATCTTCATTTATATTTTTAATTTTAGCCTCATTACCTGGAGTTGGTTTACCAACAGAGCCTACAATATTGTTCCTTACATCAGGGAGAGTAATAGGACCTGTTGTTTCTGTAAGGCCATAACCCTCAATAAGTGTAAAACCCATGCTCTTATAGTATCTGCGATATTTATCCTTCAAAGGAGCACCACCACTTATAAAAAATCTATGACTGCGGCCAAAAACCTCATGTATTGGATCAAAAATTTTGTTAACTATAAATCCAAACCCCAGAGAGCGCAAAAGAGTCCCATACTCAAGGAAAAAGGTAAAAAGCTTATACTTAAAGGCAGATTCTGCCTTAACCTTCTTCAAAATACCGTCCATGAACATTTCCCACAAGATAGGAGCTGCAGGAAAAATTGTTATAGGATGCTCAGCAAGGCTTTTCATAATATCAGGGCCTTTGAGAGAAGTCTGATATACAAAAGAGCCACCATGAGCAAAGGGGCCAACAAAGCATGCATCAAGGGCATAGACGTGATAGAGAGGTAAAATGCAGAGCATGACATCATTTGGAGACATATAAGAAACAAGAGAGGTGCTCTCTGCTGTTGCAATTATATTTTTATGTGTAAGCATAACTATCTTTGGTTTCCCAGTTGTTCCTGAGGTAAAAAGGTAAGTTGCAATGTCCTCTGACTTAACCTTTGGAGCCTTGAATTTTTTCTTTTTTTCAAGGGAAGATTTTAAAGAAACAGAATAGCTCTTTAGCCTTTTAACAGAACCTTTAAATTCATCAGAGACAAAAATAGCTCTGGCCTTAACTTTTTTGATCATATCAGAATGAGAGAGAGATGAAAGATTTGTATCAAGGGGAAGAACAATAGCACCAATCATATTTATTGCCATATAGCTGATAATCCACTCTTCATTGCTCTTTGCAAGGAGAGCAATAACGTCACCTTTTTTGTATCCCTCACTTTGCAAAAAGGCAGCACGCTCCAGAGCAACCTTCCATACATCATTGTAGGTCATATTGAGGTTTCTAAACATAATCCTATCAGAATAGGTTTCACATTTTTCCCTGTAAAATTCATAAAGATTTTCTGCCATGCTATTTGTCTCCCTATGTCAAATTTGATATTTATATAACAGATCACCCATAAAGTGCAAGAATAATTAGGTGGCGTCAAATATTTTTCGCTTTTTTACTTAGTCTGAGTCTACACAATCCAATTTTATATTTTTAAATTTTTTGATTTTCCCAATCCTTTATGTTATTCTTTACAATAATTACGTTTTTTGCAAAAAAAAAGCTGCCCAAAGGCAGCCTCTATAAAAACAATCCTGACATTTATAAATCCTGGAGAAGCTATTATCAAAAACAAACCTAAAATACTTTATAATTAACTCCAATAGCAATATTTTGCACTGTTCTATCATAAGAAACCTCATAGCCAGAAGGGGTTTTTCCTTTTTCTGGACCATCGTAGGTTACAAGATAAGAATATCCAACAACAAGATCAAGATCCTGCATAATAGTATATACTATACCGCAGCTTCCCATGAGTATGTGAGTTGACCAGTTATTGGCACCCATAGCAGCCATCTCATCTTCTGAATCAAAAAGAGAATCCTTTGAACCAACATCTGCCAATGTAACTCCAAGGCCAACTTTTAGCTTAGATGGAATAAGAGCATATATCCCACCAACATTAAGCTCCCAACCAAGCTTCTGGAAATACTCCTCAACTCCATTGTAATCCATGTCATGAACAAAGAAGAGCTCACCGCCAATTGCCATTGTCAAAGCAGGAGTAAAAGCATACTCTGCACCCATCCTTACAATGGCTGGAAGATTGAAATTCTCCTCCTCACCTTCCTTATTGAGCTGACCCTGCAATGTAGCTGCTGCTCCATTAACAACATACTGACCAGTCAGACCTCCACCTAAGTCGGGGTTATATAGCAAAGTTGATGCAGTGACCTTATCTCTATCCTGATTGTATTTAAATTTAAGGTCAGCCTCTGTTTCATAGCTTAAAGATAGAGTAAGCTTATCCACTGGCCTTACGTCTAATCCAAATATAAGGCTATAGCCCTTTGCATCGCAATCAAATTTAGAATCAATGTCAAGATTCCAATCTCCTCCAAAGGCCGCAGTGTTAAAATAAAGCTTGCCAGTTGTCTCCGCTGTCTTTTGTGCATATATATACTGACCTCCAAGGCTTAAGCTAACCCTGTCGTCAAGCATAGAGTATGCCACAGATCCACCAAAGCCATAGTATACGCTTGATACATCCTGCTCAATGTCTGTTCTTGTAGCTGTAGTTGATAGTGTTTTTGCAGTCTTTGCTGCTGCAAAGGCTGTTCCAGTTGTTCCATTCCAGTCAAGGTATCCGCCGCCACCAATTACACCAGCCTTAAGTCCAAAGGCAAGATTGCCGCTACCAACCTTTCCCATGTTATAGACAGCATAAACATTGGGGAAAATAGGTATTGGCCTATCATCTTTATACTTCTCATCAATACCATAACCCTTAAAGGTCTCCTCATATTTCATAACGTAATACTGGTTATTCACACTTATGTGAAGTCCAGGAACCATTAAAGCTATACCTGCAGGGTTATAAGCAAGAATATCTGCAGCATCTGTTGCTGCCTGACGTGTTGCCATCATTAGAAATGATGCGCTCTGTGCAGTGCTATAATCAACACTATTTGCAAAGAGATTGGAACTAACTAAAAGCAATAGTCCCATAAGTGGTGCTAACAAAAGTTTCCTCTTCATATTGTTTGTCCCCCAAAAAATTTTTAATGCCCAGGTATTTACATCAGGACATTTAGTGCTTTTATATATTTTCTAAAAACCGTCTAATCGGTTTCATTTTTAACAAAACCGATCTACTGGTCATCTAATAAACAGATAATAGCAATAACTACATAAAATTCAACTATTTTTTACCAAAACTTAAAAAAATTTACCAAAATCAAAATTTACAGCAAAATAACGACCAAAAAAATATAATAAAGCCAAAATAAATACAAAAATACCAGATTAGCATTGAAAGCCTCAAAAATAGCACCAAAGATCTACCTCAAATAAAACCAATGATAAAAATAGAAAAGCCCACAGAGGCTACAGTTGGAAATAAATTTATTGCTTTTTCATAATATTTGATCTACCTTATCGCTATAAAGATTAAACAAATATCTAATCTGCAATAGATAACTTATAGATAAAAGGAGAAAACTATGAGGCTTAAATTTCTTTTAATTCTTATTTACACTGCAGCATCATTTTCCATTGCCTTTGGCGATTGTGTTGAGGGAGATTGTAAAAATGGAAAGGGTAAATTCATCTTTGTAAATAAAGCAATCTATGAAGGTGAATTTAAAGATAGCAAGATGACTGGCAAAGGTGTATACACTGACCCAAAGGGAGATAAATACGAAGGTGAATTCTCAGATGGAAAGCTCAATGGCCAGGGAAAAGTTACATACAAAAATGGAAATGTAGCAGAGGGCACATATAAAGACAATCTACTTGATGGCACTGGAACAGTAATTTCTGAAAATGGTGACAAATATACAGGGGAGTTCAAACAAGGTAAAAAACATGGCAAAGGAGAATTCATCTTTAGTAACGCTACAAAATATAGTGGCATGTTTAAAGAGGATCTCTTTGATGGGGAAGGTGAAATTACATACAGCAATGGTTCTTCCTTTAAAGGAAGTTTTGTAAAAGGCAAACCCCTTGGCAATGGTGAATTTAAAGATGCAACAGGGGATATCTTTATTGGTCAATTTAAAGATGGCAAACTCAATGGAAAGGGAAAGGCCATATTCAAAAATGGCGCTATCTATGAGGGTGAATTTAAAGATAGCAAGATGTGTGGCCAGGGTGTTTTTAAAGATGAACAGGGTAACAGCTACAGTGGTGAGTTTAAAAATGGAAAGTTAAACGGCAAGGGTAAGATAAATTTTATAAATGGAAATATTTTTGAAGGACAATTTCTTAATGACCTCCTTGATGGCAAGGGAAAACATACAGATCCCGAGGGAAACATCTACGAAGGAGAATTCAAAAAAGGCAAATTCCATGGAAAGGGAACATATATAAAACAGGGAAAATTCAAATATATAGGTGAATTTAAAGATGGAAAATTCCATGGACAGGGAACTGTTTACAGGCCTGATGGGACAATTGCATATAAGGGTAAATTTGTTGATGGAGAGTTTAAGGGAGAAAAATGATTCACCATTTAAGCATAAAATCAACTCACAGGGAAGAATTTATAAGCATAACCAATGAAATCCGTAAAGTAGTTGAACTGGAAGGAGTCAAAGAGGGGATATGCTACATATATACCCCTCATACAACCGCTGGGATTACAATCAATGAAAATGCGGATCCTGATGTTGCTTCAGATATACTTAAAGGCCTGAGACATCTGGATTTAGAATCAGTGCGATTTAATCACTGCGAAGGAAACTCCCCTGCTCATATCAAATCAAGCCTTATAGGATGCTCAAGTTTTGTGTTCATTGAAAATGGCAGATTAAAACTTGGCACATGGCAGGGGATTTTCTTTTGCGAGTTTGACGGCCCAAGAAGTAGAGAGGTATATGCAAAAATAATTTCTTAATCATCAAAAAGGGATGGTTCCTCATCAAGCAAAATGCCATTGCATTTTAGTCCAAGATGCTTATAGGCATTTAAGGTAACCATCCTGCCTCTGGAGGTTCTCTTTAGCAAACCGCTCTGGACAAGAAAAGGCTCATAATAATCTTCAAT
>Ga0116189_1002346_pt1 | contig 14061 bp, 6 predicted proteins | sample AD_JPNTR3_MetaG_FD_89895 | JGI IMG/M metagenome (GOLD analysis project Ga0116189, IMG submission 89895) | Active sludge microbial communities of municipal wastewater-treating anaerobic digesters from Japan - AD_JPNTR3_MetaG | ecosystem: Engineered > Bioreactor > Anaerobic > Digestate | place... | reverse complement strand
GATCGCTTGCCACTCCGCCGAGAGCGTGGAGGGAATGTATTTGAACGCCATGTACCGCGTTTTGTACGCGACCGTATTCACTTGATTGGAGAAGTCGATGTCGTAATAGGCGATATTGCCGGTATCGAGATCCACCGTCATATAACGGTAGTTGTACGGCGCGTTGGTGATGACGACATTGAAGGAGGCGCCCCTCAGCGAGGCGTCCGGAAAATCAGCCGTCGGGTCCCACTGTACCGAGTGGTAGCCCTCGCCGAAGACGGCCGTGGTATTGAGCCCCGTCAGCGTTTTGGTGACGCCCTTGACTGTAGCGTCGATCCGGAATTGCGCACCGAGTGTGGATTTCGTCGCGCTCTCGGGTGCTGCCAGATAAAACTCAATGTCCACGGTTTGCGCCCACGGCCATCGTTGGGCGGCAGAAATGTCGCGGACGGTGAAGCCGCCGTCGCCGGCGGATGCGGTGAGCACCGCGAATGCGAGAAGGCCGATCATGTGAGTGATTTTCATATCATATCTCCAGTTTGGGGAAAAGGATTCAACGGATGATCACCATCGTACCGTCATCGAAGGAATCGAGCTCGGCTGATGCGTGGTGGTTGACGGCGCGATCAGTGGACCAGAAATAGAGGTCCACCGTGTATGCGGCTTTCGGTTTCGCTATCTGGTCGTAGACGAAGAGCCCCGTGCCGCGCCAAATGCTGTCCGTCGAAGCGACCTGGGTGGCGGTGTTCGTCCATACCAAGTGAGCAGACGTCGCCATATTCACAAACCAGCGCGTATCGGCCGGGATCACCAGCGGATACTCGATCGCCTTCCACGACCTAGAGCCGATCGGTCCCCGCCGCACGTCCGTGTGGCCGAACGCGCCGGCGAAGACATCGTACGTGCGGGACTTCGAGCGCGTCCCGTTGGCGTTGGCGAAGGTGAGCGTGACGACCGGCGAGCCCGTGTTCATGCCGCTGCCCACGGCGAAGAGGTCAGTCAGCACCACGTTTGTGACGGACGTATCCGACGTAGACCAGGTGCGGTCCACGCCGAGTGTCTCGCTCTTCACCGTCACGGTCACGCCGGTGGCATTCATCGGGATCCATTCCCAATCCCAATCCCAGTTCACATCAAGCGTGTTCGAGGTCAACCGCCAATAGCCGCTCGCCTGCGTTTGCATACACAGGGCCACCGTATTGGCGCTTGCAACGTAATCCGCTGATGCCGGCATCGGCGCAAACGCCCACGCCAGAGCGGCCGCTCCGACGGCCAGAGTCACAACCTTTTTCATGTACGTTACCTCCTACTAGGCCTACCAACCAGAAAGCCCTTCACCAGTTAGAAATACAGAAGCAAAACCGGGAAGGAAAATTCGGTTTCTGGGACCAGAGCCATTTTGTGAAAGCATTCAAACGCCAGCGCGGTCTCACACCCAGCCAATACCGCAAACGCCACTGGAGTGTCTGGTGCATCTTGTTGCGACCACGCAGTGGCTCGCAACATCACGTCTCCTCTCATTCAATACGGCGGATCTTGAAGAACGCACGCGAGCGCTCGTTGCGCGGGACGCGCACTTCGGTGTGCGTGCCGGGGCCCGCCATAAACGGCTCCGTTGCGAACGGTGTCCATCCTTTCGCCGTCGGCGCACTCACGTACTCGGTCCGCCAAGTGACGAGATCGGTGCTGACCTCGACCTGATAGCGCCGACCGGGCTCTGTGTTGAAGCGCAGCGTCACGCTCTGCAGATCAAGCCGGACCGCCTCCACTTGCAAGGAGTCAACCGTTACCGGCGTCAGCGAGAGATGCAGATTGCCAGCCTCGTCGATCACCCTGAGGTAATACGCGCTGCCTGCCACCAGCCTGCTCGCGGTGACGGAGTAGGTGTTCGCGCCCTCGCCCACGACAAGCCAGGCGGGCACACGGCCAACCTCGGCCCACGCATTGTCGATCCACGCGTAGATCACGATATCGCCGCATCCGGCTTCGTTCACCGTCGACAGTTGGATGGTCACGCCTTCCGGCGTGGCGTGCAGACGGATGTCGATCGCAGTTGACAGCGGATGATCCCTGAACCCGAAGTTCAACGTTTCAGCCGGATGTCCGGCCAAAATCCCCGCACCAGAGACTACGGTGTGGACGATTACAGCGTCCTCGCCCGAGGCGATCGCCCGGTTACGCCGTTCGTCGCCGTACGCCGCATGGCCTTCCGCGGGCACGTCAACCAATGTCGCGTTCACCCGTGAGACCAGCACCGACACAACACCCGGCGGCACCGAACCAAACTCGTAGTAGCCAACCGCATCGGTGTTGGTCGAGGCTATGACAACGCCGTCCACCATCAGCCGTACAAGCGCATTGGTGACTGTCGTGTCACCCTTGGCGCGCAGCAGATCGTTGACGGTGTCTATGAAGACATATCCCCTGACCATGGCGGGTAGCGTGTCCAAAAAGTTGTTGTTCGCCGAACGTCCGCCGTCAAGCAGCGACACTGTAATGCTGTTGTCGTTCGTGCCATCGGCATCCATCGTGCTGGACCAATTCGGCAGGTCGGTCTGGACGATCTCATAGTCCCCCGGCGGGAGGTTATCAAAGGTATAGCTGCCATCGGCCGCCGTCGTGGTCGTGGCGACAACCACGCCGTTGGTCTTGAGCGTCACGGTGACGCCTTCCAACCCGGCAGCCTTGTCCGCCTCATCGAAAACGCCGTCGCCGTTCAGGTCATGCCAAACATGGCCTTCGATCGTACCTGAGCGCGCGTCAAAGAAGTCCCGCCCCGTCACCTTGTCGCCAGCGCTGACGCTTACGGGGATCTGGTTGTCGTTCGCGCCGACGACGTCGCCGGTGCTCTGGTAGCCCGGCAAGTCGGTCTCGACCACGACGTAGCTGCCGGCCGGCAGACCGCTGAAGGCGTAACCGCCCTTGTTGTCGGTCTGTGTATGGCTCACGGCCTCCTCGCCGGGGTCGATCTCGCCATTGTTGTTGGCGTCCTTGTAGAGCGCGACCGTCACCCCCTTGACTCCCACTTCGTCAGGATCGGCTGTGCCGTTGCGGTTCGCGTCGTTCCAGACGGTGCCGCTGATTGAGGCGTAGTCGGCGATGGGCATACGGACATCGCAGAAGTCATTGTTGGGATAGACACCGCTACCGGCGACAGTCACGGCGATGCGGTTGTCGTTGGCCCCCTGCGTGTCGCCAGTACTCTTGTAACCGGGCGGGTCGACCTCGACGATAATATAGTCGCCGTCGGGCAGGTTGGAAAACTCGTAATAGCCGTCTTTACCGAGCGTGGTGGTGGTTGTTATCAGGTCACCGCCAGCGGTGTAGAGTTTGATCTCGACGTCTTTGAGGCGCGGCTCGCCGGAATCACCGATACCGTTCTCGTTGAGGTCGTTCCAGACGTGGCCGCTGATCAGGCCGGCGGTGGTCACGAGGTTCGTGTCGGAGTCCCGGGCAGGCGGCACGGGGTTGCCGTGCTCGTCCTCGGAGTAGTCGGCAATGGCGGTATTGACAATCGGAGTACCGGCACCGACCACTTTGAATTTAAGGTCGATCGTGATCGAACCGCCCACGTCGAGGCCGCCGGGAGCAGCGATGTTCTCCCAGAAGAGCAAGCCCGCACCGACACCGTCAGGCTCGGTCGTTGCCGAACCGGGCACGTAGGCGAGATAGGCGGCGCTAAAGGCATCCTCCAGCGGCAGCAACGTAATACGCGTGGTGCCGGTGTTGGTCACCACGATACGGTATTCGACGATATCCCCGTAACTCGCGGTGCCACCGCTGGGCGAGAGCAGCGTCTTGGTGACCGTGTGGCCGGCATTGACGATCTCGACGGCGGCAGAGTCGCTCTGCGAGCCGCCGGGGTACGTGGCTGTGGCGCTATTGACTGCCGTATTTGCGGCGGTCTGCGCCTTGAAGGTCAGTTCGAACTCCCGGTAGCCGCCGACAGCCAGCGGGCCAACGTTATTCCAAGTCACTTGGCGCTGTGTCGCGTTGTGGATGTCCGCCGTGGGCGAAGCCGAGACGAATTTTAGCTGGATGGGATAGGTGTCCGTCAGGGTGACGGGATCGAGCACCGTGGTGCCGGTGTTGGCCACCCTTACACGATAGACCACCTCATCGCCGACCACCACTGCGGTAACGGATGGGTCGGCGAGTTGTTTCTGGATGGCCAAGCCGGAAGTGCCGGACGGTTGCGTCACGATTGCCGTGTCGCTTGAGGTGTCGGTGGGATCGTTCGGATCAACGTAGACCACATCCAGTACCGTCCCCGGAGGAGCGTAGAGCGTGCCGTCTTCGTCGCCGCCATCGGTTGTCGAGTTGGCAGGCACTTCAGCGGTGAAGATGCCGGTGTTGGGGCCGGTCTCATAAAGCGTGATGGTCTCGGTGTCGCCGCTGCTGGTGGTGACGGTTACCGTGACCGTTTCTACGACATTGGGGTCGGTGTTCTGATCCAGATCGATCACACGAATGAAGACCGTCTGATCGGGATCATAGGTATCGGTGGCGGCACCGTTGTTGGTGATGGTGAACTCGGTGGTGCTCGGCGTGCCGAAGTCGAGGAAGGTGACATCGAGCCGTGTCGCGGCGGTGTCCGTGATGCCCTCGGTGCCCTCGTGCGCCGTGACCGCGACCGAATAGCTGCCCTCCGCCGGTGGGCGCCAAACGTACTCATAGGTCTTGGTACACGACGTGACATCGACAACCTCGGCGTCATTCAACGACGCCGTCACGCCCGCCTCCGGGATGGAGATATCGAGGCCAGTGATGTCGTAGGCGCCGAAGGGATCGCTGACCGTCGCACGGACATAGGCCGTCGCACCTGCGACGATAGCCCCCACCGGACTGCCACCGGGATAGGGTGCGTCGTAAATCGCCAGCGATTCGATGTCGATCACGGTCTCAGCGGGCAGACTGACGCGCGAGGGATAGTCGGCGCTGTCGTAGAGCACCGCGAAGGGCGAACTGTCGGCGGTAGTGATCTCAAGGGTGACCGCCTGTCCGGCGGGCACCGTCACTGGGCTGCTCCCCACAGTACCACTCCAGTCAACTTGGTAGATCCCTGCCCCATTGGCGCCATTGGCAAGCCGTTGGGCCGTGGGGGCGCTGAGAGTCGCAAAGGTCGTGCTGCCGTACTTGAGCGTGGCGCTGATGGCGGGGTTCACCGGCAGGTTGTCCTCTGTGGATGCCACATAAATGCGTGCAGAGATATTGCCGTTAGCAGGCATCACGAAATCCTTGCAGAAAACCGGTGCCTGCGTAAACGACACGCTCGTCACGTTTTGCGACGGAATCGGCTGCTCGGCACCGTACGTGATGAAGGTGTCGGTCATCGAGGCATACTGCGCGCTGATCCAATGCTGGCTCCGGGCGGCGGTGGCGATGCGCATCTCGTCGAGCTGGCCGTCGAAGTGGTGACCCGATGCCGTGTGCGCCGCGATGTAGTTGCCATTACCAACTACGGGGGTCCTGGAGGAGGGCGATACGGTCGCGTTCACGCCGTTGACGTAAATCGCATCCGTCGTGCCGCTGTGGACCCAGGCGACATGGATCCACGTTCTCCGTGCCGGAAGCGGGGCGGCTGCCTTCAATAGGCGGGGATAAATTGCGCTGCCGTTATACCACATGACTTCCACACGGTCGTTGTACCAGAGAACCTGATAGTCAATGCCGTTCACGCTTTGCGTGAAAATGCGGTCGAACTCCTCGCAATACCCGACCCAGATCCACGATTCAAAGGTGAAAGCCGTGCTACCGGTGGGAATGATCGCGCCGGACGACAACGAGGTGTAGCCCACTCCATCAACATACCCGTCGGCACCGTTCACCGCCCCGGTAAGATCACGCATGACCGTTGCCGAGGCGACTCCATTCCAGCCGTTGCCGGTGGAATCGCCCACGGCGGTACCCGACGTCTCATCCATGTGCCACACCGCGCGGAAATTGCTGCTCCAGACGGCGGCGGGGGACTGGGCGTCCGTGGCGGCAGGATTGCCATACTCCATCCAGATGCTGTCAGTGTTTGACGAGGCGTTAATGCGTGGCACTTTGACCCAGACGTGGGCCTGCTGCGCGGTTGCGTTCCACGATTCGATCTCGTAGCTGAGCGGCGTGGTGCCGTCGGCATCGAAGAAGCGGATGTCGCGTCCGTCACTCTGGGCGTTAGCGAAATTGAAATTCGTACTGGTCAGATGGACGAGCACGGGGAAGTTGTCGAGGTTCTCGTTGCGCGAGCCGTTGTTGAAGGTGAGCTGCTTCTTGTAATGCCACTCGCTGCCGTCAAGAACCACCGTGTAGGCGGTCGTCGCATCCCCGGAGGCCACCGGATCGATGCGATCCATGGCGTCGGCTGTCGCTCCGCCGGTGACGACAACCTGTTCGTTGCCCAGCGTGCTGAAGGTGCCGTTCATCGAGGCGTACTGCGCACTGATCCAATTGGCGCTCCGCGCGGTGGCGGCGACGCGCATTTCGTCGAGCCGTCCGTCAAACGGGTTGCCGGATGGCACGCGTGTGCCGATGTAGTTGTTGCCATTACCGGTTGTCGTACTCGAATGGGATGGCGTGGTACTACCGGCCACACCGTTGATGTAGAGGGTGTCGCTGGTGCCGTTGAATACCCAAGCAAAATGGAACCAACTCCCCGTCGCCGGCACTGGGATGGCACCCTTGATCGGGGCGGCAACGGACCCGCCATCATTGCGCGAGACTTGAATCATGGTGTCGCTCCAGACGACCTGGCAATTACGGTTCGCCGCATATTTTTGAATGATTGTCTATCTCCTCTTTTTTATTGGACAGCGTCGCGGAAATCAGGCCGCCCTACTGTGAAGAACGTTGAACGCCCGGCGCTGAAGTCTGGAACTTGAAGCAGAAATCAAAAAACCTCTTGACGTTCTCGGCGTCTCGGCGGTTGCAAAACACTCAACGGTCAACCTTGACACGCAAGCAGGGGGAGCCATACACTCAAGCCGTATGAAAAGAGTGCTGATCATGTCGGTGGTAGTGTTCGGCGCACTGGCGGTTGTCGCCGGTGAAGATGCTTCCTGGCAAGCCAAGATTCGGAAGGACCATCCGCGCATGTTTTTCAACGCGGAGACGTGGCCTGCCATTAAAGCCAAAGCGCTCTCTGACGGCTACACGCGCGAGCGCCTCAACGCCTTGCTGAAGGCAGTGGATGCGTATCCCGCCGATCCGGTCTGCTCGGGATATGAGCCCGTTACGACGCCACCTTCGACGCCTATCCCGGGCGTCAAAGAGTTCGGCGAGCAGGCCGCGCGTTGCGCGCTCGCGTGGCGTTTCACAGGCAAGCCTGAATATCTGGACAAGGCGCGCAAGATGCTCGTGGTGAGCGTTGCGGCTTACCGCCAGGCCTATGCGAACCGGCGTGCTGTGAACTGGTATTCCACCAGTCGCATCCTCGCGCTGTGTGCCTACGACTGGATTTTCGAAGCGCTCACACCCGACCAGCGCCGGGAGATCATCGTGCCGCTACTTGAACACGTCGCCGAAATTCAGCCGGGGCCGGGCAAACCGGCAATCATACGCCGCAACACGGGAGGACCGAAAACGGGGTTCTACAGCGTCCCGAGTCTGCTCTGGTATGCGGGACTCGCCGCGCACGGCGACGGTTTTTGCGACGACCTCGCTCGCAGCCAATTGGAGAAGGGATACGCGCTCAATCGCGAAATGCTTGATTTCCGCGCCGCATCCTCAGGCGATGACGGCGCGTTGGTGAGCGGTGTGTCGGGGTACAGCATGGGTGCCTATCCGTGGGCACACTTCAACTTTTTCCACACCTACCTTTCCGCGACGGGCGAGAATATCGCGATGCGTTATCCCGAACTTGCGCTCTTTCCGAACTGGATCTGGTGGACCTGGATCCCGAACGCGCGCGACCCGCAGCGACCGCTCCAGTTCGGTTGGGGCGACGACCAGCACGATGGCAATCTTCTGACAGTCGACCGGCTCTATCAGCACATGACGCAGACCATGTTTTTCTTCAAGGAGGTTGATCTGGATGCCGCACGCCTCGCCGCGAGCCTGCGCGATCTCGCGCCGAACCGTGATCTCGCCGGGGGTTGGCCGCACTACCCGTTCATCCTTGCTCTTGATAACGATGTCGTGCCGTTCACGCGCGAAGAGCTTGCGGCCTGCACGCTCAAGGCGCGCCACTTTGAATCTACCGGGCAGTTTTTCCTCCGCTCCGGCTGGGAACCGGATTCAACCTACTGCCTGTTTACCGCCGGCGCGAAGAGTTTTGGGCACAAGCATTTGGATGAGAATAACTTCGTCATATACAAGCACGATTTCCTCGCGCTCGACTCTGGTTCGCGCGGGATTGAGACCGACACAAATCTACGCTATTACTACGCGCAGACGGTGGCCCACAACTGCATCCTGATCCACAAGCCTGGCGAGAAGACACCGAGTTACTGGGGGCCTTTGAGCAAGGCACCCGAGGCGCAGGTGGGCCACGGCGGACAGATCGGAGGTGCCGCGCAGGTGTGTGCTTTTAGTACGGGCAGCCTGCTCACCTACATCGCTGCCGACGCAGCACCGGTCTATCGTGACAAGAGTACCGAGGTCGTGCGGCAGTTCGTGCATGTGCAGCCCGACTTCTTCGTTGTTTACGATCGCGTGAACGCGACCGATGCCGCCTATAAAAAAGAGTGGCTGCTCCACACGCAAAACGAGCCGGTCATAACGAACAAACTTCTCCGCACGGATTGCGGCAAGGGCCGCCTCTTCTGCCAGACGCTGCTCCCCGAAAACGCCGTCCTGACGAAGGTCGGCGGTCCGGGCCGGGAGTTCTGGGCTTCCGGCAAGAACTGGGAACTCGATCCCGTGTTTGTCAAGCAAGCGGAGGCACGGGCGGCCAAGCGCGGGACGGGACCGTACTTCGGCAACTGGCGGCTTGAGGTTTCCCCGTCCGCGCCGCGTGTTGACGACCGCTTTCTGCATGTGCTCACCGCCACCGACACATCCCGCGAAAAACCTGTCGCCGCGCGCCTCATCCGCGACGACACGCGGGACGGCGTTGTCCTGACCGTGCCCGGCTACAAAATCAAAGACCGCGACGGTACGCTGACAGTGGCGATTGTTTTCAATCGCACCGGAGAGATCGGCGGGGAGGCGCGCTATACGTTCAAGGATGCCGACGGTTCCGAGATTTCCTCCGGACGCTTTGCCTTCGAAAACATCGTGACGCCTCAAGCTGGCGTCTTTCCATCCACGCACTAAGAGAGGTGAACCCGCCATGTCGATCAACCGCCGTCAGTTTTTAGCTGCGTCCGCCTGCACAAGCGCACTTTCCGCCTGTACGTCCGTGAAGCCGCTGAAGGTAAGGCCCACGCGTTTCAAGCCCATGTCCATCCCCGGACTTGAGGAGCGTCCCGATTTCTGGCGCGTGCGACCGGACGAAATGATCGCAGGTTGCGAAAGCGTGAAAAAGGGGCGGGCGGAAGTGATCGCCCGCACGCCGCTCGGTTATCCTGTTCATGCTGTGTTCTACGGTGATTTTTCGGAGCCGCCGCCGCAGAGTAACTGGTCAGCCGGTTCCGCCTCGACCTCTTGGAAATCCTACTACGGCGAGCAAGAACACAAGCAGACCATTCTCCTTATCGCCGGTGTTCACGGCGCTGAACCCGAGTCAGGCGCGGGCGCGCTGAATCTCATCCGCATGTTGGAGACGGGGCAGGATTATCGCGGCAAGACCGATCCCGAGTTGATCGAGTTGGCTTCCCGTTACCGGCTCATCATCGTCCCTTGCGTGAATATGGACGGACGCGCACTTTCGCCCGATCATCTCCGCAACGTCGACCACCACACTTTCCGTATCGCTTCGCAAGGGGCTTGGCTGGACGGTTCGCAGGTGGGTTGGCGCGGCAGCAAGGCGTGGTTCCCGTTGCCGCTGGAGCGCGTCGCCTATCCCGGCGGTTATCCGAACTCCGAGGGCTACAACATCATGCACGACTGCGCACCCGGCGACATCCGCAGCGCGGAAGCGCGCGCGCTCCTGAAACTCGCCGCACGTTGGCGCGTGGATGCCGTGATCAACGGGCACTCCTACGAGTTCGCGCCGTCCGTGATCAATCCGAACTGCATCGACACCCCCGCCAATATCGAGCGCGTCTGCGCACTCGCGAAAAAAGCGAATGCGGCGCTTTGTGCGGCGGGTCTCAGAGAAACGCCGGGCGGCGAGCCCAAAGCGCGGAACTCCATCAACCTCAACACGCTCTTCGCGCTCGCCTCCGGCGCAGCCGCCATCACGCTCGAATGCTCGGTTTCCTACGACCGCCCCAAAGATCCGAGGCGCACCTACACTTTCGATGAACTGATGGAGCCTGTCTTCGTCACGCTGAAGACGGTCATGCAGGACGGGCTTGAAACCCCGCTTGCCGACCGCTCGAAGTTCTGATTTTGCGGATGTGTCGAAAGAATCGATGAATCGAATCATTCGTTGTGATCGACCATGCTCACGGGCAAGCCTGCCGCCGTAAAATCAATCAGTAGACTTTAAAAACATCTTCACGCATAACAAATCTCAGCAAGTCGCTCCAGCGTCCTGACAGACGATATACAAAAACATCATTGTCGTCGTCAGCTTTTGTTTGAGAACGGATTATCTCTGCCAGTCGAAGCTTGGTGTGGTGTGCATTTGGCACTTCTGATGACCCGGGCTCTGTGTAGTATATAGCGCCCATGAACAACTTGTTGTAACGCAATGTAGGTTCATCCATAGGTGCAGGAAGGCAGAAAACCAAAGCCTTCCCATTACGATCGATAATTTCTAAACCCATGCTGCCACCGTCACCAAAACTAAATGCTTTGACCTCTCGGTAAGGTGTCTCAAGTGCTCTAAGTTTTGGTTCAACCCTTCTTAGATCTGCCTTCTCATAAGGGCGAAATATCCAAAGAACAGAAGAAACAAACAGCACACCCAGAGTAATTCCTATAAAGCGCATTACTTTCTTCATGAGTTCACCCGTCCTGTTGGCTTGGTTACCGACCGAAAATTTCCATCAACGTCCCTGTTCCTTTTTCATCAGCACGGCATCGTGTGCCGCTACGGTCAAGGGCAGGCGGCGACCGCCCCACGTCAGCGTCACGGCCTGCGGCTCGCGCGTGGCGTTGGCCAGCACCACGGCCTCGCGTCCGTCTGCGGCGCGGAAGGCGTTGTGGAAGACCGCCGGGGTCGGCAGATCGTTGTACGTGATCGTGGCGCACTCAAGCACAGGCTGCCGCATCAATCTCCCGTGAGCCAGCCAAGGGCGTCCTTCGCCGTGATACAACTCGACCCAGCGCTGCATGAAGCGGGAGTCTGATGTGAATCCCGACGATACGACCTCCTTGACGCTGCCGTCCGTCAGCACCTCTTCCAGCCGCATCTCGTCCACCCAGACGACCGCTTCGCCCGACACATGGCACATGATGCGCAGCATCTCGGCGCTGTCCGGCATCTTGAAATCGGCCGCGACCTTCTGCCAGCCGCTGCCAGGCTCGGGGAACTTGAGCCGTCCGCCCTGTCCGGTTGATTTAAGCCCAGGCGCGAACACGCCGAAGTTGACCCCGTTCGGCTGCGCCAGCTTGGCGGTTTTCAGCCAAGCGCTCAGACGGTAGGTGCGCCCGTCACCGAAACTTCCGGCTTCCGCATACACGTTCTGCGAGACCTGCACCGTGTCGCCGGCGTTGTTCTCCAGCCGCATGCTGGCGGTGCCGCTGTGCTTCTCTTCGGTGTCGACATAGGCCGCGCCGTTCCATACCGCGCCTTGGTATCCGCTCAACTTCTCCCAGTTGCGGAAGAACTTGCCGTCGACCGTCAGGAGATCGAATCCACCGTTGGCGAGCATCACCTCTTTGAAGTCTTGGCTGGACGGCACCATGTGGGGCATCTGGCCGTCGGCCAGGCAGTGCGCGTCCCACACGCGGTTGCCGCGGCGCGGGTTGCTCTGGAACGGCGGCAGATATTCGTGATAGATGTAATTGAACACCGAGGCCCACTCGCCTTTGCGTTCGCAGTTGCGGTAGTCCTGCACCCCCATCAGGTGGTTGAACCACTCGTTGGGCTCTTCGATGCAGACAACGGCGTCGGGCTCGATCTTGCGCATGGCGTCGCGCATGCCGATCAGTTGCTCGGTGAAGACTTCGGTCATCCAGCGGCCGCGTCCTTTGGGGTGCCCGTGCCAGTCGGCGTAACAGGCCGGCCAGTTGGCGCCTACCACTTGGTCCACCTGGATCATCTCGCAGCCGCGCCGGGCCAGCGGCACGCAGATGTCCTCGTTCCACCAGCGGCGTGTCCAAGGGTCGCCGCCGCACATGCAGGCGGTACTGCCGCCATGCAGCCAACTGGGCGTGCGCAGATACAACTGGCCGTCACGATTATGCACGGCGTGCTTGCGCGCGATCTTGTCAAAGCGCTCGCGGTCATCCCATTCGAAACTGCCGTCGCCGCGTTTTTTGAAGGTCAGCGTCCAATGATACCCCGACGGCCACGGGAAGGCGTGGCAGCCGAGTTCACGTGTCCGGGCCACCAGGCGGGTGAACTGTTCGTCAGAGGGGTAGAGTGGGAAGTAGTCCGGGGTGACCCAACTGTCGATCTTCTCCCAGCCCCAATACGCTGTAATCAGCGGAGTTTTGGGGAAGTGCTTCTGCCAGAACTCGGTGAGCCAGCGCTCGATGCGGTCGGGTTCCGCCAGCCAGCCGCGTCCGAAACGTACCATGGCCGGCGCGTCTTTCAGCCACGCCGGCAGATCGTCGCGCTGCGTGAATATCTTGGCGCACCAGTGGCGCGTCCAGGCCCATTCGCGGTAGCGGTCGGCCGCGTCCCGCCAGTCTGCCGGCGCGCCGTCCGGCCCCGTAAAGGTCGAGACCACGACATCATACGCTTGGCTGTCGGTGCCGGTCACGAAGCACGGACGCAACCATGAGAACTCGACGCCCTCATCGGTGCGCGCCACACTCAGGCTCTTGGGATACCCCTTGTCGTCATACGCCGCCGTGTAAAAACCGGCCTGGTTATCGTAGTAGCAACCGAACTGAGCCGCCATGTTGCCGGGCTGGCTGATGGAGAAGATGTGTCCCTTTTTCAATGCTCCCGGCTTACGGGTCACGCCGCCTTTGGATGCACCCGCCACGATCGCGTCGTCATCGACCGACGCGCCCAGCGGCGCGGCCAGTGTGATCTGGGGGTAGCGGACATCCTCCAGCACCCATCCGTCGCGCATGACCACTTTGATACGCCAGCGCAAGTCCAGTCCGTCCGGGTCCGCACTGACCGTGCAGACCACGCGCTCCACGCCGTTCGGAAAATCGGTGTAGGTCAGCGTCGCGGCGGATTCCGAAGACCGTTTCACACTGCACGCGCGCGCGTCCCAGTTCCCGACTGTGATCTGTTTGCCCGGCGGCTCTGCCTGCTGCGAGACCGCCAGCGTGAACAACCGCTGCGGGGGCTTGTCGGTCGCCGCCAACTCTATGCCGCCGGGCGTCTTGAGCGACACCACCCCGCGGCCGCCGCCGTCCAAAACGAGTCGCGCACCCTTGCCGGAAAGCGCCACCGTCTCAGCACTTGCGCACAAAGCCGCCACCGCAAACAGTACCGCAACATAACATTTGGTTTCAGTTTTCATACATCGCTCTCTTTTTTTACACGAAGCCGCCAAGGCACAACGGTCGTTTAATTTCGGGTTTCAAGACACCGGTATCAATTGTAACGCTCAACGTCCAACTTTCAAGTGCGAAGGGCGACGAAATGTAATCGGTTGGTGACAGGGGGTGTGCGCAGATCATGCGTTTCTGGTGAAAAGGGGGGATACGTTTTTTTGACATGATTAACATGATTAACATGATTTGGAGGGCGAGTGTCCCCACGAGCCGCCGGAGCAAGCAATGGAGGGCGAGTGTCCCCACGAGCCGCCGGAGCAAGCAATGGAGGGCGAGTGTCCCCACGAGCCGCCGGAGCAAGCAATGGAGGGCGAGTGTCCCCACGAGCCGCCTTCCGCTGTGCGGAAGGATGGTTTCAGGTTCTATCGCGGAGCACAGGGAGGGGCAAGCGTCTGCTTGCCCGTGGACGAGCAGACGCTC
>Ga0116189_1002330_pt1 | contig 14120 bp, 11 predicted proteins | sample AD_JPNTR3_MetaG_FD_89895 | JGI IMG/M metagenome (GOLD analysis project Ga0116189, IMG submission 89895) | Active sludge microbial communities of municipal wastewater-treating anaerobic digesters from Japan - AD_JPNTR3_MetaG | ecosystem: Engineered > Bioreactor > Anaerobic > Digestate | place... | reverse complement strand
CAGGGAAGCCCAATGCTGAGCCGCTTGGAAATCAGGAGTCCAGTACATCTCGGTAATAAAAACCGGCCGGCCGGCGGCTTGTTGTCGGATGAAACGGGCCCAGTACCACCCCCATTCCGGCGGGTACTGCGGATGAATCTCGTTGGTGATGCAATACAGTACGTGTCCATAGGGCAGTGTATGTTGCAGCAGCTTCTCGGCAAACCGCTTCTGGTAAGTCAAGACCAGGCGGTCGTCCTGCAGTTCCGGCAGGGTGAGGAAGAAATCGGTGGGCTTGCCGTACGAGGTCCCGTTGCGGTATTGCGGCCTCGGGTAAGCGATCGCCAGACGAGTGTTTTCGGTCGTGTAATTGATGTTGTTGACAGGATTCCAAGGACTTTGTTTCCAGTGCTCACCATAGGTTGCCCATAGCTCCCACAGCTCGACCTGGACAATAATGTCCCTTTCCTGAGTCATCCGGAGCAAGCGCTCGAATCGGTTCCAATACTCCGGGTTCCAGCGTGTGAGATCGTAACGTCCGTCGGCACATTGTGCGAAAGGTTGGACATCCCCCTCATAGTGGGAGCCCATGGAATTGCGCACATAGTTGCCACCGGCAGCGCGCAACCGGTCGAGTTGCTTGCGTAAGGCTGTTTCGTTCCACTGAAAGAGGTTGACGGTGTCTGATCCGCCGACCAGAAGTACCGGCCGGCCTTGGTACTGCCAAAAGAAGCGGTTGGCATCCCAGGGACGAATGTACCGATCACCCCCGAACGTCATGCTGTCGGCGCTTCCCAGGGAAATCAGCAGAAGGAGCGACAACGCAACTCGACGGAGCAACACGTGTCTTGCGAACAAAGTAAAACGCGTCTCGTTCATTGCCCTCTTGGCGGAAGTTGCACCGGGAAGTGGTGGGTTGAGTCTGGAGTTATACCAGCGCACCTCGTTCATTGTCCTTTTGGCGGGAATTGCACCACCCGATTTAACTCCGCCTGCAATTCTGGCAAAACTTCGCGGGCCTGCGGCCGTGTCAATGATGTTCCGGACTTCGTACGGGTCGGCCTGAAGACGTATAGCTCGTCCATCCTTGCAAGGTCGGTGTAGCGCACAAACTCCGTCTGTGCTTGAGCGGCTTACTGCGACGGCGCCAGGGCCAATGCTCCGAAGGAACTGACGTCTGTTAGCAAAGAACATACGAATCCTTTCTTTGATCCTGGGTCTACGGGATGATGATTTGTCATTTTGTGCGACAAAATGTTGCAAAATAGTAGTATAATTTGAACGGAGATTCCTCATGCCGTCCATTTACATCCGTGACCTTTCTCCGTCCACGTACGAAAAACTGAAGACGCGGGCGAAGCGTAACAAGCGCTCGATCACGCAGGAAGCGGCGATGATCCTCGACGTTGCCCTGAGCGGGCATGAGCGATCAGACGAGGTCTGGGAACGGATAGACCGCATTCGCGAGAAAATCACGGAGCGATACGGCACATTCAGCGACGGCACTGCCAAAATCCGCGAGGACCGAGAAAGATGAGCGCGGCTAAGCCGATAACGGTCGATACCAGCGTGACCGTCAAATGGTTTTTCGACGAACCTTATTCCGTTCAAGCGCTGCATCTGCGCCAGATGTTTCAGGCAGGGACTCATTACCCCCTGGCGCCAGATCTGATCTATCCCGAGTTTGCGAACGTGATATGGAAACGTGTGCTTTTCGATGCCTTCGACCCGGACGAGGGACGAGCCATGATCGAGAGCTTCAACGCCTTGCCGTTTCAAATCGTTCCCAGTCTTGCCTTGCTCGACATCGCCTTCGCGCTTGGCCTGAAACTCGGGCAAAGTGTATACGACACGCTGTTCCTGGCACTGAGCCTTGCCTCGGACGCACAGTTGGTGACTGCCGACGACAGGTTTTACCACGCCGTCCATACACACTTCCCACAGGTTTGCTGGCTTGGCGCGTGGAAGCCGGCGTGAAATCTTACACAGTGGGAAGGTCTTCATCACCTTCGTGCAAGGCCCTGTTTGTAGTAACGCCTTATATAAGGGTTTTGGAACGAAGGTTCTGCTGGCAGCGGGCGTGCGTCCGAGTGAATTGTTCGATTCAAGGCCCTCATAGAAGGCGGTACTACAAAACAAAGGACGCTAGAGGAGTGCCCCGGGGCGGTGGGTTTCATCCGGGCGCTGACGCGCCCTCCTTCGAAACCCACCCTTCGTTTGTTGTCGACGAAATTGTTCACCGCTGTGTGTCTTCTCTGATAGGCTCTTGCTTTATCGGAAGCACGGGTCCCCAATCCGGGATCGCCGCGATATTAGCAAGGAGCCGGCGCCCGGTTTCGCGAAAGGCTTCGATGCCCTGGCCGTAAGTCGACACCTCGATCCGAAACGTGATCGCCCCATGCTCTCGCAACATGTAATCGCGCGCGAGCCCAGGGTGCCAAATCTTCTCTGAGATCTTCCAACTGCCCCGGGGAACTCCGCTCACAAGCCGCTCCAGGGTCGCCTTGGCCCATTCCAGGCGCTCGCCCTCTATCACCCTGTTGCCGGCAGTTCGGATGGTTTCCATTCGCGAATCGGGCGCCTGACCTTGCCAGGAATGCACTGTCAACAGCAAACCCAGGCGACCTGCCTTGGTGGCCTCGATGACCTGCTCTCGCACTAATGCGATCTCGGGAGGCGGTTCAGTTTCTGTCCAGGCAGCGGCACCATACGCCGGTTTTCCCGTGACTGTCACATGCGAGCTCCACCGTTGCGTGGCGCTGTAGGGCGAAGTCAGCGGCACGATTCGCACCACGGCCTTCGCGAGGAGGCCCGCGGCCAGGTTCGGTTCGGAAGCGAGCGTTCTCACCATGGCGTCCACGGTCCATTGCCCGGCCGTTTCCCAGACGTCCTCTCCGCCGATGATGAAATGAATCGGTTTCCGCCCATCGTCCTTGCCAAACTCGAAGACCGGAACGATTCGATTTTGCCGGCGCAACAGGTAAACATGCAGACCCGGGGTGCCCTGAATATCGGCCAACAACTGATCGAGATTGTCGCGGCCGTAAGGATATCGCGTGGACAGCCAAACGATCTTTCCAGAATGGTCAAGCGTCGCTCGCAGAAAGGCGCCATCGTCTGCAAAGCTCACGGCCCTCCAGTTGAGACCGTCATCGCTGATGATGAGACCTTGGTTCAATGCCATCTTGCGGACGTTTCCCGACCCTATCCTCACCCGGACGACGAAGCCGGATGGAGCACCAGCCAGCCCGACGTTCAAAATGTCATTGTGAGACAGATCGAAGAGAATTTCCCCGGCCCTGATTTCGTAAGGAGGCACGACCGATCCGTCGAAGTGATCGAGAACCTGGACTGAGGGGGCATGAACTGGTGCTTCCGCGACCGCACCTGAGGCGGCGCCGGCAACCGCTATGATCATTACCCTGTAAACGCAGCCCAAAATCACGGAAAGTCTCATCCCGTTCACCCACAGGAAGCCGTAAGCAACTTGGCTTTGTTTGTCCCTCTGCCGCAAACTGGTAGCGCCACACAGGATGCCCGTTTACGTAAATTTGAAACCGGCTCGCCGGTTTGTTCCAGGTGAACGCGAATTGGTACCATTCACGCTCGTGTAGCGACAGATGTTCGACCGGAACGTAAGGGGTCACGCCATACTTCGCTGCGGCGCCCCCCGCCGCTCCGCTCTTGAATTTCGCAATCATCTGAGGATGCCAGCCAGAGCGCCAATACCACGCAAACACCGAACGTTTGATGTCGTTTACCGGAAACGCATCGCTCAGGATGCCGTATTGGTGAGCCCTGGGGTCTTTCGAAAGCACGTGCCTGTCCAGCGAGGCGACGCCCAGCGACTCAAGCGGACAAACCCAGACAATCATGCTGCCCTCGGGCTTCAGGTGCAGGTCCGTGTTGATTTTCAGGGAAGTCGCCAAGCTCAACGGCTGATAACCGGACTTTCCGCCGACTTCGATGAACCGCCGCGGCCCCTTGGCTTCCACCTGCATGGTCGTGGGCGTGACCGTCAAATCTTGGGTGAGTGGCATGAAGACTTTCGGCCGGATCGCGTCCACCAGGCCAACATCGACGAACCGGCTGTCCTTAGTCAGTTGACAGTCGGCTGGGGCGGCTCGACCCACAGAGGCGACCACAAGGGTCACAAGTGCGAGACCGGCAAAGGCACATCGGCTCATCTTCATCGCGAGTTCGTCCTCATTAGTTCAAGTCGTGTCCGGCCGACGCCCGGCTGCTCGAAGGGGCCGGCGTACGGGTGGGAGGCATTTCGGCGGCGCCCGAAGTAGTCTGTGTCAATCGTCAGAGGCGAGCCGTCGGGATTCGCAAACGGCAGGCCCGAGGTCACCGTGCTCCCCAGCAGATCCGTGGTCACAAGCCGGGTGGCCAAGGCGTCCAGGGACGGGAAGCTGATCTCGAGGTGCACGCTTTCCCCGTCCTCGACAATCCGGATGTCCGGATCAAACTCCGGCCGCTCTATGTAGTTCGTCTCTCTCACGCACGGTTTGGCGCCGTTGAGGTAGACGTTGCCCGCCGCATGCAGCGGGAGCTCGGCTCGGTCATACACTTCCAGCCCGTAGCCGATTTCAGCCTGGGTGGTGGGGAAATTGCGGTCGGGGATTCCGGAGTCTTCCGCCACCAAGATATTGTTGTAGAAACGGTCGTCGCCTCCCCTGGTGTTCTTCAGACCCGCCAGCGCGGTTGAATGCGGCTCGTGGTAAGGAGTCACGCGGGCCTGCGGGCTTCGGATGATTCTTCCGGCAACCAGGTTGTGGACGTACGCGCCGCCCTCGGAGAGGTTTCTTATCGCTGTGTCAGAGAGAAAGATGTTGTTGTCCACCAGGAAGGGGCCGTGATTGACCTCCACGAACAGATCGTCCATCGTATTGTCGTAGCAGAGGTTTCTCGTGATGCGCGCGCCCTGCGTCATCCAATCCATCCAGAGGCCGCGGCCGACGTTGTGTAGACGGTTGTTCGCGATAAGGGCGTCGATGGGGCCGTGAAGCTTGATCCCGGCGATTTCGGCGCCGGAGAACAGGCGCTTAGTCCAAATGTTATAGATGTGGTTGTCGGTGATCTGGCTGAAGGCGCCCCCCATGCTGCCACATATGCCGGCCTGCTCGCAGTTGAAGATGACGTTGTGGCGGACGATATGACCGCCGATCTTCTCCCGTGACCACCCCGCCTCCAGCGCGCGCACGATAACTTCGTTATAGTGGGTCGCCCCGTCTTTGCAGCGGTCCCTGCTCCAGACGTTGTGTCCGGTCTTGCGATCCTTGCCCAGGGTGATGCCGGAGCACTTGGAATCGCTGATCACGTTGTTCTCGATGATCCACCCCTTGCTCCAGTGGGTGCCGATCAGGCCGATCTGCTCCGCCGTGGGCGCCGCCCACTGCGTGGCGGCCTGGCTCATCCGAAAGCCCCGCACCGTAATGTAGTTGCGACCCGGCTCGTCAGGATAGAAGCAACTATCGCGCACATTAATCTCCACCAGCTCCTGGTTGGGATTCTTCCCGTGAAAGTTGGCGTAGATGTAAGTCTGCTCCTCGTCGCTTTCGCAGTACCAGGTGTAGGTCGTTCCCTTGGAGTCAAGCGGAACGGTGACCCCGTCGCGTATGACCGTCAAAGGAATCGGCTTTGGATTCAGCACCGCCTCGAGGGTGTGCGATTCGTAGAGGGATTTGCCGTTGAGGTAGACTTCTCCAGTGTGGTGAGGCCTTCTGCGATCCACGAACCAGTCGCCCCAAATCAAATCCTTGTACGGGTTGTAGCTGCCGAAAAAGGAATTCTGCAAGGTGAGTTTCCACACATCGCCAATGAACGGCTTCCAGCCGCGGGCTATCTCCGAGCCCTTGATGACGGCGGTTTCGCCCTCGGCCGCCTGGTAGACAATGCGCCGGGAGTCGGACGCGCCGCCGCGCGGCGGCGTCACCCGCTCACGATAGACGCCCTCGTGGACGGTGATCAGGTCGCCCGGCTGGGCGACGCGAGCGGCGGCGGAGATCGTGCGGAAGGGCCGGGCGGCGCCGCCCTCCCAGGCGTCGTCGCCGGCCGGTGAGACGTGATACTCGGCGGCCCGAATCGATGCCGACGAGACGATCAGAAGAAAGAAGGTCACAAAGAGTTTCATGGTTTATGGTTTTTTCATTTGAATGCTGGCGCAACCGGGCGCCAATACTTAGCATCTTTCACGAGGCGCCCCTCCCTGAAATGCCATGCGGCTGTGATTCGAAGTGGAGGTCGGCGGCAGTCATAATTCGTCTCGTCCGGCGACCGTCTACAGCCGAGTCCAGACCAGACCTTCGATTAACTCGAAATGGCGATCGAAGGATAGCAATTCAGCGCCAGATTCCATAGCGTGGGCTGCTATCCAGATATCGTTGGTCGGAAGAGGGGTGCCTTTTCGGCGGAGCGAGGCAGCGATACGACCGAAACGGTCCGCCGTAATGAGCGAAACGGGAAGGAACTCGACGTAGGCGTTCTCAAGGAATGTCTCGAGATCGCGCATGTTCTTCTCGAAGCGAGACCCGTTCCGGAATCCAAAGACGAGCTCGCCCGCCACTATCGCGGACAGGAATATGCGTGCGGCGCGGCGGACTCGATCTGCCGTTCTTGTTTCGCCGCGCATGAGAGCCGCATAGGCGTTCGTATCGAGAAGAATTTTCATTTCCAAAAGGACGGGTCGATCTGCTCCACCGGCTCAATGCTCTCCAGGAATGCGTCAGAGTCTTCAGGAGACCATGTCCCGATAAGGTGGTCCAGCGAATCACCCACAGTCTGGCTTGCGCCGCCAGTTCCTTCCATCCCCGCTCCCTTTCGCAACAGCCGGAGGCTTGCCTGATTCAGCGAGATTCCCTCCTTCCGTGCCAAGTCGCGTATGCGTTTTTCGAGGTCGGGGTCGAATCCCCGCAAAGATAATTGCTTCATGGTCTTCCTCCCATGATGCCAGACATGATTCAGTATGAATCATAGCATGATTCATAACCGAGGCGAGCATCGGCAAAACCGATCATTTTGCCGGGGCAGCCTTTTCAGCCCGCAGGGTCCCAGTCGACACTTTAGAATTCGGGGCCACTTTTCAGAGCCCTTCAGTCATAGCCAATGGTCGACGAAGGCCGCCGGGGCGGTGGCCTCAAAAGCTGTTTGAGGTCTGCCACTGACCAGTCGGAGGCCTTGCCAGGCAACAAATCGCGCAAAATTCACACCGGCGTTGTTTTCTCCTGGACGGACCGCCTCTGTCTCAAGACCTGGTCAACGATCGAACCGTCGAACACGTGGACCGTTCGATCGGCGTAGGCGGTGTAACGGGGATCGTGGGTGACCATGCAGATCGTCGCTCCCTGCCGGTGGAGCTCGACCAAAAGGTCCATAACGGCTTCGCCGTTTTTCGAATCGAGGTTGCCCGTGGGCTCGTCGGCCAGCAGAATCGCGGGGTCTCCCGACAGCGCCCTGGCCACCGCCACCCGCTGCTGCTGGCCGCCGGAGAGCTGCGCCGGATAGTGCTTCACGCGGTGCGACATGCCGACCTTCTCCAGGGCCTGCTGGACCCTCTTCTTGCGCTCGGACGAGGGCATCCCCCGGTAAGTCAACGGCAGTTCGACGTTTTCGTAAACGGTCAGATCGCTGATCAGGTTGAAGGCCTGAAAGATGAAACCGATTTCCCGGTTCCGAATGCGGGCGCGCTGGGAGGCCGTCAGCTTCTCGACCGCCCGGTCATTGAGCAGATAGCGGCCCTCCGTTGGCGTATCGAGCAGGCCGAGGATGGACAGCAGCGTCGATTTCCCGCATCCGGAGGGCCCCGCGATCGAAAGGAATTCGCCCCGCGGTATCTGCAGATTGATGTCCGACAGCGCGTGAGTCTCGACTTCGTCCGTCAAAAAGACTTTGGTTACGCCGGCCAGGTTGATCAAGGGGTTGTGTTCCGAGTTCATGAGTCGCTCCATGGCTTCAGTTGTCCTGATTCACCGCAGTTCAATCCGGTCGTAGGCGTCGTAGGCGGAGGTGTCCGACAGGATCACCCGGTCACCCGGGCGGAGCCCCTCCACGATCTCGATGGTGGTCACCGAGCCGCGGCCCAGTTTGACCGTCACTCGGCCGGCCGTCTTTCCGTCCGCCTCAAGGCGGAACATCCCGATCACCGAGTTCGGCTGCCCGAAGGCGGGCCGGCCCACGTACACCACATCGCTCAGCCGTTCTATCTCGATAATCCCCTCCACGCTCAAGTCGGGGCGGGCGCCGGGCGGCAAAGTCCCGTCAAGGGCGACATCAACCGTGACCGCGCCCTCCCGGACCGCGGGGTCAATGCGAGCAACGGTCCCGGGAATCACGCCGTTGCGCGTGTCGATCTCCACCCGCTGGCCGATCGCCACGTCTTTGACCTGGGTTTCCGGAACCTTCAGCTCGGCCTGCAGGTGCTCCGGCTGCGCCACCTTCGCGAGGATGGCGCCGGCGGCGAGTTGCTCCCCGACCTCGACCGGCAGCTCCTGCAGCACCCCGGCGGCCCCGGCTCGAACCCGCAGCGCCTTCACCTCGCTGCGCCTCAGACTGGCGGCCGCCGCCAGTCTTTCGACCTCGGCCCGCTGGACGGCCAACCGTGCTTCATTTGCCTGGGCCTGGATGGCCAGTCGTTTCTCCTCAATCGCCTGACGCTCGAGCAGCTGCTGGAAGGCTAATTTCGAGAGCTGGAGATCCAGATCGGCCACCAGCCCCTCCCGAGCGAGCAGTTCGTTGCGATCCGCCGTCGCTTTGACCTGCTGACACTCCGACTGCACCCGCGCGAGCTCCGCCCGCTGGGTCAGCCGCTGGCTTTCCAGCTGCACCTCCAGGCCGGTCAATTCAGCCTCCGCCGATGTCACCTCATGCTCGGCGTTCAGAGCCTCCAGTTCCAGCTGCGGGTTGCTGAGGACGAGCAGGACCGTCTCCGGCTCGACCCGGGCCCCCGGCCGCATCAGTATCCGCTCGACCCGGCCCGGGGTGGCCGCCGGTATCCACAGGATGTCCTTCGGCGCCAGGGTCCCCAGACCCCGGACCTGACGCACCATGGGGCCCCGCTTCACGGTGTCCAGCCAGACCGTCGAGGCGTCGACCGTCGGCGCCGCCGACTTCAACCGCGAAAGACCCAGCGCCGCCAGAAGGACGCCGGCAGAGAGAACCGCCCCATAAACCACCCGTCTTAGCAACCTGGCCCGTTTTACGGCTTGACCGCGCGGTCTGTCCATGGTGATCGACTATCCCTGTTTCGGCATCGAGGAAACACCCGGCCGCCAGAGCTTGCGGGCCGCGGCAGAAAGTGCCGCGGCACCATCACGGCGGTCAAGGGGGCTCTCAAAAGGCGGTTCGTATGACTCGACCATTGGAATCACCCGTGCGCTTTCGGCGGCACCGAAGCCTTACCGCTCCAAAAGCTCGACTATCCCGGCGTAAACCAGGGCGCGGGAGCTCAGCAGGCGCGGGGTGTGCCCCTCGTTTTGCAATATATAAAAGAACCCATTGGCGCCGCTTAGCGCCCGCGGGCCAAAAACACATTCGAGATAGGCCCGGGCCGTCGCCGGGCTAACCGGGTCGTTCTCACCCTGAAACGCCGCCACCCGAAACCCGTGGTCGAATCCGCTCTCCCCGTCCGACGCGGAGCGTGTGATGCCCCGCAGCACCAGCCCGCCTGCCGTTTCCCGCAGGTGGCGCGCGGTCTCCACAACATAATTTGTCGCCAGACTGCCGCCGTAAAGCACCGTTTTCTCTGGCGAGGCGCCGAGCTGATTCCGCGCGTAGTCGATTACGGCAAGAGAGTACCGGATATCCATCTCATTGAGGGCCTCTTCCCCGTTGGGCTGGAAATCAAAAGCAATATAGTCGTAGCCTTTCTGAACAAAGTACTGAATGGAGCCGCTGTAGACGGGGGAGCCCTTTTCGTCACCGCGGCCGTTTGGAAAAACTATGATTGCGCCCCGCGGCGGCCTTGTCTTTGACCGCCAGACCCGCACCGGAAGTGTCGGGCCGTTCGGAATGGACACATACGCGGTCGCCGGCGCCGTTCCGCGCACCCCTTGGAGCGGCGACGGTTGAAAGACGAGCCGCGAGGTCCGGCGGTCCACGTTCATTTCGTAGAGTCCCAGCGGCGTGACTATACCGGTATGAGCCGCGTAAAGCGCCCGTTTCGCTTCATTAGCCGCCAGCAGGGAGGTCGTCCCTTCACCGAAAGGCAACGGCTCGCAGTTCCCGTCCGGAGCTGCAACCATCAACTTTCCCGTGCCTTCGGACACCGCCCGGAAAACAACACTTCCATCCTCCAGCGGCGTGATATCCCTTATCCGGCCCTCATGACGGAAAATGATGCGGCTTGCCCCTGTGGCCAGGTCGACTTTCCGCAAAACGAACCACCCTTTGTCGGACTCGGCGCCCGCCACAACCAATCCGGAGCTATCGTGCGTCAAGGCCAGATACATCACAGCACAGTCGGTGTTGACCTGGATGGCGCCCCGTCTTTTCTCGCCCATATCGAGGATAGCGACCTTGCGGGAGTCTGAAGCGGCAACCGCCAGTTTCTGCGAATTGGGGGACCAGGCGTAGTCCTGGATGTCGGTTCTCTGCAACACCACCGACGACGCCTTTTCAGGCGAATCGGCCTCCAGCAGGAGCAAGGGGCCGCTCTGCATCGCTCGCTCCGCCGCGCAAAAGGCCAGCCGCCGTCCATCCGGAGACCAGCGCATCAGGCGATGCGCCGAATGCATTACCGGCGCGTTGGGAGTGATGATCTCCCCGTCTTCCGGTGTCCAGAACATCAGCCGGTAGTTTCTGTCGCCGTGGTCGTCCTGCACAAAGGAGAGGAGCGCACCGCCCGGTCGCCACGATATCAGCAACGGAGTCCCGCCGGGGCGTCGTCCAATCAGCTTGCCGGTTTCCAGCGCTGTGACGTACAGTTCCGTATCACCGCCCCCGATTTCACGTTTGACGAGCAACTGCCCCCCGTCGGGCGAAAGGAGAAACGGCGATTGGTCCTGAATCCAAGGCAAGATCTCTTCCGCAGCGGCTCGAAGTTTCGCCTCTGTACCGCGAGCATCGTGGCGCGAGAAGCTCTCTTCCCGGTTGCAGCCGCTCAGCAAGGCGAGGGAAGACAGTACCCATATCCAACGCATCTTATATCCACGCTAAGTCGAATTGGCGGTGCATCGGCTTTCGAAAGATCACTCTCCTCGAATCGATGTCCAAGGATCCACCTCAAGGGCGGCGCGGGCCGGCAGGTAGCAGGCAAAAAGCGCCATTGCGACCATGAAGGTCGTAACCACGATCAGAACCAGAAAATCCACAGACTCGACTCCAACGAGAAAGCTCCCGATTACTCGAGAAAGAGCAAAGCACAATCCAACGCCGCCAATCACTCCTGCCATGATCGGCCAGAATATGCCGGTTAGAGCTGTTCCAAGGACATTTCGCTTCTGAGCCCCAAGCGCTATGCGGATTCCAATCTCTCGCCTGCGGCGAAAGACTGATGACGAGACCATGCCGTAAAGACCGACACTAGAGAGTAAGAACGCAACTCCCCCTAAGATCAGGGCCAGAGCAAGCCCCATTCGCTGGGCGAAAAGACTGTCCTGGAGCAACTGGGGAATCGTAGTGACGCCGAGAGGCGAGATCTGGCTATTGGCACGGATTACGAGGTTACGAATGGCCGTCGTCGCAGAAGCCGCAGAGATACCGGTATGGACGAGAACAGACGTATAGCCGTTATATGCCGGGAATGGTAGGTAGGCGCAGGCCTCCGGCGTGTGCTTCGCCCGAATGTCTCGCGCTATCCCGATAATACGGCGGGGTCTTTTGTTGCCGGCGTAGACGGTCTGGCCCACGGGGTCTTCTTGTCCAGGCCACAGAAGACGGACCGCCGATTGACTGAGCACCACCACGTCAGCGGCGTTCTTCTCTTCGATTTCTGAAAACGGCCGCCCTTGCAGGATTGGGATGCCGAGTGTTTCGAAATATTCTGCCGACACAGAATTCGTCGCTACTTCCACCCCGCCGTCGCCCGGCGGTCGGCTCATCATTTTGAATTCATGTCCATGCCCGGAATTGTACAAGGGAACGCCAAACGCCAGGCTCATCTGTCGGATCGCCGGGAAGGCCAGCAACTCTCTCCGCAGAAAGTCGTAGTATGCACTGGCCCGCTTTCGGTCGTAACCGTGCAGCGCAGGGAGCAGATCGATGACAACCACTTCGCGGTTAACGAACCCCATATCGGCGGCGTAGGCTCTGTAGAGACTGGTGGCCAGGAGCCCTGCCGTTCCCGACAAGGCAAGCGACACAGCCACCTGCGCTGCAACCAGCAATTTGCTCAGCGGGATCCGAGAGGCGCCGAAAGCGCCGGTCGCTTCTCCTTTCAACAAGGTTGCCAGCTCGAGCCGCATCGCCTGCCACGTCGGCCACAGGCAAGCAGCCAGCGGGATCAGCAAGACAAAAAAACAACCGACCGCGATGCTCCGATAGTCCAAACTGAAATCCGGCAGATAAGGTCGCTTGCTCGGGGAAACGAGAAATGCAAGAGCCTCGATTGAAGCTAGACGAACACAAACCGCCAAGGGAAGAGCCACCAGTGTAGGAGCCAGAGCTTCTTTCAGGAACAACCGGAAGACCCCCAAAGGTGAACAGCCAAGCGCCATCTGGACTGCCGTCTCCCGCTGCCGAGCGAAGGCGCGGGAGACGAGCAAGATACCCGTATTAAAGCATGCCAGGACTATGAGGAGAATGCAGAGAGCCGACAGAAACGTGATGAACTGAGCGTAGTCCCTTATATTTATCTCCATCTCTCCTCCAATAACCGGGCGGACCGCACGCCCGGAGGAGTCCTTCAGCTGCAGTCGTTGAGCCACTATCGCGAGCTCGGCGCTTGCGGTCTTCAGAGAGTGCCCCTCGGAAATCTGTCCGACAAGCGACCAGCTGGCGTAAGACGGGTCTTTCCATTCCCAGGACCAGTAGCAAGGCAGCCACACCTCGACAGGACCCGACCGGTTTGTTCCGAGGAGCTTTTCCGGTGCAACGCCAATCACGGTGAAGTTGCCTTCATTGAACCGAACGCTGCTCCCGACAATGTTCTTGTCGCTCTCGAAGCGTCTCTTCCAAAGCCGGCTGCTCAGGACGATCACGTACGGGTTTTCGACGTCACTGGCCGTGAAATACCTGCCCAGAAGAGGTGGTTTCCCCACCATCTGGAAGTAGTTGGGGGATGCGAGTTCGGCAATGACGCTGACAAACCCTTCTTCGCCTCTGTAGATGAGTCCCTTACGAGCGACTGCGACAAGAGGAGAGATAGAACGAACCTGATCTCGGAACTCCTCGTACTCCGGATAAGAGACGCTTGTTGGCTGCTCGAAGCGGATTAGCCTTTCGCCGTGCGCAAATCCCAGCGGACGGAGGAATACTGCGTCCAAGAACCCGAAAACCGAGTTGGAGACACCCAAAGCAACTGCAATAGTCAGAACTGCAAAAAACCAAGTCAGCCGACTCTTCCTAATAGATCCAAGCAGTCCCTGCATCGCTGCTCTCCTTGCGACAACCGAGTTTCGCGTCCTGCATTGGGTGCTCGAAAGCGTCTGGAACCGAGACCACCTTCGCCACTGTTCGGTAGCCTTTGACTCTGTTAAGTGAGCAAAACGAAATCGTACATTCCATTCACTCAAACCGGCGCTTCAGAGCCGCCAAATCCATAAAAGGATTCGTGTATGCCAAGAATCCAGAGGGGACAACGTCATCGTTCAGGTGGTATGCAAGACCATAGACCATATCTGCTCGTTCAGCGTGAACCGAGGGGGGATTCTCGAAGCCTCTGAGCGCATTTGCGTACCATTCTCTGCTATCCACTTTTTTCCCGATGTCTTCGAGAAGCGCGGCAATCCGGATGCAAACGAGCGGGTCACGAGGTTCCAGGAGAGCCGCCTTACGATAGTGGTCTAGCGCCGCCTGTTGGTTCCCGTCCGAAAGCTCGGCATCGCCGAGATACGCCCAGGGGCGTGGTAAGCCAGGAAGGCTAGAGAGTGACAGGCGCCATAGATCCCTCGCTCTTTTTCTATCGCCTCGAAGTGAGTACAGTGGAAGACATGCCGAGCGGATGATGCCACGGGTTCTTCACGAGCACGTGGGTGCCCAAATCT
>Ga0116189_1002311_pt1 | contig 14175 bp, 13 predicted proteins | sample AD_JPNTR3_MetaG_FD_89895 | JGI IMG/M metagenome (GOLD analysis project Ga0116189, IMG submission 89895) | Active sludge microbial communities of municipal wastewater-treating anaerobic digesters from Japan - AD_JPNTR3_MetaG | ecosystem: Engineered > Bioreactor > Anaerobic > Digestate | place... | reverse complement strand
GTCCGCCCGATGGTGTAGATATCGGAGGCCACCGAGACGCCCCGCTCGGCCACCTCGGGTGCCTGGTAGCCGACCGTCCCGAAGATCGCCGAGTCCTCGTCGTCGGCGCGCCGGACCCCGCCGAGGTCGATGAGCCGGACCTCGTCGCCGATCTGGATGATGTTGTCCGGCTTGAAGTCGCAGTAGACCAGGCCGAGGTCGTGGAGGTACTGGAAGGCAGGGAGGATCTCGATGATGTAGGCGAGGGCCTGGTCGACCGGCAGCGGGTCGTACGCCCCCTTGGCCTTCATCCGCTGCTTGAGCAGCGACTTCAGCGAGGTCCCGCCGATGTACTCCATGACGATGTACCCGGCGTCGTCATGGGTGACGAAGTTGTAGATCTCGACGATATTCGGGTGGCTCACCTGGGCGAGGAAGCGCTGCTCGGCGATGGCGGCGGCCAGCGCGTCCGGGTCGGCCGAGTTGAGCAGGCCCTTGAGGACCACCCACCGGTTCGAGACATTGCGGTCCCGGGCGAGGTAGATCCAGCCGAGCCCGCCGTGGGCCAGGCAGCCGGCCACCTCGTACTGGCCCGCGACGAGGTCGCCCGCCTTGAGCTTGGGCTCGAAGGAGAACGGCTGGCGGCACTTGGGGCAGAAGCCGCTGACCCGCCCGGGCGCGCCGTCACGACCGCGCCCGACCGGCTCGCCGCACTTGGGGCAGAACCGCTTGTCCTCCGGGACGCTGGGGTCCGTCATCACTGCGGCGGCGGCGTCGATCTCCGGGGCTGGAGGGACGGTCGTCACTCCGCCACCGAGCCGGGCGGTCCGCATCCGGCGCGACGAGCTGGACGCCCGCCGGGTGGAGGTGGTCGACCCGGCGCGCGCGGTCCCCAGCGCGACCGACCCGAGCCGCTCCGAGGAGGAGGTGGCGGTGGATCCGACGCCCGCTGCCGGGCCGGCGCTGCCGGCAGCGCCGGCCGCGCCGGCCACGCCGCTGGACATCGGGGCGGTGGCCACCGAGGCCGCCGTGGCTCCCGAGGCCGCAGCGCCTGGCGCGGGTCCGGACGAGGCGGGCGGCAGCCCGCACACATCGCAGTAGCCGTCGACGACGGTGCCGGAGCATCCCGGCTGGGTGCACGGTGTCGCGCTCATCCGTCAGGCCTTTCGCGTCGTCGGGGGAATGCTCGACCGAGTGGTCGTGAGGTAGGCCTGCAGCGCCGCGACGAGCGCGCCGGCACGCCGGACGTCGGTGGGGGTGGCGGCGCCGGCCTCGCCGACGAGCCGGGTCAACGCGGCGAGGTCGCCCGCCGCCGCTCCGGTCAGCCGGGTCGTCGCCGCCTCGGCCAGCAGCGCTCCGGCCAGTCCCAGCGCCTCCTCGCGTGCCGCGAGGGCACCGGCATAGGCCGCATGGGCCTGCGCGAGCGCGCGGCTCACCGCGTCGAGCTTCGCCTCGTATGCCGCCAGCGCGGCCGGCTCCGTGGGGACCTCGCCGAGGGCGCGGACCTGAGGGATCGCCAGCGTCGGCGCGGCGGTGAGGACCGCGACGCAGCGCGCCTCCAAGCCCGCGACGGCGGCCGCAGTGGCCTCGAGCTGCGCGCGCCGGGCGAGCACCTCGTCGCGGTCCCGGCGCGCCGCGACCCGGGCCGCCGCGGCGACGATGAGGTCACGTTCGGCGGTGGCGACCTCGATCTCGAGCGGGCCGAGCAGCCCACCGACGTCGGCGCCGCGGACCACCCGCCCCTCCAGGTCGAGGGCCCGCTGGTCCAGGCGGGTCATCGACGCCCGGGCGGCATCGCGCTGCGGCCCGGCCGGCACCAGTCCGACCTGGTCCCGGAGCCGCTCGATGCCCGCGCGGACGACGGCGAGGCGGGCGCCGGCCTGGGCCCGGCCGCCGTCGAGGGCGAGCCGGGCGCGCAGCGAGGCGACCATGGCGTCGGACAGGCGGCAGGCCTCGGGCAAGGTGACGGCGAACCCGCCGCGGGCGCTCGCACCGGCCGGCCCGGTGGCCGCACCCGCAACGCCTGAGGACCCGGTCGCCTCAGGGGTCACGTCGAGGCGGCCCCAGATCAGCGTGGAGAGCCGCTGCGACTCGGTCGGCCCGACCCGCCCGGAGTCGAAGGTGACCTTGAGCAGGGCATACCGGTCCGAGATCGCCTTCCACAGCGCCATCGACGTGACGAGGTCGCCGGTGACGGCGTCGCGGTCAGCGGCCGCGAGCGCGGCGGCGTCGAGGGTGTCGAGGTCGCCCTTGCGCAGGTCCAGCCACGTGCCGAGCGCGTCGAGATAGCGCAGCGCCTCGGGCGCCGCCACGGGCACGCCGAGCCGACCCGGGGGGGTCGGAGCCAGCGTGGGCTCGCTCGACGTCGTGGGCACGCTCACCGTCCGTACACCGAGGCCGGCGGCTTCGGGGCGGGGCCGAGGGGTCCGGCGAGCCAGCGGGTGTAGATCTGGGTCCACCGGCCGTCGGACTTCATCGCGTCGAGCAGGCCGTTGACCGCGCGGACCAGCCCAACCGCGTCGGCCTTGAAGCCCAGCCCGTAGGGCTCGGCGGTCACCGCGGCGGCGGTGGTGACGACGGCATACGGGTCCTGCGCGGCCAGCCCGGCCAGGACGGTGTCGTCCCCGGTGATCGCGTCGATCTTGCCCTGCTGGAGCAGGACGAGGCAGCCGGTGTGGGTGGCCGCGGGGACGGCGACGACGCCGGCATACGTGCGCAGCTTGGTCAGGCTCGACGTGCCCGTCGGGGCGCAGACCCGCTTGCCGGCGAGATCCTCCAGCCGCACCGCGGTCGCGCCCTTGGTGACGAGGACCTTCTGGCCGGCGCGGTAGTACTCCGCCGAGAAGGCGATCTCCTTCCACCGGTCGCAGGTCATCGTCATGTTCCGGGCGACCATGTCGACCCGGCCGTCCTTGAGGGCTGGGATCCGGTCGGCGGCGGTGATGACGACGAGCTGCACCTTCGTCGGGTCGCCGAGGAGGTAGTCCGCGACGGCGCGTGCGAGGTCGATGTCGAAGCCCTCGATGCCGCCGGTCAGCGGGTTGCGTGCGCCGAAGAGCAGGGTGTCGGCGGACACCCCGACCCTGAGGTAGCCCCGGGCGCGGATCGCGCCGATCGTCGGGTCGTCCGCCTGGCTGGCCAGGCTCGCCGGCGCGTATGACGTCGTCGCGTTCTGGCAGGCGGCCGGGGTGCTCGATGCCGTGGCGGTCGGAGTCGACGTGGTTGTCGTGGCGGAGGGGACCGGCGTCGGGTCGTAGGCCGCGGTGCACCCGCTGACCAGGACGAGGGCGGACGTCATACCGGCGAGCAGGTGACGCACGGGACGCGGTCTCATCGGTACTCCTCGATCCGCTGGGAGACCCCTCGCAGGGCGAGGGCGGCCGCGGCGAGCGCGGCGAGCACTGCGAGGATCAGGCTGGTGCGCAGCCCGTCGCCGGCCGCACCGAGCCGGGCCGTCGCGTCCGCTCCGACGAGGTCGACGGCGTCCGCCGAGGTCGTGTCGAAGGCGGCGAAGGAGCCGTTCGCGGTGGCTGGGCCGGTCGCGCTCGCCTTGGTGACCGCGCTGTCCCACGACCCTCCGTCGTCGGCTGCGCGGATCGCCTGGTGGGCACCGACATAGGTCGACCATGAGCTGGCGAGCTGGGCGGCCGCGGCCTTGCCGGAGGGGAGGGCGTCGAGATCGGCCAGGGCGGTCTTCACCGACGTCGCGGCGGCCTGCCACTTGGTCTCGAAGGCAGCGCCGGAGCCGCGCTTGATGAGGGTGAGGCTCTCGTTCGCCTTGGCGTCGTAGGCCGCGGTGCGCGCACCGGCCAGCGCCACGGTGGCGGCGAGCTGGTCGTCGCGGATGGTCTGGATCGCGTTCCCCGCCGACCAGATGGCCATGAGCCCGGCCCCGAGGGCCACGGCCACGGCGGCGGCCGCGGCCGCGATCGGGACGTTGACATAGCGGTGGGTGCGCTTGGCCAACCAGGCCAGCACGGCGGCGAGGACCCCGAGGGTGAGCAGCCCGGCCAGGGCGAGCGGCCACCACATCCCGGCCCGGTCCAGCTCGCCGGCCGAGCGCGCGGTGTTGGCCTCGACGAGGGCCGTGAGCACCGGCACGGCGTCGGCGCGCAGCCCGTCGCTGGCCAGGGTGAGGTACTGCGCCCCGACCGGCAGGCCCTGGCGGTTGTAGGCCCGGGCCTGCTCGACGAGCTGGCCGTAGCTCTGGACGTGGGTGCTCAGCGCGGCGAGCGCGGTGCCGTCGGCCGGCTGCGCCTGGGCGGCTGCGGCGATCCCGCGGACCACGCGGTCCATGGCCTGCTCGTAGGTCGCCCGCTGCTCGGGCGGTTCCAGCCCCCCGACGAGGAAGCCGTTCGTCGCGGTCGCGTCGGCGAGGAGGAGGTCGGCATACACGCCTTGGACGCGGACGACCTGCGCGGTCGTCTCGGAGGCGCGCGAGGCGGCGGCCCGGTCGGCGAGCAGGGTGACGACGGCGACCGCGCCGAAGAGCAGCGCGGCGAGGGCGGCAAGGGCGCCGAGGAGGCGCATCCGTCCGGGGGTGTCCGAGAAGACGCCGCGGATGACCGCCGCGGCCTTGGGGGCTCCTTGGGCGGTGGGGGCGGGCGGTGGTGCAGCTGCCTGGCTCATCGCGGCTCCTCCGCTGGGGGAACGGGCTCCGGCTCGGACACGATCTCGGGCTCGGAAACGATCTCGGGCTCGGAAACGAGCCCGGGCGCGGGCGGTGGCTCGTCCTCGTGGTCGTCGAAGTCCGCCATGACCAGCTCGCAGAGCTGCTCGCGGGTCGGCTCGGCGACATCGCGCAGCCGCCAGGCGTGCCGGCCGACGGCCTGCTCGAAGAGCGTGCGGACGAACCGCCCGTTGCCGAAGGACTGCCCGCGGGGGGTCGCGGCAAGGATCTCCCGGACCCGGGTCAGCGCGGCCTCGGTGAGCACGAAGTCGCTCTTCGCGGCCAGGCCCTCGAGGATCTCGACGAGCTCGTCGTCGGTGTAGTCCTCGAACTCGATGACCGTCGTGAACCGGCTGGCCAGCCCGGGGTTCTGCGCGATGAAGGCGGCCATCGGCACCGGGTAGCCGGCGACGATGAGGACGAGGTCGTCGCGGCGGTCCTCCATCTCCTTGACGAGGGTGTTGACCGCCTCCTCGCCGTACTGGTCGCCGGTGAGGCCGTAGGCCTCGTCGATGAAGAGCACCCCGCCGGCCGCCTTCGCACAGACCTCGGCGGTCTTCATCGCGGTCTGCCCGAGGTACCCCGCGACGAGCTCGGAGCGGTCCACCTCGACGAGCTGACCGGTCGAGAGCAGCCCCAGCGCCCGGTAGATGCCCGCGACCATCCGCGCCACCGTCGTCTTGCCCGTCCCCGGGTTGCCGACGAAGACCAGATGCCGGGTGATCGTCGCCGGCTTGAGCCCGGCCGCGGTGCGCTTCTGCTCGACGCTGAGCAGGGCGACCTGCCGGTGGATCTCCCGTTTGACCCGGGCCAGCCCGACGAGGGCGTCGAGCTCGGCGAGCAGCTCGGCCAGCGGCCGGGCTGGCGGGAGCGCGGGCGCGGCGGGCTGGGCCGGTGTCTGTCCGCTGGTCTGGGTCAGCGCCGCATCGGCGCCGGTCGCTCCAGCAGGGTCGGCTCCGGTGGGTAGGTCGCCTCGCGTCGGGGTCGGCTGCTCGGGCGTCCGCGGTATGGCGCCCAGCTGTGCCGCCGCGGCCACCGCGGCGTTGCCGGTCACCCGCATGGTCAGCTCACCGAGACTGCACGCGGCCGAGGCGACCTCGGTCAGCGCGGCGGCATAGGCCGGGGCCCGGGACGAGCCCTCGGCGACGAGCCGGCTCAGCAGCGCGGTCGGTGCCTGACGCCACCGGCGCCCAAGCGTGGCCGCGTCGAAGAAGGCCCGGTTGGCGGCGTCGAGCGAGGCATCCGGCATACCGGCGCTGTGGACCCAGTCGGCGGCCGCGCGCGGAGCCGACTCGGCGATGGCGGCGGCGAAGGCGAGGGCCTCGGCCCGAGCCTGGTCGGTGGGCAGGCCGGCGTCGCGGGCCACAGACTCCAAGGCGGCGACGGCGCTGGCGAGGTCGCTCACGCCTGCCTGCCGATCGGCGGCTCGAGCGGGGTCGGCATACCGGTGCTGTCGAGGGAGGGGGCGGCACCGTCGGGCACGGCAGGCGCGGCGGACATCTGGGGGAGCGCGAGCGAGCCGCCCTCGGGGGTGCCGAACTTCTCCTGGAGGAAGCGGCCGTGGACGACCAAGGCGTTGGCGTCGGCCCGGCAGACCGCGTCGAAGACCTGGTCCATCGTCGCTCCGAGCAGGTCGAGCTGGTCGATGAGGACCATGAGCGAGGTCTTCGTCCCGTCGACCGGACGGGAGTTGGCCCAGTCGCGGGGCAGCCGGAGGTACCCCCCGATCGCCTCGGGGAGGTAGTCGGTCGCCGTCGCCATGACGTTGTAGGCCTGCGGGCTGCCCGACCCGAGGGTGTCGAGCCGGGGGATGGTGTCGCGGACGATCCGGGTCACCCGGGTGAGCCGGGACATGACGGGGGCGGGGACGGCACCGTCGCGAGCCATCGCCTCGACCTCGTCCAAGGCCGTGCGCAGACGCTCGCCGGTGGGCACGGTGCGGACCGGTGCCGGGGCGGGCTCGGCCCGCCGCCCCCACCCGAACCAGTCACCGAGCCCCATCAGCGTCCGAGCTGCGGCAGGTCGAGCGAGCCGGCGGCGATCCGCTGGTCCTGCTGCTGCACCCGGTCGAGGTAGGTCCGGGACTTGGCGACCTCGGTCTCCAGGGTGCCGATGGTGGCGGCCATGGAGTCGAGCGCCTTGACCTTGAAGGTGTCGATGGCGTCCATCGTCTGGTAGACGTTGTCGAAGGCGCGCTGCAGCTGGGCCAGCCCGATCGTCGCCGAGGCGGCCTGCTCCTGGATCTTCACCGAGTTGTCCTTGAGCATCTCCGAGGTCCGCTCGATCAGCCCGGAGGTCGTCTCGTTGAGGGCGGTGATCTGGTCGAGGACGAGCTTCTGGTTGCCGAGGGCCTGGGCGACGATGACCGCCGTGCGCAGCGCCGAGATCGTCGTCGTCGAGGCGCGGTCGACGCCCTTGACCAGCTCGAGGTTGTTCTTGATGACGATGTCGATGGCCAGGTAGTTCTGGATCGACACGGCGAGCTGGGTGAGCAGGTCCTGGTGCTTCTGCCGGACGTAGAAGAGGACGTCGTCGCGCAGCGACCGCGCCTTGTCCGGCTCGGTCACCTCCAGCGTCGCGATGGTCGCGGCGAGCCGGGCGTCCAGCCGCTCGGCGAGGTAGACGTACTGGTTGAGCATGCCCATGGTGTCCCAGAGCTGCTGCTTCTCCATGTTGAGGGCGGTGTTGTCCTTGCGGAGCTCGTCCTGGCCCTCGCGCAGAGCATGGAGGATGCCGTCCAGGTGGCTCTGCGCCGACTGGTACTTGCGGAAGTAGTCAGTGAGCTTGTCCCCGAAGGGGAACATGCCGAGGACCTTCTTGATCCCGGTCGCCTCGGCGGGGTCGAGGTCCTCGATGGTACGGCGCAGCTCGAGCAGGGTCGCGCCGACCTTGGAGCCCTCGCTCAGGCCGCCCTCCTGGAGCGCCTTGACCGGCGACTGGAGCAGCCGGTTCGACGTCTCGGCGGCGCGCCGGATGTCGGCATCGCCCATCGTCCGCAGGTCGGAGGCCTTGGCCTCGAACTCCGGGGACTTCGCCGGGGCGGCGAGCAGGTCGGTGAGGTAGGTCTCGACCTTGGCGTCCAGACCTGGAAGTGCGTTCTGCGGCACCTGCGGGGCCATCTTCGGCGCCGCGGTCGTGCCCACCGCGGCCGGCGGCGCCGGGGCGGTGAGGGTCAGGGTCGGGGTTGGCGGCTCCAGCGGGGTGACGGCGGCGTCGCTCGTCCCGCTCGGCGGCTGCTCGGTCATGGGGCTCCTCGGCTCGCGGTGACGGCCCGACCGGCTCGGGCGAGCGGCGGCGCGTCTGGTCTGACGTACGGCAAATCTACGCGGTTCCCGGCCCGCGCGAGGGTCGGCCGGGGCGGCATACCGTCCGATCGGTGGTGACCCAGATCTGGTCGTTCTCGACAGATCGCGAACTGATCCGCAGAGTGTGTCGAAAACGAGCCGTCTGCGACGTCGTCTGGTTGTCCGAGTCGAACCGATCCAAGGAGCACCGATGAAGTATGTCCTGATGTACACCAGCCGCCCCGATCTCGACGAGGCGGTGCCCGCCGAGCGCCAGGCCGAGGTCTACCAGCAGATCTTCGGCTGGTTCGAGAAGTATGGCGCCACCTTCGTGGACTCCGGCGCAGAGCTCCAGGGCGCGCACACCGCGACGACCGTCAAGGCCCCGGCCGATGGCGGCGGCCCAGTCGTCGTCGACGGCCCGTTCACCGAGGCCAAGGAGATGATCGGCGGGTTCAGCATCGTCGACGTGCCTGACCTCGACGCCGCGCTCGCGATGGCCCGGGAGTGGCCTGCCCTGGTCTTCCCGGGCGTCGCCGTCGAGATCCGTCCCATCGTGGACCACGGCGAGATGTGAGCCACTCACGCGACGACGCCGACGCCCTGCTCGCGGACACCGTCCGCCGGGAGGCGTCGTCGGTCGTCGCCTTCCTGTACCGCCTCACCGGTGACTTCGACGTCGCCGAGGAGGCGGTCCAGGAGGCGCTCGTCAGCGCGCTGCACTCGTGGCGGCGCGACGGCCTGCCCGACGTCCCGGGCGCCTGGCTCACGACGGCGGCGAAGCACCGGGCCGTCGACCTGCTCCGCCGTCGCGCCCGGCAACGCCGTCTCGAGGGCGGGCTCGACGCCCCGCTCGACAGCGCGCTGGACGGCCCGCTCGACGGCCCGTCGTGGTCGGACGGCCTGCCTGGCCCCGCCGACGCCGATGACCGCGTGCCCATGCTCTTCGGCTGCTGCCACCCCGCGCTGGCCGTCGAGGCCCGGCTCGCGCTCACGCTGCGCGCCGTCGTCGGTCTGACGACGGCGCGCATCGCTGCGGCCTTCCTGGTGCCGGAGCCAACGGTCGCCCAGCGGATCGTCCGGGCCAAGCGCAAGATCGGGTCGGCCGGCATCCCGCTGGCCATCCCGGGCCCGGAGGAGCTGCCCGCCAGACTCGACGATGTCCTCACGGTCGTCTGCCTCGCGTACACCGCGGCCTTCCTCGACCCCTCGGCAGCGGGGCAGGGTGGGCTGGCCGCGGACGCGGTGTGGCTCGCCGAGCTGGTCTGCGCGACCCTGCCCGGCGAGCCCGAGGCCTGGGGCCTGCTCGGCCTGCTCACCTTGCAACAGGCCCGCGCGCGCGCTCGCTTCGAGGCTGACGGCTCCTTGGTCCTCCTCCCCGACCAGGACCGGTCCCGGTGGGACCACCGCGCCATCGCCTCGGCCGAGCGGTACCTCGAACGGGCCGCAGTCTGGCGCCGCCCTGGTCGCTTCCAGCTGCACGCTGCCATCGCTGCCTGCCACGCCAGCGCGCCCACCTGGGCCGAGACCGACTGGTTGCAGATCCTCACGCTGTATGACGTCCTGGTCCGGTATGACGGGTCTCCGGTGATCCGGCTCAACCGGGCGGTGGCGCTGGCGGAGTACGCCGGCCCGGAACGTGCCCTCCACGAGGTCGACGCGCTCGCCGACCGGCTCAGCGGCTACCACCTGCTCCACGCCACTCGAGCCGAGCTGCTCCGGCGGCTGGGCCGCACCGACGAGGCGACCGCGGCCGACCGGGAGGCGCTCCGGCTGGCGACCGAGCCGGTCGACCGGGACATTCTCAGTGCCCGGCTGGCCGCGGCGCAGGAGCGGTCAGCGGCGGACGCTTGAGGGGTGGTCGACGGATCGGCCGCCCGCCGCCAGTGCGGTCAGCTCGGCCCGGACCCGTGCGATATCGCGATCGCCGCCGGGGACGGCAGGGCGGTGAAATGCTCCGGAGGGCGAGTCGGCGGCCCGCCGGTGGCTTCGCTCGAGCGTGACGACGAGCAGGGCGAGGGCTGCGAGGAGAAGGATGATGACCATGTCGTTAATCCTGCGATAGCAGCAATCAGGCCACCAGTGGCAGATCTGGCGTTGTTCGTTTGTTTTCTGCCATTCTGGTCCGATGGTTCAGGTCGTCGCTGCCCTGCTCGCATCTCGCGCCGCGGCCTTCGAGCTCGGGGTCCTCGCTGAGGTCTTCGGCATCGACCGCACCGACGACGGTGTGCCGGCGTTCGACTTCCGGGTCTGTGCCCTCGACCCGAGTCGACCGGTGCCGACATCGAGCGGCTTCGCAGTCGTCGCCTCCCACGGGCTCGAGGGTGCCGCGGACGCCGATCTTGTCGCCGTACCCGCCGGCCCGGCGGATGGCCCCTTCCCCGAGCCCTTCCTCACCGTTCTCCGCGACGCGGTCGAGCGAGGTGCGCGGGTCATGTCGGTGTGCTCCGGTGCGTTCATGCTCGGGGCGGCCGGCCTCCTTGACGGGCGTCGCTGCGCCACCCATTGGCGGTATGCCGACGCGCTTGCGCGTCGGTACCCGCTCGCCCAGGTCGACCTCGACGTCCTCTATGTCGAGGACGGTCCGGTGCTCACCAGCGCCGGCACCGCCGCCGGTATCGACGCGTGCCTGCACCTGGTCCGCGCGGACCATGGCGCGCAGGTCGCCGCCCGGATCGCCCGGCGCATGGTCGTGCCCCCGCACCGTTCGGGTGGCCAGCGCCAGTATGTCGAGAGCCCGATCCTCGAGCCGAGCTCGACGAGCCTGCAGCCGGTGCTCGACTGGGTCGTGGCACACCTCGACAGGGCGCACAGCGTCGCTGAGCTGGCCGCCCGGGCTCAAGTGTCCGAGCGCACTTTCGCCAGGCGGTTCGCCGCCGAGGTCGGGTCCAGCCCGCACCGGTGGGTCACCGAGCAGCGGGTCGGCCTGGCCCGCCGTCTCCTCGAGGGCACCGACGCGGACGTCGAGTCGATCGCCCACGCCTGCGGCCTGAGCTCAGGCGCGCTGCTCCGCCAGCTCTTCCAGCGTTCGGTCGGGGTGTCGCCGTCGACCTACCGGCGGCAGTTCTCTGCCTCGCCCTAGTCCACCCTGGCCGCGGGGTGTCGACGCTTGCCCCCGTCAGCCCTTCAGCGCCGGGAACTGGTCGTCCCGGTACTCGGTGGCCGGCACCGCACCCTCGGCGTCGCGTCGGTCCTCCTCGGCGCGCAGCTGGACCCGGCGGATCTTCCCGGAGATCGTCTTCGGCAGCTCACCGAACTCGATCCGGCGCACCCGCAAGAAGGGAGCGAGATGCTCCCGCGCATACTTGAGGATCTGGAAGGCGGTCTCCTCGTTGGGCTCCCAGCCCGCGGCGAGCATGACGTACGCCTTCGGCACCGCCAGGCGCACCGGGTCGGGGGCGGGGACGACGGCGGCCTCGGCGACGGCCGGGTGCTCGAGCAGGACCGACTCGACCTCGAAGGGCGAGACCTTGAAGTCCGAGGACTTGAAGACGTCGTCGGTCCGGCCGACATACGTGATGTACCCGTCCTCGTCGCGGGAGGCGACATCGCCGGTGTGGTAGTACCCACCGGCGGTGACCGAGGCGGACTGGTCCGGGTCGTCGAGGTACCCGGTCATGAGGTTGAGCGGACGGCGGGACAGGTCGAGGCAGATCTCGCCCTCGCCGGTGGCGCTGGTGATCGGCTCGCCGGTCGCGGCGTCGATGAGGACGATCGGCACGCCGGGCATGGGCCGGCCCATCGAGCCGATGACGACCCGCTGGCCGGGGGAGTTGCCGATCAGACAGGTCGTCTCGGTCTGGCCGAAACCGTCCCGGATCGTCACGCCCCAGTGCTTCTTCACCTGGTCGATGACCTCGGGGTTGAGCGGCTCACCGGCCCCGATCGCCTCACGCAGCACGCCGGCGCCCCCGGAGAGGTCGGCCTGGATGAGCATCCGCCAGACGGTGGGCGGGGCGCAGAAGGTGGTCACCCCGGCCCGGCGCATCTGCGCCATCAGCGCCATCGCGTCGAAGCGCGAGTAGTTGTAGACGAAGACCGTCGCCTCGGCGATCCACGGGGCGAAGAACAGGCTCCACGCATGCTTGGCCCAGCCGGGGGAGGAGATCGTCAGGTGGACATCCCCCGGGCGCACGCCGAGCCAGAACATCGTCGACAGGTGCCCCACGGGATAGGACACCTGGGTGTGCTCGACGAGCTTGGGCTTCTTCGTCGTCCCCGAGGTGAAGTAGTAGAGCACCGGGTCACCTGCGGCGGTGACGACCGCACACGGTGGCGCATCGGTCCGCTCCTGGGCGGGGAGGATGTCGTGAAAGACCTGGCCTGCGGCGACCTCGGCGGGGACCGGCCCGATGGACATCCGCAAGATCGACCCGGGCAGCTCGGCGAGCTTGCCGGCGTCGACCGGGTTGACGATGATCGCCGTCGCCCGGGCCCGGGTCACCCGGTCCATGAGGTCGGCCGTGCCGAGCGCGACCGTCGTCGGCGAGATGACCGCGCCGATCTTCATCAGGGCGAGCATCGAGTCCCACAGCTCGACCTGGTTGCCGAGCATGAGCAGGACCGGGTCGCCCTTCCCGACGCCGAGCTCGCGCAGGTGCGCGGCCAGCTTGTCGGAGCGGGTCACCATCTCGTCGAAGGTGTAGGTCGCCTCCGACCCGTCCTCCTCGACGATCCACAGGGCGCGGGCGGGATTGCCCCGGCCGATCGAGTCGAACCAGTCGATGGCCCAGGAGAAGGTCTGCCCGACGTCGGGCCAGCGGAAGGTACGAACCGTGGTGTCATAGTCGCTGCCGTGCTCGAGCAGGTCGTCGCGGGCGGCGCGGAAGGCGGTGTAGGCGGTCGACATACCCCTTTGCTAGCAGGGTGACGCGCGGCAGTTCCACCGGAGATCGGCCACACTCGGCCCCTGCCTCGCTACTGTCGGGGCACCGGCCGCCCGCCGCGTCTCATCCCGAGAGGACGACCATGACCATCCCGCCGCCCCCGCCGCCCCCGCCGGGGGAGCCCGTCGACCCCACTGCCGACCCGGTGCCCTGGCAGCCCCCTGCCGCTCCCGCCGTCCCTCCCGTGCCGCCCGCCTCGCCCGCCGCGCCGCCGGCCCAGGCCATGCCGGTCCCGCCGCCGCCTCCGGCGATGGCTCCCCCCGCGGATGTCCCGCCTGCCCAGCCCTCCTGGGGTGACAACCCGTATGCCGCCCCGCCGATGCCGCCCGCACCGTCGGCACCACCGATGGGCTTCCCGACCCTGCCGCCCGCTGTTGGAGTCGGCCCGCTCGCACCGTGGAGCCAGCGAGTCGTCGGCTACCTCGTCGACGCCTTGATCGCCGCGCCCGGCACGATTCTCACGAACCTCTACGGCCCGTCCGCCACCCGTGGCATCGGGTTCCTCTACCTCATCGGGTTCGTCTACGTGGTGGCGGTCGCGGTGTGGAACCGCTGGATGAAGGGCGGCCAGGGCCAGACGATCGGCCGCAAGGTCGCCGGGGTCACCGTCCTCAAGGAGTCCACCGGCCAGCCCCTGGGCACTGGCGGGGCCTTCCTGCGCGATGTGGCGCACCTTGCCGACACCTTCTTGTGCCTTGTCGGCTGGTTCTTCCCGCTCTGGGACGCCAAGCGCCAGACCATCGCCGACAAGATCGTCGGCTCGGTGGCGGTGTCGGTCCAGAAGTGAGCACGTCCAGGTGACCCGCTCGCTGACCAGGCTCCCCGGCGCCGAGGTGGTGGCTGCGGCCGCCGCCTTGGGCGCCGGGAGCCTCGTCGGGCTCACCCGGTGCCCGTTGCATGCGACGACCGGGCTGTGGTGCCCCCTGTGTGGCGGGCTGCGCAGCCTGGCGGCCTTGGCCCGTGGTGACCTCGTGGCCGCCCTGCACGCCAATGTCCTCGCGGTGGCCTTCGCGGTCACCGGCGGGGTCTGGGCGGTGCGGTGGGCGGGTCGGTCGGTCCGGGCCGGCGCTCCGGTCGCCGGACTGGCGCTCGACGCGCGGGTCTACCGACCGCTGGCGGTGGTCCTGCTCGCCTTCGCCGTCATACGGAACCTCCCGCTGGGAGCCGGGCTGCACCCCTGAGCGGGGGACCGCCGCGCCGCCGCGTGCCAGGCACCCGTTACGGCAGCGCCATCCGGAACACCCGGGCCCACGCCGAGGCGACCTGGCGCCACATCGTTCCGGTCGTGTACGGCAGGCCATAGGTGTCGCAGAGCGCGCGGACCCGCGGGGCGATCTCGGCATACCGGTTGCTCGGC
>Ga0116189_1002310_pt1 | contig 14180 bp, 11 predicted proteins | sample AD_JPNTR3_MetaG_FD_89895 | JGI IMG/M metagenome (GOLD analysis project Ga0116189, IMG submission 89895) | Active sludge microbial communities of municipal wastewater-treating anaerobic digesters from Japan - AD_JPNTR3_MetaG | ecosystem: Engineered > Bioreactor > Anaerobic > Digestate | place... | reverse complement strand
GTTGCCTATGATATTGTCAAAGCTAAAGGGATAAATATCATCATCGAGGCTGCCAAAAAACCTGCAACAAGCACTGGTGATGTTCTGGTGGATAATTTTGATGACAAAGATTCGACTCACCAGATAAACGGTAACAAATGGGTGGCTTTTGGCACTGGAACAAGTGTAATGTCGATAGTAACTGATGAAGGTTCAGGTGCTTTAAGGGTCACCTGTAATGTTGCCTCCCAGAGCAATTCAATCTATGCAGGTGTAAAAGCAACCCTCAATGGTGGCAGTCCGATTTCAATTGGTCCTGCAAAAGCCATCGCTTTTGATATGAAATCAAACAAAGAAGCAACTGTCTATGTTGAACTCGAACAGGCAAATATCACAGATGGTGCTTACTACAGCACAGTTGTCCCTGTTATGAAGGTAAGAAACACATATCGGCTCAATATTGCTGATTTCACTCAACCCTCATGGAAAACTGCATCAGTTCCACTTGATCTCAACAACATTACCGCTCTACGGTTTACTGTTTACGATTCGATAGGTTTCGCGCAGCTAACACTTGACAATGTTTTCGTGGATCAGATGCAGGTAGTCGTCTCATCCAGATACAAAATGCCGGAAATGATCCTTCAGAGCTATCTGAAGCCCTTAATATCCAATGGATCACTGACTTACAAATTACCGGAATACTCCGGAAGCCGTCTCGATGTAGCCATTTTCGATATGAAAGGGAAACTTGTCCTGAAACAGGGATTAAACGGAAAGAATAATGGGATGGCCTCTGTCTCTCTTTCCAGGCTTCCTTCCGGGATGTATACTGCTGTTCATTATATTGATGGCAAAGCAAGCGGCAGTAAAATTAATTTTATAAATGCCAGATAATTAAAAAAGACCGCTCAGGAGAAATCCTGAGCGGTTTTCTTTGATCAGTCTATAAGAATAAACAGACTGTTTAATTATAGAGAAAAACTTTAAATCGTTTGTAGTTGCTTCAGAATCAATTTTTGTGTAAATTTCTTGATACAGGGATTACAGAGGAATATAATTTATCTTTACAGAATTCCTGTCTATCCTGATAATTATCCCATATTCTTCCTGAAATTGGCAGAATATGGTTAGTGCTTATAAATCTTTTGAAGGGGTGTACCATATGTCTATCTTTCGTACCATTATCGCTGTTTGCCTTTTTTCCGCAGCGGCATTTGCTCAGGACGATGTCAATCTGAGTGCTCCGGCATTTCTTGATGATTTCAATGATGCTTATGGTGGAGCTCCTCACCAGAATACTCTGGGTGAGGTATATGGTTGTGTTACAGAAGGTGCTGCTTACCTGGGAGGAGGATACTGGTATACGTTTGATGATAAAAGCGGTTCAACAGTGAAAAATGCCGCTGGAGAAAGAATTGTTGCTAAAAATAATGAAATAACCATGGTCCCTGACAGTTTTATGCATGTTCTCATCTCAACATCTACCAGTTCATTGGATTATCCTTATGCCGCAGTTGGATGCAATCTCGTCGGTGAAGGAGAGAAATATCTCGATTTCAGCAAAATGACTGCAGTGAAATTGAAGGTAAAAGGAAGTGGAACTGTAAGAATGCAATTTGATACTAAAGACTTTGCTGATGGAGGATATGATTGGGGCCAATACGGGTATTCAATCAAACTCACCGCAGATTGGACCACTGTGAATATTCCAGTTGATGATCTTCTTCCTGAAGCCTATTCCGAAATGGACAAAGCAGGATGGACATGGAGCCACGGAGCTTCTGCTGTTAACAAAATGGCTTTTCAGGTTAAATCTGGTGATGCCGATTTTTCTGTTGACGACATCGAGCTTGTTGGTTTAACCTACGGGGATCTGTTCTCGTCAAGCAGCGTTAATCGCGCCAAATCTTTCAGAGTTGCAACTGTATTCTCAGTAAATCCATCTACAATATCCTTTAATCTGCCGCAGAAACAAAGCGTTACCCTTTCCATTCACGATATGCTGGGAAACAAGGTGCGTTCCCTTTACAATGGTACCACTTCTGCAAAGACAATCAACTGGAACAGCAGCAGCCTTCCCAACGGACGTTATCTGGTAGTGCTTGACAGTAAGGAAGGACGGCTTTCTCAGCCACTTAATATTACAAAGTAACTTATAAACAGGTTTTATTTGGAGAGGCCGCCGGAGTTAACGGCGGCCTTTTTTATTGCTGCCGGGAGCCGGAAAAGCCCTGAACCCAATAATGCAGGGGACACTTTAAGACACATCTCATACTGGGTTGAATGCTGGAAGAAAACCTTCCGCTCAACTTTACGTTCTCATGTAAAATAATCGGTGGCTTATAATTGACTGAGGTATTCTTTGAATGTATCCAGAAGTTTGGATTCGGGTACTTTAATTGCCGGTTTTCCCTTTACAAAGATCAATCCCTCACCTTTTCCTCCGGCAATTCCTATATCAGCATCCCTGGCCTCCCCCGGCCCGTTCACCACACATCCCATAACCGCTACCTTCAGGGGCTTTTCTATGCCAGAGACAATCTCCTCCACCTGTGCCGCCAGTGATTCAAGGTCAATCTGCGTTCGCCCACAGGTAGGGCAGGCAATTACTACCGGACCCTGGGCTAATCCCAGTGATATAAGAATCTCTTTGGCAACACCTATCTCTTTTACCGGATCACCTGCAAGTGACACTCTTATGGTGTCCCCTATGCCTTCTGCCAGCAAAGTCCCTATACCAACAGCGGATCTGATTGAACCACTTCTTAGGGTCCCCGATTCTGTAATTCCGATATGCTGGGGTACATCGGTGTTCTGCGACAGGAGACGGCAAGCCTTTATCGTGGTCAACACATCGCTGGCCTTGATCGACAGGATTATATCCCCGAATCCCAGCTTATCCATGGTGGCGATATACCCCTGAGCACTCTCCACAAGAGCCTCAGGCTCTGGCCCGCCATACTTTTCCAGCAGTCTTTTTTCCAGAGATCCTGAATTTACACCGATCCGCACCGGAACGCTGGCGCTTTTAGCAGCATCTATAACCATTTTTACTCTTTCCGGGGAACCAATATTACCGGGATTGATCCTGATCTTGTCTGCACCAGCCTCGATTGCGGCAATAGCCAGCCGATAATCAAAGTGGATATCGGCTACAAGCGGTACATCGGTCTGGCTTCTTACCACCTTGAAAGAAGCGACAGCATTCTGGTCAGGAACAGCGATCCGTACTATACGGCATCCCGCTTGTGTCAATCGATCGATCTGGGCAAGGGTTCCATCAATATCTGAGGGTTTTGTGTTGGTCATCGACTGGATCACAATCGGAGCACCTCCTCCGATCGTAACCCCCCTTACATTGATTTTCCTGGTTAATTTTCTGGAAATACTCTGCATGGAAATCTCAATTTAACTTCGTAGCCAGCGTTACATCCTGACCACTTACACCTGTAACAGTCAGACTTCCGCCACTTTCTTTAAGCTTGAAACCATCCACTTTCGAACAAAAACCGTCTGTGTTTCCTTTATATTGTACATCAATCACCAGAACTGCAGCTTCTCCATTCCAGTTTCTCTCCCTGACAGTGCTTACCCCTGCCAGGGTCTTCAAAGAGTTAATGACTGCTGTTTTATGCTTGAATGCTGAGACTCCGTTTATAGTCACACTGATCGGGACTCCTTTATTAAGCTGATTCTGCCAGTCTTTGATTATGGCATCAAGGAGCTTACCGGCTGCTGTCCGGGCTGCTTTATCGATGGCCTGATTACCGGCAGTATTAGGGCTCACATGCACCTTTGCAGCATGTGCACTTTCCGACCCTATAATCCGACCTGTTGTACAATTAACAGCTCTAAGTGTTATATCAGCCTGAACAGAAATCATCCCACCCAGATTTTTGGAAATCTCTTCAGCCTTGCGGCTCACCGCATTTCCGGTAATGATCACTTCAGCTCCATGCTGTAACCCAAGAGCAACCGCAGCCTTTGCATCACCTGCCAGCTCCGCCATCTTCTGTTTTGAACTTCTGATTTCGGCAACTATGTCAGGGTCTACCAGATCAAACTCGTATGGATCTTTGAGAAATTTCAGCACTGCACTCTCGGCAGACTGATTTGACGGCTCCTCATTTCCGATATTGTTTTCACTGATAATAACCATGACTCTCGGTTTTTCCATCGATTCGATCAGTATATGGAACGCAGCCAGATCATTGCGCATAGCACTTCTGGAAAGCTGTGCCTTTATCCTGATCTTCACCAGCCCATCTGCTGCTTTTGATTCCGAGATGATATCGTACTTTTTAACCGCACCAATGGTTTTGGTGACAATCATGTCCCTTTTGACCATAAAATTTTCGACTTCAGTCTGGGAAAGCAAGATTGTCCCTATCCCTTTTTCAATCGCATCCCGCTTCGCCGCCATCAATGCCTCATCACGATTCACACTCTCCCCGCTTCCCTCCACAATCAAATCCTCCTGCGCGAAAGCAGTGAGGATAACAGCGAAGGAAAACAATACAGCTATTTTTAAAAGACGCATACTGGCCTCCAGTGATTTCAATTTCAAAAATCAAAATACAATATGGAGAGAATCGGGGAGCATATTTGATCGTGCCAGTTCTTTCCATCGGGGTCGGTATCTGGATCGAAAAATTCTGCCTTTTACTTTTTTCAACTCTGAGTTTTCAAAAAAGACGATACCGATACCGGTTCCGACCCCGAATCGGAAACAGCTAATCGCTGTTACCACCAGATAATCCCGCGGCTTATTCGATTTTTACTGTCGTAGAGCACGACTGTATAATGTCCGGGTGAAAGCTTTCTTCCAATTGGAATCACAATCCGGCCCGAATTGTTGAAGGATATTGAATTTGAGGCCATAACACGTTTTCCAGCCACGTTGTATATCTCAATTCCTGAAACATCCCTGTTATCGATCTCAATAACCAGGTTTTTCACCACCTGTGATACTGACACCTGCCACAGTGGTTTTCTGGTCCTCACGTTATTGACAACAGGTGTTACAGCATAAAGGATGTCGTTTCCAGGGAGCATACCTTTTTTCAGTTTTAATTTGATATTATCGAGGTAAAGAGTTCCCCTCTGCCCAACCCCCTGAACCTGCCACTGTATCTTCTGAGTAACTTTAAGATCCATAATAGTAGTCGGTGACCAGGAAGGCGGTTTGAGATCTGTAAATCTTACCGTTTCCTCTTTCCAGTTTTTAGAAGCAGGTATTGTTTTGAGATTATAAGCGAAATTCCTGATGTTTGCTGTGCCGACCATAAAGAGAATATCACTGATTTCACCCTCTGTTTTATAGCTGAAAGAGACACTCTCAAACATGCTCAAGTCAACTGTTCCTGAATCAAGAATGGTTGTACCCACTCCGGCATACTGATCGATTTCAAACTGTATTTTGATTCCATGACCAGGATGCCCCACACCATCCAGAATAAGCAGTGCAGGATCCAAGGGAGTTACTGTGGAGCTTCCACTTGTAGATTTGTCATCAAAGAGGTACCATGATCCTCCAAGCGCATTAGCCCCATTGCCGTTTTCGAAATCATGGAGCACTATAGTGCTTCCAGGTACAAAAGGAAGATCGGGAACACCGGTAATATCAAATGATGCGGACAGGAAAGGATCCGGGGTCAGAGAATCGACACCTGTGACATCAAGCTTGACATCGACTTTCTCCTTTTTATACCATCCTGCCCCGGTAAAAACCACCTGGATAGATTCTGTCATACCACTGAAAATCTCTGTTTTCCCCGACTCCCGCCCTTCAAAAGTCAATGTCCATGGGGCACTTCTGTCAAGACTGGCTGATACCTTGATCTGCTGTTGTGACCGTAGATCAACTGTCAAACTGCTGAGTTCAAGAGGGGAAACAATTGAAATAAGCCCGGAGAGAAGGAAATTGCAGGATGGGTCCTGCATGTCGCTTCTGATATCGGGAAACTGACCCGTAATTGCTGCAAATCCAAGCATTGTAACAGCCTGCCGAACCATCGAAACCTGTTCAGAATCGGTTGATCCGAAATAGAGCTGTGATGAAACAGAGTTCCCCATGATTTTCCCCAAAACACGGCTGTTAAGCCCTTTTGTGGAGTAATCAGTATTCTTGGATCCCAGTATCGCACATGACCAGAGAGCCGCCTCTGCACAAGTATTTGTGTTTTCACAATATTTGCCCTGGTCATCGTAGAGCCCCATCTGAAGAAGGATCATTCCGGGATTGGAATTGGAGTACTGCGTAAGAGTAAGTTTTGTATTTTCACAATAAGCGATTGCCCGTGGATCATTGAACCACAATGCATCCATTGCAATTCTCCAGTGAGCCATAATTCCCGCACTCTGCATCCCAAGGCCTCTATAAGGGTACTTTTTACCCAATGATGCCTGTCCACCGGTTGTATCTACCCAGTCTGCAGCCTGTCCTTTGTTGTAATGAGGCAGTTTTTGCAAAACAGTATAGCACTTTTCCACAACCGCACTAAAGTCCACTTCTTTCTGATAATTATCAAACACTTTCATCCAGGCCGTAGCAAAATAACCCGGATTGAGATTGCTTATTCCACTGCTGCTCCAGTTATCACCAGGTAAAAGATATCCCTCGTCAGAACACATATTTTGACGAATGGACTTGATAATCTCCAGTGCCCTGCTTTGATATGTGATCCCGTTTTGATTGTACTTTTTCCAGTATCCATACTTCTGAAGTTCATCGGCGAAAACAAGAGCAAGCCCGATATCCAGATCAGCATCGGTAGCAGCACCTTTTCCTGTACAACTATCATCCCAGGACCAGCAGAAATAAGACTTCTTTTCCTCGCTCCAAAGCAACTGATTTGTCGCCTCGAAGATCTGATTGAATGCAGCCTGGTCATCATTGAGAACGGCAAGAAGCATCCCGTAACCCTGTCCTTTTGATTGAGCCTCTGATGCCGATCCGCTGTTTTTAATCAGGCCGTTTGATGATATAAAGTTCTGTTTGAAATAAGTCCAGCCATTCTGAAGTTTTCCCCTGGCCAGATCAGAATCTGTTTGTAACAAGGTTTTCAAGTCTTCTGAGTAATACCCTGAAAAGTCGTGCCTGGCACTTTTCAGGTATGGAAGATTCCATCCTGCTGCATTCAGGGGTAAAAGAAAGGACAAATAAACCAGAACTAAACTGAATAATAATGGGGATTTCGGGTTCATCAATAATCTCTGTTAAGTTAACAGGAGAGCATTAACAGATTTAGTATCTATATAATGTATTAAGGTTCAGGGACTTAGCATAAAGTGAAGAGCAAAACAGTTTAGGAAAAAGAGCGGGAAAGGAATCCCCCTTTATCCCCCCTTAATAAGGGGGGCACTTCCAGCGGGGGCATTTTACCACACAAGGTGGGCACAGACGAGGACATTCAGAATTAGTTAAAAGGGAAGTATCACATTCTGCATCTCTTACTATGTCAATACCAAGGGATAGCTCAAGGCCAGAGTCCTCGAATAGTCTGTTTCTCCTGGGTATCAGTATTCTTCATTCTACTGTAACATTTTATGGCGGCATGTAATTTTCTATATATAATAAAGGTATAAACAATCCAGGAGAGTTGAGATGAAGTATTTATTATCCCTTTCTTTGTTGTTGACTACTGTTTTTTACGGGTCTGCAGGGGTTAAAGGGATTAGCCCCACAATAAAACTCAGACCGGTGAATATTAAAAATGTTTCCTATTCACCTACCGGAAAGTTTTTTGCGGTTCCCAATATGATTACCGCAGGAAGTGTGGGGATATTCACTGTAACCCAGACAGGCCAGATTGCTGCGGTTCCTTCCAGACTTTCAGAGCGTGATTTCACACGCTCTGCAGGGATTTTTTATTACCATGAAAAAAAGGATGACAGCAGAGTGATGGCATTTCTGCGTCTCCCTGAACTTCTTTCCGGCTATTCTGTGACTTTTCTCTCCAAAGGAGATACTCTGGCTGTTGCCGGAGGTGACAAAGTTCTTTTTTTCGAATCTGAAAACTGGAAACAGGTACGTTCTGTTACTATCACTCAGAATACCACCAGGGCAGTTTTTTCACCTGATGGAAACACAATGGCCGCTGTGGCTGACGGGAAAATATTTGTCCTTGACACCCGCACCTATTCCCTTCTTTACAAGTTAGCTCCCCCGAGAGGATCCCTGTTTGCAGACGTGGCCTTTTCCAACTCCGGATCTAAAATCGCGGCTTTTGAATATAAAAACCTTCTTCTCGATTATCAATCCAGTGTCCGTATCTTTGACAGCCGCACAGGTGTTCTTGACCGTGATCTTCCTTACTTCTCCGACAAACCCGGGACTGTTCCAGGAGCCCGTCTACCTCTCCTCTCCTTCTCCCCGGGAGACAGCGCAATAGCCGTTACAATAGAAAAAACATTCCTGGGCAAAGTATTGTTAATCAAAAGCAATGACGGGACACTGATAAAACAGTTTACCGGGTTCTGCCATGCATACTCTCCGGATGGAACACTGTTTGCCGCCGGCGGGAAAATTTACAATACGCAGACCTGGAAAGAACTTGGAAAATATGGAAACTCCGCTGTATGTGTCACATTTTCACCAACCGAAAGAGTGCTTGTAGTTATTACACCGGAAAACCTGAAAAGGTACAGGATCGAGGAATAAATTTACATTGAAATGTCTTGAACTATGATTAATCTGATTAAGAGATTGCTCCAATTCAAAAATCATGCGAATCAGACAAATCCAGTTCAGACATTTTTTTCTGAAGGAAAGGATCATTCAATTACCAGGCAGACAGTTAATTTACCTGATACACTTACTCTTCAATTTTTACCCACCCTCTCCGGTCTTATCGTATTTTTAATTTTATCCCTTTTTAGTCGTATTCAAAGTTCACGATTCTATCTCCAACGCCAGACCAGACCTTTAAAGAAAGGCTACTATGCATCCGGTTCTTTTTAAAGTGTTCTCTTTTCCCATCCATTCTTATGGTTTCATGCTTGCCTTGTCTTTTCTGCTTGGTATCTGGCTCTCAAGTTACAAGGCTAAAAAAGAAGGGCTTAACCCGGAAACTATCGCCGATATGGGATTCTGGATCATCCTTTCTGCCATAGTCGGTTCACGCCTATACTACGTTTTTCTGCATTTTGAAGAATTTAAAGGAAATTTGACATCCATTTTCAATCCCTTTCAAGACGGGTTCATAGGAATCGGCGGTCTGGTGATGTACGGTGGTTTTATAGGAGCAATTGTTGCCGGGATCCTTTATTTCAAGATTAAAAAGATACCCTTTCTTCCATATGCAGATATTTCTGCTCCAAGCGTGGGAATCGGAATTTTTCTCACCAGAATTGGCTGTTTCCTTAACGGTTGTTGCTACGGGGCATCAAATACCGGTTCACTTGGTGTAAGTTTCCCCCTTGAGAGTCCTGCCGGTGTTTACCAACACCACATACACGCATCAGGACTCCATGCCTCGCAGCTTTACGAATCGGCAGGAGGTCTATTAATCGCAATTATTCTCCTTCTTCTTTCCAGAAAAAAGCTCTTCACAGGGTTCCAATTCTATCTGTTAGGACTTTTCTACTCGGTTCTCCGTTTTGTTGTGGATTTCAGCCGTTTTTACGGTACAGATGAGAGGTTGGGACCTCTGAGCCACAACCAGGTTGTGTGTATCGTGCTTTTCATCCTTTTTTCATCATTGATACTGAAAAATTACCTCTTCAGAGATGAGCCAGAGGTAAAGACAGCAGACGCGGTCGGAACAGTACAGGAAAATTACGAAACAGAGGAGAAATTACCGGAAACTGTTTCAAAATAATCTTTTCAACCTTTTGTTAACCCACAGGGTTTCTTTCATTCACGAGTCAACTTTTTGATGACAAAATAGCATGTATAAAGAAATCCTCAATTCGATTCTCAGTCGTTTTGAGGACTTTATTTTTCCTCCTCTGTGTATAATATGCGATAAGCCCCGTCCTCTCCATAGCAAATGGCTTTGTGAGGGATGCCTGAATCATCTATTTGACAATAACAGAAAACGCAATCGTTGTCCCAGATGCTCCCAGAACAGAAATCTCAGGGATTGCGCCTGTGAACTGGTGTGGGATTACCCTTTCGAGAGTATCTATTCATTTCTTGATTACGATGATACTGTTCAGGAAATAATGCGTCATGTTAAATACAGCGGGAAAAAGAAACTAGCTTATTATATCGGGTCCCTCTTTTCAGGAACTGTTCCAGAGCCGGTTCTGGAGGGAGCAGATATCATTACAGCCATCCCGCTTCACTGGCTCCGCAGGAGAAAACGCGGGTACAATCAGGCTGAGTGGCTGGCAAGAGGGCTGATTTCAGGACTGGCAGCACAACAGCAACAGCGCAGTGGATACAGAACCGGGATCATTCCTCTTTTTGATATTCTTTACCGGAAAAAGCGCACCCGCACTCAGGTAAAGCTCGACAGATCTGAAAGGCAAAGCAATGTGAAAGGTGTTTTTTCAATTGTAAAAGGTAACGAGGAACAATTGATTGGAAAGACTGTAATTCTGGTTGATGATGTAATAACTACCGGAGCTACTACCGCATCATGCACCGAAACGCTGCTAGAGGCAGGATGTAAGGGGGTGAGGGTTGTCAGCCTGGCCAGAGATTGAATTCATATCCTCATCTCTATCTTTTCGGGGTCGGTACCGGTATCGGAATCGGCATCGAATTCCAATTTCGATTCCGACACTTTCCCTCCTCTGATTCCTGTAATTTCTTAAGAAAAATCAACCTCCACAGCATTTTTTGTATTTTTTACCGCTTCCACAGGGGCAGGGGTCATTACGGGAAATTTTAGCCTCAGTCCTGATAAAAGGCTTCGGTTTCTGAATCTCACTGTCCTCATAAAACCATTTCCCATCGACCTTTTTAAAAGTTGCTTTTTCATGCAGGCTTTGGCGAACTCCATTTTCGGAGAATTGAGCTATGAATTCAACAACTCCCTCTTTATGTTCCGGCCCTCCATCGGTTACCTGTTTTATTTCAAGACCGTGCCACACTGATTCCTGAGACCATTTTCTGATCGCCTTTTCATCGCACTCCTTGCGTTTTTCTTCGATAGTAGAATTAAATATAAAGTCGACAGCCCCGAGCACATAAGCACTGTAGCGTGCCCTCATCAGCTTTTCCGCGGTAGGTGCATCCGCACTGGATGTAACAAACGGTTCACAACAGGATTGATAGGGTTGCTGCGATCCACAGGGACAGGTTTGCATAAAAAGGAACTCCTGGATTCTTGAATTTGAGCTATATGGCCTGAAAACTATAGAAATAATAAAAGATATGGAAAAATACTCTCGTGTCTGATCGTATCCTGCATTTTTTTAAATGATATGGACATTATGGTTGTTATCCGATTCAGAACCAGAAACACTGCATTTTCACTATACTTGAATATAAACCTCACATTTACCATTTTTAAGCTATGACAAACAATCGAGATTTCCTGGCGCTGGCGCTGGACAATGTTACATCCAGTGGACAAATTGAAGAGTTAATAGAAAAAACCTCAGAGTGGATTGGTGTTTACAAGATCGGACTGGAGCAGTTTACCCGTTTCGGGCCATCGGTTCTTGATATAATACGAAGGTCCGGACGAAAGATCTTTTTGGATCTCAAATTCCATGATATACCAAACACGGTCGCCAAAGCGGTCAAATCAGCCTGCTCGCTGGGAGTAGATTACCTGACAATCCATACCCAGGGGGGGCTGGAGATGATGAAGGCCGCGGCTGAAAGTGCACGCCAGTCCAGTGACAATCCCCCTAAAATTATTGGTGTCACCCTTCTGACAAGCCTTGGCCCCGATGCTCTCAAGAATGAACTGGCTGTTACCATGGAAGTAAACACCTATGTAAAACATCTGGCCTCCCTTGCAGTTCAGGCTGGAATTGACGGAATCGTATGTTCAGCGGCCGATCTCCCCTCTGTCAAACCTGATCTTCCAGCACATTTCCATGTAATAACCCCCGGTATTCGCCCTGCCGGCGCCGATATCGGTGACCAGAAAAGAGTAGCCACACCCGGAGCAGCAGTTAAAAGCGGTGCTACTCTGCTTGTGGTGGGAAGGCCGATAACCGGTGCTGAAGATCCGGCGAAAGCAGCAGAGGAGATCTGGAAGGAAACAGCCGTTTTCTGAATGGAGTATCAGTGAAGGCAGATATTTACAAAGCACAGACCTTTACAGAGATTAATGCTGCTGTAAACGCAGTTTTCGATTCTGAAACAGGCCTTCCCGGAGATAAATCTTCCCGAATCGTCATCAAGCCAAACCTTAACAGTAACATGAATGCCCTCACCGGAAACACTACCGATCTGAGGCTTTTGTATTCGGTTATTCTCGCATTGAAAAAAAGAGGATATACAGATATTACTGTTGCTGAAGGGTATGCCGGAGGGTTTCACAGAGAGGGGATAAATGTAATCGAACGGCTTCGTGTTGATAAGTTATGCGATTTGACAGGTGTAAAAATCTTCAATGCCAACTTCGCTGCTGAAACCGAAGATGTAACTTTTGAAAAAGGAACAGTTGCCCGGGTCGCCCGGATTTTTCTCGATAACGATTTCTTTATCAATCTTCCAAAGATAAAAACCCATACTGAAACTGTCCTTTCCTGCTGCTGCAAAAGCCTGATCGGATGTCTTGCAGGTCAGCAGAATAAAAAAAAGGTACATGAGAGCCTTTTTAAAAACATTATTCATCTCAACAACAGAATAAAACCGCATCTGTATATTGTTGACGGGATCATTTCGATGGAGGGTAACGGACCTACTACCGGCACTCCGAAAAAAACAGGAATTATCCTGGCTGGTAATGATCCTTTCAGGATCGACCTGGTTGTAAGCAGGATCATCGGTATAGAAGATCATAACAGGGTTCCTGTGCTGAAAAAGGCATCCGTCCAGGGATTGATATCTGAAGAGATGCTTAAAGAATCTTTCCTGAAAGATGATTTACATCCATGCAACCTGAAGCTGCCATCCCTGTCACTTACTCAAAGGCTTGTAACAGATCAGCGATGGCAGAAGTATCTTCAAAAGATCCGCCATGCTCCAGTAATAGAGCAAATCTGTTCACTGCAGGCTGTAAGAAAATTAATGTTCAACCTGAAATTGACACAGGAGGTTTTTAAGAAGGAAGAACCTGCAATAGAATCGATTTCAGTTGACAAATCCAGATGTATATCATGCGGTAAATGCAGGGATTACTGCCCGACAGGCCTGTCTCCTTTTGAGTGTGAAACCGTATCTGAAAACAAAAACTGTATTAAATGCCTGTACTGCTATTCTGTCTGCCCGACAATGGCAATGAATTTTAAGGGTTCATTGGGCTTTTTCGAGGAGCAAGAGAAGCAGTACGGGAAACTAATCAGGGATCTTCTCTAATGGTAATAGGGATTAATGCCTCGGCTTTGAGTAAACGGAAAGGCGGAGCCTCGTTTTACATTCTGAATATTACAAAAGCTTTTGCTGATATCGACAATCAAAACTGCTATTATATCTTCATATCTAAGGCAATGGAAAGCCTGTTCGGCTCTCTCCCCCCGAATTTCAAATTGATACCTGCTGCTCCATCCAGTGTTTTTCATAGATTGATATGGGAGCAACTTGCATTGCCATTTCTCTGTAAAAAATACAAAATTGATACCTTGTTCTCGCCAAATTATACCTGTCCATTGTTTCTACCCGGAATCAGATCAGTTGTCACTATTCACGACCTGAGTTTTTTTCCTTTGGAAAAGCTGTATCCATTATCGAGGCGCCTGTTCAAGCCGATTATTCATTTATCCATCAGAGCATCTGATACAGTAATCGCCGTTTCCGAATTCACTAAAAAAGACATTTTGCGATACATTGGTCCTTTTGAACACAAGATTAAAGTAATTTATGAGGCAGCCGATCAAAGATTCAATGGTCCGGCCTCTCAAAAATTGATCGATGAGATAAAATCCTTTTATAAAATACCGGGGAAGTATATTTTATTTACAGGTTTTCTGGAACCGCGGAAAAATCTTGAACGACTGCTTCAGGCATTCGCAACAGTACGTAAAGAGATCGGCCATTATCTGGTTATTTCCGGAGGAGAGGGATGGTGGTATGATACCACTTACCAGAAAGTAAAGGATCTTGGCCTGGAGAAAGATGTCATTTTTAC
>Ga0116189_1002309_pt1 | contig 14180 bp, 10 predicted proteins | sample AD_JPNTR3_MetaG_FD_89895 | JGI IMG/M metagenome (GOLD analysis project Ga0116189, IMG submission 89895) | Active sludge microbial communities of municipal wastewater-treating anaerobic digesters from Japan - AD_JPNTR3_MetaG | ecosystem: Engineered > Bioreactor > Anaerobic > Digestate | place... | reverse complement strand
TGCAGTTTACCAAACCGGGGCTATTGTTGGGACAGTGAACTCACAAATGAGTAAATCGTTAGGATTATCCACGAGAACAAAAATTGTATTAGGACCTCATGACCAAGTAGCTAACGCTGTAGGTTGTGGAATTTCAAAGCGTGGTCAGGCTATGATTAGTATGGGTTCGTTTTTCTGCGTTGTTCCACTTTTCGTTCCTCGCCCCCCAGCGGATCAAATTTGCCGACATAGAATTAACACCGAGCCTTATGTACTAAAAGATAGTTACGTCTCGGTCATCTATAACCAAGGTGGCCTGTTATTTAAATGGTATCGTGATACGTTTGATCTATTTGCAGACCAAATCATGAGTAGATTAGATCGATACGATTTATTGGAGAAAGAAGTTCCAATCGAGCCCAGTGAGATTTTAGTGTTGCCTTCTTTTTCACCCATCGGTTCTCCGCATCATATTCAAAAGCCAAATGGTGTTATCACTGGTTTATCATTGACCTCCCGTAGAGGAGACATTTTGAAAGGCATCTTTCAAGGAGTAGTTTTTTATCTCTTCGACCGAATTCGAAAACTGTCAGAACTTGGTGTTAATACGAACTACTATTATGCAGTCGGAGGTGGGAGTAAATCTGACGTTTGGGTGCAAATCATATCTGATGTCTTCGGAGCTGAAGTTCACAGACCGGATGTCATCGAATCAGCAACTCTTGGTGATAGCATTATCGCGTGGGTTGCATCGAATGAATATTCCTCATATGACGAAGCCATTCATAAAATAGTGAAAATTGAAAGAAAGTTCATACCAAATAAGAAAAACTTACAGATATATGGTGAACTGTTCCTTAAATATCTTGATTTATGGAACAAGACATTTCCTGGTTAGCTATTCGTTAGGCAACCTGTGTTTTTTGTTATAGTGCTACCCAAGTAAAGTTTCAATCAATTATCTGGATAAAATTACATCAAAATTTGATGTTTTAGAGTATTCGCGGATAGATGTGGACTTCAGGATTTCATTGCAGCGTGTACAACTTCTACTAGATCAGCCACATGAAGCGTTTCGTTAAGATTTATAGATCTAGAGGCTTCGGAAAAATATATATAACACTTTGGGCAGGTGGTAATAAAGCGGCTCACGCTCTGAAGAGCGGCTGCTTCGAGCAAACGCATTTCACTTGACCTCTCAGTCAATGCACCTTCTTCCATCCAGAACCGACCTCCACCAGCACCACAGCATAAGGCAAAATCCTTGTTGCGTGGCATTTCAATTAACTCACAACCAGTAGCCTGTAGGACATGCCTGGCAGGATGATAAACTTTATTGTAACGACCTAAATAACATGGGTCGTGGTAAGTCACTCGCCATCCAAGAGCATTCTTAAACTGGATTTGATTACTCAAAATGAGTTGATCAAGCAGTTGTGAAATATGCAAAACTGGTTTCCCCATTAATGCTTTAGCTGGATATTCATTAATTAAGGTGTTATAAGTATGTGGATCAGTTGTAAAAATTCCTTTATAATGACCTACTTGAAGTAACGAAAGATTTCTCTGAACAAGTTCATCATACAAACCTTCTTCGCCTATACGGCGAATGTCATTGCCAGAGTTGTTTTCAATATTCGTGAATATACCATAATTAATTTTGGCATTATGAAGTATTGTTGCGGTCATGCGAGAAATATTCGCATACTCTGGAGATCGCATGGTGATATCTCCTGGGAACCATAACCAGTCCACTGATGATTTCGTTGCATCGGGAATTTCAAAGGGTAGCTCCGAAATCCAGGATTGATAGATAGGCGTTAAAATTCCAAAAGAAGAACCATAACTCACCATATTCTCCAATGACTTTTGAAGATTTTCGTTAATTCTACCCTTTTGGATTAGTGCACGGCGTAAAGCCACTATGATATCCAGATGCTCAATATGAACCGGGCATATGTTTTCGCATGCCCCACATGTCGTGCACCCCCAAACCTGGGCCATCATTTGTGGATCGAATGGATGCGAAAATGAACCTCCTTTGACATCATCTAATGATTCGCGAATATGTAACATGATCTTTTGGGGGTCAAGTAAATGTCCAGAGAGTACAGCTGGACAGACCTCTGAACAACGTCCGCAATTTGTGCACGATAAAGCGCTTAAGAGTTGTTTTTGAGTGAGAGTTTTGATGCCATCAGAAAAAATAAGTTCTCCGTTTGCCCTACTTTGGAGTGGTGAAAGCCGTGCCATGGTATGCTCAGGATCACTAATAAAGATATTCAGTGGTGCACTCAATAAATGCACCATTGGTCCAGTTGGTAATGTAACCATTAGAATTACAATACTTAGTAGATGAATTCCATACGTAAACAGATAGGCATTATTAAGGATATTTTGATTAACTTCGAGGTTTTGCCAAATGTTGGCGAGTGTTCCGCCAACGGGCGACCAAGATTTCCATTCGGGCTGTTGTATTGCCAACCGAAAAGATTCAACTAGTAATCCACTCACACCGATGAGAGCTATGAGTAATAAAATAATAATTGCACCGCGTGTGGTGGTTAAATATTTTGGCTTTTGCACAAAACGACGGTAAACGGCCATCCCAACGCCAAGAACAAGTAACACAGAGCAAACGTCGAGGATTAATTTATAAACCAGGTAATAGTTACCCTTTAGAAATGGATAAACGTGACTATTCAGTGTAGCGAAAATCGTCCCCAGGAATAATATAAAGATTGACAATGATAAGAGCAGATGCATGAAACCCGGGTATCGTTTTCGTAATATCCCAATCTGAAATAACCCATCTCGTAAGAAATTATTAAATCGTAAGCCTAACCGATCCTTCCATTTTACTGGAACTCCGTACCGCAACAAATTAATGCGCCTGAACCACAACCACAGCATTATGATAGTAGTTATCGACATTACGGAGTAAATAACAATTGGTCCCCAGGGTTGGGGAATATCCCAGAAATCCTGTCGAATGGGCATTATTGGCAGCTCCTTGTATTTGTTGTGCCCTTCTGGAAAGTAGTAAACGAAGTATCTAAATCTTTCTTTTCTCCCATTGTCATTTTCAGATATTTAGAAAAAACCCGACTCTCTTAGGAGAGATATTACCTTATTAGCCCCCTCTTCTAACGGACCTTCAAATACATTTTGTTTTTTCTCAAATCCTCCAGTCATTAAGAATTGCATTCGTTGTGCGGCAGAAAGGCCGGTCGATGGATGGGATAAGCGCCGTGGCCTGGTACGAATTGGACTTACCTCCACCAAGCGTACGCCGGACTTCTCTTCCTCATCTTGCTTAGATATTAACTTGATTTCTCTAGGCCGTTGAGACCCTTCTCTTAGTCTATATACAGAAACATAAGTATTTTGGTAACTAACCTCTGTCATACATATTACAGCTGGAAGATTGCATGCAACTTTTTGCCTACCTCCCCGTTCCAAACGGCGTTCTGTCTGCAAAAACCTGCCGTGATTCTCAATTTCAAAACCAGTTACATGAGAAATTTGTGGAAGGTCAAGAAATTCTGCTAGAAAAGGTCCTACAGATGAGGAGTTCCAATCATTCCCGTGATCTCCGCATAACACAAGATCAGGAAGGAGATCATTAATGGCATTAGCCAGTATATTGGCGATACGATAAGCGTCCAATGACACTTCATCATCATATTCCAAATGCATTGCGTTGTTTACTCCCCGTCCTAAGCAATAGTTCAGACTTACAACAGCATCCTTGCCTCCGATTGAGATTGCAGTAATATTTGCATTGTAATTCGCCTGTAAATTCATGGCCGCTTCCAACGCACTTCGATCGGAGGGGTTAATAATCCATATTGGATTTGTATTCATTTGTATGGGATCGTTTCCAATACAAATATTTGTTGTGTGGACACATACGACTACATTAAGACTCATAACGGAATTTGGTTGTCAGGACCACTCCTTCCTTCTGATAATAATTTATTAATAAGAAGAGGGAGGAAAGCATGTAAATCAGCAATAATCCCCAAAGTTGATCTCTGGATGATGGGGGCATTACGATCGGTATTAATTGATATTATACATTTCGAAGCAACGCCACCAAGATGTTGCTGCATACCAGAAATACCTACACTTATATACAACTGTGGTTTTACTTGGTGCCCTGTTTGACCTATCATCCGATTTGAAGATATGTATCCAAGGTCAAGCGCTCGGCGCGATCCCCCAACAGCTGCCCCCAATGTTTCTCCTAATTCTTCGAGCAATCCCCATGAGACTCTATCTCGCACACCCCGCCCACCTGCTACAATTTTTTCAGCCTCTTCAATCGCAATACTTCGGGGATTTCCAGGAATTTGTGGACCGGCGTAGATTCGAATTAACCTGGGTTCAAGGTGAGGTGTAAATTCAGTTATGATAGGATTTCTACTATGATGAGGTTTCTCAATACCCGCTACATTTGGTATCAACGATGCAATCCAAGGCAAATCAGCAGGAGACGCATAGGTGGCTTGAAATCGATCGGAAAAAATTCGCCGAATAAGTTGAATTTCATCATTAACGCTTTTTATCCAAATGCAATTGCCAAGTAATTCCAAATGCAGTCGTGCCGCCAAACGGGCAGCAAGATCCTGACCGTTTGAACTGGCCGAAAAGATAATCCTTGCTGGTCCGAATTTCTTATATACTTCTGTCAGTGAAATACAAAAGCCATCGGTTGAATATATCGACAGTAAGGGGTGTTTGATGAGGAGGATTTTATCTACATCATATTGTGAGATTATGCTAGAGTATTGATTCGGTGAATCCCCGAGAAGGATACAAACCAATTCTACCCCAAGCGAATTCGCCAGAACTCGCCCCTCACCAAGGGATTCTAACGTCCCTTCTTCAAGGCCATTTGTTCCAATTTCACCAACAACCCAAATATCCATCTATCTTAAATCAGTCTCCCTACTCTGCCTCCATCAGCCATAGCATCAATCGCGAGTCGTGGTTCGCGACAGTCGCCAACCTTGTAAATTTCTGAAACTATATTATCTAATCCCTCCATCCAAGCTCGAACTGGACGCTGACGCAAATGAATTATCACAGTATCGACAACCAATTGTTCATCCGTTACGTCATTAATTGGATAATGTGTTGTACAAGGATGGCGTTCACCCATTGGACTTAATGTAACAAAACCTTCTTCAATCGCTTTAACGGTTTTGAATGGAATAAATTCGATTTTTTGCATAACGGATTCCATCAGCGAATGCCTTCCCGTGAAACTGTTCTTATCATATGCCAGGGCATCCATGGGATCCTCCCATGTTTGAGTCTCAGCACCTGACACAAGAAAAACCTGTTTATTTCTTTCTGCCAACCATTCAGCTGTCTCTACTGCAGCTGTCGAATGTCCCAGTATCAATACTCGATCCCCAATTTCCTTCTGGCCTGAAAGTGCTTCGTGTATCGTAATTACCTGAGGAAGATTCCATCCGGGAACGTGCTCAGGGATTTCTGGCTTCGCGCCAGTTGCCGCGACTAGGACATCTGGAGCAAAGAGTCGTACTGAAGCGGAGTCCCCCTTCTTTCCAAGAATTACCTTCACACCCACCTTCGGAAGCTGCGTAGAAAGCCAGCGAGGTAGATCGGAAAATTCTTCACGATGTGGCGGAATACTTGCCAGTAATGCTGTGCCCCCTAAAGTTTCGGACTGCTCCCAAAGGGTTACATCATGACCTCGTAATGCCGCTACCCTGGCTGTTTCCATTCCTGCTGGTCCACCACCTACTACGAGGACGCGTTTCTTTTTGGGTGCAGGTTCCAGTCTAGACCAAGTTTTCTCGCGACCAGCAGCGGGATTGACCAAGCAAGTTAGATCAAGCCCAGCCCAGGTACGATCGGTACATCCCTGCATGCAAGTGATGCATGGTCGAATGTCATCGAGCTGGCCGGTCATAGTTTTATTGGGTAACTCCGGATCAGCCATTAATGCCCGGGTCATCACAACGTAATCAGCACTGCCTCGTTGAAGGATCCCTTCAGCAGAGATAGGGTTCTTAATTCTCCCCACGATAAAAATGGGTGTTTTCTCCACTGCCGACCTCACTTCAGCTCCCAGGTATTCGAGGAAACCCAAAGGCATTGACATTGGTGCGACCATGGCTGCTGCACTATCCGGATGATGTTGCCCAGCACTGACGCTGATATAGTCGACATACCCGGTTTTTTCGATCAGTTGGGCTACAATGCGATATTCGTCGATGGTATAGCCACCATCAACCATATCATCTCCATTGATTCTTATACCTACTGGAAAATCCGGTCCAACCACTCCGCGAGTTTCTTCTAATACTTCCTGGACAATCCTTAAACGTTTTTCCAGGGTGCCTCCATATTCGTCAGTACGCAAATTACTATATGGAGAAATAAACTGACTTAACAAGTAACCATGAGCGGCATGGATTTCTACCAAATCAAAACCAGCTTCTTTACAACGCCAGGCGGCTTGAGCGAATATTTTAACCAATTCATGAATACGAGCAATACTTAGTTCTTCTGGGACTTCCATGTGACGTCCGGTAGGAAATGGGCCAGGGATAGGACTGGGTGCCTCTGGTACAAAACCGGTTATTTCGCGATTAGTCTGCCGTCCAGCATGGTTCAACTGCGCGCCAATATTTGTGCCAACCGGTGAGGCGGCATGAAAAGCCTTTGTGAGTTCTCGCATATATGGAATTGCAGAATCCTCAGAAGTACTCATTTGATGTTTTCCGGTTTTACCCCTTATATCTACATAGCTATAGCCGACATTTATAATCCCCGCTCCACCTCGGCCACGTTCTGCATAATAATCAATCATCTGTTCGGTAACATATCCTTCCAGAGAACACATGGCAGTGCAAGCACTCGACATCACGATCCGGTTACGCGTGGTCATTCCATTAATGCGACCCGGGGCGATAAGCAGATTAACTTCATTCATTGCGATCCTCCTTGTAGGAATGTGGTGTTGATTGGGGATTAGTGTTTTTAATCCAATTTTTTTATTACATAATTTAAACAAATGATTCGCGCATAGTTGGTGTGTTGGTGGCGAGAAAAATACATTTTGTGATATATATCTCCACTTACAATGCTTAGGTTTTCACAAACCTTATTCGGTCACAGGTTATATTGCTGCATATGCTAACTTGCTTATTCGTCTCCTAGAATTGCCAATGGGTGATATATTTAGCAGTATTATACCATATTCTTGAAAAATAGGTTGACTTTATTTACTTGTTTTGCTATTATATATCTATTCTCCAACAAACTATATCTCTGAAAGGAGGTTTATATATTATTATTTGATATAGATCTTGTGTATCCATAACCGAAACCAAATTCATTTTGAAACAACCAAATCAAGGAGAAAGAGATGAAGAAAAAATTGATCGCCATTTTGTCGATAATTCTGATTGCCGCGATGCTTTTTGGTTGTGCACCGAAGGCCCAACCAACCCCCACCGCAGAAGTTACTGAACCACCGGCGACCGTAGCCCCCAAGAAAGTTGTTTTGATCGGGGCTCAGCGTTTTGGTGATAAGGGGCCTATGGATAGTATGGCTGCTGGGTTGGATCAATGCGCAACCGATTTCGGTTTTGAGGTCAAGAAAATTGAATCGGATTCTGCCGCAGCATATGAAGAAGACATCCGAGGAATGGCAAACGAAGGTTACGACCTCATTATCACTACCTTTCCTCCTATGACTGATCCTACAAAGACAATTGCCGCTGAATTCCCAAATACAAAATTTGCTGCAATATACCAGTTCATCAATGTTGAAGGCACCTCAATTCCTAACATTTGGGACACTGAATTCCATGGTGAGCAAGCCTTTTATATTTTGGGAGCCATTGCTACAAAGTTGAGTAAGACAAAAAAGGTCGCGATTATTGAGGGAAGTGAAACCCTTTCCAATAATGCTCAGTTGAATGGATTCTTTAAAGGTGTTAAGGACAATTGCCCTGAGTGTGAAGCAAGTTATGCAATTGTTGGAAGTTATGAGGATCCAGCAAAAGCTAAGGAGATCGCTTTGGCTCTGATCGAAAGTGGAGTCGATGTAATCCAAACCGATGCGGCAAACAGTCAGATTGGTGTTATCGAAGCATCGAAAGAAAAAGGCACGCTAGTGTCTGGTGATGTTTCTGACAATACCGCAATGTATCCAGAAGGTTTCTTTGGATATGTTGGTGTGAGCTTTGGTGCAAATGTTTACCAGGCATGCAAATACCTTGCTGAGGATAAATACCCTGGTGGCGAGCATGGAATCATGAATCTTACCAACAATGGATATTTTGTTCCCTTTGACGTTCTGGAAAATTTCGCAGTTGCTAATCCGGATTATAAAGACTCCATGGCTGAAGCTATTGCCTTGGCCAAGGACCTTTCGAACAAATTAGCGTCCGGAGAGATCGTTGTTGATTTCATTACCACCTTACCGGCAAGCAAATAAATAGGTATGGCTAACAGAAGGGGTGTAACAACACCCCTTCTGTTTCTGTTTTTTCACAAAGTAAAGGCCGTGCAACTTGCTCCCGCAGATTGGTAACTCCGGATGTGGCCGACTTTCTGGTATTATGTGAGACCAGAAGGCTCGCTCCACGGATTGGAGCTACGAAGTCGATATTATTTCTTGAGGAGTAGCCGTGACTCATGAAGTCGTTGTAAAAATGCAAGGAATACGCAAGGTTTTCGCTAGGGTTGTAGCGAATAACAATGTAGATTTGGAAATAAGACGCGGTGAAGTTCATGGGTTGATTGGCGAAAATGGGGCTGGAAAATCTACTCTCATGAACATTCTATATGGCTTACATCAACCAGATGAAGGATCTATAGAAGTTGATGGAAATCCCGTGGAGATTAAGAGCCCCTTGGACGCGATCAAATTGGGCATTGGAATGGTTCATCAACATTTCATGTTGGTTCGCTCGATGACTGTACTGGAAAATATTATCCTCGGTAATACTCCAACAAAAGGTGGATTTATCGATAAGGCGAAAGCTAAACAAAAAATTGAAAAAATTATGGATATGTATGGGCTGAAAATCGATTTGGATTCTCGAGTCTATCAAATATCCGTAGGACAAATGCAGAGGGTTGAAATCATAAAGGCAATTTATCGTGGTGCGAAAGTCTTAATACTTGACGAGCCAACAGCAGTTCTTACTCCTTTGGAAATTGATGAGTTGTTTGTTGTCATTAAAGAAATGGCTAAACAAGGATGTTCGATCGTTTTTATCACCCATAAATTAAAGGAAGTGATGGCGGTAACAGATAATATTACCGTGATGCGACGTGGGGTGGTAACTGGTTTTGTTAAAGCGGAGGACACAAATACTCGGCAGCTGGCTAGTATGATGGTTGGAAGAGATGTTGTGTTTCAGGTTGAAAAAACCGAAGCAACACCTGAGAATGTCGTCCTTGAGCTGGTGAATGTCAATGCGATTAATGATCGAGGATTAAAATGCCTCAAGGATGTAAATATTGAGATTCGGAAGGGAGAGATTGTTGGTATCGCTGGAGTGGAAGGAAACGGGCAAACGGAGTTAATTGAAGTCATAACGGGAATGCGCCCATTCCAGGATGGGAGAATTAGGTTGGTCGGGAAGGATATTAAATCCCTTTCCATCAGGGAAAGAAGAGATTTGGGTATCTCTCATATCCCTGAAGATCGATTGGTTATTGGCGTGAGTAAAGACTGTAGTATTGAAGAAAACCTGATCGTCTTAAGGTACAGGGATAGAGATATTTCGATTAACAATTTCATGCAAAGAAAAACAATTGAAGATTATTGTTGGAATTTGATTGACCGTTTTGATATTAAGGTCGCCAGTGGCAAAGATCCGATCACCTTTCTCTCTGGTGGAAACATGCAGAAAGTGATTATTGCGCGAGAACTGGACGCAAACCCAACTTTATTAGTTGCAGGACAGCCTACTCGTGGGGTTGATGTTGGTGCAATTGAGTTCATACATACACAATTAATCGCCATGAGAGATGAAGGAGTTGGGATCCTTCTCGTTTCTTCAGAAATTGACGAGATCCTTTCTTTATCCGATCGCATCTATGTTCTTTATGAAGGGGAAATTGCCGGTAACCTTGTCAACGAAAATATTAATGAGGTTGAATTGGGGTTAATTATGACTGGTTCAATCCAAAAGGTAGCAGGAACATCTCCTTAAGGAAAGGTGGTTCATACCAGAGTGAACTTAAAAAAATTATTTACTAGTTACAGAGGTTTATTTTCCTCGATTACCCAAAAATTAGTAATCGTCGTCGTTGCTCTGGGAATAATAATGCTCATTCTTGGAATAGCAGGATACGATCCCCTATTCCTTCTACAAGGACTAGGAAGAGGATTGAATAAGGACATAGGAGGGACAATTCGTTGGACAGCTCCTCTAATCCTTTGTGGGCTGGCAATCGCGATACCTTTAAAAGCTGGAGTTTTTAATATGGGCGTTGATGGCCAATTATATTTAGGTGCAATTACATCAACAGCGATTGGATTATTACTATTTGGAAAACTTGCACCGATATTAATTATTTTTATCGCAATTATCGGTGGAATGTTGGCGGGAATGATTTGGGCGCTAATACCTGGTTTGTTCCGGGTTCTTTGGGGGACAGACGAAGTGATCACCACATTATTAATGAATTATGTAGCTCTTTTGGCTACTGATTTTCTTGTTTTGGGACCACTTCGTGGTGAGGGAGCGACGGGAACAACATATTCAACAAATTCATTGGATCCATCCCTCTGGTTACCCAGGATCATCCCCCGCACATCGACCAATATAGGGTTCATTTTTGCGATAATTTTGGCGATTATTGCAGCAATAGTTCTGTATAAGACGACACTCGGATACGAAATTAAACTCGTAGGAACGAACTCTATATTCGCCCGTTATGCTGGCATTAGGTCCAAGAAGGTGATTATTTTGACTTTCTTAATTAGTGGTGCGATGGCAGGTTTAACGGGAGCAATTGAAATTTTCGGAGTTCACCACCGCTTTCCAGGTAGGTTCAATCCAGGCTTGGGATTTGATGGTGTAGTTGTTTCATTGCTGGCCAGCAATAATCCTATTGCAGTGATGTTTTCGGGATTTCTTTTCGGTCTACTTCGTAACGGTGCCATGAATATGGAAAGAGTCACTGAGATACCTAGATCGATGAGTGATATCGTTCAAGCATTCATCATAATGACAGCTACAGCAACCTTTGCAACATATCGATTAAAGGGTAAGTTCCGGGAAATATTTCGAAAGCTTAAAAAATATTTACACTATAAGACAACCAGCAGTAGCTCCGAGGAGGCTTGATCGATGGATTTTCATTCTTTATTTAGCCCCGAACTCCTTGCTGCTTCGATTCGGATTGCTACGCCAATCATCCTTGCAGCGATGGGTGGATTACTTTGCATTAAGGCGAGAATATTTAATATTGCACTTGAGGGTTTCATGCTCATTAGCTCATTTTTTGCCATTGTGGCCATACAATTTCTTGGCGGAAGTGCCTGGATCGGTTTGGGCGCTGGAATCCTTGCAGGGATTATTACTAGCTTGATCTATTCTTATTGCGTTATTAAGTTAAAAACTGACCAGGTAATTACCAGTATTGGTATTAATGTTTTGGCATTGGGCATTACAGCTTTCTTGCTAAAAATAATCTTCGATACAAGCGGCACGATAAGACCATCTACGCTAATCAAGATTGAAAATATTGAAATTCCCTTCTTAGTAAATGTACCTTTCTTGGGTGAGGTTTTAGGAAAACACTCGCCTGTAGTTTATTTATCATTTCTAGTCGTAATAGTTACCCATTTGTTGTTAATGAAAACCCCCTTTGGTTTAGCTGTGCAGAGTGTAGGCGAGAATCCAGATGCAGCAAGAACTGCGGGAATCAAACCTGAAAATATTAGATTTTTGGTCATTACTTGGAGTGGGGCGCTTTCCGGTTTGGCAGGAGCTTATTTGTCCAGTGTTTTAATATCTCAATTTGTTGAAAATATGACCCAGGGTAGAGGTTTTACTGCCTTTATTGCTATTGTGTTTGGTGCGATCAATCCTTTTTATACATTCCTTGCTGCTCTGCTATTTGGTTTTTCCGAAGCACTTGGGATCCGTATTGAAATCATAGGGGCTGGTTTCCCTTCTACCATTTTAAAGATGTTCCCATATGTTCTTTCTATTCTAGTCTTGGTGGTCAGCTCAATCGTTCATTCGCGTCGAAAAGTTACGATGAGCCTGCATTAGTATAAATTGGGCAAGCAAGTATCGCTTCTTGTACAATAGAATCTAACCGAATTGCATTGACATCTTAATATTCAGTATTTGTCCTCTTATACGTCGGCCGGCGAGCTCCCACTGGAAAGGGTTCGCCGGCCGTTTTGTTTATTGGTCAGAAAGGAGTAGATATGTTGAACCAGGATATTGCAACTGAGATATGCCTGCTGAAGGGCAACGACGTGGCGCGCGTACTCAATATCAGCCGGGCGTTTGCTTACCAGTTGATGCGCCAGGGCGAGATCCCCACGGTGAGGATCGGCAATGCCGTCCGGGTGCGCAAGGAAGACTTGCTGGCGTACATTGATCACAACCGCCGGAATTTCGGGTTAACAAATCGAATATGGCCTGAGTGATGGTTCCGAAAAATGCCTAACCCGTGGACGCAATTTACTAGAACAGATTTGCTATCACACTGGTTCAGTGTTACAATGCGCCCAGGACAGAGCACCTTAAAAACTGAGACAAGAATTCTGGATTGGGCTCGTCGGTTCGCCGCTTCCTGGAAAGGAAGGAAATCATATGGCGAAACGACGAGGTAGGAATGAGGGCACGCTATACCAGCGTCCCAACGGGCGCTGGCGCGCCCAGGTGTGCATCGATGGCAGCCGCGCCAGTTTCACGGCGGACAGCAAAGTTGAGTGCCAGGCCTGGCTGCGCAAGATGCTCGACCAGGCCAGGCAGGGGTGGAACTACGCGGGCGGCAAGATGACTCTGGGAGAGTACCTCCACGTGTGGCTGGAGAACAGCCGGGCTTCACTAGGTTTGAAAACCCAAGACCATTATCGTCGGACAGTTGAGAAGCATATTCTCCCCCACATCGGAAACATCCGCCTGAAAGACCTGCGCCTGGAGCGCGTCGAGCGCTTATACGCCTCTTTGCTGAAAGCGGGCAGCGGCGTGCGCACGGTGCGCATTGTGCACGCGGTGCTGCACCGCTCGCTGGAAAAAGCGGTGCGCTACGGCTTGATCCTGCGCAACCCGACCGATGGTGTGGCTTTGCCCCAGTACAGGCACGCCGAGATGATGGTGCTGGACGAAACCCAGGTCTCGCAGCTCCTGGTGGCAGCCAAAGGCTCGCGCCACGAGGCGCTCTATCACCTAGCGGTCACCACCGGGATGCGCATGGGCGAGCTGTTCGGCTTGCGCTGGTCGGACCTGCATTGGGTGAGCGGCAGGATTTACGTGCGCCGCCAGGTGCAGTATGTTCCGGGTCACGTCTGGAGTTTCGTGGAGCCGAAAACGCGCGCCGGGCGGCGCACGATCAAGCTGGGGGAGGGCGTCTTGCAGGCTTTAAGGGAGCATTTGGAACGGCAACAGGGTGAGCGGATATCTGCCGGAATCCGTTGGGTGGAACATGACCTGATCTTTCCGTCCAAGAGCGGCACGCCGATAGACCCGAGCAACCTGCGCCTGGACTTCACCCGTGTCTTGCGGCAGGCCGGCCTGCCGAAGATACGCTTTCATGATTTGCGCCACACGGCGGCTTCGTTGATGCTCAACCACGGAATACCGGTGATCGTCGTATCCAAGATCCTGGGACACTCCAAGCCCAGCATCACCATGGACATCTACGGTCACCTGTACAACGAGATGCAGGATGAGGCAGCGCAGTTGATGGACGAGCTGGTCACGCCGATATGCACCCAATTGCACCCGAAAAACGAAAGCCTGCTCGAAAAGCAGGCTCAACCCCTAGGTGTGGGGGCAAAGCGGTGAAATCACCGCCACATCTGGCGCCCCCGGCGCGGCTCGAACGCGCAACCTACTGATTCGAAGTCAGGCACTCTGTCCAATTGAGCTACGGGGGCTTCACCCTCATTATACCTTATTCACTTTGTTCCTCGCCGTTTTTGTTACAATGGGAGAGAGGTGTTTTCATGC
>Ga0116189_1002298_pt1 | contig 14215 bp, 12 predicted proteins | sample AD_JPNTR3_MetaG_FD_89895 | JGI IMG/M metagenome (GOLD analysis project Ga0116189, IMG submission 89895) | Active sludge microbial communities of municipal wastewater-treating anaerobic digesters from Japan - AD_JPNTR3_MetaG | ecosystem: Engineered > Bioreactor > Anaerobic > Digestate | place... | reverse complement strand
CCAGACCGGACCAGATTCCTTATTCGTAGATGAGAACATCGATCTGGAGAGCGCGAAGAAAATCACCGACAGTTACGGGGTGGTTATAGGTGGCAACATCCCCCTCACGACCACGATGCTATACGGAAACCAGAAGGATAACATGAAGTACGTTATAGAGCTTCTGGAGAGACTGGGAACCAGGAACTACATAGTGGCTCCGGGATGCGACATGCCCTACAATGTGCCTGTCGAAAACGGCATCGCCATTCAACAGGCAATAAGGGACGTCGAAAGGGTGAAAGCGATTCTCAAAGACTACGAAGCCGAGGAGGAGGGAGTAGAGATCGACCTCCCCGATTACGAACATCTCGAAAAGCCGCTTATCGAGGTCTTCACACTGGATTCGGACACCTGCGCCGCCTGCACTTACATGATGAGCGTGGCGAAGCTCGCGCTCGAAGAGTTCAAAGACAGAGTGGACGTTGTGGAATACAAATTCACGGTTCGCGAAAACATTCAGAGAATAAAGAAGATGGGGGTGAAGAACCTCCCTTCCATCTATATCAACGGGCGGTTGAAGTACTCATCTATAATTCCTGACAGGAGGGAATTCTTCAGTGAAATTAAAAAAATCCTCAGTTCCTGAGCTGGTTCTTGTAACGGGTTTTCTTGGATCGGGAAAGACTACTTTTCTTAAAGTCCTGATGTCGCAGTACCACGATGCCCTTAAAGGCGTCATAATAAACGACTTCGGAAAGGTGGCTATCGACGGATCGCTCTTGGATAAAGAGGGAATCTTCAAAGAAGAAATCTCCGGAGGCTCGATTTTCTGCACCTGCAGGGAGAACGAGTTTGTGGAAGCTCTCAAGTGCATGATCAAAGAGGGGCCGGATATCATCTTTGTGGAGACTTCTGGCATGTCCGACCCGTCCGGTATCGAAAAGCTCCTTCCGATCGCCGGAAAGGTCGAGTTCGTCTGTGGCTACTGCGTGGTGGATGCTTCAAGATTCCTGGCCCTCAGCGATATCTTCTCGGTGGTCGAGAAACAGGTCGCCTCGTCCGACGTCGTGATAATCAACAAAGTGGACAGGGTAAGTGAGGGAGAACTGGAGAGAATAAAACAGGAAATATCCACGATAGGGAATATGCCTCAATACGAGGCCAGGTACGGAGTGACCAGGAAGCCCGTTCCCTTCTTCAAAAGGAAAAAGGAAGTGGCGGAATCGGAGAACAGCCCCAATAACCGGCCAAAATCCCTCCTTATAGAATGGGAAGGCGAAGTTACCATCGAGAAGTTGAGGGACTTTGTAGAAGAGATCCTCGGTTCTGCTTTGAGAGTGAAGGGCTTTTGCAGAACCGAATCCGGTCTCGTTCTCGTGAACGGTGTGGGCTCGTCGGTGGAGATAACACTGGCCGATAACGCAAAGGCAACGGGGCTTTCGATCATATCCGAGCGGAACAAACCGGTTTTGAAGACCATAAAAGACGCCTGGGAGAGGCTCTTCAACACCGAAATAAAAATCACCTGATGCATTGTTTACAGTAAGTTTGCATTGTCGAAAGCAGCCGTGAGTTATAATCTCTCAAACGAACTGTCGGGGGAAACCTATGGATTTTAAAGCAGTCGGCGGGAAGAAAATATCTATGATGATGTACGGCAACGCCCTTGTTTCTTCGGGTGCTTAGCTGTACCTGGAAAAATAGAAACGGGGCGTCTCAAAAGAGACGCCCTTTTTTTATATCGGGAGGGATTTGTATGAAGAAACTGCTGCTGGTATTGGTTCTACTGGGTTTAGTTTTGGCCTTCGGGGCGGAAAAGATCAAAGTCGGGGCGACTCCCGTTCCTCACGCAGAGATACTGGAGATAGTGAAAGGGGATCTGGCGGCCCTCGGGTACGAGCTCGAGATAGTCGTGTTCAACGACTACGTGCTTCCGAACATAGCGCTCTCTACGGGGGAGCTGAGCGCCAATTACTTCCAGCACGTGCCGTACCTGGTCTCCTTCACTACCCAGAGGGGAATCAAGGGACTGATATCCGTTAAAGCGATTCACGTTGAGCCAATGGGCTTCTTTCTGAAGAAACCTCTGGAGAGCCTGGAGGCGGGCGACAAGATCGCCATTCCGAATGACCCCACCAACGAGGGGCGCGCGCTGATACTTCTCCACAACAACGGTTTGATTCAACTTAAAGACCCCACAAAGCTGGAATCTACGGTGCGCGACATCGAGAGCAACCCGAGAAAACTCGATTTTGTCGAAATCGAAGCCGGCTTCATTCCAAGGGTTTACACTGATGACAAAACCGTGGTTGGTGCCGTGATCAACACGAACTACGCCTTGACGATTAACCTCAACGCGACCAAAGACGCCGAATTCATCGAAGGTGCTGAATCCCCGTACGCAAACATCATAACGATCCGCGAGGCCGATAAAGACAAGGACTGGGTCAAGGCGCTCGTGAGCGTGTTGACCACGGAGAAAGTGAGAAACTTCATCAACGAGAAGTATGGCGGAGCGGTAGTGCCGGTATTCTGAGAGGGGAAGTAGCGTTGATCCTGGCAGTCAAAAACCTGAACCTTTCTTTCGAAGACAGGACCGGGAGAAGAAAGATCCTGGACGATGTGAGCTTTTCAGTGGAAGAAGGCCAGATCGTCGGCATAGTCGGGCTTTCCGGGGCGGGGAAAACTTCTCTGCTCCGGACGCTCAACCTTCTTCAGCCGGTTGACAGCGGCGAGATATTCTTCGATGGAAAGAACATAGTCAATTTGAAAGATGATGAGATAAGAAAGATGCGCAAGAAGATCGGCGTCGTTTTCCAGAGCTTCAACCTCTTCAGAAACCGGACGGTATCGCAGAACATAGCCTTCCCCCTGAAAATACAGGGGCTGACAGGCAGGGAAGTGAAAGAGAAGGTCGAAAAGATCTCCGGCGAGCTCGGCCTCGATCACAGGATACAGGCCTACCCCTCTCAACTGTCCGGAGGAGAGCAGCAGAGGGCCGCCATAGCCAGGGCGCTAGTCATGGATCCAAAGATGATACTTCTGGATGAACCGACCTCGGCCCTCGATCCCAAGACAACCGGCAGGTTACTGGATCTGGTCGTTGAACTCAACCAAAAGCATAGAATCACCTTTGTCGTAGTTACACACGACATGGATGTGATAAAAAGAACCTGCGATAAAGTCGCCTACCTCGAAAACGGCAGATTGAAGTTCTTCGGACCGGCCCACGAATTCTTCGTGAAAGTCGAAAAAAACGAAGTCAGGGATTTTGGAACACCGCTCGAACTGGATAGAAAAGCGGTAGAACATAAAGGCAAGATAATACGGGTCCTCTTCTGGGGGAAGAAGACGCACGAAGCGGTCATGTGGAAAGTCGCCAGGGAACTTGATGTCTCGGTCAACATACTGTACGGCAAAATCGAAGAATTGAAGCACGGGCCCTTCGGTGCTATGATAATCGGTATTGAGGGTGAACAGCAGGACCTGTTCATCCAGCGCCTCAGGGAGTCGGTCTACTCGCTAGAGGAGGTTGAATAATGGCCGGTGAGATACTGAAAGCCACGCTTGAGACACTCTATATGGTTCTGGTCTCCGGTTTTCTCGCGACTCTCTTTGGAATACCCCTCGGAGTGGTTCTCTTCCTGCTCTCGAGATCCAAGAAGTGGCGGAGACTCTACATAGTGTTCGATCTGTTTGTTAACGTCTTCCGCTCAATTCCCTTCATAATACTGGTTCTGCTTTTGATTCCCGTCACGAAAAACGTCATGGGTACAATCATAGGGCCGAACGCCGCGATCTTCAACCTAACGATAGCCGCTATCCCTTTCATGGCAAGGCTTTCAGAGAACTCCTTCAATGGAGTTCCACGCGGGATTATAGATTCTTCCGATTCCATGGGACTCAACAGATCGCAGTTTATATTCAGAGTTCTGATTCCCGAAACGCTACCAGAGCAAATAGGAAATATCACCGTGCTTCTGATCAACCTCGTGACCTACACCGCAATAGCGGGAGCCGTCGGAGCTGGCGGTCTTGGACAGCTGGCCATAAACTACGGTTACTACAGGTTCCAGTGGGACGTGGTACTGTACGCGGTAATAGTACTGGTGAGCATAAGTCAGGTACTGCAATTCACTGGGGGAAGACTCTCCAGACTATTGAGGAGATGAAGGCGCGACACGAAAGACAAATATGAACAGCGAGTTCGTCGAACTCAAAGCATAACAAAAGACGCTCTCCCCGGCAAGAGCGCTCTTTTCGTTCTGGAATCCCAGCAAGATGCCGAAGAGAGGTGATACAAATGCGAAAGGCACTTCTGGTTGTCGATGTTCAAAACGACTTCTACGAGACCGGTTCTCTGCCCGTGAAAGGAGCAAGCCAGATAAACAAAGTGATTAACAGAGCCATGAGAGACCCCGTATATACGATACTTGCAGGCCAGGACTGGCACCCCTCAAACCACATGAGTTTCGCGGCGAACCACAGAAAAGAGCCTTTCACGCCGTTCGACAACAAAAAGGGCATCGGACCCGTTCTCTGGCCTGTCCACTGTATGCAGGGAACGCCCGGAGCCGAATTTCACCCGGATATAGAGAGCAACCGGTTTGACTACATAGTGAGAAAGGGGACACATCCGGGAGTAGATAGCTACTCGATCTTCAGAGAAAACGACGGAACGAATCTGGGAACGGCCGGGCTGCTAAAGGCTCTAGGCATTGAGGAGATAGACATCTGCGGACTCGCTCTCGACTATTGCCTGAAATACACGGTTCACGATGCGCTTTCCTCCGGCTTCAAGATAAGGGTAATAATAAACGGGACCAAGGGCGTCGAAGCCAACGAAGGAGATGTTCAGAGAACACTGGACGAATTCGAGAGCGCCGGTGTCGAACTGATAGAAAAATAGACCGTAAAAGGCCACTGCCGGTGGTGAGTGAGAGCGGAGAAAGAGCATCGAGAGTACGCTTCGCTCACGAGAAGGAACGGAGATGCCGGATCGGTGTCCGGCATGACGGGAAGGAGCAAAGACCGCGAAAATGGGGACTGACGGGCTCCTGACGTCTGTCCACGTTTTTTCGCGAAGACCGGGCATGACGTGAGGGAGGAAGAACGTGATTCTGGCTAGGAATATGCCAGAATGACGGGAAGGAAGAAGGACCGTCATCCCGCGTCATCCCGTAATGATCCTATACGGGATCTCGTTCTTCTCTCTCTTCTCACTCTTTCGAAGGACAGGGATGCCGGATCGGTGTCCGGCATGACGGGAAGGAGCAAAGACCGCGAAAATGGGGACTGACGGGCTCCTGACGTCTGTCCACGTTTTTCGCGAAGACCGGGCATGACGTGAGGGAGGAAGAACGTGATTCTGGCTAGGAATATACCAGAATGACGGGAAGGAAGAAGGACCGTCATCCCGCGTCATCCCGTAATGATCCTATACGGGACTCCGCTCTTTATATACGGGATCTCGCTCTTGCTCTTTCGAAGGAGCGGAGATGCCGGATCAGGTCCGGCATGACGGGAAGGAGGAAAGGACGGGTTTTCTCTCCTCTCTCTCTTCCTCTCGAGTCTTTTACCAAGAACCTGGACGCGCAGCGTCGGAAAGAGGAACCGCTCCAAAGACGTCTCCGTTCATAAGTGCTACCTTTATGCCGGTTTTCTTATCATACCGGCCTGAGAGTGCCGGCGAAGACCTGCCAGGCGAGAAGACTCTTGGACACCAGGCTGAGTATGACATAGACATTCTCTCCGAAAAGATAATTCTTCCACGGACCGATCTTCTTGTACTGGAGGAACATATTTATCGCAAAGCTGTTGAAGAAGACTAGAAACGTTACGATGATCGCATAGACGAAAGAGGGGAACTGTACGTTCGCCTTACCCAGGGACGTGAAGAGATAGATGAAGACTGCCACCCACGAGACGGCTCCGGCGATACAGCCGAACACGAAAGAAGTCCAGTTGGTCTTCTCCGTGGTCTGATTATGAAGCTCCATCATGAGGCCGAAGAAATTCATAAGACCGTTCACGGTGAAGAGGAGCATGAGACTAACTATATCGAGCATCCCGGAAAACATGGCCAGCGCTACTATCATCACCGAAGAGCTGATCGAATACTCGTACCACCTCGCATAATTGATGCCCCTCTCGAGATTCCTCGCGTACCACTTGAACCCGAAAGTCGAGACTATGAAATGGGCTATGGACGACATGAAGAGAAAACTGGCTATGAAGGGGCCCATCCGCAGGTTAAAAAGATTCTCGGTTGCGGGAACGAGCTTCATTATTTCACGATCGAAGGCCAGATAATTCCTCGTGATGGTGAGGGTCGAATCGTTGCTTAGGATAAGCATGACAACTCCCTGGATCAGATGCAGAAAGGCCATTATCATGTTGAAGGTGCGGAGCTTTTTGTAGACGTTTTCCATACTTTCTCCCCCCTTTTTGGTTATCTCTAAATGTTAACACTTTCCGCTCCATTTACGACCCTCCATGGAGACTCTTCACCGGCAGATCGTTCCGGTAAGCTTGAGCGATTCCATTGGCTCTCTCACTCTTTCGTGTGCTTTTTCATGTACCTACCCGCTTGCCGGTATATCTCTCAGACACCCGGTAAACTCTTTTTGTAAATGACCTGTCCGGACTCTCAAACCGATTTTGTTTTTTATCTCCTCAAGTGGTAGAATATATTTAGCTTATTTAGATGTTCCTTTTCCCTCTCGAACCTCTCGAGAGGGGTTTTTTTAAAGGGTTATCCAGCACCTTGAGATTTCCTTTTTTCCCTTCCCCTGTGATAACATTTCTTTGGGCTTGCTTCCTGGTTCTCGGCTTATTCAACGGTATCACCGTTGATGTTGGAGGTCTTCCTTTTCGAGAACCCTATATAATTATCTTCAAACGGTAACGGAGGGGATTAATGGCTGAGATCGTGTATTGCAGTTATCAAAAAGCCGAAGGTGGACCTTCTGATGAAGTAAAAGCATATATCTCAAACTTCTTTCGCGATCGTCTTGACAAAAACTGGATAGTCTACATTGAACCATTCTTCAACGGTCAACAACCAGATATTGTACTACTACATCCCGAAAAAGGGATCATGGTCTGGGAAATCGCTCTTTCTTCAGACGATCCTGGACTTGCCCTAAGAAGGGCCGTCTCTGTGAGAAAGGCAATGATCGATCTTTATATTCCAACGCTTGGCGAAAGACTGTATCAAAACAAGTGGTTCATCAAGGCGCTGAAAGTTGGTTTGTATATTCCTTCCCTTACACGAAAGGAGATAATAAATAAGCTCTCTAGAATCAAAAACAGTCAATACGCCAGCATTATCGGAAAAGACGGTGTGGAAATGAATCAGGCTCCCTTCGTCTGGAACACTGAGTGTTTCAAAGATATTCCCGAACGTTTGGAACTGGTCGAAGCGCTCAAGACATGGCTTAATCCGCCGTATCACAGGTCTGAAATGGGAAGAGCTTTCAAGCTTTCGAGACATCAGCAGGTTCTAGCGACTTGCAGGAGTGGCCATACAAGGATGAGAGGTGCCGCCGGTTCAGGTAAGACCCTCACTCTGGCACACAGAGCGGCCAATATCGCCGCTACGGGCAAGAAAGTGCTAGTGGTTACTTTCAACATCACGATGTGGCATTATATAAGAAAGATAATGGATAGAGTCCCGCGGGATTTCGACTTCAAAAATATAGTCTTCACTCATTTCCATGAGTTTTGCTTTAGGGAACTGCGCAGGATGGGTATTGAAGGAAACTTACATTCTGGCGAAAGCGATGACGATTTCTTCCAGAACAAACTTCCCGGCCTTTTTAAGAAAGCTCTTGAAAGTGGTAGCGGTCCAAGATGGAGAAGAGAGAAGCCCATTTATGATGCAATTCTTATCGACGAAGGTCAGGACTTTTGCTGGAACTGGTATGATTTGCTCTCATCTTATCTTAGTCCCAATAATGAACTTGTCCTCTTCACAGACTCTCGTCAGAACATATATGGAAGAGAGAGCTGGATAGACGAACCGATGCGAAAAGTCCAGTTTCGCGGAGCCTGGAATGAGCTCAAAGATTCCTTTAGAATTAAAGGAATACTCGTGGATGAGCTGAATCGATTTGCCGCGCAATACATCGCGAAGAACACTGAGGATGTTATCGTTGCGTCAGGACAGATCTCTTTGTATAAAGAAATCCTGATATGGGAAGATGTTGCTCAACATGAAGCAAAGGAGGTCTGTTTTTCGGCCTTTGAATACTTCTTCGACAACAAAGTCTCTCCTTCGGATATCACTATTCTGGTAATGGACAGGAATTTCGGTCTGGATCTTGTGAATGTCTTCCAACCTAAAAGGTATAAACGTCAACCATATATTTGCCCCAGACACGAAGTATCGGAAAAACTTGAAAGAACTATTCTGGATGAAGAATTCGCTCCTCAAAATATGCACCGTTCATTCGTTCAAAGGTTCGGAGTCCAAGTGCGTTATTTTGGTGATACCTGATGAGGGCAACATGGTTTTCAAAAGAGATACAGTCCACAGTATTGTCTATACGGGAATGTCCAGAGCACTTGACAGCCTGTGCGTTATAAACTGTTCAGAAACTTATAGAGGATTTGGTAAAGAGTGGAACAGGCTTCCAATCAAATCCTCGGGAGGGAACTGGCCATTTCTCCGCAAAACAGAGATTATCGAATTCTAATGATTGAAGGGTGAACTGGATTGGATATTACATCTTTTCTGGAAAGTGTCTTCGCTGATTTTTCTTCTTCTATTAAAAGCGTGGATCGCCTCTGTATTCTAAAAACACTGTCATTCTTGAATTCGAGCACACCGGATTACTCCAATCGTATGATTCAGCAGTTGTATCTGCTTAGATACGCGCCGGCATATATATATGAATACGAAGCCTTCTATGAAGCGCTCATGGATCTTGAAGGATCTACCTCCTTTCTCAGGATCTTTTCGATTGGTTCCGGTTCCGGCCTTGACTATTACGGCGCATATCGCGCCATTAAAAAGAAAGGACTCCCTCCCGACTTCCTTTATTATTCAGGGATCGACGTGATCGATTGGTATTACAGAACAACGCTTAACAATCATAGGTACTACTTCTACAAACAAGACGTGACACGACTATATTCCCTGCCCGACAGATTTATAAATGTCCTGTTCTTTCCGAAATCCATAAGTGAGTTTTCAAACGAATCATTTTCCAGGCTTCTCGAAGTCATATGTAACACGGCTTTCTCCCGTGAACAGATCAACATCTGCGCGTCCGTGAGAAGATCACGTCTCGAGGATGATTATAAGAGATTAGTGAAGATCGTGGAATGCCTGCTGCTGAAAGGAGATTACACGCTTGATTTGACGCACAATTCTCTAGAAGATAATGTTCAGGGTGAAAGTATCTTTTACCCCGAAGACATTTTTCATTTCTTGTCGAATCTGAGAGATTACTGTCCTGCATATAGACGGCGTATATGCAGAGGCGAAAGAGACTGTGATACACTCAATCGGAAACCCATGAAAGATACAGGCTATCGGCAATACTGGATAATTAGACTCGTGAGAAAGGAAAGAAACTAGTATGATATTGAGCGTTAGCCGGAGAACCGATATTCCGGCCTTTTACAGCGAATGGTTTTTCAACAGGCTCAAAGAGGAGTTCGCTCTTGTCAGAAACCCCATGAACCCTCACCAGATCAGCAGGGTAGATATATCACCCAAAAATATAGACTGTATAGTTTTCTGGTCGAAGGATCCTGAAAAGATAATCGGCAGACTCGACGAACTCGCCGGCTACACCTATTACTTCCAGTTCACCATAACACCTTACAACAGAGATATAGAGCCCAACCTCAGAGACAAGAGAGAGATTTTCGGGACTTTCGTGAAGCTCTCCGAAATGATCGGCAGGGAGCGCGTAATCTGGAGGTATGACCCGGTGATCGTAACGGGCAGATTCACGCTCGAGTGGCATTTGAAGGCCTTCGAATCTATGGCCGGAAAGCTCTGCAAATACACCGACAAGTGCGTGATCAGTTTCGTGGACCTTTACAGGAAAATACTTCGCAACATCCGGACAGTCGAGGCGAAGGAGCTGGCGGAGGGGGATTTGCAGGCCCTTGCCGGGGGTTTCTCGGATATTGCTAAAGCCAACGATCTGGTTCTTGAGAGCTGCTCGGAACTCGTGGATCTGTCGGCATACGGCATTCAACACGGAAGATGCGTTGACGACAGGCTCATCTCGAAACTGCTCGGAAGGGAACTGACCGTCTCGAAGGACAGAAACCAGCGGGAAGCCTGCGGCTGTGTCGAGAGTGTGGATATAGGAGCCTACAACACCTGCCCGAACGGCTGTCTTTATTGCTATGCGAATTACAGCAAGAGTACCGTGGATAAGAACCGTCGGGCTTACGATCCCGACTCTCCAATGCTGTGTGACAGACCCGGGGGAGACGACAGGATAACCATCAGAAAGAAGAAAGAGAGTAAGGATAACCAGACTAAACTTTTCTAGCAACGAGTCTTCGCACAGGGCATTGACGAGTCAAGTCTATGAAATCACGCGAGGATGCAAGCGCGACGCTCCCTTGTAAATAATATACCACTCGTCAGCCAGTTATATGGATCTCTGCCATCTCATCTTAGGAGAATGTGATTTTTCGATTCGGCGGACGTTAAAAAAGGATTTTACGTTATTAGAACTATTTGGATCTCTATGTCAAACCATTGCCCGGAGTTTGTTTAGAGAAAATCAAGTGGTACAATCAAAAGATCGATTCACGATTTTCCATTGTCTAAAGCGGGGAAATGCAGGTGTCACGGAGGTTTTATGAAGTCTTTCGCCGATCTTACCAATTATATCGTTGATATGGTATTTGTTTCCGATATGCAAGCCAAAATACTCTATGTAAACGATGCCGTGATAAACACTTACGGTTTTTCCAGAGAGGATTTGCTTGGCAAGTCCATATTGACCATTCAAAATGAGATTTCAGAGGAATTCTTCAAAGAATTCTGGTCAAAAGCCGCCATAGGCACTTCCAGAACGATCGAAAGCCTGCATTATCGTAAAAACGGTGATTCCCTTCCCGTAGAGATACACTCTATTCTGATTGAAGACGATGGCGAAAGACTGGTAGTGAGCACTGTAAGAGATATAACGCGACGAAAGCGAGATGAAATGCTTCTTAAAGAGAAGAACCTTCAGCTTCAGGCTCTTGTAAATGCCCCGACCGAATCACTGTTTCAGATAGATCCTTCAGGAAGGGTTATAACTGCAAATCAGACTCTCTGTAAAAGGCTTGGTACTGATCTTGAGTCGCTGATCGGTAAGAACATATATGATTTCGTCCCGCGAGAACTCGCTCAGGCGAGGAAGATTCACGCCGAAGAAGTTCTGAAAACGGGAAAGCCCAGGGTGATCGAGGACCGGCGAGAGGGAATTGTGCTGAAAACAACTATATACCCGGTATTCGGTCAAGATGGGCGGGTCGAAAGCCTTGTTCTCTTTGCTGAAGATATAACGGTAAGCAAAAAAGCTGAAGAGGAACTGAAGGAGAGCGAAAGCAGAGTAAGAAAGAAACTCAAGACGATTCTCGATCCCGAAAGTGAGATTGAGGACCTGGAACTTGAAGATATATTTGACTTTGAGGCCATTCAGTCTATGATGAACGACTTCTACAGGTTGACGAATATCGGAATGGCGATCATCGACATCCACGGCAAGATACTTGTTGCCACAGGTTGGCAGGAGATCTGCACAAAGTACCATCGTATGAACCCCGAGACGCTCAGAAACTGTCTTCACAGTGATCTCGAACTCTCCAAAGGCATAGAACCGGGAACTTTTAAGCTCTACAAATGCGCCAACAATATGTGGGATATGGCAACTCCGATAATTGTGGGCGATTCTCATCTGGGGAATCTATTTCTGGGGCAGTTCTTCATTGAAGATGAAAGTCTCGATTACGAACTCTTCCGGAGACAGGCAAGAAAGTATGGTTTCAACGAAGACGAGTATATAAAGGCGCTTGATAAAGTACCCGTATGGAGCCGGGAAACTATCGATACCGTGATGACCTTCTACTCGAAGTTTGCAAAAATGGTTTCCACTCTCAGTTTTGCAAATATCAAGCTTGCAAGGACACTCTCTGAAAGAGATAGTCTTCTTCAAACGGTAGAAAAAAAGGAGAGCAAATTCAGAAGATACGTGGAGAGCGCGCCGGATGGAATTTTCGTCTCAGATGAGAGAGGAAACTTTACCGATGTTAACGAAGCTTCCAGCAGAATAACCGGATATACGAGAGAAGAGTTGCTGAATATGAACCTGCTAAAGTTGATCCATCCCGAGAGTCTTGATGATGCCAAAGAACATTTCAGGAAGACTGTCGAGACCGGTGAGGCTGAAGGAATAGTCTCATTTGTAAAGAAGACTGGCGAGAAGGGCTACTGGAACGTCAGGGCGGTAAGGCTGGACGATACCAGTTTCATAGGATTCGTCAGTGACGTGACCGATCTCTTAATGAGCCAGGAAGCTCTGAGAAAGTCCGAGGAAGAGAAATCTTTGATACTCAACGCAACCAAAGAAAGTATAGTTTATTACGACAGGGATCTCAGAATAAACTGGATCAACAGAGCTATGTCGAAACGTCTGGGTGTTGAAGTCGGCGACCTGATAGGAAAGAAGTGCTTCATGATCTGGAAAGCCGGTGAGAAATGCGACGACTGCATACTGGAAAAGGTAATTAAAAGCCGCGAGCAGAAAAAAACGGAACTCACCAACGAAATGGGCGAGTACTGGCTTGTGAGGGCCTACCCAGTTATAGGGCCGGACGGAGATGTTACGGGTGTTGTAGAAGTCAGTGAAGATATTACCGAGAGAAAGCGTGCTTCAAAAAAGCTGGAAGCGGCCTTCGACGCATTGGTCCGCATCGCGTCCGATATAGTTAGTGCAAAAGATCCTTACACGGCCGGCCACCAGAAGAATGTGAGCGATCTGGCCGTGGCCATCGGGAAGAAAATGGGTCTGAATTATGAAACTCTTACCTGCCTCAAATTTGCCGGCCTGCTCCATGATATAGGAAAGATTTCGATTCCGTCGGAGATTTTGACGAGACCGGTAAAGCTAAGCAATATAGAGTTGAGCCTTATAAAGGAGCATTCGAGAAACGGCTACAACATTCTTAAGGATATAGACCTGCCCTGGCCTATCGCCGATATAGTACTGCAGCACCACGAAAGACTCGACGGGTCTGGCTATCCGAACGGTCTGAAAAACGATGAAATAAGGCTTGAATCAAGAATAATAGCGGTTGCCGATGTGGTTGAGGCTATAACTTCCCACAGACCTTACAGACAGGCTCTGGGAATCGAGCACGCCCTGAATGAGATAAAGAAAAATTCAGGCATACTGTACGATCCCGCTGTCGTGGAAGCCTGCGTACAGGTTTTCGAGGACGGTTACCTGCTGACAGTTTAGCGAAAATTTATGCTACTCAAAACTTCAAACTTCCAAAGCACCACCGACTTTTACCGGATGGGTTCACCTGCTTCAGAGAGGTCTCTAATACCCGTCAAAAAGACGTACGAGAAGAACGAGAAGAGTCGTCCATCGTCCAAGAGCCTGAACCCGTCCTTGGGAAGAGCGGTTCCGGCGCGTTGCGCCCAAGTTTCTCGTTCCGACGCTGCGCGTCCAGGTTCTTGGTAAAAGACTCGAGAGGAAGAGAGAGAGGAGAGAAAACCCGTCCTTTCCTCCCTTTCCGTCATGCCGGACCCCGATCCGGCATCTCCGCTCCCTCGAAAGAGCAAGAGCGAGATCCCGTATAGGATCATTACGGGATGACAGCCCCCTAACGTCATTCTGGCATGTTCCTAGCCAGAATCACGCCTTTCCTCCCTTCCCGTCATGCCGGACTCGCTTGATGTCATTCTGAGATTGACTCAGAATCACGGTTTTCTAAGGACCCGGATCGGGGTCCAGGATGACAGCCCCTTCAGGTCATCCTAACGTGCTCCTGGTCAGGATCCCGGTCTTCGCGAAAAACGGGGACAGACGTCAGGAGCCCGTCAGTCCCCATTTTCGCGGTCTTTCCTCCTTCCTGTCATGCCGGACCTGATCCGGCATCTCCGTGCGCCCGGCATGGTACACAACTATAGGGTGAAAGACCCGAATGTGGGGAGTCAAAGAAGCATTAGCCAGAGGCAAGGGTGTCACTGGTAACGGTGAAT
>Ga0116189_1002296_pt1 | contig 14220 bp, 6 predicted proteins | sample AD_JPNTR3_MetaG_FD_89895 | JGI IMG/M metagenome (GOLD analysis project Ga0116189, IMG submission 89895) | Active sludge microbial communities of municipal wastewater-treating anaerobic digesters from Japan - AD_JPNTR3_MetaG | ecosystem: Engineered > Bioreactor > Anaerobic > Digestate | place... | reverse complement strand
AGCTTCTGTGATTTTCGCAGAAAGCTCTTTTTCTTTCTTTGCCAGTTCGGATTTGCGAGCCGACATTGCATCATAGTCCAGACCGTGCTCATCCATATAGAGCTTTGTCTTTGCCATACGCTTTAGATTCTCAACCGTCGCCCAACGACGATAGCCCTCACCCTTACCGGCAGCGAGCTTGGCTTGAATGTCGATAATGCTCTGCGCTCGGTTGGCATCCCATACCTTTCTGCGTTTCTTCGGCTGATGCACTCTCTTCCCTTTGATGATGGCACGGACAGCATCCTCAGAGTATTTATCGCCCAGGGTATACATTCGGATATTTTGCTTGAAGTCGGGATGAACAAAGGTAAGGTGTTTTCCGTTTTTCACTTTGAAGCCCCGCTCGGCAAGAAGTGAAAGGAACGCATCGAAGTCGTGGGGCTTCTGCTCCAGAGCTTCATCAATGGCAATCCGCAGCAATTCACGGTGGGACGGTTTGCCCTTAAAGCCGTACCACTTATTATAAGCGGTACTGCCTTTTTGCGGATTGGCGATAACCGACAACTGATGCTCTGTGCAGATTAGGTCACTCAGCCGAGAGACAGCTCTGTGCGACCTGCGGAAATCTCTGAATTTCTTTTTGCAATCAAGCGTAACGGCATTCCAATAAATGTGATTATGAATATGAGCCTTGTCGGTATGCGTGCAAACAAAGAAAGCGTGTTTTCCTTTGAGAAAGCGGGAGGCGAAATCATAGCCGATTTGGTTTGCCTCCTCCGGTGTCACTTCCCCCGGCTTAAAGGACTGGCGAACCTGGTAAACGAGCACATCGTTCTTTTCCTCTTTGCCTGTGAAATGCTTGTACTGCCTTTTCGACACTAAGACCTCTGCCGCAAAGGAACGAGGGTCACAGGCGTAGGCAGATGTCAATTCTCCGTCATTCGTCTTTTCGGGATTTAAGCCGTAGTCTGTTCTGTCTGAAATGGACTGAGCAAGGGTTTTACCCTTGGTAATGTGCATGGGAATAATGCGTGTTGTTGCGATAGTCGTTCACCTCCTCCTATGTAAAAGACGGGCATAGCCGAAGCCACACCCGTCCCGAATTAACTTGTACACAACCTGTGTCGAAGTTGAATTATCCGTAAATTGCATCCTGCACGAAGTAGCGGAATCTCTGCATTTGCCCAATCATCCAGGCTGCTACCATCGGCAAGCCCACGGGACTTACGAGGAAGGCAAACACTAAGATGATAATGCCGTTGGTCACATTGTCGAGAATCAGAACCGCAAGACCGAGCACACCGAGGATTGTGCTCACAATACCGAACACCCAGGCGGACAATTTCAGCAGTAAGGCACACAACCAGATAAACACTACGAGGATTGCAATTACAGGCGCCGCCAATATCTTCAAAATGAACTTCATCGAAAATCCCTCCTTTTCTGACTTTATTGTACCGTGACTTTGAAAAATCCGCAAGGATGTCACGGCTCAGTCGATGGCGGCGAGCTTTTCGAGGATGCGGTTGTCTGCCTCCCAAATCTGTTCAAGCAGATTTTTCATCTCGGCAATATCGTCTGCATAGATGCGGTCGGTGGAGTTTACTCGGCGGGCAATCTGATTGAAGTTGTTGCTGGTACGGCGGAGCAAGGAAATCAAATCACGCAGTTCCGGCAGTTCCAGCTTTACCACATATCCGTCGATAGCTATTTTGCGAAGATACGCCGCCATATTGGAAATACCGGCTTGCTCCATACGCCTGTCAATCATTTTGCGTTCCTCCGGTGTGACTCGGAACTTCACTTGAATGGGTCTGTTGCGATTCGCCATTACAGTTCAGCCTCCTTTGCTTTGCCCGGAGACTTCTTCGGCAAATCCGTTTTTGCTTCGTGCAGTTTTTTCAGCACGGATGGCTTCTTGGCTTTTTCAAGCTCCTGTTCTTTTCTAAAGCGGTCGATAAACAGATTGATGAGACCCGGATGCGCTTGGTTGCAGCAATACTCCCGTGTCTTTTTCTCGCCCCAAGCGTTGAAGTCATTGGGAACCGGCTCGGCTTTTGCCCATTCTTTGTTATCCGCAGAGATACGTCCATCCCAATCCTTGTGCTGCACGGTGTTGGCGAGGACAAAAGAAACACGCTCCATACCGAAGCGGTCAACAACCTCTTTCACGCAAGAGCTATCCAATCGGTTATCTGCGTAGTGGCTTGCAATCGCTTCTTCAATGGCGTTCTTGCAATCCACATTGGCACGGAAGGAAGCTCGGTATTCATCCAGTTCGTTATGCCCCTTGGCGAAGCTCGCAGAGAAAATATACACGGGCAGATTGCGGAGTGCTTCACGCTGAGCCTCGATGTTTTTGTCAGCCCGCTTTTCAATACATTCCCGAATGGTATCCATGTGGTCGCCCTCGATTTTCTCGAAGTCGTGGAAAATCTCTGCCAGGGGCGACGGCGAAGCAATCAATGCCTTTGCCTGTGCATCGCTCAAATCGTGATACTCCATCGACAGAACGATGTCCTCCCGCATCACATATTCGTAGGCATGATTCAGTATTTCTTCGGGCGGCTGCGTGAGCAGCCACCCTTTGAAGTTCTCCTGTTCCGCAAAGAGCTTTTCGTACAGTTTGGTATTCAGTTCTTCGTTGGTCATCAGCGTTCCTCCTTGGCATGGGGTTTCTTTGCGGCGGTCGGTGTGTCCGTGACTTTCATATCATAGAGTTTTTGGAGAACAGAGGGCTTTTTCGCTCTGCGTTCTTCCTCCATAGGGAGCACCACCAGTTTGCCGTTCAGCCGCATAAACATTTCGGGCGTATCAAACTTTTCTTTGAATTGCTTTGCGTGTTCGGGAGTGAGCGAGGAGAAATCCTCCTCGCCCAGGCCCACAATCAGAAACGTGCCTGCGACCACATCGTAAATCTTTCCATCCTCGTCACGCAGAGCACGGTTGAGCTGCTTTCCAGTCAGCTTTGCCTCCTCGTCACAGATGATGGCCACAGGCTCCTCGTAAGGATAGACGGCTTGAATATAGCCGCCTACCTCATGCTGCAAAGAAGAAAGCCTCGACGAAATCTCTTTCGCATAGGGCTTTTTCTCAGGCTCAACTACAAGAACATTGATTTTCTCGGTATCCATCAGCGTACCTCCTCTTTTGATTTTTTCGGTTCCGTCTTTGCCTGCGTTCCATAGGAATGGAGTTTTTGCAAGACGGACGGTTTTGCGGATTTGGCAATCTCAGCTCTCGGCGGAGCTTCCTCTGCCATAGCTTCAAGCGGTGTCTTATCGTCGATGTTCAGAGCGATATTCAGTTCAGCGAGCCTTGCGGATTTCTGCTTCAGCTCTGCTTCCTGTGGGAACGGCTTGCCAAGCTCCTGCTTTGCCGTCTCCATCTGTGCATACAGGCTATCGAGCTTGCCCTGGACGGTGGCGAGACGGTCATTCATGCCGTTTAGGGCGTTGTCGATTCTTGTTAAATTACCACGAGGGTCTTTGCCGAGGGTCACACGATGGGTCATCTGTCCTTTGAGGGTCAGAACGTAATCACGACCGAAGTCCTCCAAGGTGAGCGACATCGTAAAGCCTCGGTATGTGCCAATCTGCACAGGGTCTAACCCCTTAACATCCTTAAAGGCATCGACGAGGGCGGCACCTGCGTTTTCCTTATCGGTGAGAACGTCACCTCTCACGGTCATACCGGCAAAGCCGTCAACTGGGTGCGGATGCTCGGCAAGAGTTTTCATATCGGCGTTAAAGCCTTCAATGAATTTCTTGTTCTGCTCAATCTGTTCGGGGAAATAACGGAGCAGATTGTCCTCCAAGCGGTACTGCTGGCTTTGGTGGTTCGCTTTCATCAGCTTGAGCCGAGCCACATCCACATCCAGGTCCATTTTCTCTTTGATGCGCTCATCACCGGCACACAGAGCCTTGATTTCTGCGTAGGACAATGCCGTTTCATCAATGTCGTCGCAGGCTCTCACGGGAGATTTAGAAGTCATAATCTGCGAGATGAACTTCTGCTTATTCTCCAAGGTCTGCCAGAGGTAGGCATCAAAGGTCGCCTCCGTTACATAGCGGTAAATGTGGACTTCGGGGTTCATGTTGCCCTGGCGAATGATACGACCGGAACGCTGTTCCAAGTCGCCGGGTCTCCAGGGCGCATCCAGGTCGTGGAGTGCGATAAGCCTGTCCTGGACATTCATACCGGCTCCCATCTTAAAGGTGGAACCCATCAAGACACGGACCTGTCCCGAACGAACTTTGCCAAACAATTCTTTTTTACGGGCTTCGGTATTTGCCTCGTGGATGAACGCAATCTGCTCTCTCGGAATGCCCTTGGCAACGAGCTTGTCACGAATATCGTCGTACACGGTAAAGGCTTGTTCTTCCTCCGTGCTGCCGTCCTTTTCTGCAAGGTGCTCCAATGCTCGGATTTCAGGGCTGTCGAGATTTCCTGCAGGAGCTTTGGCAGCTCTCTTGGTCGCTGTGCTTTTCGGTGTGGAGAGGTCGCAGAACACGAGCTGAGTGAGCTTGCCGGCGTGACCGTCCTCCCAAATGCGGTGAATGTTATCCACGCACATATTGACCTTACTTGTGGGGTCATCGGGAAGATTGGGGTTGATGATACGCTGGTCAAGACCGAGCTTGCGACCGTCAGAGGTAATGCGGAGCATATTGTCCACGGACGGGTCAACCGCACCGGAATGAACGGCTGCGGCTCTTTCGGACAATTCCTGCACCATAGCCTTTTGGATTTCCGTCGGCTGTGCCACTTCGTTGTGGTAGATAGGCGTTGGGGTTGGCAGGTTGAGCTGATCGGCTGTCTTAATGTCTGCCGCCTCTTTGAACAGGTTCATCAGTTCGGGCAGATTGAAAAACTTCGCAAAGCGTGTTCTTGCTCGGTAGCCCGTGCCCTCCGGTGCAAGCTCAATGGCGGTTGTGGTCTCCCCAAAAGTCGAAGCCCAACAGTCAAAGTGTGCCAAGCCCTTGTCACGAATGACATCGTGCTGAAGGTATCGCATCATGGTGTAAAGCTCGGTCATCGAATTGCTGACGGGGGTGCCCGTTGCGAATACCACGCCTCGGCTGTCGGTTATCTCGTCGATGTAGCGGCATTTGAGCAGCATATCCGAGGACTTCTGTGCATCGGTGGTCGAGAGACCTGCCACGTTTCGCATCTTTGTGTAGAGGAACAAATTCTTGTAATTGTGCGCCTCGTCCACATACAGGCGGTCCACGCCGAGCTGTTCAAAGGTAATCACATCATCCTTTCTGGAACTGTCCTGGAGTTTCTGTAGTCTTGTCTCCAAGCCCTTTTTGGTACGCTCCAGAGATTTGATGGTGAAGCGTTCAGCTCGGCTGGCTTTCAGTTCTTCCAAGCCCTCCTCAATCTCTATAATCTGCTCCTGCAGGAGCCTTTCCTGCCTTTCTTGGGAAACAGGGATACGCTCAAACTGAGAGTGTCCGATGATAATGGCATCGTAGTCGCCGGTGGCAATTCTGCCGCAGAACTTTTTGCGGTTTCTCGGCTCGAAGTCCTTTTTGGTAGCGGCAAGGATATTCGCAGAGGGATAGAGACGGAGGAACTCGCTTGCCCATTGTTCGGTCAAGTGGTTGGGAACGACAAAGAGAGGCTTCTGGCACAAGCCCAAACGCTTACTCTCCATAGCGGCGGCAACCATCTCGAAGGTCTTGCCTGCGCCCACTTCGTGTGCAAGCAAGGTGTTTCCTCCGTAAAGAATGTGCGCCACGGCGTTTAACTGATGTTCACGGAGCTTGATTTCGGGGTTCATACCGCTGAACACGATATGGGAGCCGTCATACTCACGAGGTCTCGTAGAGTTGAACAGCTCGTTGTATTTCGTCACAAGCTCCTGTCGTCTGTCGGGGTCTCTCCAAATCCAATCCTGGAACGCATCTTTGATAGCTTGCTGCTTCTGCTGTGCAAGGGTCGTTTCCTTGGAGTTCAGTACACGCCTTTCCTTGCCATCGGGGTCTGTTACGGTGTCATAAATACGAACGTCACGGAGGTTCAGCGTATCCTCCAAAATCTTGTAGGCGTTGGCTCTGTCCGTGCCGTAGGTCATATAGGCGTTTACGTCGCTGTAGGACGGCTGAGATTTGCCGGTGATGTTCCACTCTGCCGAGAACGGCGAGTAGTTCACTTCGATGCTCCTACGCAGGTAATACGGCGGCTCAAAGGTCTCCACCATAAACTGCTGGATGTAGGATTTATCAATCCAGGTTGCACCGAGACGAACTTCGATTTCAGAGGCGTCCAGGTCTTTGGGCTGTGCTTGACGGAGAGCTGCCACATTGTCGGCAATCTCGTTTCTGTGGTTGGCATCTTCGGGGAGCAGGTCAAGGGCTTTCTGATAGTAGGCGAGTTTTTCACGGACGTTGCCGGAGAGAAAGTCATCTGCAGTACGCCAGGTGTACGAACCATCGGGCTTGCGGTTAAAGTCCATATAGATAACGCCACGCAGGTCGCTTGCCAGCTCATCTTCGGTCTTGCCGGTCAGAGAGGACATATACGCCATATCTACACGGGCTTTTTCAGCGATAGATACCGCAAGAGCTTCCGCAGCGGTGTCAACCGAGGTCACGACTTCGCTTGGCTTAATGGTTCTCTTGGTGAACATATCCGCCTTGCGCTTGAGGTTGTTGTCCTCGTCGAGCACTTCCAGAGAGCAAAGCAGATAATAGGAGCTGTCGTCTGCAAAGGCGAGGGCGTTACCACGGCTGTTGATAAGCCCGTGTTTTGCCGTGAATTTGTCGTAGAGGTCGTTTAGCTCTCTTTGGGTCTCACGGATGGTCGCATCTGAAACGAAACCGTCCATCTGCTGACCAATGAGCTTTTGAACGCAATCACGAAGCTCCACCATACCTTTAACACGCTCGGTTGCCGTTGCGTTCAGTTCGGGCTTTACCATACGGCTGTTTTCTCTGTAGTAAACGTCGCCGTCCACTACGGTGTAGCTGTAGTTCTTTACGTTCGGGTCTGTAGGGATAGAGGTATCAATGGCTTCACCGTCACCGAGTTCGGGCAGCTCGGCTTCGGTATAAGTGCCTTTGATGTTCTGGATGGCATATTTTAGCTGAACACCCAAATCCAAATCCTCATACGGCGCAACAGTGAAATCCTGCTTTCCGTACTGTGTGCTTTCGGAGGTTTGACGACCAAGCACCATTTCGGGGTTGTCGATGAAGTAGCTGTTGATGGCAAAGCCATCGTCGTTTTTGCCGAGATGCACCCAATCGGGTTCAATCTCAATGGGACGGTCACGCTTCTGCAGGAAGATGATGTCGCTGACTACCTCCGTGCCTGCGTTCGCCTTAAATGCGTTGTTCGGCAAGCGGATAGCACCCAGCAGGTCGGCTCTCTGTGCGATATACTTCCGCACTTCGGGAGATTGCTTATCCATCGTGTAACGAGAGGTCACGAACGCAACCACGCCGCCGGGTCTTACCTGGTCGAGTGCCTTGGCAAAAAAGTAATCGTGAATGGAAAAACCGAGCTTGTTATAAGCTCGGTCGTTGACTTGATATTGTCCAAAAGGCACATTGCCGATGGCGAGGTCATAGAAATCCCGCCTGTCGGTGGTCTCAAAGCCTGCGATGGTGATGTCTGCCTTGGGATAAAGCTGCTTTGCGATTCGTCCGGTGATGCTGTCCAGTTCCACGCCGTAGAGCTTGCTGTTCTGCATCGTTTCGGGCAGACAGCCGAAGAAGTTGCCGACACCCATAGACGGCTCCAGAATGTTGCCCGTTTCAAAGCCCATATTGCCAACGGCTTCATAGATAGCCTTAATGACGGTAGGGCTTGTGTAGTGGGCGTTCAGCGTAGAGCTTCTCGCTGCGGCGTATTCTTCGGGAGAAAGGGTCGCATAGAGTTCCGCAAACTCATTCTTCCAGTTGTCCTTTGTCTCATCAAAGGCATCTGCCAGACCGCCCCAACCAACGTATTTTGCAAGGACTTCCTGTTCCTCCGGTGTTGCTTGTCTGCCGTCAAACTCCAGTTCTTTCAGAAGATTGATGGCGTCCATGTTCATGCGGAACTTGGCTTTTGCACCACCTTCGCCCAAGTGGTCGTCGGTGATTTGGAAGTTGTGAAGCTCCGGTTTCGGTTCTGCGATGGTCGGCTCTGCAGGCAGCTCCGCACTACGCTGTGCTTCGCTGATCTCCACGAGCCTACGCATAAACTCAATGGATTCGCTTCTGAAAATCGGGAAGCCCGTGGCGCTTTGAAAGGTCACGTCCTGCAAGCTCACGCTTCCGAAGTCGAGGTTCACGCTGTCAACGACAAATCTGCGACCGTCAATCTCATAGGTCGATTCACGAGGAATAAGGTGTTCACTTGCGAACTGCTCGTCGATGTCACGCTGGGTAGCAACCTCAATAACGGGTTCTTCTTTCTCCGTTACGGAGAAATAGCCGGTGTCGAGGTAGCGTTCAAAGGCGGTTCGGTCAACGCTTACGGGTTCCTGTTCGGGTTCACTTGGCAGGGTGTACCACACATCGCCCTCGTCCACACGGTCAATGACAATAACGGTCTCTTTGTGTTCAACCTCAGACGAGGAAATACCATCACCAATACGATAGGCTTTTCCGGTAGGCGTTGTGAAAATAGGCTCGCTCGGTTCCATACCACGGGTGCGCTGAATGTTGGCAAGATATTCGATGGCGTTGTCCTGCTCGGCAAAGCGGAGAATTTGATTACCCTCCTCGTAGAAGCGGTCAAGCACCGCATCCCAAATGCCGGTAATACCGCCCTCGTTGGGGAGTAAACGAATGGAATAGCGGTCGGGAGCCTCCATTGCAGCAATCTGTTTGGCGTCCGCTTCGACCTGCTTGATGAACGGGTCATTGTCGAGCTTTTCGGGATCAACCAATTCGCCGTTCACAATGCCACGCTCGGCAAGGGCTTCACGGACGGCAATCGGGTCAACATCGTCCAGACGGTCGTATTCCTCCTGGGTATAGAACCTATCTTCCTTGATGAGCTGTGCCACTCGGCGCTGTACCTTCGCCCAGGACATTTCATAGTCAATATCCGTACCTGCAACCGTGATGTGCAGGGACTTCGATACGTCGCCGCCGTATTCCTTGGAGAGCCATGCGGCTGTGTCACGCTCACGGGCGTGGTCTGCCATATAGCGGACGACGGCCCGCTTGCTTTCCATGTCACCGTTCCATCTTTGCAACGCTTCATCAATTTCAGCCTGCGTGATTTCACGGGATACAACGGGAGCTTCAACTGTCGCAGATGGGGGTTCGTTTTGGGCTTCTGTAACGCTTACAGGCTCGATTTCGGGTTCTTGGGATAATTCCTCAACCGCAGAGAGAACGCCGTAGGAACGGATTGTATAGCGGTTCTGGAGGGCATCAAACTCGCCTACGGTGACGGAGTGCGTAGCACGGAGCTTTTCAACGACCTCATCCAAATTGAACGCAGGGACACCGCACATATCCACACGACCGGCTCCTTGGATGGCTCTTGTGGTGAGCTTTAGGCCAAGGATTTCTGCGGCTGTTTTGGCATCCTCGCCATACATTTCATAGAAGTCGCCAACCTTAAAGAGAACGATGTCGTCTCTGTGGTCGTGCTTCAAGTCGTTGTAGGCGTTGTAGCTCTGTCGGAACTGTCCTTCACGGCTCTGCAGCTCGTCATACCGAGCCTTTTCTTCGGGAGTGAAGTATCTGCCGTTTCGGATGATGTTTTCAAACCTTGCAAGGACTTTGTTCCAGTTCAGCTCCACATCGGCACATTCGGGTTTCTGCAAGCGGATACCCTTACCGGAGCTGTCAATCCAGCCTCGTCCCGATACAGAGTGAGAACTGCCGCCGATACCGTACTCATTCTTTAGAAAATCTGTCTTTTCCTTGGAGTTGTGAGAGCCGGTGAGATAGGTGTAAATACGACCTTTGCCGCCCTCAACATTACTGCCACGGGTCAAGGTGGCATCAATCTCATCGTCGGTAATGAACATTCCCACGCTCGGCACTTCTGCCATATCGGAGGTGTATTCACGCCTTGGCAGGTCAAGGTCCTGCAGACCGTTCCAAATCTCAACGGGCTTATGATAATGGAACCGCATCACATCACGGTCTGCTTTGTAGGCATCCATAAAGGCTGTAAAATCTGCGGAGACCGTCTGACGGAAAGCAGGGTCTTTCAAGTCCTCTGCGAGCCTTGCGGTGGCATCGGGAAAACCGCCTCTGCGGTAGTCATTCAAAGAACCGAGGATATTCTGCTCTCTGGCTTCATCGCTAATATTCCCACGGATATACCACAGCTTATGGGAAAGCTCGGTTCGCTCGTGGAGTTCAGCCTCGGCAAGCTCCACATTGGTGGCGTACTTGCCCTCGTCCATAAGCTGACCGATACGTTCGGCAGCAGCCTCCCAGGATATGACCTGTGCGGATTTGGAATATCTCGCCGTTCTGCCTTTGGCAAGGTGAATGCCGTCCTCGGCATACCATACCGAGAACTCACCACGCTCGGACTTTAAGCCTGCGCCGCCGTGGTATTCCTTTTTCAGAACATCCACGATTTCGCCCATTGGCTTCTGCTTTTGGAAAGCGGCGGCAACCACCATACGGGTATGCTCGGAGTTGCTTGCAAGGCGGAGCACATCGTCGATATCCTCCTGGGCAAAAGAAAAAGCGAAGGGTGCAGGTCTTGCACGCTCCGCTTCATCAATGAAGGATATTTGTTCTTGTTCGCTTGGGAACAGTCCCTCGTCAAAGAGGGTGAGCTGTCCGGTTATGCCAGAATCAGTTCTGCGAGAATTGTTTCTTCGGCTTGTGCTTTGAGGTTGTTCATCAGTCCCACCCATTTCATCGGGTCGCTGGCTTTCAGTTCCTCCGTCACGCCGTTCGCCCTCATCAGTTCGGGCATCATCTGCGCCATTCTGCGGTTCGCCGTCTCGTCGATTTCCCTCAGATGCGGGTACAGACTCTCCGACAGAATCATCTGGTTCCACAGCACCGGTCTGTGCTCCTGCAAATACTTCTTCCTCATCCTGCCGTACTTGCCCAGTGGCTTCGCCTCGGTCTCGGATAGGGTCAGAGTCGGGATGAAGTAATCCCCGTTCCTCGTGTAGTTCAAATTGTTCTCCATAGCTTTGTGTCCTTTCTGCCTGGTTCTGCAGGCTTGCTTCTCGCTCATAGTTTTTGACCGTAATGGCAATCTGCCTCAAAATCTGCTCGCTGCTGTTGGAGACAGCCGAGCCGAGAACGGCAATGGTATCACGGGTATTGAAATCGAATACGCTCAAAAAGTCCTCGTGCTCAAAGTAATCGCCGGGATTGAGACCACAGCGAGACATAAGAGCGTAGGTGGTGCTGACGGTAGCGGCATTGCGGAACGCAACCTCTACGTTGTAATCATCATACTCCTCAAGGAAAGAATCTTCAAGGATGCCGAGGATGTCACGGCGGTTGTCGTTCCAGTATTCGGTCACGAGCTTGGAAGCAATTCTCTCCAGTTGGTCGGCAAGACCTTTTTCACCGGACACGCCAAAGCGATTTTCCAGAGCTGCGGTAACAGCGTCTTGATGCTCGTCTTTGTACTCCCAAAGATTAAGGCGGCGAGAGTTCTCTCTGCCGCCCGTATCGGAGACATCAAACACATATTTTAGCCTCGGATTGTCGCCGGATGTGTCAATCAAAGCAATACCCTTGGTGCCACGACGGACATATCTGCCCATCTGCTTGTTCCAAAGGTCATAGTCGGCGCAGGCAGTAGCGTTCGGCTTTTGAGCGAAAATCATGAGCTGCTCGTGGAACGGGTACTTGTACAGCCGTCCCATCGTTTCAAGAAACGCTGTCCACTCACCGAAGCTGCCTGTGACCTGCTTGGCGGTGTGGTCTGCCATTTGCGAGTAAAAGTCCAGTTTGCTTGGCATTGGTTTCCTCCTTCATAAAGATTAAGGGTACCCGAGAAAATCGGATGCCCGTGTGGTTATTCCTCGTCGTCAAAATCGGGGTAAAGCTCAACGGTCTCAAATTCTTCGTCCGTAATAGCAGAGAGTTTTTCAATGGTGGAGTCGGTCAACTGACGAAGCTCGGCTTCATCTGCTCCAAGCTCGCCACGCATTTCCGACAGGGCATTGATAAGCCCTGTGCGTGTACCCGTGTCGTAGATACACATAAGGTTCATTTCATCGTTTGAGAAGTTCATCATAAATCCCTTTCCGCACTTCTGTGCTGTGTCGTTTGCTGTCTATCCTCGGCTTGATACTGGCGGAGCTTTGCGAGGACGGACGGTTTCTTTGTTTTGATTTCTTCTTTTGCAGGAGCAGGCTTTTCGGTCTGCTTCGGACCGTTGTTGATAATGCCGTCAATCATACCGTAGTCATCTTCCATCTGCATTTCTGCGTTTTTCAGAGGATTGTCGGTATTGCGGAAGTTGTGCAACTCCTTATAGCCGATGCTGTCAACATAGTGATAGGATACCACACCTGCCTGCTTTAACGCCACGATGTCGCTGACGGAGAGGCTGTGCCCGGTGAAGTCCTGGGGCTTCTCCACATTGAAAACGCAGTAGAGGTTCTCCAGCTTTTCTATCTCGGTTCCGCTGTGGTTCAAGCTACCGGTGTAAACCAGCTCGTAGTTTTCATATTTCGGCTCAATACCCTTGGATTTCAGATAGTCGGAGTTCATAAAGCGAATATCCGCTGTGGCATCGTCCCGTTTGAGCTGATAGATGGCATAGGCGTCGCCGGGGCTTTCCAGGAACGCCTGCTCACGCTTTTTGCGGATGATTTCAACATCCATAGGCGGCACTTCATTCTTTATGGCATCCCAATCGTCACGGGTGATGCCAAAGCAGCCGGAGAACAGAACAATGTCCTCGGTGTCGAACGCCATAGCTTCGGTGTTGCCCTCGTAGAGCATATAGATAGGAACGTCACGCTCAAACAGCTCCAACGCTCGCTCCTTAGATAGTGGGAGCATATCCGAATCGGTGTATCCATAAGCGTTCATCGCCTCGATGGACATGGACGGGTCGGGCATATAGCCGTTGTCGGGAGCTTGAATGGGCGTTTCCTCCTGCACTTTAAGGGCAATCTCGTCAATGACATCGTTACTATCACTTGTGGGATTTTCGTCCTCGGATACCTCGGTGGTGGGTTCCGTTGTTGTTTCCTTGATAAAGGAAGTCAAAACAGGGTCATCAACCTCTTTTGCTACCGTAGAGATAATGGAGGACATAACCTCATCGGTGCGACCGATAAAGTCAGCAGGACGGTTCTTGTAGCTCTCCATTGTGGCACGGAAATCATCATCCGTAATATCCACAAGCTCGGTATAAGAGGCTCGTTCCTCCAGGAAAGCAAAGAAGTCCTGCGGCTCATTCGTCTGCTCAACTGCATCCGAAATCAGCTCGTAAGGCAAAGTCATTATGACATACTGACCTCCGGCATTGGAATCAGGATTGAAATATACCGCTTCAAAGCTCATTCTGTCGGGATGATGGTAGAACCAATCGTCCGTGCCGATAGGGTTCTCTGCGTAAAGGACATCCAGTTTTTCCTTGTTTACAACATCGTTTCCACGCTGTCTTACATCACGAGCCTGCCATTCGGCGTGAGCAAGGTCGTTTGCCTGTTCCTCGGTCATACCTTGCTCCATAAAGTAGTCCACCATTTCAAGGATATTCATTTCCTCTAACGGCTTTTCCTCGGTCTCAATGGCCATTTCCACTTCACGCTCTTTCATAATCTCGGCATAATACCGGTCGATGTCGATAATAAGCTCAGAAGATGTTTTGTTGATGGTTTCAAGGCTTGCACGAAGCTCCTTCAGCTCCTTATCCTTTGACCAGGTTGCAATATACCCAAAGCTGTTTTCGCCCGTGGCGATGCCGTAATAGGCACAGACCGCATAGGAAATGCTCTCTGCTTCAACTTCCTCGGTGTTACGGTCTTTAAGCTGCTCATTGAAGAAACGATAGACGGAAATCTCGCCGCCCACGAAGTTCAAGCCCTCGTCCTCGGTGAACATCAGCCGACCGTCCTCGCCAAGTTCCAAAGGCTTTGCGGTTATGATAGAACCGGCGTGATTGACGGTCACATGGTCTTCAACCGCAATCGGCTGTCCGGGGTCATCGTCGGAGCCACGCAGGTCATAGACATACATCCCTTCGGGAACATCGGAGGGAGCAATACGCCCATTGGAAAACAAGGCGGGAACATCAAAGATTTCTACCTCCTGATATTTCTCGGCGTTCTTGGGT
>Ga0116189_1002294_pt1 | contig 14225 bp, 13 predicted proteins | sample AD_JPNTR3_MetaG_FD_89895 | JGI IMG/M metagenome (GOLD analysis project Ga0116189, IMG submission 89895) | Active sludge microbial communities of municipal wastewater-treating anaerobic digesters from Japan - AD_JPNTR3_MetaG | ecosystem: Engineered > Bioreactor > Anaerobic > Digestate | place... | reverse complement strand
GTCAAGCAGAGCTACAACCTCGAGGACGTCCGGGTCCTGACGTACCGGCGCCTGAAAAACATGGTCGCTCTGCTGCTGGCCGTCATCTACTTCAACTGCGTCTGGCTGGCCGGACGGCTGCGCCGCGAGATCCTGACGGCCAACATCACCCACGCCGCCAAGCGCATCTACGGTGTGGCCGAGTTCCTCCACTACGCCGTCGCCGACGGCCTCGGGAGGCTCTTCACGCGCCACGGGAAATGGAACGGCTACAAGCCGCCAGACCCCGAATCAAACCCGCTCGGACTGGTCTTTCTGGAATGACCAGATTTTTTGGGGAAAGTCCACAAATAATGCCTATTGACAACAACAACGTCGGTTTGTATATTACGGCCACGTTGGGTGGTGTTCGTTGGAGGGTCGTCGTATCGTCGGTGGAGGCGACGGCCTGTCTGGGTGTCCTTTGAGGTTGTTACAGTCGGACGTGATGTGACGAATGACGCCCTCTCCTGATGGAAAGGAAGAAGGCCGCATGCGTGCGGCCATGAGAAGCAGAGAAGTTTGACATTTTGATTTTGCGCTTACGCGCATTCACGCTTCAGGAAAAAATCGCCAAGTTTTATGTGATGAAGCGAGATGCTCGGAGGTGCGCCGCTCGGCGCGCCTCCAGTCTCGTGTTCCATCACGGGTGCTTGGCGGTACCTTTCCTGAGGCACGGACTGGGGTCCGCGCCTTTTTTTGTCCGCAAGAAGCCGCTGGAACTTCAGTCTAAATTAACCGAGCCCGGCAACCTCAATTCTGGGCTTAACCCACAGTGCGGACAAAATGAAGGAAGTTGGTGATGAAACAGACACACGGAATGCTGATATCCGGATCTTTGTGTGCCATGATGTTGGTCGGGTGCTCTACACCAAGACCCGCCGAGATGGCTATCTCTCAGCGCGACAAGGACACCTATACAGACGAAGGCGCGACGGCCATACAAAAAGAAGTCAAGCATCGTGTGGCGATCTTGACCAAACAGGACAATGTGATCAAGGGGCGCGAGGTCGCTGACGCACTGGACGCATCTTTGACAAGTGCGATTTCCGATTTTGCGTTCTTTTCGATTGTGGAGCGGTCCAACCTTGATGCACTTCTGAAAGAAAAGCAACTGGAAGCTCTCAACTCCGACCAGCTCGAAAAAATCGATATCCCGGAGGCGCAATATCTGATCACGGCGAAGGTCAACGCGCCCCGTATTGAGAAGAGTACGGGGCTGAGTTTGGCAAGCGCGTCTTTAAACAGTGGACAGCAGAATGTGGCGTCCTACAAGGTGACAGCGAGCGTGGACTTCCGCTTTTATGAAAAAATAACGGGGCGGACAGTTCTTGTGAAGAACATTGAATGCGAAGCTCCCGGCACAGTGGATTCCGCGCAGACTCCCACGGCGGAGACACCTGAGGCGGTGGGAAAATTGAAAGTGGCCGTACAGGAGTGTGCGAAGGTTTTTGCAATGGAACTGGGCTCACGCTATGCGCCGCCCGCGCGCGTTGTCGAAACACGCGGAGGGGGAAAGGTCGCGAAAATTACGATGGGGACGAACTACGGTCTGGTAAAAGGCGTCAAGGTTGAGTTCTTTGAGTATGTTGACCACTCCGACGTTGTGGCTGGTGCGGTTCGTGAACCCAGTCCTGTCGGCTATGGCGTGGTTCTGGAATCCGAGCAGAATTTTTCTTGGGCGGAGGTTCTTGATGCGGATAAGGCTTTTGTCAAACGTGGCCATTATGTACGCATCACGTCAGATCAATCAAAGGCTCTGAAAACGCAAATCATCGATGCTGTCCGCCTACAGTAGGCGAGGAGGTCACCTGTGAAACCCATCTCAGCCCTGATGGCCATGGGCGTCATACTGCTCGCGCAAAGCGGTTGCTCAGACAAGGTTCCCGCAGTCCCTGCAACTCCCGAAAAGGCGAGAGACACAGGCGCGTCGTTGTTTTTGCAGCCGTCGGCCAAGGTTCAATCCGTTCAGACGAACGCATTTCCCGAGCCGCCGGCAACCGATGCATCTGAACCTCATCGAATAGTCCGATACTTCTGCCGTGCATGGAAGGACGAGGACTATAAGGCGATGTATGGTGCGATGGACAGGGGATATCATAAAGGAAAGTCGTTCGCCGCGTTTGAAGCGTTGTTCGAGAACGACAAGGAGGGGAGTGGCGGTTTGAAAGACGAGAACATCGACAAAACGGAGGCTCACGAAGGGGCAGCCGTGATCCTGAAAGTCGAACTGGTTTATCGGAGCAAACGCGCCAAACCCAAGAAGGTGGTTGCGAAAGTAATCAAGACGCCGCAGGGATATCGTCTGATCGACTGCGGCCTTTTGCCCATTGATTTCAACGATCTGTGATCAAAACTGCAAACAACGGAAAGGAAAAGTTCATGAAAGGTATCTGTTTTGTAAAAGCGATTAGTCTTATGATGTGCGCGATGGTGGGATTTGCGCAACAACCGAAGATGGTTGTAACGGTGGAGAAGTTTGAGAACGAGGCGAATGCGTCGACGGAGTTGTTCAATACGCTTCGGACGCGGATAACCGACAATATCATCAACACGAGAAAGTTCGAGGTGGTCGAGCGGCAACGGTTGGCGAGCGTGTTAAGCGAACGTAAACTGGCCGATGCTGGTATGACAGAAGAAAACGAAACAACGCCGCAAGCCGGAAAGCTCAAGGCCGCTGGGTTTATTCTATACGGCAGCGTACTGAGCTTGGGACTGGATGAGACCCAGACGGATGTTGTCGGTGTGTCTGCGGCCAAAGGCACGGTAAAAGTCGAAATCCAGCTGAGGTTCGCTAACGCGGAATCCGGAAAAATCATTTCGTCCAAAACCGTGATTGCAACAAAGTCACAGAGCAGGATGGCGGGAGACGGTCAGCGGGTTTCTGGCAATGTGGGTGACCAGATCATTCAAGACGCGATCCGCGAAGCTGCGAAGAAGGTGACGGAAGCCCTTGTCGATTTGGCTTATCCTGCCAAAATCCTAAAACTCAACCAGTCCGACATGCTCGTAAATCTGACGAAAGAACAGACCGAGATCGGCGCGGTTTATGAAGTTTTCTCGGCAGGGGAAGAGATCATAGACCCCGACACAGGTGAGTCGCTGGGTTCGTCGGAAGAGCTTGTCGGTAAGGTCGAAGTCGCCAGAACGGGTCCAAAATTTTCGTTTGTAGTTCCCGTTTCACCGGCAGAAATCGGGGCGTTTAAGGTTGGCATGATTGTCCGTCGTCAGGATGAAGAAACCGCCAAGCAGGAGAAGATCAAGGCCAGGAAAGAGGCTGTTAAGACGTTCGAGTCTCGATTCTGATAGACGAGCAAAAGACTGCATGTGTACAGGGAGGGCGGCCATCGAGCCGCCTTTCCTGTTTGTCGCGGAATGCAAACCATCCGAGTAACGAAACGGGTAGCCCAATTTCTCTTCGCCTTGTCGGCGTGACCCGTTTTTGCTACCGTAAGGGCTTTCAAAAAGGAGGTATCACACCATGGTTTCAATTAAAGGTACAAAGACTGAGAAAAATGTGCTGTCTGCATTCGCGGGCGAATCGGCGGCGCGTAACCGTTACACCTACTGGGCGGCTCAAGCCAAGAAGGATGGATTTGTTCAGATCGAGGCGATTTTTGAAGAGACCGCCAACCACGAGAAGGAGCACGCCAAGCGTCTCTTCAAGTTCCTGCAGGGCGGCGAGGTGCAGATTCAGGTCGGCCTGCCGGCTGGCGTGATCGGCAAGACGCTGGACAATCTGGTCGCGGCGGCTGAGGGCGAGGAGTACGAGTGGCAGCAGATGTACCCCGAATTCGCCAAGGTGGCGCGCGCCGAGGGCTTCGAGGAAATCGCGAAGACGATGGAGGCGATTGCCGTAGCCGAGAAGTTCCACGGGGAGCGCTATCGCAAACTGGCGGCCAACATCGAGAAGGGCACCGTTTTCCTGCGCGATGACGCGACGACCGTGTGGCGCTGTCGCAACTGCGGTTTTACCCACGTCGGCAAGGAAGCGATGGATGTCTGCCCGGCGTGCGCACATCCGAAGGCGCACTTCGAGCTGCTTCCGACCAACTGGTAAAACAGGAAAAAGGCAGTCATGTCACGTGTGCCACTCACACTGATCGGCGAAAGCATCAACGATTCGGTGCCCTCGACGCACGCCTTGTTCGAGGCGAACGACCTTGCGGCCATCACTGGCCTGGCACGGTCGCAGTCTGAACTCGGTGCCGATTATATCGATGTCAACGTTGGGCCGCGTCCAGCGGACTTCATGGCCGCCGTCGTGCGCGCTGTGCAGACCGTGACGCCCAAACCGCTCTCGATTGATTCGCCGGACTATGCCTTGGCCGCGGCTGGACTCGCTGCCTGCGATCCAGCCTGCGGCACACCGATTCTGAACTCCATTTCGCCCTTGCGTTTGGAGATGTTTGATCTGTTGCAGTCCCATCGTTTTCGCCCGATCCTGCTGGCGTCAGAAAATATGATCGACGGAGTCGAGTCGCCCTGCCGGACCGCCGAAGAGACCTACGACGCGGCACGCCTGTTGCTGGAGACGGCCCGTAGCCACGGCTTGTCAAACGACGACTGCATCATCGATCCCGGCATTGCGCCCATCGGTGCCGACACGGAAAACAACATCCACCGGTTGATGGGGGCGTTACGGCTGATCCACGATGACCCCGCATTCGCGGGTGTCCACATGTCGGTCGGGCTCAGCAACTTCACCGTCATGTTGCCGTCACGGCGCGCCGACGGGTCGCCGGTCAAGTTGCCGCTTGCCAACGCCTTTCTCACGCGTGCCATGCCGCTCGGGCTCGACATGATCATCGGTTCCGCCAAGCTGGCCTACGGCGCGTTGCCCGAAGGCCACCCCGCGCTCCAATGCTTTGATGACTGTCTCGCTCTCAGCGATTTCGACGTGTTGATGCGCGTGCAGGAGTTTTACTCCTGACACGGGCAGAGCCTGCGGCAAAAGGCTGTAAGGCTGTAAGACTGTCATGATCAACTTTGCCTAACCCCGCACGGATTGGTACACTCTTCTCCTGTCATGAAAAAAGAAACCGACATGGAGCAGTTTATTGTAACGGGCGGGGCGGGACTGATCGGAAGCAATCTGATCGCGGCGCTGAATGCGCGGGGAATCGATGACATTCTGGTGGTGGATCACCTGAACCATCCGGAGAAGGAGCGGAATCTGGCGGCGCTCGCCTACCGTCGCTACCTCGACCGCGACGCATTCCGCGAAGCATTGCGCGCCGGACAAATCGCACCGGCCCGGACGCTCTTTCATCTCGGTGCGTGCAGCTCGACCACCGAAACCGACCAAGCCTATCTGGATGACAACAACACCGGCACCACGCATGAACTGTGTACATGGTGTCTAGGCAACGGCACACGCTTCATCTACGCCTCGAGTGCTGCGACCTATGGCGATGGCGAACAGGGCTATTCGGACGACGATGCGGTCACGCCGCACCTCCAGCCGCTGAATCTGTACGGCTGGTCGAAGCAGAAATTCGACCTCATCGCCTTGCGCGAAGGTTGGCTGGATCGCATCGCCGGTCTCAAGTACTTCAATGTGTTCGGTCCGGGTGAAGCGCACAAAGGCGAGATGCGTTCTGTGGTCCACAAGGCCTATCACCAAATCTGCGAGACCGGTGCGTTCGCGTTGTTCCGCTCTCATCGGCCGGAGTATGAAGACGGCGGACAGGTGCGTGATTTCGTGTACGTCAAAGACGCCGTCGCCGTGACGCTCTTCTTTCATGACCGCCCGGAGGTTTCGGGGCTCTTTAACTGCGGTACCGGCAAGGCCCGTTCTTGGATCGATCTGCTACGCGCGATCTACGTCGCGATGGGGCGTGAGCCAAAGATTGAATTCGTGGACATGCCGCCGCACCTACGCGACAAATACCAGTACTTCACCGAGGCCGACACACGCAAGCTGCGCGCGGCCGGCTGCGAGCACGTCTTCCTGCCGCTGGAGCAGGCGGTAGCCGACTACGTGCGCTATCTGGAAGCCCGTCTGTGAGCCGTCCGCCGGATGATACACCGCTTCCGGGCGGCTACCGTGAAATGTGGCGGATCGCCGCGCCGCTGCTCCTCAGCATGGCGTCATACACGATCATGCAGTTCTGCGATCGTGTGTTCCTCTCGCGATACAGCAGCGTGGCCATTCAGGCCGCACTGCCGGCCGGCAGCCTGGCGCACACGTTGATCTGTTTTTTTCAAGCGGTGACCGGCTATGCAAGCACGTTCACTGCGCATTACCACGGTGCCAAAGAACCCGAGCAATGTGTGCGCTCCGCCGCGCAGGGGATTTGGCTGGCGCTCGCCTCATGGCCGCTGATCCTGCTGCTGATCCCGGTCGGGCTCTGGATCATCGCAATGAGCGGCCACGCGCCCGATGTGGCTGCGGCGGAGCGCACCTACTTCCTGATCCTGATGGTGGGCGGCATCACCGTACCGCTCAACTCCGCCGCTGGCGGTTATTTCATGGGCATCGGTCGCACGACGGTCAACTTGATCTCCAATGCTTTCGGGTGCTCGCTGAACGTCGCGCTCAATTACGCAATGATCTTTGGTCACTGGGGGTTTCCCGAGATGGGTGTTGCGGGTGCGGCGTATGCAACGATCATATCGAGCGGTGTAACCTGTCTGATCCAGCTCGCCCTCTTCTGGCGCGATCCGGTCTTTCAAGCGCTGGGTCTGGTGCGGGCGCTGAAGCCGGACACCGCATTGCTGGCACGAATCATCCGTTTCGGCACCCCGTCCGGCCTGCAGTTGCTGATGGATGTCGGCTCGTTCATGGTTTTCATCATGCTGACCGGACGCATGGGCGAACTGGCGTTCGCCACCAGCAACATCGCGTTCAGCATCAATAATCTGGCCTTCGCACCGCTTTTGGGTTTCGGGATGGCAGCCTCGATCGTGGTGGGCCAACATCAGGGCGCGCAACGCCCTGCGGCCTCCCAGCGTGCCGGGTACACCGGCCTCAAGATGGGGTTGACCTATATGTGTGTGATCGGCGCAACCTTCGTGCTGTTTCCGCACGCATATTTCGATCTGTTCCGTCCGAAGAACGCCGGGTTCACAGCAGAGGAGATGTTGGGGCTAGGACGTAACATGCTGCTACTGGTGACCGTCTCGGGGCTATTGGATACCGTAAGCATCGTCCTGAGCGGCGCACTGAAGGGAGCGGGCGACACGCGCTTCGTCATGATCTACATGATCATCGGCTCGTGGCTGATGCTGGTTCCCGGTGCATTGTTGCTGCTCTGGGCGGGCGTGGGCATTCTCGGACTCTGGGGCTGGCTCGCCGCGTATATGTGCGTGCTGGCCGTAGGCTTCTGGTGGCGCTGGCGACAAGGCCATTGGAAAACGATCCGCGTTATCGGGAACCGCGCCTTCATCCCGCGAGAGTAAAATTACCTATTACTTTTCTCCGTCACATCTCGGCTAGTGGTCGCGCAAAGTATTTGGCGAGGGTCTCGTTAAGCTCGGCACTGAAGGCCAGTGCGGAATCGTTCAGATTGTTGAGCCCCAGCGCCTCTGCCGGTTCGCCGTCATCCAAAACCACTTTCGCGATATCGGCGACTGTGAGCGTGTCGCCGCAACGGTAGAGCAGGTACTCGCCCGGCCGATCCGCGACCTCCGCCAAAATCTGGTTGCGCACGAGGTCTTCCAGAATGTCGTTGACGAATCGGACGGGGATCCTGTGTTTTTCAGCGTAGGCCTCCGCCGCGAACGGGCCGCCCGCGTTAGCCTTGGCGTGGCGCGCGGTTTCGGCGCAGAGCGTCAACGCCAGTAGCAGCCGCGCGCGTAGGCTGGCGCCGGCCGCGTGTTGTTCGCGCACGTAGGTGTCCTGATGCTGCATCGCAAAGCTGATCTCCGCTCCCAGTAGCACAATCTGCCAACTCGTATACACCCAAAGCAACAAGATCGGAAGCACCGCAAAGCTTCCGTAAAGCGCGCTGTATTTGGCGATGCCGATTTGAAGCATCGCGCAGAGTTTGAGCCATCCACCGAACAGGATCAGGGTGACGCAGCCGCCGACCAGCGCAGGCACCAGCTTGACCCGCGTGTTCGGCATGAAACCCAGCAGGAAGGCGAAAGCCAACGAGCCGATCAACAATGTCACCGAATGTTTGAAGAGCCCGCTGTTCAACAGCGAGCGCGTCGCGTCCGAGACAACACCGCCCACTGTCTTTTCCATGAAGCCGGTCACCAATGAGGCCACCGGCACACTCGATGCCGCCGTCACCAAAAACGGCAGGATCAGACACACACCGAGATAGTCGAAACATTTCCGCACAAACGGCCGCTGGTACTCGATTCCCCAGACTTGGTTGAAACTCGATTCAACCTTACCTAGCATACCGATCACAGTCCAGAGCAGCATCACCGCACCGATACCACCGAGGGTGCCAAACTCAAGCTGATCAAGCTGCGCGAAGAGCTGGTCGGCGATCTCCCGCACCTGCTCGGAAAAGGCACGCGCCACCCCATCCGACACCGCCTCCTCTGCAACACCCTCGGCCTGCACCTTCGCCTCGACCGACTGTTCCATCTGCGTCATCCAAGCGTTCAGGTGCTTGTCGAACTGCGCTTTCGCCAAGTCCGCGCCACCGAACGCACGCGCCATCGCAAGCGTCAGCGCCAGAATCGGGATCAACGCCATCAGAGAGAAGAAGGTCAGCGAGGCAGCGTGCAGCGAGCACTGGTCGTTCTTGAAACCGGAGAGCACCAGCGACACGAGGCGCACGGCATACACGCCGATCCTGTGAAACCACGGCAGAGTGCGGCAGTCGGTTTCCCATACGCCTCTGGTGAGAAAGGTGTGGCAGTCAGCAAGCAATGCTTTGATTTTCATGCGCGAATCCTTATGGCTTTTTGGGTCGAGGCCGGACAGACATACTCGCAACAACCGCATCCGGTGCAGCGTGCAGCATCAATGATGATTCGGCTCGTCATGTTTTCAGCATCCCAGACCATGTCGAGCGCACCGTGCAGGCACGCTCCAACACAGGCACCGCACTCGCGGCCGGAAATCATTAAGCAATGATCCTCATCCACGCGCGCCGTTCCCATCGGGCGCACATACTTATTTTCCCGCGTAAAACGCGGAATCGCACCGCTCGGGCAGACCTGGCCGCAGCGGGTGCAGGAAGGCGGGCAATAGCCGTTATCAAACGTCACCTCCGGCGCCAGCACGCCGGCCCAGCCGTTGCCGACGCCGCCGAAACGAATGATGCCGTTGGGACAGCTCCGCACGCACGCTCCGCAGCGCGTGCAGAGCCGCGTGAAACGCGCGTCACCCGTACTGGCCGGCGGGCGGATCGCCGCCTCCGAAGTGCCGCCACGTACGGGGCGCAGAACCAGACGGTAGCCAGCGCCCAATCCGAGACCCAAAAACGCGCGGCGTCCCAGTGCGGCACTTTCGCGGCGTCGCGCCGTCTTATCCACCAACATCCGCAGCCTGAAGGGAAAACGAATCAGGTCCTGCAAGGCCCCCAGCGGACAGAGTCGGCCGCACCAGAGTCCGGGAGCGAGAAACGCGAGCAGCAGCAGCGCAGGCAAGCCAGCCGCCGCAAGCCAGTCGCGCAGCTCAAGCCGACGCCGCGCCGCACCGAACGCCGCATTGAAAATCACCAACGGATCAAGCCAACCGAAAAGCGGATACCCTGCAAGCGCCGCACCAACCGCCAGCATAACAAGCCACAGCCCCACGCGCGGCACACGCGAGACCCAGTTGCGCCGCGGCACCCAGCCAGCCAGCGCATCCTGACAGGTTCCGGTCGGACACAGCCACCGACAGAAGGCGCGCGGCCAGATCACGCTGATCAGCGCAGGCACAAGCGCACCCAGCAAAAAGGCCCCACCGACACCGGCCACTAACGTTACCAAAGCATTGAATGGGCTGAGCGCAGGCACCACGCCCGCCAGCCACACCGGCTCACGACGCGGCCAAGCGCACGCGGCCGCCGCCACGAGAGCCACAGTGCGCACCACCCGCCTCCCCCACTTTCTCCAAACACGCTTATCGATTCTACTGCCTGACATCACCGCTCATCATACTCTCCCCCCGCCGCGAATGCAATTTGGTTTCGGGATTTCCGGCTTCCATACTTCCGAGTTCGACGTTGGGCGTTCGATGGTCGGCGTTGGGCGTTACTTCGTATTCTGCAGCCAACTCAGATTGAACGCGACGACCCGCACCGATTCGTAGCATTGTTTGGCACCCGCTTCGAAGACCAGAAAGATCCGGCCTTGGCTCGGTGTTCCGGCGCGTCCGACTCCCAGATTGGAATAGGCACTCGGACCGTCATACATCAGACGCTTCACCGGCCATGTGGCACCGCCATCAAGGCTCGCCCACACGCTCACCTTCTCGCGTCCTTTGCTGGTGGAAGCACCGACTTGACGCGGCATCTCTCCCGCATCGGTATCGAGGTTGCTGTAGATGAGAATGTCGCGCCCGGCGATCGGCAGGCGCAGCATGCCGCCCATGCAACCGTACGAGGAGCCCCTCACGCCGTCGGGCAGGTCTGGACTGCGCGATGCGTTGATCCACAACTCGCCGCCGTCATGGCTCCATGCGAAAAAGCGGTTGCCCGGACTCATGTGCTCGCGCGAATTGTAGAGGATGCGCCCATCGGACAGTTCGGCCAGCGCGGCCTCGCCGGTTCCCATCACCGGGAACGGTTTACTGGTCTGCCACACCTTGCCACCGTCATCGCTGAAAAGCGCGGTACTGTAGTGGTAGGGACGCCACGGCACATCGTTCGAGTTTTTGGGTCCCATGATACGGGCCGGCGAGAGCAGGCGCCCCTTGCGCGCGCCGAATGCAAGCGTGATGCCGGCCTGCATGGCACCGACCCCTTCCAGCCCCGGTTTCAGGCCAAAGCCATCGGGCCGGAGTTCGCACGTTTCGCGCGTCCATGTGGCCCCGTTGTCACGACTGCGGAACAGCCAGCCCTCGCAGGGATTGATGTAGAGCAGATCGCCATTGGTCTCGTCTACCAGCGCGTTGCCGTTCTTCGCGTCCGGCGCAAGCAGGATCTCCGCATCCCACGTGCGACCGCCATCCCGACTACGCCGACAGGTGCCGCCGCCGGGCGATTGAAAGACGACCAGCGTACCGTCGCGAGCGGCCACAATGCCGCCCCAGCCTCCGCGTCCCTGCCAAAGCGTCTGGGCCGGTTCGCAGAGTGGTTCACCCAAGAAATGCTCTAGCTTAGCGGACGTGGCAAACCCGCCGCCGTATGCCGCACCCACGACGATCAATCCAGCCAAGAAAAGTTTTGAGAATGAGAGATGCATAAGTATCCTTTCGTCGTTAAGTGTACCGCAGTGATCGTTACTTCCGCAACAAGGCATCCGTTTCGGCAAGTTTGAAAAGTGTACTGACGACGGAGTGTTTGCGCGCGTCATTCCAATATTTCAGATAGGTCGTCGCGACGATTGTGCCGTCCGGCAACAGTTCCATTCCGGGATACCCAAGATCAAAAAGTGTGTAGCCGTGCAGCAACTTGACGCGATACTGGCCAGGGCGACCTTGCCGGATGTCATCGTAGGTGCCAACCCACGCCACGAAATGACCCTTGGAGGGTGAGTGCGGCGCGCAGTCTCGGAACGCGATAACCATCCGTCCGTCCTGCGTCCGGACGCCCATGTGGCGGTCACCGGTCAGTCCCCACGCCGTATCGGTCGGCGTGCTCCACGTCGCGCCTTCGTCGCGGCTGAACATCTGCAGGCTGTAGCCCGTGTGGGTGTCTTCGCGCATCAGGCAACACAGCTCGTCACCGTCGGGCGAACGGAACACAAAGGGTTCGCACGGCGTTTTGTCTGCCACGCGCGCGACCGAGCGAGGAGGTGACCATGTAAAGCCACCGTCGCTACTCTGCGTTTGCATGACCTCCTGATACGTGCGTCCTTCACCTTTTCCCTCTCCTCGGTGGTACAGCCCCAGATAACGACCGTCATTCAGCCGCACCATGCTACTGAAGGTCATCACGCAATAAAACGCCTCACCCAGCGGCGGCATCTCCCGCCATGTTTCACCGTCATCCTCACTCATGATGCTGGGCATCGGCGGACCTTGGCGCGTATCTTTGGCCGCAGACCAGACCCACAGCCGTGCCTTGCCCTGCGCGTCGACCAACCGGTAGATACTGGGACAGTTTTGATGCGTCCGGTAACCTTCCGGCATGCGTGCGTCCAGCCGCTCCCAAGTACGGCCGCCATCGCGGCTACGCGCCATGGGACCGGCCGCACCGCCGTGATTGATGCACCACACGCAGAAGATCGTCCGCCCGTCCGGCAGCGATACGGTGGTCGGATGCCCCTGGTACACCTCCGGCGTGCCGGCAGCAACCACCACCTGACGCGTCTGGTCTTGTGACAGATCGACCAGCGGCAGTTTGGCCTCTGCCCTCCAACGAGCTTCGCGCGACACGACTTCAGTTGCAGAGGTAAAGGCCGGCGCGGTGATTGAAAAATCCGCCACGTTCATTGTGCTGCGCCACGGCCGCAAGGCCACGGAGCCGAACCGCGTACGTCCGTCACGCATGTGAATGACCGTCTCGCCTGCGACCGTCACGATGAGTTCGCCGTTGCGATGCACGATGAGCAGTTCAAACACCTTTCCGTCGCGGATGCCCGCCGGAGGATCACGTTCCAGCTTTTCACCGGAAAACAACGGCCCTCCCGTGAACATTTTGCCCGACGCGCCCTCAAGTCCGATGTGATGACGCTCATCAATGACGATGGAGGCGGCCGAACGCTCAAGCCCTTCGACCGACATCTTGATCCGGACGACGATATCATTTCCCTCCGGAATGCGGTCTCCGTAAAACAGGGCGTTCGGATGGCGCAGCACCACCATGCCCTCGGCTTCCTTCCATGTCGCGTCAGTGGTCGCCACGCAAAGCCCCGACGCTTTGCCAGCCTTCACAAAGACCGCCTCTTCCGCGTCCACCGACAAAACACACAACACGCCGACGAGTACTCCCCGCACGAAAAAAGCCTTCATGTTTTCTCTTTCTTCTCATACTTCGTTATCGGAGCTGGAGCAACGTGCCGCGTGGCGCACGGTATTCAAACGCCCCGTTTATGCCGTACTTCTGTTGCAGATACCAGCCCGCGTTATTGAGGTCATCTTCGTTCAAGACACGGTTGAAGACCAAGACCTCGGCGACAAGACCACCTAGGTTGCCGCTAGACGCGGCAAATCCGCCGATGACCATCGGATGGTCGTTGGCTGATGCCTTAGCCGCATACAGACCTGAGGGATGCGGTTGACCGTTGATGTAGAAAACTTTTGTCCCCTCGGTCTCTCCGGTCTGTGTCAGCGTGGCAGCCAACAGGTGCGGCTGATTGGCTGGAGGCTCTGCAACCCGGAACCATGCGTTAGAATCTGATGACGCGCCTGAACCCCATACCACGCCCGCATCTTCGGAGAAGAGCCGCCAATCGGTCTTATCCGATTCTGGCCCGCCTTTGGAGACGATGTACTGAGTGCCATTCTTCTCGCGGAGATACACGGTGAGGACGGTCCAGCCCTTACCGGCACCGGTGCCCAGATCGAGCGCATCGTGGTCGGGAACCGCAAGGAAGTCATCGGTGCCGTCAAAACGGATCGCGGCGCGTCCATCGACACCTTCCGGCACGAACAGGGGACGGGAGTTGCCGACTGCGGCGGCATCATTCGCTCCGCCGACATCCGTCGCTTGATCGGCCCAGGCGTGTACCCAGCCGTTGCTGTGCTGGACACCCGCATCGGCTCGCAGCCAGAGCACCAAGCCGTTGCGCTTGACACTGGGCGTTTCGAAGGCCGTCGTGAACCGGACCGATGTACCCGTCCAACGCCCGCCGAAACTGTTCGATGCGAAGAGGCGGTAGTAGTAGGTGGTGTTCTCCGCAAGGTCTGCGACCTCGGTCCAGACCAGTCCCGCCTCCCGTGTGCCCAGCGCGACCACATGTTCCCAAGCATCGGCATTCTCACCACCGTCAGTGCTGCCCCAGTAGATCCAAACGGAGGCAGGTGCGCCGCTGGTGGCCACCAAGGCCCCCTCCAGCATGGCCGCAGTGTAACCAAGCTGATTGGGAAGGGCCGGCCTTGCTGTGCCCTTGCGCAGCCCGGCTCCCTGCTCTGAGCCGGTTCAGCCTTGCCAAGCCCCCTCCCTCATGCCAAAATGACCTTCATTCAGCACCTGAAGGAAGCGCGC
>Ga0116189_1002284_pt1 | contig 14276 bp, 19 predicted proteins | sample AD_JPNTR3_MetaG_FD_89895 | JGI IMG/M metagenome (GOLD analysis project Ga0116189, IMG submission 89895) | Active sludge microbial communities of municipal wastewater-treating anaerobic digesters from Japan - AD_JPNTR3_MetaG | ecosystem: Engineered > Bioreactor > Anaerobic > Digestate | place... | reverse complement strand
TCTCTGCGGGCAAATCCACGTTGATCAATGCTATGCTGGATGATGCACTTCTGGCGTCGCGAGCGTCTCCGACCACAATATGCCCCACATACATAAGCTTCGGGTCAAGCAAGGAAATTGTGATCAACCTCAAGACCTGTCCTAGAGGCACCGACACAATTGATTCGCCATTGCCTCAGGCCGTGTGGATCAAAGGAAGATTCATCCCCGGTGGATCCGCACAGATGTGTACTGCGTCAGGCGTCGAGTACATGCTGACGCACGAGTTCAGACGTCGGGGACTCCATAAGTACACTGTGTTTCTCGACGAACTGCCTGCAGTTTCGCGGAGCATATACATCCCGCAGTCGAACATGAAAGTCGCAATCATGTATAACCTACTGACCAACGCCACTGCCACGTCACTGGAACGTAGTGCAATCCCAGATGCCCATCTTCCCACGGTGCGCCATTCATGGGCACCGGACGGTCCTGCCACGACTCTCAGGGATATCTGGCTTGACATGCGATGGGAGGCAGTTGTGCAAGTTCGTGCAGGCGCTGTCAAGATATACCTAGAATTCGACTCGGACTGGTTCGACTCCAACTACCCGGTGCACTACGTTGAACGCAGAATAAGGTCCGTAATCCAACGCCTTCTAGTCTGGCTCCAGCCTTCATACAGCTATAGGCAAGTCGCCAGCAACTCCAGTCGATGCCCCAGATCTGCCCGGGCGAACTCGTCAGGAGGGGGTATGACCAGCTTCCTGGTGAGACTAGACCTCCTAAACAACACGTTCACAGTCGATGAGCTCAGGCAAACGCCATCTGTAACTCGGGTGTTGAGGCTGCCTGAGGACTCCTCGCACTCAGCCAGAGTGCTTGCTGCGCTGACAGCGGCGGCAAGGGCTAACTCCCACGAGAAGGACTACTCCAATGTAATCCGCAGCGTAGCCATGCACCACCCATCCGAACTGCTGCGGCAAAGGCTGGTCCTGATAGATACGCCCGGAATCGCGGCCGACTCAGTGCACACGCTGAAGACCGTTGAAGTCATGGAGCGCGAGGCGGACGCCTGCTTATTCCTATTGCCTGCAGAGCAAGCGGGCACTCTGTCTGACCTGGATTTCGTCAAGAACCATGTGATGTCAAGTGTCGGTGACATCATATTCGTACTGACAAAGGCCGACAAGGCTGATTCCCCTGAAGAGCTCAATGAGCTTATAGATAACGTGAAGAGCAAGGTCCGGGCCAAACTGGGCCTATCGAGCTGCATGGTGCTCGCTGTGAGCGCCAAGGAGGCATTGGCAGGCAGAGATCCAGAGGCCCGTTCACGATTCCGCAGGTTCGTGGATGAGGTGTCGTCATTTGCGGAGCGCAATCGCGATCTCATAATGGTCAAACGCCTTCTAGGCGCTGAGGCGGCCGTCATGCATAGACTCAAGGAGGCGGCTGACAGCGCCAGAACTGAGTACGAGTCCGAGCGGGCTCGACTGCAGTCGTACGTGATTGAAAACCTGAACAGCTTCATTGAACGCGAACGCAAGGGAGTATTCGGCAGATTCGATACAGCTTTCGATTCCGAACGATACAAGACGCGGGTGGACATGGCCTTGATAAGGGTGGTAAAGCGAGCGCAGTCCGAAGCCAAGGAGATCATAGGTGCAGCAGAGAGCATGGAACAGCTGAAAGAAGTGTGCGAGTCGGGTCTGACACACTGCTTCAACAACATGAACGCGGCACTCGGCATTGAGTATCGCAACCAGCTTAGAAGCCTCGAGGAGCCAATGCAGCAGTTATTGCAGACCGTGTTTGCAGACTTCGAGCGTTCGTTTGAGAGGCAGTATCCGCTCACGCGGTTGACCGGCCGTCGCATCTCCATTGACGTACGCCAGAACCTGAAGGGCCTGTCGAGCGCCGACGCACAGGAGCAGGTGGCAGCAGTAGCTGAAGCGATCTCCAACGAGCGGAGCGTAGGAGGAACAGGTGCGACAATAGGCGCCATCGTAGGCACGATACTGCTGCCCGGTGTAGGAAGTGTGATCGGCGGTGTTCTGGGATACTTCGCCAGCAAACTTTTCGGTCCATCGCTGGCCGACGTCAAGGCGTCGGTTGCCGGGGATGTCGACAAGAAGCTTGATCATCTGACGACAACCGTCATACCGTCTCTCACCGCCGAGTTCATGACAGATCTACATGAGGACATGCTACGTGCCCTTGAGACTGGAATTGGAGACTATGTACGCGAATACACCAAAACGGTGAACCGTCTCATTGCAGAGCACGCACAGAAGAAGCAACAGGTAGATATCTTCATCCATAAGTCGAGGAGTGTCGCCGAGGACCTAGATAGAAGAGTGTCGGAGCTGAATATGCTCAAGGCGAGTCTTTGCGCTCGATAGGCTGCAACTTCGTACAAAGGCATCTGCTGTTGAAGCCAGCTCGTGCTAGATCGCAGACGTGCGTGTCTTCCCGACACGCACGCAACGAAACCTATAGGTTAACCCAAGGAGAAGAGGACAAGAGATGAATCGCCGTACCTTCCGGCGGTTCATTGTTAACACGATCATGGCGATCGTCATGCCTTCCGTTGCTAACCCGCCGGCATATGCAGTCTGAACCCCAGACGAGTTGCTGAGCGACCCAAGCGATCCTGACACACGGGTCGCGAGGAAGGCCATCCTGGGGTTTCTTGATACCGCGCGGGGTGTTGTGACACACGAGCGGAACCGAACACCGTTGGGGGTTGCCCCCTCGCTGAGACGAGCTGTTGGCGGGGATTGTCAGAGGTAGGAAATCCACTAGCAATGTGTTGATACAGGCGTTCGCCTTATTCTGCGGCTACGAGGTAGACAACGGTGACACTGCAAAAGACGCGGTGACGGCAGCTCTGGAAAGGATGAATAGAACACCGTGAGAGTACTCGTACTGAACGGACCCAACCTGAACATGCTGGGCGTCAGGGAAAAGCGGTTTTACGGTACCAGGAGCTACTCGGAGCTCGTGGAGTTCATAAAGCAAGAGGGGGGAGCAAAGGGGCATTTTCGTTCGGGTTCTCCAATCCAACTACGAGGATAGGCTCGTCACGGCGATTCAGCGAGCGAGGGGAAGGTTCGATGCCATTATCCTAAACGCCGCCGCCTATACCTTCACGAGCATTGCCATACTAGACGCACTCAAGGCCGTAGACCTCCCCGGCGTCGAGGTGCATCTCACCGATATAGGATCGAGGGAAGACCTCAGGGAGTTCTCCTATGTCGCGCTATACGCCGAAAAGGTGATTGTGGGCAAAGGTTTTCAGGGCTATGCTTACGCTTTGGGGTATCTCTCCGACAAATACGGGGGCGCAGGAGTTGGTAGCGAGAAGAAGTAGCGTCTCATCGCAGACCTTGTAGCACACCCGTAACGAAAAGCGCGGGATGAACATATATCGCCCCAGCCCACAATCATATTCTCTCACGTCTTGAGGTCCAGGAACCGAAGGCTATCCGTGGGCTGGAGTAGGACCTAGGGAACGAGCCAAGATCTTGGCCCGGATCCATTGGTATAGATATCATTCGACTGGGGCATCCCATCTGTGGAGGTGAGTCATATGGTCGATGAAACAGGAAGCCGTGACTTGGTTGCCGGCACGACATGGGCCTTCTTGAAGCCTGGTTGGTGGATCCTGCATGTGGTTGCCATCGTGGGCGTTTTGTGGCTCGGACGCATTCTGTGGCCGCGGTAATTGAGTGGCGCTCAGGAACATGGTCGGTTCATTGGCTCAACAGACATGCCAGGCGAACTAGGCCGGGGCAGTCTTCTGCAGTTCGTTAACCGTTTGGACTGGAACGGAGTCCCGGAAGGTGTCATGGAGCGGGGCTAATCGCTCTATTTGAAAGTGCTCTGCTATGCTCTGAGGCTATACGGCACTACCAAATGGCTTCAGCTAGTTGGTTTGGCATCTCAACTGCGGAAGTCTTGGGTAATATGTAGACCAGTGTTTCGGCGGGGGGGAGCATCATCGGTCATCCATGAAGATCTTGGCGAACTTGCACAGGTCCTCGGCTAAGGATGATCTGCCCGTCGGATATCACGGCGTACTGAACGCCGGTCGCCCATAGATCGTTCACGAGCACTGCGGCTGTCTGCTACGCCAGCGCAGCAGGAGCAGGGTCGGGGCTGGAGCAGGGACCGGGACCGGGGCCCGAGCTGGTTGCGCCCGCCGCGTCTGCGGTGAACACCGCGGGTACGAACAGCATGATTGTGACCAGTACAGCGATAGCAGCAGACGCGACTTGTTCCCGATGTTCATTCTCTCCTTCACCCCTCCTGGGGCGGCATGCCAGCTTATTCACAATCAAGTGCGGCGCCCTCGTTCGCCCTACAGGTCATGGCAGTAAGTACATCTGGATCTCAGCAGGCACTCGTCACACTGAGGTTCCGTCTTGCGACAGACGTTAGCCTCGCTCGTCATCCCCAATGAGACGAGAACAGTGTCGACATACCGGATGGGTACGTCAACCGCATCAGCAATGAGCCTTCCGATCCGAACGGCGTCCTGATATGATCTCTCACCCGTTGTCCTTACAAGACCCAGTCTGTGAAGAACACGCATCACATGAACATCCGGCTTGATGAAGCTGAACCCGTAGTCCATAAGGAAGTGCCTGGTCGTGGCCGGGCCGAAGTAGGCGAGGCGGTTAATCAAATCGGCTTGCAGCCTGTCGAGGTTGTCCTGGATTCTGGCAGAATCATCCGTGATCGCGTTCCACTGGAGACTCACATGGTTCAACCCCGATCTATGGCACTGAAATGCGTGACATCGATGAATGAGGCTGTGTTCCCACGCGCACACGCTGAATGTGGAAGCTCGCATTCTCTCCTGGAATGCAGTAGTTGACAGACAGTGAGCGGTCTCGGCATAACAACCCAACTGGATGTTCTCGCATTTTCACCTTTGCTATATTCTTCGTATCAAGGGGGATTTGTCCTTCCGAGAGAATAGGTGACGTAGCATCATCCTCCTGCCCCTGGGCTGCCGGCTCGACTTCATCCGGAACCAGCGAGCACGGGCGACTAGCTGCAGAATGGGGGCGGCGCTGATAAGCAGAGACGCCGAGACGCCGGCGCATGCGGCAGCCGTACCAAGTGAACCTGCCCTGTGCTCCACGCACATGCAAACGCACGATGCGCGCGGACGCTCTGCCGGGCTCGTGTAGCGTCCTTATGAACTCTTGTCCATAGGTAGCGGAGGTGGGCATCTAGGACGTAACTTGCCGCCGCTTGCGTAGAGGCGCAGGTGGGATGAGCGCGTAGCCTATGAAGGCTAGAGATATTACCGAGATGATCGACGCGGACGAGCGGCGTATGGTAGCTCAAAGGGGCAGTCGCAGGCAGTTCAAGCATCCCGTAGAGCATGGCCGCGCGACCATAGCCGGCACTCTCAGTGATGAACACGCGTCTGGCACACTAAACAGCATCCTGACGCAAGCTCCACTGCAGAGGAGGGGCTGGAGTACCTTGTGGTGAGAGAAATAGATACTCCGCGTATGTCCCTGACGTTCCTGGTTGCGTAGCAACCGGCGCGACTCTGGATCAGGTACAGGCGCTTCGTGCTGAAGCTCTGCAGATGCACCGTGCAGGACTCTCAGAGAATGGACTTCCAAAACAGCCGTGATCCGCGCGCTTACTACATCTCAATGCCTCAGTAGTCAGCGACCCGCCTGGCTTAGTGAGATCACGCCAAACTTCCTGCAGACTGGGCCCGTATGGCAGGCAAGAGTCGTAGGGCGAGGCTGCGGGTGATGAAGAGGCGCGGCAGCGCATGAAACATGGGCGCGGTGCCATTGCTCTCCCTAAGGCTACTGCCGCCCGAGACAGGCTGGACATGTGGCTGGCCAATTACTTGCAGCCAATAGTAGACCCGAACACGCATGAGGATTGCGAGTACGATTCAGGGCCGTTTTCCACGTTTCGCCCCGTGCCAACAAGTGCCATATTGTGCCTTCCAACTAGCCATTACCACATCGTCCCTGACGGCCAGCGTCCTCCGGGCGAATCGCTGTTCTTGGGCAGTGGATTGCCGGTGCCAACCGTGAGTCATGTACGCGGGGCCTTCATTGTCACTGTCCATCCTAGTAAGGCCGCTTCGAGGTCTGATGGCAACGAAGAAGTACGACGGACGGTCGCATGATTCTCCCCCCGCTTCACTACTTCTCCTGCCGCGGACGCCCGAACCCTAGCTTTGCTGCGAGGGTATCCATCCAGGCTGTCAACCACTTGGTAGATGTCCGTCGATTGGGTGCCAACTTAAGCGCATCTCCAAGCTCCCCCAGACGTGAGTCAATAGACTCCATACGCCCCTCGATGTCGCGGAGAGCACTCTTAAGCATGGCCTGTTCGCTGCACGTCGAGTCTATTTCATTCTTCAAGACGGCAATATCAGATTGAAGAGATCTAGCTACTTCATCCAGACTATCACGCAAGGCATTGGTATAGTCAACAAGCGAATCCACGATGTCGTCACGATTCTTGAGCTCGGTAACGGTATTCTTGAGCTTAACTAAGTATTCAAGAACCTCTACATTTGCTGAGTAGTTCTTTGAGAGGTCTTCAATGGATTCGATAATCGTGTTGTAGTCATGCTTCATGATGCTCGCAGCACCCATGAGCAAGACAACAAGGTCAAGAGACTTCCTTTGGGCCCTTGCGCTCAAGCCAACGAATTGGGCTATCTCCATGATATTTCGGCCCTTATGCCAGAAGCGCTCCCATCCTCCTTGAGATTGAATGCCGGCCATTCTCCCTGATACTAGCTCCAAATCGCTTGCACAGGATTCGAGGTTTTGCCTTATCTGGTCCACCTTAACATGACCAGACGCAACGCCAAGGCGCTCAAACTTGTCAGGTACTACCAAATCATTCACGTTCAGCCCTCCAACTGACATCTGAGTTCTCTCTCACGATCCACCAATTCTCGGACCGACGACTGGAACCGTGCCACGGCCTGTGTCTGCGCTCGCCATAGGTTCGGATCGAAAATCGAAGCGAAGTCAGAATCGTTCACATTGACCCGAAAGGCCTCTCTGAGACTCCGATGCCAAGTCCTCTCTAGTTCTCCGATCTCGTCTGCCTTGTCTTTACACTGGAGAATGAGTTCCCTATACTGCTTGGCGTTCTGGATCAGATACTGAAGCAAATGCTTTCCCAGGGCCAGGACCGACATATAGTTCAACTCGAATATGCCAGAGTATTGGCGACTACTACACGTGATTAGTGCATCAACCAGGAACGACGCCCCGTGAGACATCATCATCATCATGTGAAACTCGTTTTTCCTGATCAGCTGCTGGTATGCGTGAACAAGGCACTTGACGTTCTCCCATTCTAGAGGGTGAACTCGAAATTGGCTTTCGTCGGTGGCCTTAAACAGGAAGATATAGCTGTGGATGACCAGCTCCACGAGCGCGAAACCAATGAAATTGCCTAAGGTAGTCTTCAGGTTTAGACCGCTGTCATACATCTTTAGCATCAGTCTCGCCATCTCTGGTGAAGAATCCGCCAGATAGGTACTGAAAGGCAGTGGTAAGCTTCTCTTGGTGAAAAAGTCGATGAGCAAGTGATTGAGTAGTTCCTTCTTGGGGTCCGAGGGGATATTGAACCCTCCCATGTTGCGAAAATCCATTAGGGACATATTGCCTGGCTTCAGCTCATGGTTCAGGAGCTTGGTCGCAGTGCTGCCCCACAGCTTGAAGTCGTCCTTCTCGCCACTCGCGATCTGCAGAGCTTCCTTGAACCGGGCAATGTCATGAGTGGGGCCAATTTGGCGATGCAAGTCTTGTACAGATCCTTTGAACCCTTCAGGTGTCGGTATTTGGTAGTCGATAGCAGTTCTCGTGGTGCTGTGCTTGTGTGCCAATGGTCCGTGTTTCGGAATCCAGCCCTTGAAAAGCGCGTTAGCGAGCCCGAGTAGTATACCTGCCATGCATGCGACCGCAATGTCGGGAAAAGTCAAATCCACACGGAAACAATCCGAAGCTCTCTGTCGCAGGTCCAGTAACTCTTGGCACTTAGTCTCCTCGATACTGAGTATTCCTTCCAGTTCGCAATAACGTCGAAGGTTGTCCGCGCCGAAGATCTCTACGGCTAGTCTATCTTCCGCCAACAATAGCCCCCCTCTACTACACAGCCAATGAGGTTCCCAGCCATGATGGTAAGGAAAGAGCGAACTTGTTCAAAGTATCGTCGAAATCCTAGCCAGTACAGTCCATTCGCCCTAAAGGAATCTCTTCCTTCTCGAAGTATGTAGCAGAATCAGCTGAACTTGACTTCACCAGATTGGCTCCTAGAAGGGAAGGCCTCGGACAGGCCTACGATGGGGAACCACGCCACGTCAACTGCTTGTGGCGCGATTGCGCGCCACACATGCAGACGCAGGATGTGCGCGCGTTTCGCCAAGCTCGGCGAGCGCCTTTCGGGCCTCGTGGCTATAGGAAAAGAGCCTGGCGGCGTCGCGATTGGGGTTAGAGCCATTAGGGACACCATCCGCCAGGTGGGCCAGATGCTTGACGGTCTTGTCAGAATGTGCAAACACTGACGGCCTAACGTTTAGCGGCAGCGCGCGCTCTCTGGGGCTGAAGGACCGCCCGATACAGAGGCGACAATATCCGCTCAGCCAAAAGGGCAGAAAACGGATGGACCGCACGTGACTCGAACCCGCGACACTCGCACTAAGGCTCGCCTGCAGCCATGCCTCCTGATAACGCCTAGTCCCTAGAAATCCTGGATTCTCAAGTCTGCATGCGGTTCGCCGTTCCCAGCCGATACCCTTAAAGAACCGTCCTTTCCCTTCTTGTGTTGAGCTTCGCATAAGAAGGGCAAAATTGAGCGACGGATAGGTTTCGCGGATTCTTCGTTTATCCAGGAACTCAGGGTCTCTCCCGCGCTTGCGCTTCAGAAGCTCAATGATCGGTTCTGGGTGTGGCTCGAGGAGTTCTATCACCGAAGGCCCCATTCATCCTTGGGCGGAAAGTCGCCGCTTGAGGAGTGGCAGGCGGACATCGGCGAGGTGCGCATCGAGACTCCCGAGGCCGTAACCGCGGTCGTCCTGCATTCCTCGCAGCGCAAAGTCGACCACACCGGCTGCATTTCGTTCCAGGGCCGGTTCTACAGCATTGGGGTCGAGCACGCCGATAGAGAAGTGTTGCTCCGTTACGACCCTTCCGACCTGAGTCGAATTGACGCATTCCACAAAGACGAACGCGTGGCGGAAGTGAAGCCGATAGGGGTTGCGGTCCAGAACCGCAGTCATGAACCTACCCGCGCCCCAGAGATTTGTGAGGTCAGCTTCGACGAGTTGATGGCGAGGCAGCAGCAGCGCAGGCTCAAACGCAGGCTGGGAGCGATATACTTCTTCGATCTGGAGGGCGAACGCGATGTCTGGACAGTACTTCGGCTTCTCGCGTTTTCCGTTCGGCCGCGACCTCAATCCCCGGGATCTGCTCGATCTTCCTGGAGCGAAAGAGATGCGCTCAAGTCTGAACTACGTGGCGTCCAGGCGGCTGTTCGGGGTGTTCACGGGCAGCGTAGGAGAGGGCAAGAACACCATCGCCCGATGGTTCGTCGAGGAACTTCCGCAGGCTAAGTACAAACCGCTCTACCTGCACGATTCGGAGCTCACCCCGAGGGACCTCTACTGGGAGTATCTGAACCAACTCGGAGTCAAACCAAGGTTTTACCGCCGGGACGCAAAACGGCAGTTGAACACGATCCTGATCGACATGGCGGAAGGCCAGGGCAAGATTCCGGTGGTGATCATCGGCGAGGCGCACCTGCTGAGCCACCAGATGCTCGAGGAGATCCGGTTCCTCACCGACTTCGGGATGGACAGCTATTCGCCCATGAGTCTCGTACTGATCGGACAGACCGAACTCCTACCCGCTCTCGCCAGGCCGTCGCTTTTCGCCATAGCGCAGAGGGTCAACGTTCGGTACCATCTGCCCTACTTCGAGCCGGACGAAACGGCTCAGCACATATCGCACCACCTGAAGGTCGCCGGAGTGAGCGCGACCTTGTTCACTGAGGAGGCTGTGAAGGTGATTTACGAGGCGACGCAGGGCGCGGCAAGGGCGATAGGTTCCCTCTGTAGCTGCTGCCTGCTCCACGCCATGAGCATAGGCGCACAACTGGTGGATGACCACGCCGTCAAGGTAGTCCTGGAGGACGAATACAGGTAACAAACAGGCTAGCATCGTCGCGCTCCGCGCTTCGCTGCGGCCGCACCCATACCCACCCTCAGGGCTGGTAGTCGGCTTATCCCTACCCACGATCCATGGTCTGGACTCGATGACACCTAATCTGAGAATCACGAGGACAAGGAGCGTGGGCAATGACACTTGGCATCTCAACTGCAGGAGTCGTCGCTATGCATGAACTGAGCGCAATCAGGGAAGGTTCTTGTCTGAAACGAGGCAGGACAATGAATGGAAAATGCCTCTCTGTTGACGGGCTATCTGCAGAGGAGTAGACTCCGTGACGGATATTCGCACAGATCTTGTCGATTGCCATTACGGCAGCATGAATGATGCTTATGGACGACAATCGTCTGCACATGCGGGAGGCAACATGAATGACAAAGGAAATGGGAGAGTTAGTATTCGACGCAATCTATCTGGCGGTCATCTGGGCAATAGTCTTCAGGATGTATGGCAGACTGCGCACGTTGCCCAAGGACCGTCTTCCGCTCGCTCGGACGCTCGCTCTTGCATTTGCGCTTCTTGGACTTGGCGACACTGCCCATGTCGGCTTCAGGATCGTCGCCCACTTGACAGGTGGAGTCGAGGCAAATCCCCAGCTCCTTGGGATAGGAAAGCTAGCTACCGCAGTAACTGTCACGATTTTCTACGTCCTTCTTGTGAAAGCGTGGAAACTTCGTTACACCAAGCGCTATGGAGTGCTTGCTTACCTGCTTTTCGTAAGCGCAGCAGTGAGGCTCAGTTTCATGCTCCTACCCGGCAATGAGTGGGCAAGGGACGTAGCTCCGTTCGACTTCAGTATGCACAGGAACATTCCCCTGCTTATCCAGGGCCTTGGTGCAGCGTACTTGATCTTGAGTGATTCAGTCAGGTCGAAGGATTCGGCATTCACATGGATAGGGTTGATGATCCTGGTGTCGTATGCTTTCTATACACCAGTCATCCTGTACGCTCGCGCCGTTCCAACCATCGGTCTTTTGATGATTCCCAAGACCATAGCCTATATGGTAGCGGCGTTTGTGGCGTATGGCTCTGTCTTCAAACATTCGCCGGCCATAGGTTAGCCATGTGCCCTCGGGTGAGCACCGGCCATCGTAGTAGAGGCATGTGGATTTGAGACAGCAGTCGTCGCATGAGGGGCCTGTGTTGCGGCAGAAGTTGGCCTTCCGATTCCAACGTCGTCCCGGTATGACTGCCTGCCCTCCGTCTCCGCCAGACCCAATCTACAGATCTAGCGCCTCACATGACCAACCGGTTTGATTGAACCGCCGCGCATACTCGTGGCCTCAGTCGTGAGTAAGCGGCGGCATATGTTGCACAACAACGGTAAGAATATCCTGCAATTGCTTGTACCTATCCATACATGTGTTATGCTCTCCAGGGGTGGATCGATTCTACGCCAGCAGCCAGAGATGCAACGTATGCGGGTGCAGGAAAGGAACATCCCGGAAGAAGGACTGCGTATTGTAAACACGGTTTGGCATCGGTTTGTAAGGCAGGAACTGCCGGAAGTTACGCCTGTGGAGACCGTGTAAGACCAGCAATGGCAACGGTCCGCGAAGCAGGAATCCCGCGACTTCAGTCGTGGGAGGTTCAAAGTCCAGGAACTGCCTCGGTGAAGAGGATTCTGTACTGGGGATCCTCGAGATCGGTTACCCAATCCAGCACGTCCGCAAGATCCCTGGGTTCCATTGCAGATGGATCTACCACAGAGAGCATAGACGGTATTGCTATCAGGTCAGTAGAGCAGTCAGTCTCATATAGCAGGATCTTTAGCTCGCCGCAAGCCTGCCTCAGCATGTCCCTCACATTCCCGCCGATCATGCAACCAATCACAGTATTCTCTCTACCCATGGTCTGCATATCAATCACCCCAATTCGATGCTAGCACACGTCGGCGACAGCGTATTGACGCGCAGTTAGGGCGCCTCAGGATGTCTTCCCGCACCTGGCGATGCGCCTCTTCAACCACGTCTTGACCGTAACACTGTTGACACGTATTATTAGCACGTGTTAGGATTCGATTAGGGGGACGATAGCAGTGACGTGCATGTCTTCCCGCGAGGTTATCAAGCTAATAGAGCAGGATGGGTGGTACCTGGTGGCAGTAGCCGGCAGCCACCACCAGTTCAAACATCCACATAAGACAGGTAAGGTCACCATCCCTCATCCGAGCAGGACCCTTGCTCCGAAGACGGTCAAGTCAATACTCAGGCAGGCAGGGCTGCCCTAGGCAAACCGACCTCATAGAGGAGGCCTGGATTCATGGCCAGATACATCTATCCGGCGATCTTCGATCCCAATGAACTCGGGGGATACACCATCACATTCCCCGATCTGCCCGGGTGCGTTACCCAGGGGGATACCATTGATAATGCGCTTCATATGGCCGCAGAAGCCATGGCTCTACACCTGTACGGCATGGAGCGAGACAGCGACGAGATCCCAGTCCCGTCGGAGCCCGCGCATATCCCTTTCCCAGAGGATGCAAGCGACAACGCCTTCGTCACTCTCGTTGCCGCCAGCACCGAGCCGGTGAGAGACGAGATACGAAACCGAGCCGTGAAGAAGACGCTCACCATCCCCGCATGGCTGAACGAAGAGTCCGAGAAAGCGGGGATCAACTTCTCACAGACCCTCCAGTCGGCGCTCAAAGAGAGGCTCGGACTGATTGACCGGCCGTGACCACGGGGCCTCACCGGGGGGGCAGCTTCCTCATGCATGAATCCTTGTGTTCATGCCATGGCACACAATTCCACTATGCCGGCCCTCATAGAATCCAGGATGGATTCCACTTCATCGACCGTGAAAGCGACCGGGCATGCGTAGCTCCCCCATCTCGAATCGTGCAGTACTGCTGAAATGGCCTCTCCGGCAGAGGCTGCCTTCACCAAAACGGTCTGTACATCACCTTCCTCAGCGCCGACAAGGATCGTGGCAAATACCTCGCCGTCTGTCTCCACCTGCGTCATTTCGACTTGCTCACCTCCTGTTGCTTTTTCTATCTATTGTGTAGTCCAGTCGCGGAAAAGGTCCTTCCACCTTTCTTGGAGACTCCGTTGGATCGCCCACGACCAGAGTAGGACTTGCATCTGGACCTATGAGGTGGTGAATACCTGTAAGGCACCGCATTGTCCATCGACAGAAGAAGCTGTCGGCACCGAAAGACAGGAGCGACACGCACGAATGACGTCTGCTGCAAGCGCGTCGACGAGCACTGATCATCCGAAGTTGCATGGTCTGCTCGCCTCGGGATCTCGGGCATTCACACTGCTGCAGATGACGCAGACCTTCCCCGCTATGCACTCGTCACACTTCGGTTCTCGCGCACCACACACTGACTTACCTAGCCAGTACAGTTGGCCATCTAGCAACCAGGGTTTTTCGGGTACATCTTGCGTGTAAGCTCTTGTTGAAACTGGGCACAAGAGGTTTTGAACACATTTCGCACACAAAATCGGAGCGTGCAAAGCCCTTGGGTTTCCGGCGTGGGGCATGGAGGACAGCCGGACTGCCCCTTGAGACACACTAAAGCGCTGCGGCCTGTTCCATTCATCCAGATGGTACGGGGCGGCGGCATCTGCCGCTCCGATTCACTGTCCACAGTTCTTATTTCCACAGTTCTTGTTTCTCGACAATTGAAGCAACAAATGATAAACTGCCTGCATACCCGTTCAAGAAGGTGACCGCGATGCTGCGCATTGCCGTCTGCGACGATATGCCGGACGAGCTGAAAAGCCTTGTCTTGCTGACAAACCAGTACCTGTCCGCCAACAGTCTTGACGCCCAAGTGACGGAGTTTTCTCACCCGGACGCGCTACTGACCGCCATTGAGGCTGAGAGCTTCCACCTTTACATACTAGACATTGTCATGCCCATGGTGAACGGATTGGAATTAGGCAAGGAGATCCGCCGACTTGACCGCGAGGCACAGATCATCTATGCCACCACCGAGCCTCAGTTTGCCTTGCAGGCATATGCCGCAAGCCCCATTAATTATCTCGTCAAGCCCATCGAAAAGCAGCAGCTGTTTGATACGCTGACTTACGCCGTCTCCAAAGC
>Ga0116189_1002261_pt1 | contig 14341 bp, 14 predicted proteins | sample AD_JPNTR3_MetaG_FD_89895 | JGI IMG/M metagenome (GOLD analysis project Ga0116189, IMG submission 89895) | Active sludge microbial communities of municipal wastewater-treating anaerobic digesters from Japan - AD_JPNTR3_MetaG | ecosystem: Engineered > Bioreactor > Anaerobic > Digestate | place... | reverse complement strand
TCCGCCAGCAGGACGCCCCTCGGGAACCCGCCAAAAGGAGGCCTATTTCTGAGTAACATCGCCACCGGGCCAAAAATCAAGTATGACGTCAAGATGGCAGCTATCAGCCTGACCGCTTCTCTAAGCCCGAACAATCCCCACGAAAAGTTATAAACTTTAAATACCACCAGCGTCGAAATTTTAATTACAATCGCCAGCAATAAATAGTAATAAAACCCTGGCAAATAATTCGCCGGTACATTCCCTTCAAACCTCACCCAGAAAGCAAGATAAAGCGAGACGCATATAAAGAGTGTATCAAAGACTAAAAAGAAAGCCCGCCTCTTCTGATTAGTCTTTTGAAGCAGCCTCTTGATGAGGGTAGCTAAAGAATCCATCATTTAATTCCTCGTTTGATTAACGACACCTGCTATAAAGAGCTAGTTTTTTTTAAATAATATACCAAGTGTTTGTAAAATTACGAAAATATCACTTATAATGTTTGCCCTTCTCGCATATTCCAAATTAATTCTTATTTTATCCGGCATTATTTTTTCTATGTACTGTTTTTCAGGGTCTTCAAATTTACTCAATATTTCGCTTTCATTTCTATAAATGATAGACGCTGGGTCTGTTATGCCAGGGGTTAACTTCAGCACTTCCCTTTCCCTATCATTGTACGCTGCCACATATCTTGGTACTTCAGGCCGTGGCCCGACGAAGCTCATTTCACCCTTTAAGACATTAAATAGTTGAGGGAATTCATCCAGTTTAAACCTCCTTAGCCATCGCCCGATCCTGGTAATTCTTGGGTCATTTCCAATAGTGATAGCGGTCCCAACTTTATCCGCGTCTCTTACCATTGTCCGGAACTTAATCATCCTGAAAAGCTTCCCTCTATACCCGACTCTTTCCTGAATAAAAAAGATCGGCCCGCTATCTTCTATTTTTATCATCAGAGCTATCAAAGCTCCAACTGGTAAAAACAATGAAATACCCACGAAGCTGAAAAATAAATCAAATTGACGCTTTATCCTGTTCATCCTTCATCGCTTATATCTCTCAACATTATCCAGGACGGCTTCAATGACGTCAGCAACATCCTTATCTGTCATACGCGGGTATAACGGGAGGCTCAGAATTCGAAGATAATTAGAATAGGCGACCGGGAAATCTTCTGGTCTATAACCATATCTGTCGCGATAATAAGGATGTAAATGAATGGGGATAAAATGAACAGAAGTTCCTATGTTGCGCATTTTTAACTCTTCTATAAACCGATCTCTGCCAATAGTTAGGGCGTCTAAATTTAGCCTCAAAACATATAAATGCCAGGCATGAGTTACTTCTGGCCTTTCGATGGGTATTTCCAAAGCTGTCTGGCCTTCGAATGCTTCGTTATATGCTTTTACTATTTCTTTTCTTCTCTTCTGGAAATAGCTGACCTTTTTTAACTGAGCCAAGCCGATAGCTGCCTGGATATCAGTCATATTATATTTAAAGCCTGGATAAATTACCTCATAATACCAGCTTCCACCTTTATCATAACGCTTCCAGGCATCATGGCTCATGCCATGCAGGCTAATAATTCTTGCTCTTTCAATAAATTCGCCTTCTCCTGTAAGCATACCGCCTTCGGCTGTGGTTATATTCTTGGTGGCATAAAAACTAAAAGCAACAGGATTTTTGCTAGAGCCTATTTTTTGCCCTTTATATTCGGCCGGAAAAGCATGAGCTGCATCTTCAATCACAAAAAGCCGATGTTTTTTTGCCAGATCATATATCGAATCCAGCTCAGCCGGGTGCCCAGCATAATGAACAGGCATTATTGCCTTCGTCTTGGTTGTTATAGCCTCCCCGATTTTTTCAAAATTAATATTTAAGGTATCAGCTTCGACATCAACCAATACAGGCTTTGCCCCAACATGCTCAATCACATTGACCGTTGAAGCAAAGGTCATCGTCGTAGTTATTACCTCGTCCCCCTGCCCGATGCCAAGAGTAGCTAACGCCGTATGAAGAGCACCTGTACAGGAATTTAAAGCCAGACACGACGGTGATCCTATTAGCCTACCAAACTCTTTTTCAAAGCTTTTTGTTTTAGGTCCAGTTGTAATCCAGTCCGATTTTAGAGCATCGATAACTTCATTAATTTCTTCATTTGATATAAAAGGAGGAGAAAACGGCAAAAACTTGCTTCGCATTAATTTACCCCTCTCGTCACTCTAGTTCAGACGATATACACATCGTTTGCTTTTCTTTTGTTTAATATCTCGAGTGTCAGTTAATGAACAATTAAAGGCCGAAACATGGACCTTCTGCTGGCATCTTATATTTGTTTGGAGTCTACACTAAACTGAGATGATATTTAAGAAATAATCTTCTTTCGTTTGCCACTATTTAAAGCCAGCTGGCCATTGAAATCATCATAATATGCGTTTCTTTTTTCATCTGCCTCTTCTGTTACCATGTTCTAAGGCAATGTCAAATTTAGTTTGCAACTTGGTCATCATAAACTCTACATTTATTAACCTTAGTTAGCTTCCTGGGCGGTCTCTAACTCTAACAACTGCGCTAGCTTATCTGCCCTGATGTAGGCATACTCATTGGCCCGGCCTTCTGGGTACTCTATGAGGTTAGCTGCAATGGGCCCTAGATAAGACTCGACCGAAGAAAAAATTACCACCCTTCTACTCCTCCACATTATTTCTCGATGGGTACTCTACAGACCATTGGTCGAAGAGAGGTGATGTTTATCCATATCCATCCATCCCAAGACTTCTGGATACACACTCTATCTTTCTCGTCGAGACCCCATCAATAAATGCCTCCTAAACCAGACTGAAAAGGCCGTCCCACTACTCTTCGTCTCTGTTACAAAAAAGGGCACATAGCCCCTTTTCCTCACCTTCGGCACCATCGGATATAGATTCCCTACCCGGCCGTCTATCCTCCTTATCCTGCACCCTGAAGGATAGGCACTTCTCTTCCGATTGTGCTGGCCTCACCGTGCTCCTACCATGACCTCGGCCTCTATCTTCATCAGTTCCGTTAATAGTGACCCCAGCATCGCCTTCACCGGATTCTACTCAACTAGAAATCCTGTTAACAATCCTTCCGGCAACACTTTATAATCTCTTTGGGCCTTCATAAGCAGGCTCCTCCTTTCTTGAGGCTAGTTTCTTTAAAAGGGGATTCTACAATGGCTCGTTCCCTCAATGCGATTTGCAAACTATCTTATACGCCCTTATACAGCCGCACAAAGCCTGCCAACAAAATATTTTTCAGAATCTTGGTTATACTTAGCGTTTGGATGATTGCGACAATGATGCTCTTTTCGTTTGTTAACTCGTCGGGAAGGTTTAAACTATAATTTCACTGAATAAAATTGAGCTTCCTAAGATTTATAACTACTTGGCTTGGTCGTTTCTATATCCAGATTTTATCCAAGATCAATAAATCCTTGTGAGCTTCATCAAAGCTTATATTAACAAAAGGCCTATTTCTTTTACTCATAACTTTACAGCTAGGTAACGTTTCTAAAATGTCTTCCAAATAAAACTTCTTATCTGGCACTATAGCCTCCGTCTACAATTAAATTTGTCCCTGTCACCCACCTTGCAGCATCAGATAATAAAAAAATACATGCATTAGCAACGTCTTCGGGCTTACCAAAACCCATGGGATGCATCTTCAAGATTTCTTCCTTAGAGCTTTCAGGAATATTTTCAAACAGTTTTTTGGTCATATCCGTCTCAATAATGCCAGGTGATATGCAATTAACTCTTGCCTTCTTATTGATTAATTCCAAGGCGATGGCCCTCATTCCCGATAACAAAGCTCCTTTACTGCTACAATAGCCAACGTTTCCTATCTGACCCAATATTCCTCGAACTGAGGCAATAAAAACAAAGCTTGCGCCACTCGCATCTAAGTAGATCTTATTTGATATAATCCTTGCGATTTCAAAACCGGCAATTACATTTATAGAGAATAAATCTTCATAGTATTCAGGTTTCATCATCCTGAATGGTAATGTCCTTTCAACACCGGCTGCATGAACGAATCCACTTATCTTTCCTACTTTCGAAACGCTATCACTAATAAACGATTCCAAATCATTGTATTTGGTTATATCTTGAGAATAAAAAAGATGATTCCCGGCTTCGAGCCGATTGTATGTTTCTCTTAATCTATCTTGATTTCTCGCGATCAGAATTACGTTTGCCCCCATTTGAGAGCAGGATATTGCACATTGCCTCCCTATACCCGACGAAGCACCCGTTATAATAATGTTTTTATTACACAGACAGAACGGATTATTCAAAATGTTCCCATCCTATTTTTTCGATCAAGCTTCGTATAGTAGTGATAGTAGCAAATTGAGTGGCTGGAATTTGTTTTCCAAACTTCTCATCAACCAGAGCGATAATTGACAGGACCGCGAGTGAGTCAAATTCTTGCAAATCCCGAAGGTTTGTTTCTATATTTAGTTGAGCATCCTCTAGCTCAAGTATCTCTCTAATTCTCTCAATAAACTCGTTGACAGTCATCATTATGCTCCTTTCTTCTCTATTTTCATATTTTAATTATCGTGGCTCCCCAAGAATACCCAACGCCATAACCGACCAGCAGCACATAGTTTCCTTCCTTTATAACTCCTTTATCAATAGAATCCTTTAAAGCTATAGGAATCGTGGACGATACTGTATTACCGGTATAAATCATATTCATGTAGAATTTTTCTTCCGGTATCTTAATCTTCTTCCTAAGATAGTCGATCATATATTTGTTTGCTTGATGAAAAATAACATAGTCAATCTCATCGAGCTTTAAGCTGTTTTTCTGAAGGCACTGATTAACAACTATCGGCACCGATTTTATCGTAAAATTAAATATCTCAGGTCCATTCATATAAAGGTTATTCTTGGTTCTTATACTACCAGATCCATCATCGAATTCCGGGGCATTTGGGTCATACCTACTTCTTAATCCTCCATTCGGAACAATTAAATTTGCATATCCGCTTCCATCAGTTCCTAAAGCGAATTCTAAAATACACTCTTCTTCGGATTTTTCGATAATTGTTGCAGCAGCACCATCACCAAAAATTGTCCTATTACTTTTATCTTTAGGATGTATATATTTTGTGTATGTCTCAGAGGTAATAAGTAGAACGCTACTGGCAATTTTGGCTTCAATAAAAGATTTCGCTATGGCAAGTCCATAAATAAAGCCAGAACATCCTAAATTAAAGTCAAATGCGCCTATATCAGTGCGAAGGTCAAGCCTATCTTGGAGAATACATGCGCTAGTAGGTAGATAATAATCCGGGCTTTGCGTGCAGAACAATAAAAGATCTACCTTTTTTTTATCATAATTATCTAAAAGCTTTTTTGCAGCTCTTAGCCCTAAATCTAGGGCAGTTTCATCTTCACTAGCAACGTGTCTTTCCTTGATACCCGTCTTCTGCTCTATTTTTTGCGCATTCCATTCTGGGAATTCTCTTTCTAATTGTTCATTAGAAAGCACATGTTCCGGAAGAAAAACTTCTATTTGTTTTATCTTAGATCCCATTTCAACCAACCTCCTTTTCTATCGATACTATAATACAAGAGCCATAAATGATCTTTTCGATAATAACAAGTAGTTCATCTGGGCATTAGCTGAAAGCTTGAACATTGGATACCCCCTAACATCTAATTCCTATCGGCTCTAAAATATAAATTTGAATAAGTCTGCAAATATTCGTCATAAGAATAATGCATTGCATTATATTTCTCAAGATAGTATTTTTAGCAAAAAGATTCCTTTGATGGCGAAGAGCCCCACATGAAACTGGAGGTAAACTGATAGTCAGGAGAAAATATAATCTTTTCACCTGGTATTTCTTTCGACGTTGTAAAACCAATTGTTCCTGTTGTTCCTGGTAATAAAAAGCATCTAGATGTTTACCCTGGTTCTGATGTAACTTCACATGATCGAATTTGGGAATAAACTCTACATGCTGGCTCTGGAATCAGCTACATTCTCATGACGTCGCGAGTAAATATTCGTATGCTTTAGGATCCGGCAGGACCCCTCAACTAAAATATTATGAATCATCATGCCTTCCCATTTATACCGATCTTTATCTCCTTCCCCTATAGAATGGAAAGAAACTCTGAGCTCCTAAACTTAGTTTCCTGATCAGTTCGGAAGTATTCTGGACGGTTCCTTTTGAGAACCTCTTTCAAGGCCTTATATAAAATCCAGATCCTTATTTATTGCTAAGATAGCTCACCAGTCCACTAATCCGCAATTTTCTTGTACAAACTACCTATAAGACCTTGATCCGCTCCTCTACCTCCATCCCTGCTTTCTTGAATATATTCCTGCTACCTCCAGGAATAGCTGCTCCTTCCATTCATTATGTTATTTGAATGAACTTTAAACCGACTCACTATATCGGAAATTATCTTTTACCCTTTAATCAGCTGGGTCACCCCTTGCCTCCAAACTGATGCTCACATATCTTACCCCTTTTTATTTGGATTCCATACTCACATATTCCCAAAAAATAGAACTTGATATGCGACGGATTTTGTCTTGAATAGGCCAAACCATTATAAATACTTATCTTTTGTTTTTTTCAAAACGAGAGATCAAATTATAATGAAGAATAGCTCTTTTTCTTCCATCAAGTAGAGTAATCTTTTCTATAACTTCTGCACCATTCAATTTATGGAAATTTAAAATTCTTACGTTTTCAATATCCACCTCGAGTCGCAATATATTTATTCCCAACTCATATAGAATGGAAAGACAAATGTTAAAAAGAGCAACAGAAGAAGCAGAATCTTTAAAATCTGAATCCCAAGTCCAATATTCACACCTTGGTCCGCTTTGTGTGATAAACTTTTCCATATTTTTCCCTTTTATAGCCCGATATCTTTTCCATGTTTCAATAATCATTCTGGGCTTGGTAATAAAAGTAGGTAGGGCAGCAAGAGCTAGGATGAATTTATGGTTGTTCAATCTATTGAACTGCGCATTTACATCTAAGGACGCGGTGCAGAAACCCCGTAGGATACCAGATTCATCCTCTGCACAAATAACTACTTCATAAGGATCATTTAAAATTATCTTATAATACTCAGTAATGAAAAGCTTACCCATTATCGCAAAATAGCCGGCATTATATGTATTTCTTACCTTATAATGCAAGTTAACAATTTGTCTTAGATCAGATAGCTTTCCCAAACGATATCTCATTATTTATAAATCCAAGATAATGATTGGGGAAAAAACAAACTCAACCTTGTCATCATTCTGTGAGAAGATAAGAAATGATGATGGCATTCTAGTCAGGACTATAGCCCTCATAGCCTATCTTCCATAATATTTCGACCAGTCCGGTTGTATCTATTAATAGGCCTAAAAGGCTGTGCTGCCTCTACGCCCGGTTATATTCTCATAGAACAGGTTATATACTTCCCCCACCCTTTAAAATACTCTGAAGCTTTTTGGCCTGGTTCCTTGTAAATACGCCCGATATGTCCTATAAAAGCTGTCTTTTCTATTTAATTATCTGATTTGAGTGTACCTCAAACTGAGCTGCTGTCTCAGAAATGGTTTTCTCCCCTTGACCGCGTGCAGCGCCACCCTGGCTTTGAACTAGTCATCATAAGTCTTCCGCTTTTTTATCTGTGTTTCCTCCTATCTTACTTTAAGGAAACACACCTTATTTTGCAACCAATTCTGGCCTGATTATTCTAGACCATTATAGCCCCTTTAAGGGCTGATGCCATCACTGCCTGCCGTTTCATTATTTCCACACTTCATTGCTATTCTTTAATTAAAGAAACATTTTTGAGAATTGATCGTTGATAGAGCTGAGGAACTAATCCTTGCTCTCGACCCAGACCAAAGAAGACAAACTATCCTTCTATTAGCAAAAAGAGTTTGCGGCATGTAAAAAAGTTTATCAAGAATTGAATACAGAGAACCTTTAAGCCAGTTCAATCTGTTTTAAAATCATTTCATTCTTCTCGCGCACATCGAATTTCTGTTCTGCCATCCTTCTGCTTTCTCTACCCATATTTTTTATTAATTCTGGATTCGATATAAATCGTTCCATCGCCTTAGCGAGTGCCTCCACATTCTTTGGCTTTATCAAAAAGCCATTTACACCGTCTATAACCGTCTCTCTGCAACCGGGAACGTCCGTCGTAATTACCGCTCTTCCCATGGCCATAGCTTCTTGCGTGCTACGAGGTAGCCCTTCCCTATAAGAAGGAAGAATAAATACACTTGACTTCGCTAACCACGGCTTTACCTCTGTAAATCCCAGCCATTCAATTATTCCCTCATCTATGTAAGGGCGAATTTCTTCTTTTTTTATGCAGCCCGGATTGGTGTCCAAATTACCCAATACAGTAAATTGGGTCGTGGGATATTTTCTTTTTATATATTTAGCCGCTCTCAAAAATTCGATTATTCCCTTTTCTTTTAAAAGCCTACCAATAAATATAAAAGAAACGGGGCTGGTTGGGGGCTCAACGTAAGTCCATTCTGAAAGATCAACACCGATCCCGCCTAAAATGCATGTCTTTTCTGCCTTTATTATTGATTGCCTAATAAACTCGTCTCTATCATCATGATTCAAAAAAAATACTTTCTTTGCCCTACTAAGTGATGCTTTTAGTAAAAAAGATAATATAATCCTCAGGAATTTATTTTTCCAGGTATCACGTATAAAAACATACCCAAGCCCCTCTATCATAATAAAAACTTTGTTAATTCGGTTAACGATAGCAGATATTGATCCATAGATAGCAGGCTTTATCTGAAAACAAAATAAAATATCTGGTTTTTCCCTTCTCATAAACTCAGCTATAGATACAATGCTTATCAATTCCTCAATGATATTAGCTCCGGCACGAGATAGCGAATAATGAACTGGCTTTGCACCTAGATTATATATATCTTTTGCAATCTTCTCATCATAGTTTGGGGCAAATACTAGAACGTCAAAATTTTGCCTTATCAACTGCCTTATGAGTTCCTTCCGAAAATTTAATAGCCCTATAGCAGAATTCGATATAAGCGCGATTTTCTTAGATGTTCTATCGGGTGACACTTTTTCTCATCGCCTCAGGCTCTACAATCTTATAATCATCTAGAATCTTCAGGACAAGATGTCCGGATATTGGTTGCGTTTTTTGAGGCTTTATAGAGCATATTTGGTCTCGCTTGAACGATACCGTTAATAACATGTTTTCGTAAGTGCCCTCTCCACATGAAAGAACTTGAATAAATAACGGCCAAGCCAACCCAAAAATACCAGTTTCTCAGATTGTATGTAAAAAAGCCATAAATAAAAGGGCCTAACGTCAAGGCAAAAATCCTTTTTTCCTTAAGGCTCCTAAATATAGACCATATAAATGCCAAAAATAAGGTAGATCCTATTATCCCATAATTAAATAAAAGACCTGCCCACGTAGAATGAATTTCTCCAAGAAAATAGCACTTAGATGCGAATCTGTCAGTAGCTCCCTCTCCGGCTCCAAAAAGCAAGAAGATAGGAAACTTCCATATTCTATCATACCCCCTTCCTTCTAAGGAATCGTCAGCATCTCTTTCTACGAATCTGCTCTTTAAATAATCATATCTTGTCCCGATATTCTGTGTTTGTGCGAGTCCCTCTCGATAGAGATATATAAATGAACCAAGGAATATTAATATAACGAGGAGTTCTGTAATAAGCCGCCGGGATTGTACGCTTGTCGGAGCCTTTTTTTTAGCCAAGTTAATTGGTAGGTAATCTCCAAGCAAGAGGAAAACAATGGCTATCACAATAAAAAACAATCCAATTGCCGCTGAACGTGAGGCGCTATAAAGTATGATCAAGGCACCGAGCAAAAGGGCTATTAAGCCATAAAGTCTAGACCGATATATAGTCTGGCTACCTATATACGATATGATAATTGCCCATAACACATAGTGTCCAAGCTGATTCGGGTCATTAAATGAAGCTGTATACCTACTGATATAAATAGCTCTGCTTTGAAATGCTAACAAAAAAAGGAGAAGAACCAACAATAATAGATGAAGCCGAAGTATTTTTTTTAGCAAAGCTTCTTTATAGCCAAATAACAATGAGGAAACAAAGATGAAAATTAAAAAATTATAAATATAGTACGTGCTACTTGCTAGCGTGATAGGATCCCCATATAAAATAAAGTTGAATATCGATACAAGAACCGCATACCCAACAAAAAAGGCACCATAGCGGAAAGGCTTTCTATCCCATTTAATTCTCGTTGATAAAACATAAAACATTAAACCTATAAATGCTATAACATGACATATTTGAGGGTAGCCACTTTGCCAAAAATAGAACGGAGCAAGTAATAATGATGAAAGCAACAAATAAGAACTAATCTTTTTTAGTCGGCTTTTGTTCATCTCTTCTTAATCTACCTTGAGCATAAGATGCAGCCAATTATCATATCAACCAAAATTTCTATCTGCTCATATTGATGGCATCCCCTATCATGACTATTTATTATTTTGACGATAAAGTCCTCTGCTTACTATCTGTGTTATTGTCCTTGGCTAAGCTATTTTCCTCCTTAGAATGTCATAAAAATATCTGCGTAAAAACTTTATTTCTGATATGGCAGTAAATATCAAGAATTCTCCTAGACTAAGGCATCTGTTTTTATACAACCCCCTGAGATTATCTAATTCCCCTTTTTCCATTTCTACCATCCTTGAGCTCAATCCGCCCGAAAAATAATAATCTCTGTGTACGAAGCGTAACGGATATTCTATGATGAATATCTTTATGCCCTGGCAAATTATTCTCAACCACAGGTCATAATCCTCTGAAAATCTTTTCTGTGGATTAAACCTAAAGTTTAAATCTCTTCTACACATCACAGAAGAAGTTGAAATTCTGTTTGACAATAATAGTTCGTATTTTCGCAGCTCTCCTATGGTTATTTCTTTGGTTATTTTTTCTAATTGCATAGCTTCTTTAAAATTTGCTGTCTGGTGTGTCGTTATCATCACGTCGCGCACACTCTTCATAAACCCATATTGGATCTCTATCTTTCTGGGGTGCCATGTGTCATCCGAATCTAAGAAGGCTATATATGGTTGTGTAGCTTTATCCCAGCCGATGTTACGGGCAACAGAAGGTCCACCATTTTCTTTTAATTCTACTATGTGCGTCTCGATCTTATCATATATCTGGCCTTTCAAACTATGAAGCTCTTCCAAAGTTTCGCCATTATCTGGACTCGCGTCCTCAACTAATATAAGTTCTCTTGGGAGTAAACTTTGATTTAAAATTGAAGAGATTGTTCTTTTTATGGTTTTCCTGCAGCAGAAGCATGGCACAATTACTGAGACAGGCACTTTGGAACATGATTCAAATAATTTTTTATGGCCTTCTGGGTTATAATATTGGATTATCATTCCGGTTTCAACTTACTTTGATCATTTCTCATACCCATCGCTAGATTTTTCATGGTAAGCATTTCGCTCTCGTGTTGAGTTGGCTTCTTTTCTTATGGCCTTTATTGTTTGATTCTGTTATATTTTCGCTCTCTTTAAAGTCAGTCCATATATTCTCTTTTTATAATGCTATTCTTACTGCATATCACTTTTCTCATCTCATTAGCATTATTATCGCCATTAAAAAGCCATCAAACCTATCGAACTATCTCGGGAATCGTCCGAAGTATTCTAAGGGGCATTTTTAATAATCGGGTTATTTCATTTTTTAGCTTTTCTCTTTCAATAAGTCTTTTGACTTTGGCAAATTCTTGGTCTTGCACAGTATTTATGATTTTCTCCCTTTGTCTAGGCTGTTTATATTTCCCCGAGCAAAGTCTTGGATTGCCCTTTTTGGCTAGTGAAATGTCCACTTTATTTAAGATTAACCCGTTCGTTTGTGAAATTAATTCGTTTCCCTTCTTGCTATTAATAAGCACAATAGAGACCCCTCTTTCATCTCTTAAATGAGCAGGAACACCCCAAAAATCGCCGAGAGTTATATCACTTGTCCGGGGTACTTTCGCAAACTTACAGTTATAACAAGCATTTGCCAGATATAAGTTAGACAGATATCCCCAGTAAAAAACATCGCGGCGAAATACTTTTTTATACTGTTTCCTTTCCTCATTCTTTCCGTAACTAATCATGACATTAAAATTCGACCAGCCAGAACTTTTATCTCTAAATGTTATAAAGTTAATTTCTTTACCTTTTGTGATATAATTAAGCCAGCTTTTATAAACTATCAAAGAATTGACACCATGGCATATCAGATCGACCGTATAAACATTTTTTATATACGCATTATTATAGGTAAGATAATTTATTAAAGCTGATGTCTGGCAAGGCAGACCAGAAAAGAGCACTTTTCTTCCAATTAAAGCGTTATTGAGCACTTCATTATAGGTCGTTCCAACTTTGCTTTGTACATACTTCGATCCAGCTAAACAATACAATGATTCGACCGCGTCTACCTGAATATGATGTGGCAAGAACGAGTCGTCCCACGCAACACCAAAAACGATGCCTCCCTCATCGATAATTACCTTTGCTATTTCCTGAAAAACCCCACCCGAAGAACTCATCATCCTTTTCTCGATGTCATCACTCCATGCGGCAAAGCTTTGTGGGCTATCAACCCCGACTAACAAAGGCACAGTCATAACTGGACATACGTTTTGACAAACCCCACAGCTATCGCAGAGATCGCTATTTATCCATGGTTTATAAAATCCCTCTTTATCTATCCTCATTTCTATTGCGCCTTTTGGGCAAATGTTATAGCAGCCAAAACAACCCGTGCAATCTTTATTGCCTATTTGATCAATAGCAGTATTCATTCTAATTGCTTCCTAAGGCTGATTTCAAAAAATCAAGCGATCGTTTCTTTTCTCTTTCAATCTTTTGATGAACATTTACCCAGTCGATATTATTTGTAAATTCTTTTTTTAAAAGATCCTCGGGATAAGCTACTGCCCTATCTTTTAGACCAACTAATTCTAAAAAATCAAGGATTCTCGAATTTGACATATAACCTAAATTTTTGTTCTTTATGGCTGGCAAAACTGCGTAGAAAGGTTTTTCGAACTGAACAGCAAGAGCCACCCCATGAAAGGATGAACTGATAACATAATCAGCATTTTTGATAAGCCAAACGAATTCTAATGGAGATTTCGTATAAAAACTGAATTCAATTAAAGGAAATCTTAGCCTGTCTAATGAGTTTATTGGCGTATGGTTTATTATTTTCCAGCCATTTTTCTTGGCTATTTTTTGTGCTACGGCAATTATCTTCTTAGGCCTATATAAATCATAAACAAATAGGTATTGCTTCGTTATATTTTCTGAAGGCGATCTGCCTAATTCTTCAAGTTCCGCTTTATCTAATAATAATAGGGGATCGAGCACAACTTCAGGTTCTAAATCTGTAGCTTTTTGAATATATTCTTTACTTGTTTTTTCTCTGACAGATATAGCCCTAAAATGGGGCAGAGATTTTTTATAAATAGAAAATAGATTTTCTGGTATAGGATCGCCGACACTTGAGGCGTAAGAGATTTTTGTCTTGGATTCTATAAAATTAAGAAGATATATATCGATATCAGGATTATTTGGATTCCATACCTGATCAGACCCTATAATAAAGACATCAAAATTATTTTTAAAATAATCCAAATCATTCTCAATATCACCTATACCATAATAAGTCTTATCGGTAAATTTCAGATTTTCTAGTGCAAATACCTGAAAGCTCTTGCTTCTAATCCGGTTTTTCCTCTTATGTTTTAAATTAAATAATCTTAAATTTAGGGTGTGGCCTATCCTCATGTATATTTCTGGGATTGATTTTAATTTAATGAGTTTTTTAAAATTGTTTTTTGTATCTGATAAGCCTTTAGATTCCCGTACGTAATCTAGAATTTGGCTCTCCACCCCCATCTTTTCCAAAATAACCTGTGTGGCATATGCCTGCAAAAAAGCACCAAAATTATAGTTCCATCGTCGACTGACCAGTGTCAATAAGCATGCTCTTAATTTCGGCACATTACTCATTTTTGTACTCTTATTCAAAATGATAGTGTCTTTCGGCTTGTATCACAAAACTATCCTGAAAAGCGTAGCATGTGATAAAAAAATGTCACATGCTCTGATATTAATAATTAATTGTTATTCACTCCGCAAAGGCGCTCGTGTCGACCCACTCCTTCTTCAAGATGCTCCAGAAGTCTTCGGCCAGGCCACGCAGCACATACTCATAGGGCAGCCAGCCGTAGCCGTGGTCTCCCCAGCCACTCCCCCAGGAGTTGCGGATAAG
>Ga0116189_1002259_pt1 | contig 14345 bp, 9 predicted proteins | sample AD_JPNTR3_MetaG_FD_89895 | JGI IMG/M metagenome (GOLD analysis project Ga0116189, IMG submission 89895) | Active sludge microbial communities of municipal wastewater-treating anaerobic digesters from Japan - AD_JPNTR3_MetaG | ecosystem: Engineered > Bioreactor > Anaerobic > Digestate | place... | reverse complement strand
TTCGCCGAGTGCAGGATTATCCAATTTTGTGGTTTACAAAAAAAATCTCTTTTAATTATAGGGCTTTGCACCAAGCTCCACTTTTATATGAGTCGTTGCATACAACGGCTCTACTGAAAAAAATGGACGTTTGTTGGCTAAAAATTAACCGTTATGTCGGACTTTCAATCTGACAGAATTATTTGTGGATTTTAAATCCGCTATATACTTTTCAAAGGATTACAAATCCTTTGTAACAGAGCATTTGTTCTACTGCCTTCTTGTGCAGTTCTTTGAAAAATGAACTCATTTCTTCTCCATTCTTGAAGGATTTTAAAAAATCCTTGTTGTTTAATAATTCTTCTTTGTCTATCATAACTGTATAAAATTAAAATTAATAAAAAGTTATTTCCGAAAATTTTTTTTGAGCTCTATTGGCTCAAAAATTTTCCTGAATAACTTTTCAATTTACACAGTTTATGAAATACTACCGTTTCAGATATTCGTCTTTAAACGGATTTGTATTCTATGTTTTGGGATTCGGGCATATCATATATTTTTAAAATATCCAAATTTTGTATCTATAACTAACCGTCTATCCAAAAACAAATTACTCATCTCGCAACTTGTATCTGGAATGAGTGTACAAGAATGACATGCAGCTAAATTTAGTTGGGCAACACCTTGTCCTTCACTCTCGTAACAAATTGGGTCAAGAGAACAGTCTTTAGCTCGTTGCAAAGCGCTTTTAATTATTTGCTGTAATCGATCAATGTTATTACAGAGTTTTGTCAATCCACCTATGTAGCCGTCTGTACCATCATAAGCAGAAATCAGAAAACCATTCATGTTTTCGCTTACATATAGTCGCTCCTGTAATGAAGACATCGGATAACCACAAACATACTCAAATTCACGAATAAGCAAGTGAGAAAGTGTATGTATTAGAATTTTTCTTGCAGTAAGTTTTTTTGCTTCAATTTTGTGAAATTGCCAATCAGAATCTTCGGCGTGAGTTTGAATGTTTTTTACTCTTTCTGTGATAATGTCATTTTTTCCCCATTCTTTGAGTTTTTGCTCGTCTAAGACAAATAAAATGCCCTCGCCGTAATTTTCAATGGCAGGTAATAATCGAGTTTCAAAACTATTCTTTGAAACAGATTGTCGTTTAATTTGATATTCATACCCGCTATCACCAATCAAAATACTGTCGGTATCGATAGGTGCGTTGCGTGTAAAAGAAGTTTGAACGGTAATTTTTTTTAAGCGGTCAATTTTTACTAATTTTTCAAAGCCATCCATTTGGTCTTTTACATTTATTTGTCTAAACCGAATGGCTTTATCTTGGGGTTGCTGTTTGTTTAAGAAATAATCATATTCGGCTTGGCGATATACTGTATCGGGAATATAAGTTTCAATAGTGTCATCTAAATACTGATTAATTATTTCCATAGCAATTCCGTTTCGTCTCGAAAACTTTTCCAAATCTTTTTGCTCAAAATCTTTATCATTAACGATAGCATCAATTTCTGTTCTTGCTTCTGGTGTAAGATACAAAATTTGTTTTTCGGGTATCCATAAACTACTCAAGGTATTTGCATAATAAATGCTGTTACTTGTTTTTATTTTAACTGTTGCTCTTTCATTACATTGTTCGCCTTGATATTGCCCATTATGAAGTCCAAGCCAATATTTTCTACCACCACAATTTTGAAAAAATCCAAATATACCTTTTAATGTTTCATGTTTTCCACATTTTTTGCATTTTATATGAATACCTGATAAATCGGTATTTTCGTTGCTTATGATATAGTATAATTCTTGCTCAGGACAACATTTTTCATATATCAATTGAATTTGGGATTTACTCTCTTGGTCATCGTCATTTTCTACATTATCGTTTTCAATATTATTCGAAGTTAATTCAATATTTTCTGCAACTTGCCTACGATTATTCCAGTAATTCCAAGGTAAATCTTGAATATGACCATTATCACAAGTCATCACAAACCGCACTTGTTCTAAATGTACTCCTTTGCATTCGGGATTGAAACATTGCAAATCAAAATTCCCTTGTTCATTACCCCAATGTTTTTTCCAGTCTTTAATATCCATAAACCGGTGGCAATTAGGGCAGTAAAACCATTTTGGAAAATAGTTTGCTTGGGGTTGTACTTCGGTTTTCCAACCATCCTCTTCGATAGGAATGGACACCAAGTGTTTCAATTTAGGGAAACGAGTTCGCAGGCGATTTACTAAACGGTCGTCTAAAATGATATGTTTTTGCATCTCTTGGTTGTCATAATTTGGATAACCCCAATTATCAAAAGTCTCGATAATAATAGAAGCTTCAGGTGTCTCGATAACAGAACCAACTCCTCCATAGGAAGATATCATTTTACTTCTTCCGTGATTAATTTTTCCAGCCATAATTAATTTCTGTTTATTTTGATATTTACACTTGGTTCAACACTCCGCATTGATTGCATACCCACCAACTTATCATTATCGCTTAGTCTTTCTTGAATAGGTTTTAACAAATTATTCTTTCTACCCGTTTCTTGCTTTCCTCCATAGAAAAACAAGCTATTTTCAGAGCTACGTTGGATTTTATATTTCCATTGTTGTATTAATTCATTTATTTTTGTTAATATCACTTGTCGATCTTCTTCATCGGCGAAGGAATTGTTATTAAACAGTTGATTGAACTCTGTTCTTAGTGTTTGCTCATTCACATTTACCGTTAAGGCTGTTGCGTTATTATTGGCAGCGAAGCCCATTTTATGCCTGAAATAGGCTATCATTGAGGTAAATAGCATTTTATCCAAAGCATTTTCAGCAAATGGAGTTACACTTATTGGCTCGACTTGTTTATAAAATGTTTTATGAAATGGTATGAAACCTTCGAAATAGGACAAATCTCTTGTGTTGTTCGGATCGAATAAGCTAAAGACTACACCCTCTTTTTTACGGGCAACACGACTACTCGCCTGAATGTATTCAGCTGTGTTAGGGGGCATTCCATTCATTAGCATTATATTCAATCGTTCGACGTCCAGGCCTACGCTTATCATATTGGTAGCTAAGACAATATCATAGGCTTGCTGTCTATATTTCAACTCTCCATCAAAATGGATATTTAATTTATCTAAATTATTTTTGATTTTCTCATTTGCAATGCGGCTGGTTAATTCTAAATGCCTGTAAGGTATATTATAGTAATTATTATTATATGGAGATACATTCATTAAATATCTAACCTGTAATTGTTTTATTTCAGGTATTAATTCTGCCATTATTTTATTTGAGAATCTGCCAAGATGTTTTAAGCTCTTAAAATATGATACTATAGTCCAGAATTGATCTGCTTCCAATTTATTGATGTTATCTTTCCATATTTCCAAACGAGCAAACAGCAAAGCTGCATTTAAACGTAGACTTGTCATTGTTTGAGTTCTACCTGTTGGTAAAACACCTATATATCGCCGCTTGCTTTCTGATAATGTTTTTGAGAAAAATGTGTCATCTGCATTGGTGGCATACTGTGGAAATATTTGAACTGACCGGTTATATAAACCTTTTACCTGTTCCTCTACATTTTTTATTGTGGCAGTAGATGCGATGATTTTTGGCTTTTGGTCATGTGTAGTACATAATGATAAAACAACATTCTCAAATAGTCCGACCAAACTACCCAATGGACCATTCAGCAAATGCAATTCATCCTGGATTATCAACTCCGGTTTTCTGTTCCCATTATAATTAAACAAACTTGTTGCTTCTTCTCTCCAAGCCAATTGTGCAAATTTATCTACGGTCGCAAACAGTACAGTGGGAGGATTTTTGTAAATATCTTCATCCACCAGTACAATTGGTAATCCATTATTTTTTTCTGAAAAAAAGCATTTTTCATTCAAGCAATAACTTACCAAACTGTTTCGACTTATTCTATGTCCAATCGAAGGATTACCATCCGATTGTTCTCTCCCTATAATTTTTGTATTGCACCATTGACAATTAGATAACTGAAATGGGTTATTCAGATAATTAGATTTATTAATAAAATCCCCTTTATTCAATTTATCAATAATATCATTGAGTTTTTTTTCTGCCTCGCTAATTTTATTGGGAATAGTAGAATTCCCCACCCAAAAACCGATAGAGATTCTTTCGTTTCCTAAATCTGTATGGTTTTTGCGGATAAACTCACAGGCCAGAATCAGTTTGGTTGCTCTTTCGAATTGTTGTGCTGACAGCAAACGCAACGTATAACGAATAATGATATTTACACCGCCACAACTTTCAGGATATTGCAATCTTCGCCAAAATATTAAAAATGCAGACAAAGCCAAATATGCCTCTGTTTTACCTCCACCTGTTGGGAAGTAAAGCAAATCAACTAAATTTCTATCTGCTGAATTTTCTTCAATGAATGAAGGCAAACATTGCAAGATAAATGCTAATTGGAAAGGTCGCCAACTTGGTGTCCTATTGGGGTTGGGATAATCTGCTGTTTTGTAATCTTGATAACTAAATTGTGGATTGTCCGTTCTTTCAAATGCTTCAAAACCATCTTTTCTTTCAGTAAAATGTTTTTCATTTTGGAGCATTTGTAGGTAAATTGCCGTGTTTGCTAATTGAAATGCACGAAACGCATTATTGTTAGTTTCCAACAATTCAAGGCCTTTATGCATTCGTTTTTGAATTGTCTTGCATTTTTCAATGTTTGATAACGCTAATTTTTTATCATCTTTGCTTAATTTGCCCGTTTCCATTTCCTCGTTTTCAATCCATTTTAAATAAGCATCTGCTAACTTTTTGAGATTTGAAATAATAGTATATTTATTACTATTAAACGAGGATAATTCTTTTATTTCCAACTGTTTTTTATCAAATCCTTCAATATCTGTGCTTTGACTTTTTACATTGAATTGTGGTAAAAAAGTAGAACTTACCCAAATCGGCGTTTTAGAATCGTTTTCGCAATCTTCCCAAGTGCAAGCAGTGTTATGCCCAATTCCATACGATAACTTTTCACGATACAGAAAATCCAACATTCTGTCTTCTTCTGATTTGTAAAGATTATTTTTGTAATCGTTAAAAGGCTGTAAATAAGGTGATTCAACCTTTATCTCTGTTTGGAACAGGCAGGCCATATTTAAGCTTTCCTTCGAAGAAGCAAATTTTGTGCGTGGAAATAATAAGGTATTTCTAATAAACACTTTAATAATATTACTGTTTGCTTGTTCATATAATTTTATGTGCAACCACAAATGGTCTTTTATGAATGTTTTTTCTGTGTCAGCGTGAGTCGTCTTTGTTATTCCTTTCCACCAATTTTCAGAATTTACTCCTTCAATGTTCGCTAATAGAATTTTATAATGTTGATTTTCTGCTTGTTTTATGGTGTCAATGGTGATTGTTGTTTCAATTTTGTTATCAAACCGTTTGTATTTATCTTTGAAAAATAGCTTGTAAAGTGTTTTGTAAAGTCCACTTTCTTTATGTTCTTTAGCTAATGAATTTAAACAACTATTTCTTAATTGTTTTTCTTCCCTATTTAACTCCTTTGTCAGCTTAAGCAATTTGTTTTCAGCATCGTATTCAACGAACGGATTCAACTCAAATTTTTCAATTAAATCTATACTTTCTCCACTATAAGAAAGAGCGACTTCTTTTGCTTTAGCTTTTTTATAGTTCCCAAACGAAATCTTTAAATTAATTTTCTGACATTCTGAGGAAACAACGAATGAAATACCGTATTGCGAAGGAAAAAATGTACTAGCAGAATATTGTACATCCTTATCATCTTCTTCGGCCTTAACTGATTTTATAATATTTGCTTTGGCATTATCATTATTTACTTCTGCATTATCATTATTTACTTCTGCAATTTCAATGGGTGTTTCTTCGCTTTCATCATCATCTTCAGGAATATCGCTAAAAGCAGTTTGTTTTGGGTACAAAATACCTGAGAAATAACGCAATAGTGGTTTATCTGCAATTACTTCATCTGAAAAATTTACTTTATCTGAACACTCAAATAAATCAGAGCCAGGACCGATTAATTCTTTTTGAACTCTTGTAATTATTTTTTCTCTATTGTTCATCGCTAACTTCCTCTATTTTCGTAATTATTAATAATGGCATATATTCATCAATAAATTTCTGCAAAGTTTCTTTAGTAAAACTCTTCTTTTGCAAAATTTCGCCAACTGTCTTATCTTTTAAAAACTGGTGCAATTCTTGTTTAACCCCTCTACCAAGAGCAATCATTGTACTGTTATACAGTCTTTTGGATTTCTTTATTTGTTCATACATTAATTCTTTCCCTGCCACTTTTAATATCGCCCGCAAATCAGTATTAAACATTGGAAACTTTCGTTGCCCGCGAAAATAAGCATCTATAGTTGCAGGCAAAACTCTTAATCCATTTTCTCTTAATTTATTGTATAGTTGTTCGCGGTTGATCGTGTGTTGTTCCAAATCTTTCAATGCATTTTGCCAAACAGTAGCATGTTCATCGATTTTCCCAAACTTTTCAGGTTCTACTTCGACAGCAATTTGAAAAAGATTTTCTGCCAACTGTTCTTTTGGATAAATACGAATTTTACTGCCAATTGTTAATCGGCATGATTTAATTAAGTTGTTTTTTTCATCAAAAACAGTTTCGTTACTTTCTAATTCTACGACACCATTATTTGATAAAACAATGCGATAGGTTATTTTTTCCTCTAAATCATCTAACAAACTATCCCTTTCATTTTTATATCCATCATAGGCAGTATTTGAACTTTGATCAAGCCGTTCTATTATTTGTTCCAAAGTTGGACTGACTTTGATCTCCGGTTTAAAGATAGGTTCGTATTTTATACCGCAAATTTTATAACGGTCTTCACTTGCAAGTTCGGCTTCGAGTTGATTCGTATGAATTTGAAGTTGCTTATTATACAATTCTTTCTCCTGCTCATATAAAACTAACTGAACATCATTTGGTAAATTATAAATGAAATCAAAATCTTTTGAACCGTTAAACGAATTGAAAATAATGGTTTTTTTGTTTGTTTCATTGTTTTTAATGAATGTTTTGAGTTCTTTTTGGGTAATGAATTGGCAATTTATGTTTCTATTTATTCTGAAAAAATCAACATCTTCTCTATCAACTATATATAGGGTTTTCTTTGTCGTTTTAGATATTGCTTCATTGAGCTTTTTAAGTTTTGGGTTGTTTGCTTTTAAGTAAGAAATCAGGTTTATCAATGCCTGTTTGGGATTGTTTTCGCCAAAATCTTCGTAACCACCTTCGTTACGTTCCAACTCTTTGTTGCTTTTTAAACGCATAAGTAAATCGTCAAATTGTTCTTCTTGAATAGCGTTCAGTGCCAACCTCAAAAAATAACCATAACTTTTTAGTTTTATTGGATATTCAAGTTCGGAAACGAACTTTATACACTTTTCAAAATGTTGAATAAGACAATCAATTTCTTTATCTTCGATGCAATCAATTTCTATCTTTTTATTATTCTTTTGCTCCAAAAGTTCAACTTCTTCTTTTTGCCAATTCCAAAGGGTAACATTGCTTATTGTTTTCACTTCGCTTTCATTTGAAAGCACAATCAATCTGAAATTGTATCTTGCCTGATCTTGTATGATTTGAGGAATAGAATTTAAATCGGCATTACAAACAATAATTGTATCTATTGCAATATTCTTTTTTAATACTTCTTCATAACACACCTCGTATTTGGGAGTTATGTATGCAATACAATCGTCTAAAGCTTCAATAGATTTTCTTATTGTTTGTTCACCTTCTCGTGTATTTGGTAGATAAATAGAAGGTATACCACTCCTATTTTCCAAAACATTCCAAATTGTCTGTCCTGCAATTAGAACAAGTTTTTTTGTGAAATGAGTAGGTAAAAAACCAAATTCATTAATGCCTTTAAAGAAATTACTATATTTTAAAAAAGTATTATTATTTATATTATGCTTTACCTCGATATAATTTCGCTTTAAATTGTCAAATGTAATATAAGGTATTACAGTATGATTTTCGTCATTTTCTTTAATTAAAGTGTAGGTCAGCCCTTGAATTTGTTTAATTATATAAATATTTCTCCCATTTTCTTTCTTCCTTTTTAATTTATCCCCAATTGAATAATCAGTTAAATCAGCATAATCAATGAATATTTGCTTTGCCAATTTTTCATATAAAAAATTAAAGATCTCTTGTAAATCATATCCTTGTGGAAAATTAAAATAAATATTTTTATTCCTATAATTCCCGAGTATCATAGAAATAGAAAGGGAAACAACTTTATTGCAATTCTGTTGAATTGAATATTTGTCTATCAAATCTTTATAATAATTTTCATTAAGTACCATTTCTTTCAGATAGCTTTGTGTTATTCATTTATCTGATATAATAATAGTCTCTAACATTCTTCCGCCAACTCTTTCTTATCGTTCAATACGTCGGTTACTTTATCAGCCATTAAAATTTTTGCAAGTAATCCTCTTTGTATGCTTTAGCGAACAGCATCATTATATCGTTTTAGCCTACTCTCAGAAAATTGTCAGAATAAGCAAAGATAAACAATTATTCACAAATAGAATAAACCGAAAAGAAAAGTTTTTCAACCAAAAAAAGCAAAGAAAATATTTGATTTTGACAACTTCTGTCCGGACTATGGTTTTTATTTAAATGGTTCCTCTTTTCTCATAATTTCCGTGTGCGTGCCGCACCAATAATCCGGCGTTGCAAAAACGAGTGATCTGTTTGTCGGCCGTACTTTCGGGGATTTGCAAACGAGAGGCTACTGCGAGATACTGAGGCCGGTCGAATTGAGCGGGTAATGCTTCAAACAATGCCATTTTAGGATTATTGGACGTGGGTTGTGCCGGCATTGCCTGCGGGAGTTGCCGAAAAACGTATGCGGAATGTTGCATGAGAACTTTCACCATTTCCATCACTATGTAAAAATCATCTTCGGAACAAACCAACAAATGACTAAATTTGCCCGTGTCCCTGATACGTAAAACGGTTAAAACCATTGCCAAACGAAAAGTTATCAATCCTAAACGACGGACAGAACCCAAATAATCGCTGCCCAACAGTTCCCAATACTGTTGCTGGACTTTTTCGAAGTATTCATTAAAGGCTTTTTGCTGTGTATGCGAAAAAGAAAAACGGATGTTACCTTCTTTTTTCAGGAAACTATAAAAATCGAAAAAATTATCGCCTAAACGATCGAACTGCTGGTCCAACGATTCGTTCTCGTTGCAGGCAAACACATCCAACCATTTCAGTCGAATATTCATGGAGTAGAAGATAAAACGGCTGAACAAGCCATTCTCGGCATCGGGAATGAGGCTCTGTATTTGTCGGGGTGTGCCGGAGAGCAGGGCAGAAAGTTTGGGTACATCGAGGGTAACATATTCCCGATCCTTGCGTCGTAAATAAGAAATTTTTTCGTGGTGGAACGCTTTGCGAAACCCATCGGAATAGTTGCCGTGTTCGCTTTTGAACGTTTGAGCCAAGGTGTCGCCTTCTGTCTCGAACATTAAACCTACGCCCTGATTATCGTTGAGAATTTGAAAAACGGCCGTGGCACTGCTGTTTGCGGGTATAAAAAGCATCCTCAAGGGCGGTTCCTGCGGCTCTTCGGCATTGGGATTTTTCTTGTTTGCCACGTATTCGGCTTGCTGACGCTTGTACTCTTCGTATTCGAGTTTGTTTAATTCCCTTAATTGTCGGTGAACAGGTTCAACGAGTCGGCGACAGAGCGACAATCGTCCTTTGCCGGCAGAGGCTTGTGCCGAAACAAACAGGAAAAGATTTGGATAAACGGTAACTCCTCCATAAATGCCATAAACGTTGGGCATGCAGGCAGAAAGGACAACCAACGAACCCAATAAAAGGAGGTCGGCATCTTCCGGCGAAATGGCATTCCGGGTAATTTGTTGCAAAAAGTCGGGCAAAAGGGAATAAATATCTTCAGGAAAGACAGGTAAAGAAGCCGTTCCCAATCCTTCCGAAAAGGAAGATTGAGAGTTATCATTCTTGATTTTGTCAGAATTTTGTAAAATAACTGGTTCCGATTTTTCCACTTTTGCCAAATCTCCATTTTGGCAATTTGGATATTTGGCAATTTTGGAGATTGAAATTTCAATTCCTGCCTGTTTGGCAAGGTGGAAAAGCGTTTTGATGGTGATGCCGTGCCCGTGGGCTTTGAGGCAATTGTCGAATTGCTTGTCGGTTTCGGCAGAAGTATAATCCGGATAGAAACGGCTGAGGCGGTGGTAATACTGTCGGCCGCTTTCGCCAAAGGCGTCGGCAAGGGCAAAGCCCAAATCGCGCCAGTCGGCATAGTTGGGTGCAATGTCGATGGCAGCGCCTTCGATGCGTCGGGTTATTGTTTCGACTTCCTCAACTCCTCTCAAAGCGGGGTTTTGGATTGACTGTATGGGTTGAGCCGTAGCACGCTGTGGCTCTATGGATGTCCAATCGGCTGGATTGAATGTTTTCTTGCTCATAATTTGTTAGTTTGTAAAGTTGAAAGTTTATAAAGTTTGTAAAGTAGAAAGTAGTTGGGGCTTGCTCTCTAATCCCTGACTTACTATTGTCCTCAAGCCGGACAGGCTTTTACTTTTTTTCTTCAGCAAAAAAAAGTAAACAAAAAATGCCGCCGCTGTGGATAAAAAGCTAAAAATTGACTGCGTTCCGCTCAAAGCGTCCAAACTCCTCCCGTTGGTCGTCAAACAAGGACGCTTTTTAATCGTTGCACTCCGGCAATTTTATTCACGCTTTTTGTCCAAGGCGGAAAGAGGAAGCATTCCTAATGAAGACAGCTTAATGAGCATAAGAATTTATTTAAGATTATCTAACAAATTCACTATCTCTTTAAATTTCAATATAACAGGGGCGTTGTCCCAAACCCCACTGACTTTTTTGTCTTGACATAAAAAAGCCAGCAAAAAAAATTAACTTCGTTGAAGCAGCTACGCTGCTTTCAAGAGTGCACTCGCTTCGAAATGAAAGTGAAAAGTTATAAAGTTGAAAGTGAAAAGTTGCTTGTGGGGAGATTGTTGTTCTTATGCCGCTAACCGGTTGAAAGATTATAGGCGGGATTGAGGTAGGCATTGGGATCGTAGGGGAGGAAACAGGCGCGAGATATGTCGCGTCCCGATTTATCGACGACAATGCCGTAGGTTTGCAAAATGTAATTGGCGACGGCAGTGAAGAAGTTGCTGTGCGTCGTGGGGTTGTCCTCAATGGATATTATCCATTTGAGGCCGTCGCCGGAAGGGCTGCGGAAAAGCAATTGCGTGTCGAAATAGTCATCGTTTAGAAGCCGATCGAACAGCGTTGGAACGTTGTTTAAATGGTCGAAATCGAGACACAGTAATCCGGAATGTTTTACTAATGCTTTGTCGCTGCGGCTTGTGAAAATGCCGGAAAACGTGCAGTAATCGAAGTTGGCCGCTTTGAACTGCCGGGCTTGTTTGGCATCGCTAATTGACCTCAGTTTTTCGGTTCGTTGTTTTGCGTAATTGCCGACAATGTAACGAAAGGCATCGGGCAGGGAAATTGCTTTGTAAGGGCGTGTGTTGCTGATGGGAGCTTTGAAAAAGGAAAACAAGGGAGCCGCAATATATTGCGGCTCTAAGGAATTATTTATTTTTTCCATAATTGTTTCTTATCTTATATTTGGTGTAATTATCGGCAAGAATACGTTCAATATCTTGACGACGATAATAAAGCTTATTACCAATTCGAGAGAATGGCAAAGTGCCATTGGAACGTAAGGTTTGCAAAGTACGAGGACTAATATGCAAGGCTTGCATGACGTCCTGATTATCTATCCAATCTTCAAGAAAGAATTGTTCTATCAATGTATTGATTTCGTTGTCGTTGAGATCGTCAAGCGATAAATGCTTTAGGCGAATTAGTTCTGCTTGAATGCAAGGACATTTACGTAAAATGTGGCTCAATTGGTCGGTGGGGTTTATAGCCATATCCGCTAAAATATCCCCGAGACGTTTAGGCTTGCTCATTTTCGGTCTCCTTTCTTGGCAAGGATAAACTGTTCGGCTTCAGCTTGAATTTCGGCAAGGCTTTTGCGTTTGTCGGATTTGAGCCAATTATCAACTTCCGATTTGAGAAATTGCAATTTCTTTCCCTTTTTGTGATAGGGGATCAGCCGTTGGCCAACCCAGCTGTAAACGGTTTGGCGGGCCGGACGATCGGGCAAGTATTCGCAAAGTTCCTGTAAGTTGAACCAACGATCGGATTCGGGACGTTCTGTTTTCGTTTCGTTTAACAAGGTTTCAATTTTTTCTACCTTGTCGAGGAGTGTTTCCACAGCTTGGGGAAGTTGTTCGAATGATAACTTATCCATATTCTTATATTACCCGTCTGATTAAGCTGCTCCCTTATCGACGGATAATAAGAAAGCCCCAATTCGAATGGAACTGAGGCTACAAAAGAATAAGTAAAACGGGGGTGTAACGGGTAACTGGAACGGGTTATAAATTATCTTTGCTTATTGTATTTAATTGATATTTGACTATTTATGTCTGCAAGAATTTTGTTGACAATCTCGACTTCCTCCTTGTGATAGGAAGTTAATTCGTCTGGATATGAAAAACGTTGTCGAATTTTTTCTTCTGAAAAGCCGGTAAGATAGCTAATCAATCGTGCTATTTTCGTATTGTCATTGTTTGCCACGTAACCTGCTTCTTTTAAAAGAGCAATGATGACATCGGTTGTAACTTTCAATGTGCGTTTTTGAGCATTCTTTTGGGTTTCAGTATCTTCTTCATCAGATTGGATATTTTGTTTGAACAAGTTTATTTTTTTATCGATATTTCCACAAATATCTTCTGGGTATTGTCTGGCATATAGAATGTAATTGATTATTTCCAATATTTGGACTGACTTTGCAGGTGAAAATTTATTTTCCTGCAATGCGGAAATAATGTCATTGACTTTAATAATTGGGCTATTATTCTGTGAACATTGACGTTGTAGATATTTAATTTGTATATCCAGTAAATCTAAATAAATTTCGCTTGGATTGGGAAGTTGTTTTTCTCGTTTAAATTCTTCATTAAATCCAATGATTTGCTCATCAATAGTTTTGTCAGCAAGTATGGTACGTAATTTATCAAATTTCCAAGAGAAATGTTTTTCATTTGCTAACCATTCTAATTCGGTAAATTTTCTTTGTTCTTCTATAGTATCTTTCTTCTCAATTCCATAGGCTTCAGGGTATTTTCTCTGATTTTCTTTAAGATTAACAATGGCTTGTTCAAATGGCTCAAAATAATGTTTAGCATCTTCATTATATGTACTTTTTTCTTTGATATATTTAAGGCAAACTTCCTTTTCAGGGCACTCAATAGCCATAATCGTATACACGCAAGCAAAAATTACGGTTGCCTCATACCAACGATTTACATTGAATTCATAATCAATATTTAACCTTTCTCTAACAAGTTGTGTTTTATTATCTGAATTCTGTTTGCCTCGTATATGTTTAATATCATCCCATATTTCATCAACAAATGCTTCTGGATATTCTTCCTCTTTTAACTTTAGAATAATGGTAGAAACGCAATTGAAAAGTGTGGTGAGTGGTAATGATTTTTCTTTTATCCTTTCTGTAAACTCCGTTTCATTTTGATAGAACCGAATTGCTACATTGTAGGCAACACATTCACTTTTGCTAAAATTTTTAAAATCACTTTTAGATTTGAAAATGCTTTTTACGATCATTGGTTATTGTTTTTAAAGTTAATGTTTAAATAAATGCATCATAATAAAAAGAGAAAGAGCAATTGAGTACAATAGCTCTTCCATTAGAATTTCCTTTTATATCAGTAAAAACTGATAAGTTACTTTTCAAAAATAGCGTTTCTTTCCGTTGGGATTTTCAAAGACAAAAATAGCAATAATAAATAAAAATAGGTAAAAAGGACCGAAAATTTGGATCCTGTTTTAGACTTATGCATCGAAATATTGGTTTTGATTTTGCCAAATTGCCAAATCTCCATTTTGGCAATTTGGATATTTGGAGAAATGAGGAAATTAAAATCAGCTTACGATCATTTTATTTTATTCATTATTTTTTTCAATATTAGGATTAAAATCGAGTTTAATGGCATTGGCCGCTTTTTGTTTTTTGCGATCTACTACTTTGGCATAAATCTGCGTAGTTTTGACGTTGGTATGGCCTAACATTTTGGAAACGGTGTAAATGTCAGTACCGTTTGTCAATTGGAGCGTAGCAAAAGTGTGGCGGAAACAGTGGAATGTGATTTTGCGAGTTATGCCGGCGCTTTTTATCCAGCGTTCAAGGGGT
>Ga0116189_1002248_pt1 | contig 14393 bp, 8 predicted proteins | sample AD_JPNTR3_MetaG_FD_89895 | JGI IMG/M metagenome (GOLD analysis project Ga0116189, IMG submission 89895) | Active sludge microbial communities of municipal wastewater-treating anaerobic digesters from Japan - AD_JPNTR3_MetaG | ecosystem: Engineered > Bioreactor > Anaerobic > Digestate | place... | reverse complement strand
GCGCCCGCCATGGGCAGGTAGAGAAATCGATCCGCTCGGAAGATGTGATGCGGAAGCAACTGAGCGCTGGGCGTCAATGCGAGCAGGAACCAAACCAGGCCCGTCACGACCAGAAGCTTGTGGCGGACGCGCCAGAGCACCGCCAGCGTCAGGGCAGCCAGCAGCAGCCCCGCAACCGTGGTCGGCGCGAACAGGCTGCGAGCCAGCAGGTTGGGATAGACGAGGACCAGTTCGCGAGGCCAGACGACCGTCTTGAGATTCTGTGCGTACAGGCTGAACGCGGTATAGATTCGTTCCGAGGTCGAGAGGACCAGCAGAGTCCGGGAATGCTCGGCCGGCGGCTGGATATCCTGATGTGACAGTTTGAGCAGCACCGCTCCCACGCCCATCGCCCACATAGGCCAGTTTCCGCCCACGATGCGCCACACCGAGCGAATCCGCTCGACGAGCAGATCGTGCATCAACACGAGGGCCGTCACGGTCGCCCCCACCGCATTACTCATGCACGCGAAGGCGAAGCACAGCCAGGCCAGTCCGTGCCAGAGCCATTCCGGCACGGCCGAGGTCACCTCGCCGCATCTTCTTCTGTCCTCGAGGTGTCGCGCGGTCTGGTGAGAGTGCAGGCAGAGCAGTCCGAAGAAAACCATCAGCAGCTCTTCCCGGCCGCTCACCCAAGCGACGGGTTCTACAACCACGGGATGAATCGCAAAGACGGCTGCACCGACTCCGGCCGCGACCGCGACCAAGTTGGCTTGGGGCGGACCATCCTCCGGGGTAGTCGGCGTAGCACCTCGCGCTCTCGCTTGTTGCTGCCGGCGGACACCGCGCAAAATCAGCAGGTACAACAACCCGGTGTTCGCCGAGTGCAGCATGATGTTGCTCAAATGGTAGCCGGCCGGGTTCAGCTTCCAGATCGCGTAATCCACCGCGAAAGAGAAATGGCGCACAGGATAGTAGCTGCGGCCCGACAGATCGGTGAACATCGCCCACACCGATCGAGGAGCCAGGCTGCGTATCAACGCATTGTCCGTGATGTGCGAGTTCTCGTCGTAATCGACGAAGCCGAACCGGGTGGTTCGGCCGAACCATACCGCGACCAGGACCAGCAAGAGCAACAGCACCAGCTGGCGGGAATGGAGCAATCGGCCGGCGCGCAAACGAAGGCTCAAGAATCGCATCTCCGGTTAAAACACCCACCGGACACCCTGGCAGGGGGCACAAACCCGCATCGGCCTCGACGGGAAAGCCCGTCGAGGCCGATGCGATGCGTATCAAGATGAGGCACGTTTTCGTCGCTTCAGAAGAAGCAGCCCCGCACCGGCGAGCAGAATGGCGGTGGCCGGCTCCGGGATGATCTCCAGGCGAATGTTGTCGATATTACCCGGAGAGCCCTGGTTGTAATTCTTGAACCCCAGCCACATCGGCCCTGAGAACTGTGCCGCATGCGGGGCTTTCGTGCCGTAAGAGGTCGTGTCTTGCACCGTCGCGCTGCCGATGACCGCACCCGGAACTCCGTTCTCATCCAGCTCCGTCACGGTCACATCCATCCGCAGCGATGTCGGCGTCAGCTTGGTGTACTCGACCTGGAGCCGATAGAACGTCAAGTACTTCCAGGAATCCGAGATAGTGCCGATCACCGAGTTGTACGACGAATTCCCGAGATGCCGCCAGCGGGTCCGGATCTCGTTACCTTCGAGATACGCGCCGAAGATGTCGCTCGAGCTGGTCGAGTACTCATCGACCATCCAGCCCAGGTAGTCATCGTCGAAAGGCTGGCTTCCGCCTCCCGTCCAGGTGTCCCAGACCGTCTCGAAGTCGGCACTCATGATCACCTTGGTGATCGCCGGGTCGCTGAAATCGAACGCGTTCTTGCTCCAGCGAACGGCGCGGCCATGCTGGCCCAACCCCACGCTGCCGGCCACGCCGAAGCCGTCTTCGACAACGGGAGAATCCACCCCCGAACTGCTGGCCCACCAGTCCGACGAGTACACGCTCAGGTTGTCGCCATTCGTGTAACCCGACTCGAAGTCCTCCGTGTAAACCACGGAGGCCAAGACCGTCGAGGCGATGGCCACCCCCACCATCGTGGCTGCGAGTCCTGTCCACTTGAACTTCATGAGCTCTCCTCCCTTCCCGATTGTGCCCGCCGTGCCCTGCCGACTTCGCCGCCGGCTAGTTCACGAAGGCGGTCCCCAACGTACATGCTCTGTCAACGCCACACGGGTCGGGGGCGCCTTCCGGATGCACGCTCCCCGGCCAGATTTCGTGACCTGTTCTCAAGGATGACAGTCGACCGGCGGATTCTTCGGGTCGAAAGGCACGTTCGCGCCGGTGGTGCATGCGATGAACGCTTCCATGTCATCCAAGTTTATCCGATCGTCCCGGTTACGGTCCAGGCATTTGCACTCTTCGGTTACAGCAGTGTTCAGGCTGACACAACGCTGCATGAAGGCGAAGTCGTGCATGTCCACGTCCTGGTCCTGATCGGTGTCGGGGAACGGGATGATGCACCCGGAGTCCGACACGATGAGGCTGCGTCCGAGCACCGCCACTTCCTCGCCCGGCGCGAACGCGCCGGCGTTGGTGCCCGAGACCCAGTCGTACGACACGTCCATGCGCAGCGCGCCTTGGCTGTCACCGAAGAAGAATCCGGTTCTCGTCGAGCCCTCGGCCGAAGCTTCGCTGATCTGGCGATGCCACAGGACATTCCCCTCCACATCGACAATGTAGAGGTTGAGCTCGCGGCCACACGTCCATTCATCGCCGGCCTGGGCTCCCTTGGCGGTCATCCAGACGATGACGAAGTCCGATGTTCCCAGCCCGGTATAGTCCTGGATGTTGCGCTTGCACTCGGCTACCACGCCGTCCGGACCGCCCCAGTGGAACTCCAAGGACGACGAATCGTTCTCGCCGATTCCCAAGAAGGCCCGGCGGCGATCGGCGGACCAGTCGTGAACCTTGAGGCGGGCCACCAGCGTGCTCCCGCCTTCGCCGTTGTGCCCGATGTTCTGCCACTCCACGCCGTCCCAGTACTGGGCCCGATACCAGGCCTTGATGATACCGGCCGGCTCGACCAGGTCCGTCATGCGCCACACCTTGCCGTCGATTGCATCGTAATCCGTCTCGACCGTGCCGTTCGCGCCGGTACTGTCCTGGTCGGGGACGAAACGGATCCCCGGGCCGGCAGCGTCGTTGTCTTGTGGATCAACGTCGCCCTTGTAGGTGAACACCTGCGTGTGTTCCTCGCCCAGGTAGCGCAGACGAATGTTGCGGGACACCGGCAACGGGGAGCAGTCGTCGGCGAATTCCAGTGTGCAATCATACGTGCTGTCGCTGGGTCGGCCGGCGAGGGCCTGGACGTCGATGCTCGCGACCACATCGACCGACTGGCCAGGCTGAACCGTGCCCGTCGGGTTGTTGACGATGAGCCAGTTGTAGTTGTTGCAGCTGCTGCCCCCGCTTTTAGTCACCGTGTAGCTGGTCGGGCTGCTGCCGAGATTCGTGATGCGGTAGACCACGTCCTCGGGCAGGACGTCCGGGTACACGGTCGAGTACGAACGCTCTTCGCCGCACAGGCCGGTCCAGCGGCAGCTGTAGACGGTGACCTCGATGCGCCGCAGGTGTTCCACCGCCGGATCACAGCTGTCGGTGAACTTCAGATAGGCGACATGAACTCCATGGCCCAGGCCCGCCGTATCGATGCTGGCGACGACCGTGTCCGAGCCACCGGAAGCGGCGCTCCCCGAGCTCTTGTCCGTCGAAAGCCAGGATACGTCCGTGGGCTGCTGCTGGTCGTCCAACTCGGACACCGTGTAGGTGAACGCGTTCACCCCGAGATTCTCGATCAGGTAGGGAATTGAGGACGGAGTCGCGGGCTGATTAATATCCGCCACCGCGGTCTGGGGCGAGAATTCATCGGGCGTCACCTTGCTGACACAGGGCGGCACGCTGCGGATGATCTCGAAATAAGCATTATCGGCGGGCCCGGAGGCGCCTTCGTTGTAGCTTTTGTAAGTCGGCCACATGATCGCGGGCGAAAAATGCTCGGCGCGGGGCTTTTCGGTCGAAGGCAACGCGTCCGTGTCCAGGATGGCTCCGGACGCGATCTCCGCTCCCAGTGAGCCGTCGGCGTTCACCGCGGTCAGCGTCACGTCAATCTTCGCCGAGGATGGGGTGAGCTTGGTAATCTCCGCCCGCAACCGGCACCAGGAGAACTCCTCGAGCAGGGTTCGCGGGTACTCGACGATGATCGGCTTTTTCTCGGTGCCCTTGTCGTTCCGCCACTTGCCCTTGATCTGCCCCACGTAGGGCGGCCCGGTGTCGCGTTCCATCGTGATCTGGAAGAAGTCGCTGGAACTTGTTGATTCCGACTCGGCGGTCCAGCCCACGTTGTCGTCGCGGAACGGGAAGTACGGATCGGCCTGGCCCGGCGTGCGCACATCAATCTGGAAGATAACGCCCGCCACGGTCGGGTCTTTCCACTCGAACGGATGGGCGATCCAGTGGAAGTTCCGTTGCGCCGCGGAGAGTCCCACCGAACCGGCCACGCCCACACCGGCCTGAATCGTGGGCCCCTGCGTGCCCAGCGCCGCCCACCAGCGGGAGGTGTCGCGCAGCGGCGTGTTGACGGGGTACACGATCGAGTCTTCAAAAGTCTCGAGCCACGCTTCCGCCGCAACAGCGCCGGTCCACGTGGTGACCAGACATGCCCCCACCGCAAGCATTGACAGTGAACGGTTCATTGCTCCACCTCCGTCGAATGAAATGACAGTCCGGACCTGGTCACCAAGCTATTTCGTCAGAACCGGCGATGATGAGAGGTCCGCATCGCAAGCTCGACAAAATGTCATGGCCATCCGACCTGCTTGCCGGGCACCCATTCCACGTGGGTGTCCGCAAATATGGCGTTCGTCCCCCCGATGCCGCTGCCGGGATGGCTGCCGGGATTGGCCCATCCGATCAGGTTCTGCGGCTGGGATCCCAGGATATTCTCGCCTTGGGCGCAATATGCCACGGTAGTCGTGCTGAAGCTGCCGCTTCTCAACCGCCGAACATCCCCGTCCGTCCAGCGGCGATACGTCTTCTTGGAAGGATCTGTCGGGCTGCCCCCCGCGTACAGGTTTGAGACCGGAGGCACGGTGGTGCCATCCGCGAATTTCCCCTCCGAACCCGGGTAAGGCCGCACCACATTCCAACTGAACGCAGTGTACTTGGGCACGCCGTCCCGACCATTGACGGAGGGGGGACTCCAAGGCACCCCGTGTGGCGGCAGCTGGCCTCGAACCACGTTCTCCCAAAGCCAGGTCTGAATACTGTCGAAGCGCCCTTCCTTGCGATGAATCCGGTACGAGCCTTCCGTTCGCGCGTCTCGACTCTGCGGCCCCTTGCCTCGCTGGAAGGGGCAGGCGTAGAACTCGGGCATGACCCGTGTCTCGTAGGCGTTTCGGGTGGCGGTGTCCCAGACCGACTCGGGATCGAAGTCGTATTGCACGCCGCCGATATCCCGCTGCCCCAGACTGCGAGTCTGTGCTGCATATTTGCGCAGGGCCACCGAGACCCAGCACGCTCGGGCCGGCGGGTTCGAGCCGCCGCTGTTGACGCTGGCGGCGTCGTTGAAGATGACGGGGACGTATCCGGTGAACTCGGTTTGATATGAGGCGACGGTGGTGGCGACCTGTTTCAGGTTCGCCGCACAGGCCACGAGCTTGGCCTGATTCCGGGCCGCCCGCAGCGAAGGAAGCAGGATCGACAGCAACAGGGCGATGATGGCCACCACGACCAGGACTTCGATCAGGGTGAAGCCACGGGAGTGGCGGCAGCTGCTAACTTCAGAACGACATCCTGATGTGGTGTTTCGCATCCTCGTTCCTCCCGAACAGCCACGTGACCCGGAGATCAGGATTGCTGCCCTTTCGCCGGCAGCTCTTTTGTCGCGGTCAAGCCTCGGCGGTCCCCGACTCGGAAGGGGGAGCCGCCGTGGACGAGCGAACGATCAGCTTGCCCTCGAGCAGAATGGTCTCGGTCTGCCGCGAAGGGTCCTGCAATCTCGCCATCAACAATCGGGCCGCCTGCTGCCCGATGCAGTACGTAGGTTGCGCGTAGGTGGTGAGCCAGGGGGTCTCGTCCGAGTCGAAACTCGCGTCATCAAATCCGACCACGGACAGGTCTCGCGGGACATGGAGCCCCTGCTCGCACGCCACCTGTGCGACCGACTCAGCCACCGGGTCGCTTGCCCCGAAAATCGCGGTGGGACGCCTGTGAGGCGGCAGCGACAACATGCGGCCGCCCGCCGCACGCCCGTAATCATGAAACACGTCCTGATTGACTTCGATCCATTCCGGCTCCACCGTCAGGCCGGCTCGCCTCATGGTCAGATGAAAAGCCTGTGCCCGCTCCTCGACCGAGGAGACGCCGCCGTTGCCGATGAAACCGATGCGCCGATGCCCCAGGTCCAGGAGATGACGCACCAGCGCTTCCACACCCATTTGGTTGTTGGTGCAGACGTGGTCGGTCTGGTACTTCCCCAGCCGCTTGTCCACCAGCACCAGCGGCAGGCCGCGTCGCACCATTTCGATGATGGGATCGTGGGGGTCGCCGGGATCCGACGACGGTGAGACAATGAATCCGTCCAGCCCTTTGCGGACGAGACTGTTGATGCCGGTCCGTTCGTCCCCCGTCTTGGAGCCGCCTTCAAACACGGCGTGATAGTTCCAGCAGGCCAGTTCATCGCGAATGCCCGCCACCATCGGGCCGTACAGCGGACCGGCGGGCCGATTGAACCAGACACCCACTAGCATCGTGCGCTCGCGTTTAGGTTGACGGGTCGATGGATCCGACCGGTAGGTCCCACTGCCCTGACGGCGCTCGACCAGTCCTTCACTCGTCAGATCCGCCAAGGCCTGCCGAACCGTGGTCCGGCTCACCGCGAAGCGCTTCATCAATTCGGTTTCGGAAGGTAATCGGGAACCAAATGGAATCTTCTCCTGGGCGATCTGGGCACGGAGGTACTCTTTAACAGTGTCGTACTTGGGTTGATTAGTTTTCTCAGTCTTCACAATGAAGATCCTAACTGATTACGACAACTTGCACAATAGGTAATGATAAGTTTTCGGAAAATCCGCGCGAATTTTCCATGACGGTCCCACAATATTATCGGCCTGCAACGAAGAACTATATCTCCATTAAGACGTTAAGTACTCAGTGACAAATACTTACAATCACGGACGCCGGCAGTCTCGCAACCGGATCCGCGGGGCCGGGGCGGTTCAACTCGTACTCTCATCAGCGCACGCCGGCCGAGACCTACGAATCAGCAGCAACAACCTGAGCGGGCACCTCCCAGGGTAGGGTGAATTGGCTGTTCTCGTCGGTCTCAAACCTGTCGAGGACCGGCGAGAACGTCCGAATTTCGATTTCCCGACAGTCCGGCACAAAACGAATGAGCCGCAGCCACCCGTCCCCGCCATTCTCCCGGTTCTGGTAGTCGGCGAGAATCTCCGCCACGTCGGCCCCGACATCATTCTTCGAGACCTGGTAGTACTCCTCCAGGCGGCTGACGTGCCCGCACAGGACCATGATGATCTGCGGTTGGGAACGGATGAATTTCTGCCAGATCTGCTCACCGGAGTTGCCGTCCTTGCGGTACTCTCGCTTGGTCTCACGCTCCGCCCCGCCGCTGTGACGCATGTAGGTGTGGATGGAGACGATCGCCGCCCGCGTGGGATGCGCCGTCAACACCTCACTCGCCCAGGCCAGCGCTTCGTCGGGCGCGTCCACCTCCAGGTGCAGGATGACGAAGTCCGCGCCGCCGCCGGAGAACAGGTGGTACGAGTTGAGACCGTTAGGCGACGCTCCGCCGTAACCGGGCCGACCTCCGAATCGCCGGTCGGGGTGAAAGTGCTGAAGGTACATGGTCGCAAGGCCTTTCTTGACGCCGTCGTCGCTGTCGTAGTCGTGGTTGCCGATGGCGACACCGTACGGGACGACGCCGTCGAGCACCGCCATCGCCTCGTCCGCCGTCTTCCACTCCGACGGCTGCTTGCTGCGGTTCTGGACGAGGTCGCCCACGTGCGTCACGAAGACGATATTTTCCCTCTCGCGATTCTCCTTGATCCATTGGGTCTGAGCGAAAAACAAGTCCGGCCGCTTCTCGCTGTATCGCTGCGTGTCCGGCAGCATGACCAGCGTGAAGGGCGCGTTCCGGTCGACCTTGGCCGCGGGCCGGGCGCAGCCCACACCGCTCAACAAGATCAGCGCCATGCACCACTGCAATCGACCCAGGGTCAGTGAACGACACGCTTTCCCCGGAGTTCCAGATAACTCGCGCACCACTCGAACCTCCTTCAACTCTTTCCACGTCTGCACGCCACGCCACCGGCTACGTCCCACACCGCTTCACCGCTGCCAGGACCTCTTCCAACGTCTCGCAGTAGTCACTGCAAAGCTGTTTTGTGCCGCTCTCGATGATGTTGCCGCCGGCCAAGCCGATAGCCCGAAACCCGGCCAGTCGAATGGAGCAGACCCCCGCGCCGCTGTCCTCGATGCCCACGACCTGGTCGCGGTCGGCGAGGTCCAGGCCCAGGCCGACGCGGCAGGCTTCGGCATAGAGCCACGGATGCGGCTTGGACTCCAGTTCACCCAGCGTCCCCACTTCCCCCTTCCGCAATGCGTAGCCCCCGGTAATGATCGCATCGTAAAACTCGCGCGGGTCGCCCAGTTCCATCGCGAGGAACGCGAGTTCGATCTCGACCCAGGCTTTGTCATACAAGCCTGAGGTCACCAGGGCGATCTTCACTCCCATTCGCTTGAGCGCGAGCAGGAACTCCTTCAGTCCCGGCGTCGGCATGAAGGATTCCGAACCGTTCATGGCCGCTTTCATGCCGCGCCCCATGTGCTCGACGTAGTGAAGACGGGCCTCTTCGACGCTTTTTTCGGGACAGTACTTCTCCACGCAGTACTGCAGATGCTCCGAGACACTGTGCCCGGACACATGAGGCAAGTCGCCGTCGGTCAACTCGAATCTCGAGTTACCCGACAGGCTTGCGATCGACAGCTGGATCATGCGGATCCAGAAATCCTCGCTCCGCACGCTGGTGCCGTCGAGATCCATGAGAACCGCTTTGATCGGGGACCTACTCGCGACCGGATGGACAGGATAGTACGCAGGATAGCCCATCTTGGATTTCACGTACGCCAGCGTGCGGTCCGCAAATGCGATGAACTCGACCTTGCGATCTCCTGTGGCGAAGATGGAAACCACGCCGTCGCGACCGACGCGGAACGAACCATCGCTGCACGAATCCATCAGGACAAAGCCGGAATCATCGGAGATGGGACCGATCGCTGGGATGTCGGCGAGAACAGCCATAGCCGGTTCTTCCCCTGCCGCACCGTGCACGGCGTGCGTATGAAGCCACTTTCAACGAGCGACGTGAGCGGGCTCGGCCGCCAACGTTCTGATCTTTTGCCGCCACTCGGCCATTTCATCGAGCAGGGCGTCCAGAATCGGTCGGGGCAGAGCAGTCGCATCGCGTCGGACAATGTCGCGCAGCTGGCTTTCGATGTCTCCCATCGCCGATGTCGATTGGAGGAGGACTTCCCGCGGCTGTTCCCCCAAAGGTTGCCCCTCGGCTCGAGCGAGCATCATCTGGCACTCCGCGTACGCTTCCTGCCAACGGGCGGCCAGGCCGGCCCCCGCGGCCCCGAACATGGTTTCCATTACGGCGTCGGCGGCTTGACGCGCTTCGAAATCGCTCGGATTCGCTGCGAAGACGCCGCACAGGGCAATGTGGTAAGGCGTCGTGCCGCCGCAATAATAAACGCCGTCCGTTCGTCGCCCGATTCGACGCAGTTCGTCCCAGGATGCCTGAGGAATGACCGTGCGATCGCCCGCATCGCGAGACGCAGGCACCAGCGGCGCCACGCATGGGTGCTGCGAAGGATCGGCGGAGGCGAAGTTGGGCATCAGCCATCCGTTCTCAAATGGCGAAAAGAAGCTTTGAAAGTCCTTCAACCCCGGAATGACCAGCCTTCTGCCCCAGCCCTCAAAGCCGTCAAATTCGCGGCTCACCATGTAGTATGGAGTGCGAATGCCGTTATACCACCACACTCGACGGGACAGCCCCATCCGGTCGAGGTATTCGTTGAACTCGGCGTCGAACGCACAGTGATACATCCACGCTCGGCGAACGCCCGGCGAGTTCCCCAGTATCTGGAAGTACGCTTCGGGGCCTTCCGCCGCGTTCCGGTACCCGGTCATACCCAGGCTGTAGTAGGTCGGGCACCAGATCAGCTTTCGGTCGGGGCCGAACGATTCGACGACCTCCTGCAGCGATTCGAGAATTTGCCGTTGCTCGCGGGCGAGGCTGGCCCCGAATCGCTCGACACACCGTTCGCAGTGGCCGCCGGTGCGCGTGCTGGGAAGATCGTCGAAGAGCACGGAAACGAAGTCGCACCCCAGCGCAAGCAGGTGGCGTGCCTTAACAAGATACGCATCCATCGCCACTGTGTCGCTGGCGCAGAGCGATCGTCCGCCCAGGTTGGCCCCGACTTTCATCCCGCGATCGTGAGCCTCGCGAATATACCACTTGGCGTACGTCTCGTGCCGGGCCCAGTCTTTCGATGTGTCCGACGGCAAGAAAGTGTGGTTCAGGCCCCACCTGGTCCACCAGTCGAGTTGCGCCCGGGCAATGCCCTGGTCATCCATCCCGGCCGGCGGCCGATGGCTGAAGACAATGCTTCGCGTCATGCGGATCCGGGTCTCGGGCGTGTCGACAAGAAGGGCCTGCTGCCAGACGGGCGCGCCTTGCTCTGATTGGGCCCATTGCGCCAGCGCCCACGCGCCGCGAATGATGCCGAGCCCTTGCATGCCCGCCACGACCGCCAGCCGGCGCTCGGCCGAAACGTGCACGACGTAACCGTCGGGCCCGGGGACCGGAACGTCCGCCGCCGCGGGCATGTCCGAAACAAGCGCCGGGGCCGTGTCGAAACCGAGGATCACGCGGACTCGCCGGTCCGACGCGACAGGGGCGACAGAGGCCACTGTCGCATCAATGCCCAGTCGGCGATGCAGTTCGGCCCGAAGATACTCGGCAGCGTGTCTTGCGGGAGCCGCCGCCGATGCTTCCGGGAAGATGACGACGCCCCCGGAGAGCTGCACCTGTTCGGAGCCGACGCGGACGAGAGAAGGCTGGGGAACAACTCGCGAGCCGAAACCGGGCCTGGCAACCGACGGATCAGGCGTCGTCTGCTGGGCCAGGCAGCAGCAAGCTGCCACGGTCAACAACATGAAGACCATACCCTGTCGCCATCCCAGTTGCGACAATCCCATCTGAACTCCTACTCGAGGCGTTTCACAGCATAATGCAAACCCGCCGGCCTCAGTACGAGACCTGCTGGCCTCGGCGAATCCCCAGCCAGCAGGACTTGTTGATCGTCGGCGGATCGTTCCCCGTCTTGTCGAAACGGAACAACCTGGTCCAGGCCAGACTCTCGGCATGGCCATCGGTAAAACCGGCATTGGCCTGGGTCCCAGCCTGGTAGCTCTGGTCCACCTGCTCGGGGAACAGGGCCCCGCTGTTCAACGGCACGACCCATCGGCCCAATCCGTTGCCGACATAATTGAGTCCCGTGAGGCCGACCCGGGGATCCCGTCCACCGTGCCGCAACCGCAGCACTCGGCCAAGATGATCAGCCTGGTACTTGCCCAACTTCTCGGGAAACACGCCCAGTTTGCCCGCTTCGACAATCAGGATGGGCGAACCCTTGACGTCCTTGAGGCCGGAACTGGCGTTGGCTCCATAGCTCATCCACAGGACGGGGGTCCAGTGAGAACCACCGCTACGGCCGGCGTTCTGAATAATGGTTTTGCCCTGGTACGTTTCCACGTTGAAACTCCAGGTAGCTGCACCGATTGACGGCGTGGCCATTACATGCGTCTGGTTCACCGACTCCGCCGTGTAAGTGAACAGCAAGTCCCCGGCGTCGTCGTCCCAGGCGTCTCCGCCGAACAGATCATCGTCGAGACGATCCTGAATGTCGGTCTGCCAGGTGGAACCCTCGCGCCGACTGCGATTGAAAATCGCGTCGCCCGTCGTGGTCCCCCGGTAATTGCCGCTGGGGTCAAATTGCTGCACCCGCACCGCCGGAATGGCCCGGGGCGCCCGATCCGATGGGCACGTAAACAGCTTAGTCTGTCCCTTGTTGACCCGCAGCGACTCGACCGCCCAGCCGTAGTTCGTGCTCCATCGCTCCTTGCGCATCTGCGTCTCAGCCTGCTTGAGCAACACTCCCTGGAGCGATTGCTTGACGTTACTGAGGCACACGGTTGCCCGAGCCTGATCCCGAGCACTGCTCAGCGCGGGCAGGAGAATGGCGATGAGCAGAGCGATGATCGCGACCACTACCAGGACTTCAATCAACGTGAAGCCGGTGATATTTTGGCGTGCCATGGCAGCCCCCTTCCGCGAGAGTCCGACATGCGCGGTCGGTCGATGCCAAGACCATAAGTAATCGTTACCACTTTTGCAATAGGTAATGACGAGATGGCCAGACAACGCCGTCACCAGCCTGCTCGCCCTTCTGCCCCGTACCGCGGCCCCTGCTCGCTCGAACACGACCATCCGCATTCAAGCTTTTATATTTTATTAGCTTACGCATCACGCCCACCGGCGGGCAGCATGGAACCAGCCGCTCACAGGCAGGCCGCCCACTTGTTTTAACTTGCAATTACGTGTCGGATCCCATATACGGAGGAGATCTGCCGCCAGGGGTTCTTTTCCGGGGGGGCCTCCGCCGTGAGCCGGACCGATCAACAACTTCCGAGAACTCGACCGAGCCTGCATTACTTCCGGCCCTATCGCCAGACGGTGATCGGCGCTGTGTGCGTGGCCGCCCTGGTCGGCCTTCTGATCGCGGCCGTCCAACTCCTGGTGGGGGTCTGACATGCACGGGCTGTCCTGGCTGGATATCGGCTTGATGGGAGCCTACTTCGGCCTGGTCACCATCATCGGCATAGCCTCGGCGCGAGCGGTGAGTACCCAGGGCGATTTCTACGTCGGCGGGCGACGGCTGGGCAAGTTTCTGACCATCATGATGTCGTTCGGGGTCGGCACGAGCAACACCCACCCTATCCTGGTGTCCGGAGCAGTCTACAAGCTGGGCATGCCCGGAATCTGGTACAGCTGGCTGTACATGCTCTTCATGCCCGCCCAGTGGGTGCTCGAGCCTCTGATCCGCCGGCTTCGCATCTACACCACCGCTGACTATTTCGAGCTGCGTTACAGCAAGGGGCTGGGCCCCTGCTTCAGCCTGAGCGCGATGTTCAACATTGGTATTATGATTGGCACAATGCTCATCGGCATGGGCCAGATCGTCGAGGGCATCACCGCCGGGGGTCTGACCAGCGACGTCGTGATCGTCCTGGCCGCCGTGGTGATCGTGCTGTACGGAACGGCCGGTGGCCTGCTTGCGGCAGCGTTGACCGACGTACTCCAGGGATTCCTGGTCATTCTCCTGTCGTTCATGCTCTTGCCGCCCATGTTCAACGCCGTCGGCGGGCTCGAGGGCTTGCACGCGGCTTTGCCCGCCGAACGTTTCTCGCTCGCCATGCCTCGCGGCGGCGATCCCTCGCAGAGCATCGGCGTGTTCGCTATCTTCATGCTGTTCATCAACGGCGTCATGGGCAGCCTGATCGAACCCCAGGCTCAGACCAAGCAGGCATCCAAGGATGAATGGACGTTGCGAATTGGCGTGCTGATCGGCACCTTTCTCAAGCGTCTGTGCACGGTAGCCTGGGCACTGGTGGGCCTGTGCGCCGTCGTGATTTGGCCGAGCCTCGACAATGCGGAAACGTGCTTCGGCCTGGCCACGCGAGAGTACCTGCCTTCGGGGTTCTCGGGCCTGATGATTGCGGCCATGATGGCGGCGGCCATGAGCACGTGTGATGCGCTTATGGTCTCGGGCTCCGCGATCTTCTCCCGGAATCTCTACGCCCGCTACATTCACAAGTCCGCCACCGACCGGCACTATCTCACCGTCGCGCGGTGCGTCGGCGTTCTCCTCGTTGGGGCGGGACTCATCATCGCGTTTTGGCTCGGCAGCGTGATCGAGGCCGTCGAGCTGTGGTGGAAGGTGACGGCTTTCATCGGGCCGACGCTGCTGCTGGGCATGTTCTTTCGCCGAGGCAACAGCTGGGGGGCCTGGGCGTGCGTCATCGTTTCGGCGACCGTGTGGGCGCTGACACAGTACGACGTCATCGTGTCCTCGGCCGATCTCAGGTGGGATACCGTGTGGTACCAGGCGGCTCTGTACCTGCCCGCGGGCATCGCGGCTTACTTCATGGTCAGCCTGCTCACCCTGCCGGAGAACGGCGCCAAACTGGACCGATTCTTCGC
>Ga0116189_1002247_pt1 | contig 14396 bp, 13 predicted proteins | sample AD_JPNTR3_MetaG_FD_89895 | JGI IMG/M metagenome (GOLD analysis project Ga0116189, IMG submission 89895) | Active sludge microbial communities of municipal wastewater-treating anaerobic digesters from Japan - AD_JPNTR3_MetaG | ecosystem: Engineered > Bioreactor > Anaerobic > Digestate | place... | reverse complement strand
GGTTATTGGACGATGTCCTTAAAGTTCCATCAGGTCAAGTCGTTACTATGGATATGTTGGATGCTTTAGGTATTGATTCTGTTGAAATCAGAAAAATAGATGCTGAAAACTTTGAAATAGACTTCAAAGAAACTGGTACTTTTGAAGATTTTAGACAACATTATGAAGAAAACTAAATAATGAGGAATTCCATGAACGGGATTTCCCAGGCGTGACCACAGGCTAGTTGCGAGACAAATTTCAAGGCCTTTCTTTAATCATGGCTCTTGAATTAAAACTGGCGCAAGCTTTTGAAGTCATTTTGTGTCTAATTTAATGGCTCCTCGGGTTGGGCTCGAACCAACAACCTACCGGTTAACAGCCGGTTGCTCTACCATTGAGCTACCGAGGATCATTGAAGAACGGTAACACCAAAGATTTTATCACAAAACCTCACCCTCTAGCACATCCCCTTCGGTAGAGGTGTTTTCTAACGACATAACAACCAAAATCCCAAAGATAGCATTTAAGAGAAAAAACCAATAGGGAAAATAAAAACTTGACATAAAAACCGAATTCAGCAATCCCACAGTTAAAGGCAAAGACATTGTGTGAAGTGCCACCTTATAATACTTGGAAAAATCCAAACTCAAGCCCCGCAAGGAACCAACAACCCACAATAAAACTGCTACCACAACTAGGTAAATAAGTCTAAACACTAAATAATAAAAGAGCATAGAAAGAACAAAAGCAACTCCCACTACATAAGGTACAAATTTTGTAAAGGATCTGATTTGAGTAACCAAAGACACAAAAGAATCCTTAGTAATCTTTGCGTTAGGAAAATCTTTTATGGGAAAAACTTCCACTTTTGAGGGACCCTGCATCAAAATATTGGTCCCATTGACCAAGAGAAGAGTTTCGTAGGTATCTTTCAAATCATCTAATCCCGCTTCGGAGTCAAAAACTATGAGGTTTTTTGCAACGGTTGCGCCTGCAACACCAACAAAAGGCACAATATAAGGTTCATCTTTGTTTACAGACAAAATCCCATCGTTTATTGTAATGACTAAATCATCTTCGTAAAGATCAAGGGCATATTCTAAAGCGTCATCAATTCCTCTTTGCAACTTGGGTAATACCTGAACTGTGGAGAATAGTGAGTTTACAAGTGTAAAAAGGACTGCCAAAACTACATAGTATTTGAGGGAAAATCTTAAATCTGTGCTTATGATTTCTCTGTAGTATTTAACCGATACGAGACTTTTTGTGTACACATGCAGAGCTGCTTTTATTCTTTGAGCCAAATTGGTTCTAGGGTCGGGGTTATTTTCTTTCATGCTTGTCATTTTATCATTATATCTATGTATATGTCTGAACTTAAAACTCTCCTTTCAAATTTTCTCTCTTGAATACACTTCTGCTATAATTTAATACAATGAGAAAATTCGTAATAAAAGTGTTTTTCATCTCTACAATTTTAACTTTTAGCACACAAAGAGTATATGCAATTCAAGGTTGGGGATCCCATGTTATTTGTCATGGAAATGAGATCATGTTTCAAAATATCAGAAACATGGCGGGAAGTGGAGATTGGTATCCTGTTACTGTTCTTGTACAAATAGTTAATGGGGATGAAGCTTCATCCATAAACGAAATGCTGAATGCAGCCCGCCAATACAAGATGTTTCCCATTTTGAGAATAGGTTCTGAGAATGTTGGAAGACAGTGGGCAAAACTCAACCCAAATCTTGCAGCTTCTGTTTTGAATAGTGTAGATGCCGGGGGATTCCCAAGGCCCCTGTTCGCAGTTTTTGGAAATGAAGTCAATATGGATTTGGAGTGGTACCCAAAGGCCAACCCTGGAGACTACAAAAGTAACTTTAACATTTTTGCGGGATCCCTAAGTAATCCAAACATAGTACCTGTAAAATCACCCATAAACTTGTCATTCCCTCCAAAAAATATACAAGGCGCATGGTCAGGTTACGGATATGGAGGACAGGAATTTTATGCCGGAATGGGATCTGGTGTGGCTACAGAGGCTTTAGACACTCACGCATATGATCTTTGTCCCTCTGCAAGTGGAGTTTTATCGCCAAGCGAAGTCGGATCCGATTGCGTAGCATTCCCAGGAGACCCCGGCGGGATTTGCCCTAACACGATAGGGAACCTAATGACTATCTCTGGAACACGAGATATAGATTTGTGTTTTCATAACAGCCTTGGATACTCCAATTCCCCTGTTATAGCAACTGAGATTGGTTTAGGTCCAAGCTGGCCGCTATCAACACGAAAAAGGTATTTAGAAGAACTAACTCGAATTCATGGTAGTTCTTTCCCTGGCATAGACTACGCAACAGCTTTACTGTTAGATGATCTTAGGGGTTACATAGAACCGATAGTTGCGGTATTCCACACCAATGGATCTATTGCAGGTTATATAGATTGTAATGACGGTTCTTCTTGTGGTGGATATGAAACTTGCGGTGGAAGTTCTGAAGAAAAAGTACCGCGCACCATAATAGGAAAAATAACCAGCACACTTACAGAGCAAACACTTGATGGAAAAACAAAAACCCAGCAACCATTAAGAAATGCAAGAATATGTGTTTACCAAGGAGAGCGAGATCCTATTTCCAAAGGGATAGGAAATACGATAAATAATTGGGAGACGACTACTACAACAGACGAAGAGGGATATTTTTCAGTAGATACTTTCTTAAGAAGATCTGGAATTGGGCAGAGCTACAAGGGAAAGAATTATCTCGCTGTATTTTGTGGCCAGAATCCAGTACAAATTATTGAGGTGGATATGAATGACCTACAAATGGAACCACTTAGATTAGAATATTATAACAGAAATGGGCTAAGAGAGATAATCCAGTCTAAGATACCTACAAAACCCAATATAACTTACCCTAAATACCCACAAGACTTCTTTTGGGAGGGAAATAGGGAAATCATTACTCCTTTAGATCTTTGGGTCAAATGTCCATCAGAGGCACCTCAGCCAAGCTTTCCAGACCAAAATGATGAGAATCCAGCACTTTCTGCCGCTGTACACTTTGAGACTGGAATAAAGTCTAACAGCTGCCCTCAAAAACTATATTATAGAAATATTACAGAGGAAGGACGCGGTGTCTGTGTGGATGGATCCCCGGTTACTCCAGCCATACAAGAGACACAAACTAACGCTAATTTTATACTGAAACAACCGAATGATACCTCAGAAAGAGGAAATATTTTGAGTAGATTCTTTAACAACGTCACACAAATAGCAGACGGAATTTTCGCTAAAAGACTAAATTATGATACCCCTGCAGAGATGCGGGCAGGATCCAATTCTGATAGAGAGGCAACTTCTAATGTAGTTGGTTTTCTAGTTAAGGGATTGGTTACCAATCTATATTATCCAACAGGAAACAATACAATAGATGATATACATCCTTGCGAAAATATCAGAGCTGCCAACAAAACGTTGGGGGATCCGAATCAGAGTAGTGGCTTTAAGTTAAATAGCCAAAATTCACGAGGTCCTCTAATTAGCCTTGCAACGCCCGCAATATACAAGGAGGATGAAGTAGGAAGAGTCAACATGGATATTGGTTCCTTGTACAGAAAAATGGACAAAACCATTGACATTTGTACATTGCCAAACGGGGATATGGTTAAACTAATGGATATACAGGCTCCACATAATTGGTTGCCTCCGGAGGAAAGGGCTCAAAATTGTAATCCAGAGATTGTTCCAGGATGCACAAAAAAACTTTCTGTAGCGTACTTCCCCTATGATATAGTCCTCAAGAGGGGTATAAGCGCCTCAGAACCTACTAGGAGAGGTTTTACTACCATCCCGGAAAACTCGTTTGAGGTAAGCCAAGAATATCCAGGTAGAAGACAACAAAAATACTATCCAGGTACAAATGACCCAGATGATTCAGGAAGAGGTGGGAGAACCGAGGTGAAGTTTTTATCAGATGGGGCCAATGGCTATATTTCGCAAAATACGGTTAAGTTAATAACTAATCCAGAAGAAGGAGTATTTGAAAATGTAGAGGTGAAAAGTACAAGCGTAAAAGCCCTTGCAAGTCCAGTATCTGGGTACAATTCAACGATACCCATGTTGGGAACAACTCAAAGCAGACACAATGTAATTTTATCAGCTACCTACTGTGCTATGTCTGAACTATCAGGGCATAATGATGAGCCTCTTGAATACGCCCCTCCTGAAAACGATGACCAATTTGCCGCTCAAGTAATGATTAAAGGGTGCATACCAGGAAACCCTCCCGTATGCGATAAAGATAATGTTATATCCCAAGGAAATTTAACCTACTTAGGGGATCCAATAAGTCCTACAGGGCTTAGTCTTCTAAAAAATGCCTTTAACATATTTATAAGATTTCTTGGACCCAATACTGATCCCGATAATAGAGTCTGTAGCCAGGAGGGGGAACTAGTCCCAACGGATTATTGTGATATAGACATGGAAGACTGTTTTGCTAGGTGTACAGAAGAAACACAGGGTCAAGATCCCTGTGAGCTGGAATACTTTCTACTAGGAGAGGACAAGTATGATTGTGACGGGGAACCAGACGAAATGACAATTACAACACGTGCTGATTCAAAGTCCATGGATGCAAGCGACGCGTTCATAACAGCGGCTGGGATGGCTCAATCAATACTGGTACCAAACTTTAAAGGTACCTCAAACTTGGGTACATACTTTATAGAAGACCATTTTGCAGGTCCACTTGTGAGAAGTGAAGAGGAAAGAATAGCAGGTGGTATAGAAACCCCAAATAATACTCCTTACACATCCGTATTAGATTACGCCAGACAGGCAGTTATGCCCCCAAACACAAACAAAAGGTAACGAGATAGGGAGATTCAATACTAATGATAACAATCGACGGACTCTCAATAAGAACTGATAAAATTCCAATAATAGAGATTCCTCATCTAGAGATTCTTTTAAACAAGATTTATTTACTACTGGGACCTAATGGATCGGGAAAAAGTACCTTGGCGAATTTTATAGCGGGTACCTTAAAAGAGGACAAAGACAACTCACTAAGAATTTGCGCAACACAAGCCCGAATAAACAATACCGACTTACTAGGGTTAAGCCCGTCGGAAAAGAGTCAAATGGGTATCTTTCTTGCATATCAATCCCCTCCTGAAATTACAGGACTTAATATCTTCTCTTTCTTACACTTAGTTTTTACAAAACATTCGGGTAATGATACCTCTATCAGGGAATTCGATAGGATTTTAAATGAGAATTTGGAAAAAATAGGTCTCCCACAAGAAATAAAGGCGCGCAATTTTAATGTAGGTTTTTCGGGTGGCGAAAGAAAGAAAATGGAGATTCTGCAGATTTTGCTTTTGAAACCTAAATTTGTCATTCTTGATGAAATTGATAGCGGAGTTGACATAGACAGCTTAAAAACTATTCTTAAAGTTCTACTTGAATACAAAGAACAAACAGAGGCAACGCTATTTTTTATAACCCATAATTTAAATTTGGCTAAAAAAATCCCAGCCGATGAGATCTTTATCATGAAATCTGGACAGATAATAAAAAAAGCGGAATTATTAAAAGAAAAAAATGAACTATTAAACCTACTTGAAGAAAAGGGCTATGAAAGCTTTTAATTCACTTTCCAGAAGTACCATAAAGAAAATTTCGTGCCAAAAAGGAGAACCATATTGGATGCTAGATTTCAGACTTAAAGCTTTGGAAAAATTTTATGAATTGGAAGTACCAAGATATGGCGCAAATTTGAGTGATTTAGATTTTGAAAAAATTGATTACTATGTGAATCCAGGAGCTACAAAGAAACGAACATGGAAAGAAGTTCCTAAAGAAATTAAGGACACTTATGATAAATTGGGGATCCCTGAAGCGGAAAAAAATTTTTTAGCGGGGGTGGAGGCACAATTTGATTCAGAAGCAATTTATGGATCTTTAAAAAGGCAGATAGAGGAAAAAGGTGTGATTTTTACAAACATTGAAATTGGACTAAAAGAGCACGAGGATTTATTTAAAAAATACTTTGGGTCTTTGGTTAAAGTTGAGGACAACAAGTTTTCTGCCCTAAATAGCGCTTTTTGGTCTGGAGGATCTTTCTTGTATGTACCAAAAGGTGTAAAAGTAGATTTACCTTTACAAGCATATTTCCAAATGGGAACTCCAAGGTTAGGTCAATTTGAGCGGACATTGATTATTGCTGACGAGGGAAGCTCTGTGCACTATATGGAAGGTTGCACCGCTCCAATGTACTCACAAAATGCCTTGCACGCGGGAGTAGTAGAAGTTTTTGTTGAAAAGGGAGCTTCCGTCAGGTACACAACGGTACAGAATTGGTCTAAGGATGTTTACAACTTGGTCACAAAAAAATCTTTAGTTAAAGAGGCAGGGAAAATGTATTGGGTTGATGGGAATCTAGGCTCAAAAGTTACTATGAAGTACCCAGCTTGTTACCTGGAAGGGGCAAGATCTCATGGGGAAATGCTTTCGGTTGGGGTTTGCGGGCAAGGACAGGAGATTTTTGCTGGGGCCAGAATGATTCACAAAGGGGTGGGTACTACATCCAAAGTTATTTCTAAAACTTTGGTTAATCCTGGAGGAAAGAGTGTGTTTCAAGGGGATTTGAAAATAGATGTAGGCGCCTTAGGAGCTCGAGCACACATCCAATGTGACAGCATAATTAGGGAAGAACCAGCAATAACAGATAGTCTTCCATTTTTAGAAGTGCGGGAACCAAGCGCAGTGGTAACTCATGAGGCCTCAGCAACAAAATTAGAGGAGGAGAATCTGGCATACTTAAAAGGACGTGGGTTAGAAGAACAAGAGGCATTGAATCTTATTATTAAAGGTTTTCTGGAAGAAGTTATCAGGGAATTGCCCATTGAATACGCTTTGGAGTTCAATAAATTATTATGAAGTATATTCATCTCGATAGAGACTTACAAATCAAGGTTTTTGAGAATTCCTCTTTCAGGATTATCCGTGACCCGTACTGCAAAAACAATAAAAACACTGGCATACAATTTTTACTTTTAAAACAAGGGATTTCCCTGGATGTAGTTTATGCGGATATATTAAAAAACCTAGATTTAGAACTAGAGATTATAATAAAACACGAGGCAAAAAATACTAAATCAACGTTAATTTCAAGAATTATCCTTGAGGAAGGGGCGAAATTTGACTTTTGTGGTAATATAAGCATCGCTTCAGAAGCTGGAGAATCTTCGGGGGTATTAGAGACAAAGGCTTTAATAGCAGGAAGAAATGCTTTATGGAAAACAAAACCTAATTTGCAGATAAGCAGTAAATCCGCTATGGCCACACATAAAGCAATTATTACAAACTTGAATAGAGATCATCTAAAGTATCTGGAGAATCGAGGAATCTACTTAGAAGAGGGCAAAGGAATATTAAAGAAAGCTTTTTTGCTGGAAACTACCACAAGCGAGATAGAACAAGAAAAAATTCTAAAAGAATTGGGGCTATAAAAAATGAATACAAATGAAATTAGAAAAGACTTTCCTATCCTGGAAAGAAAGATAAACGGTTACCCTTTGGTTTATTTTGACAATGGGGCTACCACACAAAAACCAAACCAAGTTATTGACGCTGTATCCGATTATTATAAAACGCACAATTCCAATGTGCACAGAGGCATTCATGAACTCAGCGAAGAGGCAACCAAGATGTTTGAGGATTCGAGAAAAGTAATCGCAGATTTTGTTAACGCAAAAAGTAGCGATGAGATTGTTTTTACAAAAGGCACAACCGATGGAATAAATGGTATGGCTCAAAGCCTTTTTACCAAAATTCAGCCTGGGGAAGAAGTAATAGTAACTTCGGCTGAGCATCATAGTAATTTTGTTCCTTGGCAAAATCTTTGTAACCTAAAGGGCGGAAAATTAAGGGTTTTAGACGCCTCAAAGAAAGAGGAATTCCCAATGGAAGAGCTAATATCAATGATAAATTCTAAAACCAAAGTTCTAGCGCTTTTGCACGCCTCAAATGTTTTGGGGACAATATTTCCCATAATGGAAATCTCTAAAAAAGTAAAATCCCATAATGAGAAAGTGTTAATTGTGGTAGACGGAGCGCAATCTGTGCCACACTTTCCTGTGGATGTACAAAAGCTAGGTTGCGATTTTTTGGCTTTTTCTGGACATAAAATGCTAGGGCCTATGGGAATTGGTGTTTTGTGGGCAAAAAAGGAACACTTAAAAACATTAGAACCCTTTGATTTTGGTGGAGGAATGATTTCTCAAGTAAGTAATGAAGGAAGCACTTGGGCAGATTTACCTGCAAAATTTGAGGCGGGAACACCAAATGTAGCAGGAGCAATAGGTCTAGCCGAAGCGTGTGGCTATTTAAGTAAAATCGGTATGGAAAATGTACAAAAACACTCCCAAGAACTTGCTAAACATGCAATAGAAAAGCTTGAAAAAATTCCAAATCTTGACATATTAGGACCAAAAGACCCAGCAAAACGTACAGGACTTGTTTCTTTTACTATTAAAAACGCGCATCCGCATGATATTGCCGCAATACTTAACACAAAAGGAATAGCTGTAAGAGCGGGTCAACACTGTACAATGCCTTTACATAATGCTCTTAATATTCCCGCTTCAACAAGGGCAAGTTTTTATATATACAACACATTGGAAGAGGTAGATTATTTTGTAGAAAGTCTTAAGGAAGGCCTAAAAATACTTTTGTAAAAAGTAACCTTAAATATGGATCCAATATACCAGGAAGAGTTAAAAGAGCTATACAAAAATCCCAAACATAAAGGACACATAGCAAATGCCACTTCCAAAGTACAAGAACAAAACCCAATTTGTGGAGATAATATAAACTTGCAACTCAAAATTGAAGATGGGGTTATAAAAGAAGCAAAATTTGACGGAGCAGCTTGCGCGATTAGTATACTTTCTTCGGAAAAGCTTCTGAGTTTTATTGAAGGAAAAACTGTTGCAGAAGCACGAAAAATCACACAGGGGCAGCTTTTGGAAATTCTAGGAATATATGTGAGCATGGGAAGGATTAAATGTGCTACACTTGCACTAAAAGCCTTGCAAAAAGCCTTGATAAATGTTTCATAGTAAACAACATGAAAATAACTAAAAAAACAAACATAGCCGAATTATTAAATAAATTCCCTCAAACAGCTGAAGTTTTTGTTGAATATGGGTTACATTGTGTTGGGTGCATGGCTGCTAATTTTGATTCCATTGAACAAGGAGCCACCTCGCACGGCATAAGTGATGAAGACATAACCTCTTTAGTTGAGGATTTAAACTTGGTTGTTAACGAAAGCGCAGAATTAAGCGAAGACGGAGCCGAAGACGGCACCACAGAAATTCCTTCCGATGATTAAGGAAATAAAGATAGACATAAATTCATGTATTGGATGCGGCGCTTGTAAAATAGTGGCCCCTGAAATTTTTGAAATAAATGAACAAGGGGTATCCCAATTGAGAAGAAATGTAAAACTTCCTTTAACAGGGAATGAAAAAAAAGAACAGGTAATAAAGGCTATGCAAAATTGCCCTGTAAAGGCTATAACAACACAAGAGGAATCATTGTAGATTCGAGCAGGCACATAGCTCCTAACACCACCTAAATTCTTTGCCCCAAAACTTTGCTAAAATTAAGGCATGCAATATCAAATCTCCTCAGATAATATAGAACTCACCAAGAGCATGCAAAACTTGGCAGAGGACAAAGTTTCAAAATTAAAAAGGTTTTTTGCCCACCTTCCACAAGACGAAGTAACCGCGAGAATTGTGCTTAACAAAGCCTCACAAGAAGATGCCTTTAAAGCAAAAATAGAACTTGTTGCAAAGGGAAAAAGTTATTTTGCACAGGAAAAAGAGTTTTTACTAGAGACTGCAATAATAAGAGCAGTGGAGGAAATTGAACGTCAATTGGAAAAAGATCGCGATGCACCCGAAAGAAATTGGGAGAAACAAAGAGAACTAAAATCGACACAGGGCTTAGAGGAATTAGGAATTCTAGACACAGAGTAAAATTATTTAATAGATATGTGGAAAAAATCTAAGAAAGAACAAAATAAGATAGAGAAAACCGCAAAGAAATTTTCTATTTTAACAGCCTTTTTGTCAGCAACTTCTTTAACCATAATTATTCTTTTTGGAATCTATTTGCATGCTAAAAACTGGACTCCCATAAAGGATTTTTCCGCAAAAAAAACGGAAGGCGGTACAGTACTGAATCTGGAGTTTAGCTCAAAAGTTCCCGTGACTGGGTATATCTTATATGGCACTCATCCCTTGGCTACAAATAAAAAGAACTTGGAAGGAAAGATCCTAGAAAAAACAACTATACAAATAGATCGAATTTTGCCTAATAAAACTCATTTTGTTAAATTTGTAACGCAAACAGAGGATGGGAGAACTTTTGAGACAGATTTTTTGAAGGTGAAATGAGCAGTTTAGAGTAAAAAAGTAGTTTTGTCGTAAAGGTTCTGAGCAGTCTAAAGTGTATTAGTTACGGCGTGAGGTAGATTATTCATATGGGTTTTGATAAAATTCTTTTGCTTATAGGTAATAAATAAGTTTTGGGCGTTTAGCTCAGTTGGTTAGAGCAATCGTCTTATACACGATCGGTCCCTGGTTCGAGCCCAGGAACGCCCACCAAAAAACTTTATTGCTGTATTTTTAATTCAGAAGAGATCCGCTTCACAAGGAGGGGTACCGAAGTGGTCATAACGGGCTGGTCTCGAAAACCAAGCGTGACGAATGTTGCACATGGGTTCGAATCCCATCCCCTCCGCCAGTTATCACTTTTTGTGAAAATTAGTGGTGTTTTCTGGACAGAGTTCAAACATTTTTTGAGCAAAATTATGAATGATTTTCCCCACTCCGCCAAAGAAAAGTTTTGTTTAAAATTTTTTATTTGCGCTCACCCGATTTTTCCTTCTAAAAGGAAAACAAAACCTTTCTTTAGCGATCTAATCTGAACAAGCAGGGTGGCGGGGCTTCGCTTCAACTCAGGCGAGGCGGATTTGGGTGGGGTGTTTTGCAAAGCAAAATGCGCCACCTTAAAGCTTAAATTTTTCCCAATCACTCCAATCATTTCGCTCACACTTACCCCAATCATACACCGGTTTCTGATTTATTTTCCAACCATCACTTTTTTCAATCACAATTCCACCAAAAAGTTTTTGGCCTTTCTGCTCCTTGATATATTCCTGCAATTTTTCTGCTTTGGCTTTTGTATATGTTCCACCGTCGCGGTCGCCCATGTCTTTGGTTTCAAAAATTCCCAACCGTCCGTCAGAAAACTGCACGAGATAGTCAGGATAGAAAGTGTGAACGACGCCGGCGGGATATTCATATTTGATGCCAAAATAATCCCGTTTGTTCTCACCATTTTTCCACCACCAAACTATTTTATCGTCATTTTCAGCCAAAAATTTTTCAAAATTTCTTTCTGGCGTTAGCCGTGCGACATTGAGATAGCACGGAGCATAGACATATTTTTCATAATCTACTCGTTCATCAGTATATTGATTAAAAAAACTTTCTTCTTTAATCTCAAAATCATAAAATTGTTCGCTTTCTTCAACACGCTTCAAAATCTCTTTTTCGCGCACGGCTTTGTATTTTTCAATCGCTCCCGCCAAAATTTCTTCAAACTTCTTTCGGTTGCCGTTGTGCACAAAAATCATTTGAATCATCATCATTTCTTCCGGCCATTCTTTTGAGCCGAGATATTTTCTAAACCACGAATAAATTGCGGTCTTTACGGCTGGAACGGAGCGCTTGATGTTTTTGAATGAGCCAAGATTGTTTTTGATAATTTGCTCAAACAATGCTTGCAAGTCATTTCCCGCAATCTGGAGACGGGCGCGATCAGACGAATCAATTTTGCCTTCAATCTCATCAAAAGTTTTTCCGGGAATTTGTGCGTTGGAGATGATTTCTTGCTGATATTTCTTAATATCCAAAATCACACCTTCGCCTTCAACTTTTTTAACATTTTGGGCAAAAAGCGTATGGTCGCCTTTCAAACCAAATTCTTCGCAAGCGGTTTTTTCAAATACCGGCGTAAAACTTGAAGTAATATCGCCATAATCCGCGCGCGATTTATAGTAGGAAGTCAGTTTTATTGGCTTGTAAACATCTTTTCGTATCGCTTTTAGGTGCTTGATGATGTTCGGGTTGTATTCTTCTTTCTTGACGATAATGCTTTGTACATTGGTATAAATATATCCACGATTCAATTCCTCGCTCGCATAATGCTTTTGCTCTGGCATACGCAAAATACGCCCAACAGTTTGGATTTCAAAAGTTTCGCTGTGCGATTCGCGGAATTTCACCAAAATATGCGCGCGCGGACAATCCCAACCGGTATCAATCGCTTGCTTGAATATCAAGAATTCAATTTCATTATCCGGCTCCGCTACCCAATCAAGAGTTTCCGATTTCTGTTCAGATAGCCAAATAGCGAGCTTGCCGTTGCCGGTGCCGTCTTTTCTTTCGGTGATGCCTTTATCAGCCAAAAACTTTTTGACGGCGGATATTTTGTCTTCTCCCGCTTCTTTGTTGGGGATCTGAACGAGTACCAGTGGATTAACCTCCGATTTTTCCTGCTCCAATAACTTTTTCAACTCCAATCTTTTTTCGTAAGCCATTCTCAAAACCAATTCTTGCGAATCAATCTCGCTATCTTCAATCTCATCAATTTTTGGATTAATCAGCAGTTCTTTTTTTATCAAGCCTTCATCAATCGCCATCTGCGGATCAATTCGGATATGCACACCTTTGGTGTGGTTAGACGGCAACACAAAATTGCTTTGCTCGTCCACTGGCGCGCTCTGCCACAATCCTTTTTGGTAATCTTCCAGCGTTGCTTCAATGGAAGGAGTCGCGCTCATTTCAATGATTAAATCTGCGCCAATTTCTTCCAGTAATTCTCTGGTTCTTTCTGTAGATTTGCCGACATGGCTTTCGTCAATGATTAAAATAAGTTTTCGTTTTTCTCTGGTTGTTTGTAAAACTTGGCGAAAATTAAATTTCTCGCCGTCTTCCATGATCACATTTTTCCATTCTCCGGTTGTTTTATCTCTAATACGCAATTTTTCCCAGTTGCCGATTGCCACCTCATAACTGCGGATATATTCGCGATTGCCGGCAAACTCGCTGTCAATCAAACTTACGGTTGGAAAAACATCAAGAACTTTTTTAAGCGTCTTCTTGCTTTGCAGATGCAACTCTCCTTTGCCAATAGAAAGCCACAAAAAAGCAACTTCGGTATTTATATTCGTTTTACACTCTTCAATCAGTTGAATGATGACATTGGCCATCATGATTGTTTTGCCTGATCCGGTTGGCGATTGAAAAATAATTTTCTGTCCCGTCTCATCAGCGGTCAAAAACGCTTTGGCTGATTCCACCACCTGATTGACGGCTTTTTCTTGAAAATGTTTTAAAAATATGTTTTGTCTCATAGGTTATAAATTTCCTTATAGATATCTAGTATCGGCTGAGGTATAGCTTCCAAACTTATGCCCGTCCAGTCAACAAAATCTTTTTTATCAAGTCCAAGCGGATCAAGGGTGAAGCAATACAAAATCTTTTCCCCTGTCATTTTATCAAGTTCTTTTTTCAAACTCGCTAAACCTTCGCGCTCTAGGGCATAATATACACCCATAACACGACCATTTTGAGCAAAAATACGATAATCGTCAGTTGTTGTTACTTCATCAAAAATTCCTTCCCGCAAACAAAGCATTTCCGTGCATTCGCGGGTAATTCGCATTTTCAAATCATCACCACCTAATGACTTTTTAACAAAAGAAGTTTTGAAGTATTTTAGATTTCCGCCAAGTCCTGTAATTTTTTTATTTTTCTTATTTTTATAACCATTTATTACATTATTAATTCTTGGATAACAAACTTCTTCACATATTTTACCTTCGTTATTTGTACAAAGAATGAATTTTCTATTACCTGAATCTCGTTTATTCAATTCCATAACTGCATGACCTGTAGTACCACTACCAGCGAAATAATCTAAAACAATTGAGTCTTGATTTGTACTTATGACTAAAGCATCCAAAACAGTATATAAAGATTTCGGGTAATTGAATGGTTTTTCTTTTCTCAAAATGTTTTGTAATAAAATAGTCCCATGCGTTGAAGCATTATATTTAGGGTCTTGCCAAAAAGTTTTTGGTTTTGATCCATCACCGCCATTTCCTTGGAATCTTTTTTTGACTTGGATTGTAATTTTTCCACTATTAGTATTTATAACAAATTCTGTCTCTTTATTCTTGTCGAACGTCTCTGCACCCCACCTCCACACCCTTTTTTGGCCATCATTACTAATAGGTAATATTTTAATAAAATTATCATTC
>Ga0116189_1002242_pt1 | contig 14409 bp, 17 predicted proteins | sample AD_JPNTR3_MetaG_FD_89895 | JGI IMG/M metagenome (GOLD analysis project Ga0116189, IMG submission 89895) | Active sludge microbial communities of municipal wastewater-treating anaerobic digesters from Japan - AD_JPNTR3_MetaG | ecosystem: Engineered > Bioreactor > Anaerobic > Digestate | place... | reverse complement strand
GCCGCGCAGTGCGAAGCCGGGAACGTGGCATTGGTGCGTGGGCCGTGGAATGAAACGTTCATCGATGAGTTCTGCAACTTTAACCCGGACGTGAAGGACCAGCAGGACGACCAGATCGACGCGACGTGCCGGTGCTTCACGGCGTTAACGGACGCAGCGGGGCTCGGCGGTATCTCGGCAGGCTACATAGAGAGGCAAGCATGAGACTCTGGCCGCTCACAAAACAGGCGCGCCAGGCAGTCGCGGCGGCAGGCGACGTGCCCTCCGTGTCCCCGGATACGCCGGTCATCAGCGTCGCCAGCAGTTCGCGCAGTTACGACAGCCCATTGGGTATTGTCGGCACGAACACGCTGAAGCAGGACGTTGACCTCGCGGTCTACGACAGCCTGATCCGGGCGTTCCCGTTCCTTGACGTGGGCCTGCGCAAGCTCGCTCGCATGATCGTGCCGTTCACCGTCAAGTGTGACAATGAAGCCACCGAGACCGCGCTGAACGAGTGGATAGGTAACTGCGTAGTGGAGGACGTCTTCCGGGGCATTACGCCATTCACGCGGCCTTACGTGCGGCAGGCTTTGCAGTACGGCCATGCGGCTGGCGAGATCGTGCTGTCTGAGACGAAGCGCGACATTGCCGGGCTGACGGTCATCGACGCGAAGAAGGTCCGGCTCATCCGCACGGAGGAAGGCCTGCAGGTCGGGGAGCGCAATGCCCTTGGGCAGGAGATCATCTACCCGGACCAGTCGCTCATCCTGTACTCGGCTTTGAACAAGGAAGGCGACGACCCATTGGGCGTCAGCCTCCTGCGGTCAATCCCGTTCGTCTCGGACATTTGCCTGCGCATGGAAAACGCGGTGCGGCAGATGTGGCAGCGGCACGGGGCACCGAGTTTCCTGATTCTGCATACGGTGGACAGCGACATCCCGGTAAGTGACGAGCAACTCTCCGCGCGGCGTTCCGCGATAGAAAGCGCCTGGCACGACAGCCAGAAGGCGCGGCGCAATAACGAGGGCATCATCGACTTTACGGTGGCCTTGCAGGGCGGGCTGACCTTCCAGTCCATCGGCGCGGACGTGAAAGAGCTTGAGTTCTCGAACACGTATCGGGCGCTCACTGAGCAGATCGTGTCCAGCGTCGAACTTGCGCCGTTCATGCTGGGCTTGCAGTGGAGCACCACGGAGCGCCTGTCACAGCAGCAGGCGGACGCGATTATCGGCGCGATTGACGACTTCCGGGCGGAACTAAAGCCGGACTTCGAGCGCGTCATCGACTGGGTGCAGAGGGTCAAGGGGTGGCGCGGCAATGCCTATGTCGACTGGGAAGATGTCAACCTCCAGGACAGGCGCGAGACGGCGGAGGCCGAGCGCGTGAAAGCGGTTGCCGACACCACGCGCTTGCAGTATGCGCTGACCGCCTGGGCGAATGGGTTCATCGACCAGGACGGGGCGGCGGAACTTGCGGGCTTTGAAGACCCGGTGGTCACTGCAATGGACGCGCCGGTCATGCCGGGCGCGGCGGGCGGCAATGCGAACGCAGGCGCAGACGCGGCGGCGCAGGCGCTTTGGGGCGCGTATCCGATGGGAGGACGTGACTAATGGCGATCAAATACGTGTCCAGCGCGCTCATCGCGGATGCCGCGCCCACGGCGGGTTCCGCGTCTACCAGCGGCGAGCATGACATCGGCGACGATACCCTCGTTCGCGGGGCGTGGATATTCACCACGCTCGGGGCGACGGCACTTGCGGCAACACCCACTGCTGGCAAGCCGCGCTTCGTGGTCAAGCTCCTGCCGGACGGCATCGTGAACACGGGCACCGCGCACAGTGACGACGTCTTGCACCAGTACGAGCACAACGTGACGAAGAACGCGGCACACAGGTGGGCGGATTTCGTGCCGGGTCCGCTCCCGCGTAGGTTCAAGGTCTCAGTGCTGAACCTGACGGGCGTGAACGTGACGGCCTCCCAGTTGGACGTAGCGATTGAGTACGTCAAGGAGACGTCGTAAGCGATGGGCCGCAAGCTGGGCGCATTGAAACCGGCGCGCTTCCCGGAGATCGCCGCTCAAGAGCGGCGTTTGTGGGAAGCTATCGGAAGCGTCTGGCAGGCGGCAGGGGAGTATATCTGGAAGGCGGCACGCTTCAAGGGCAGTTTCGACGCAGCGGAGCGGTTTGAGTTCACGCCGGAACTGAGTGACGCGCTGGTCCGCGCCGGGCGTCATATCGAGGATAGCATACTCGGTCATGCACGGGACCCGGAGGCATTCACGCGGCCCAGTAACGCGGAAATCGACGTGAACACGCCGATATACAAAGGCAAGCCGCTTCTGCCGGGTGAACTGCGGACGGCATTGACAACCGGCCTGGATCGCGCCACGCGGGAGATCGGCGACGACGCGGCGCGCCTTCTCGGGCCTCGCCTGGAGGAAGCGCGGGAGCAACTGTTCCGGCGCGCCTTCGAGCGCCTGAGCGACGGGGCGCGGGTGAAGATCGGGGACATCCTGACCGCCGAAGACCTGCAGGGCGGCAGCATTCGCGACCTGCTCCTGCGGGCGATGGAGAATGGCGAGAACCCGCTGAAAGTGGCGCGGGACCTGCGGGCGAAGTTCGCCCATGTGCAGAATTACCAGTGGGCGCGCCTGTCGCGGACGGAGATCGCATTCGGCCAGAACTTCGCAATGGAGCGCCAGTATGGGGAGGCAGGCTACGTCCTGCCGCGCAATGCGGGCGGCGAGAATATCGCCACGCCACCCTTCCATCCGAACTGTGTCTGTGGTCTCACCATCGACCCTGACAGCGGGTACATGCTTCTGGACGTGTCGCCGACTGCCTGCCATATCTGCCAAGCGCACCTCGCGGAGCAGCGGATACTGACCGGGGGCATCGGCAGGATGCCGGTGGACCAGCCGGTGCGGGCGGTGCAGCCAGAGCCGCCACCGCGAGTACAGGCGCGCTTGCCGCGCCGCAAAGCCGCACAATAGGGCCGCCCAATAGGGCGGTCTTTTCGTTTGCCTGGGGAGTCAATGACCAATGGGGAAGCCTATCGTCCACATTCTCGGCGCGGGCGGCGTTGCAGGCGTCGGCTTGACGCGCTGTCTCGCCAATGACGACCGCTACACGCTCACCGGGTGGGATGACAACCCGTGGGCGCGCAAGGTGGCCGAGTGCGACCTGACGCCGAGCACCGACGCGGACCTGATCCTGCCGGTGCCGGATAGCCTCGTGCGCCTCTGGGCGGGCAGGCCGAATACCTACCTGCCGCCTGCGGACGTGATCGAGCGCTGCCAGAACAAGGAACTGGCGGCGAAGATACTGGGCGACCATGCGCCGGAGACCTACTGGGTGCGGGACACCCACGGGGCGGGCGGCGCGGGTGCGGCGAAGCTCACCGGGCAGATGTGCAGCGAGTACCTGCCGGGCAGGAACATCAGCGTGGAGCTTCTCTACTGGCAGGGCAGCCTGATCGGGCATTTCGCCAAAGAGCGCCTGTCCTACAAGGTCACCAGCGTGGAGCCGTCCGTCTGCGGCGTGGGCAGCAGCGCGGTCTCGCGGTGCATTTCCGACCCGAACGCGGAGGACGTGGCGCGCTGGGCGGTGCGGGCTATCGACGGAGAACCCCACGGCGTGTACAGCGTGGACCTGAAAGAAGACAAGTACGGGCAACCGAAGATCACGGAGATCAACCCTGGGCGGTTCCTGACCGCAAGTTACGTGTACTTCCTGCGGACGGGCTACAACCTGCCGCGCCTGCTTGTGGAGTACGCGCTGAACCTGACATTGACGCCCCTGCCGGAGTACCCGGAGGGCGTCGCAGTCATTCGCCAGACGGACAGCCTGCCGTGGGTGGGCTACCTGCCGAGACACGACAGCGAGGACATCAACGGGAGGAAACTCCATGAGTGCGCGACAGTGTGAAGTGGTCGGATGCGCGAAGCCCGCAACCTGGGAACGTTTTTTCGGTGGTCGAATGTGCTTTGTCTGTGGTGACTGCAGGCGGGCCTTCCAGGATGCGAACACACCGGACCCGGAGCTTCAGGAGGTGCAGTCTGATGGCGGTGACCTTGCAGACAAGCGGAAGCGCATTGGGCTGGTCGTGGATACCGTGCCCGAAGTGCAATCTGGCGGTTCTGCTGACACGCCCTAAGGTCTGCTGCTACTATTGCGGGCACGTCTTTGTGCCCGCGAAGACGGGCGAGGACTACCTGGGAGATGGCAATGATGGCGGAAGCAAAGCGGCGTAAGCGCGACGAGGCCCCGGCGATCCACCCGGAACTCGCGGGCAGCGTGCCCACCGAGACGGCCACCACTTGCAGGCACTGCGGCCTGCTGCTCTGGCGCGACATTGAGGAGCCTGAACCGGACAAGTGCAGCAGGTGCGGGAAAGCGCCGGGCGGTGACGCGGCGTGACTTGCCGACGCTGCAGGCGCGCGATCCTCGGACCTATCGTCTTTGACGACGCCCACGGCCTGCCGGGCGTCGTGCTCTGCGGGCGTTGCTGGGCGGGCATGAAAGAGATGCCGTTACTGGGGCGGCTCATCGAAACTGTCCGGCTCCTCTGCCGGAGGTAACTATGGCAACGAATGTGGACGGTTTCTACGCCGTCGTAAACCCGAACTTCAAGGGCGCGGACTTCGATAGCGCTACCCGTTTGCAGCCGATCAGCGCAGCGGACGGCCTGATGGCGCGCTGGTCGCCTCTCGCGCGCAATGGCCTCTGGAAGGTGCGTGAGTTCCTGTTCGACCCGGCGAAGTGGGGCACTGCGGAGACCTGCGAACAGTGGGTCAATGAGCATAAGGCCGAGTTCGCAAGCCACGGAATGCCGATCAGCCAGACCGTGACTTTCGAGGTCCAGCTTGTAGACCGCGATGGTGCCGGGGCCGATAAGACGGTGCCCACCGAAGAGGAATACGAGCGCATCAAGCAGTTCGCGCTGGACCCGGACAACGCACCGCCGCGCGAGAACTACTACGTGCGCAGTATGCGGCTGACGAACGACCAGTGGTCGAGGTCCAAGGTGCTCAAACTGTCGCGTGGGTTTCAGCAGTCCCTGATGGCGGATGCGCCGGGCAAGAGCCTGCTCATCGGCCATAGCGCCCACAAGGGCTTCCCTGCCGAACCCATTGGCCTCTTCTTCGACGGGTACGAGGAACGGGAGAACGGCACCACCTGGGGCGTGACGAAGTTCTTCATGCCGCGCACTTCGCAGAATGAGCACGCGCGGGCGATGATGGACAGCGGCGCGTGGCGGTACGTCTCGGTGGGCATGAAGCTGGACTGGGCCGAGTGCAGTATCTGTGGCAATAACATCATGGACGCGAAGCTCTGCAAGCACGTTCCGGGGCAGGCGTACCCGCGGACTGACCTTGCCGCGCCGGATCGCGACGTATTGCCCGACCCGGCAGACCCGGAGAACCGCGTCCTCTGCGGCATGGTGTACCGGGGCACCGGCTCGATGCTGGAAGGCTCAATCGTGTACCTACCGGAGTTGCAGGGCACCCGTTTGGTCTCGCTGGACGCCGCACTCGCGAGCGGCGACCTGGAGACGGCGAAGCGGATGATCCTGGACGCCGAAGACGGGAGTGGGGCTGCTTCCGCTGGCGAGCAGTCCGGCGACGGGGCAACCAGTGCCGAACCAGACACAATACAGAAAGGTGGGGACAACATGGCAGAGGACAAGACCGCCGAACTGCAGGCCGCGCTCGATGCGAAGGCCGCGGAAGCTGACGAACTCGCCGGGAAAGTGACGGCGCTGGAAGCGGATGTTTCCGAGCGTGACGCGAAGATCGCCGCGCTTGAGGCCACAATCGCGAATGACGCATGCCTGCGCGACAGCGTGGTCAAGGACGTGGACCGTCTCGCCGCCTTGGTGCAGCGTGACGCGGAACTCGAAGCGTTCAAGGCCGCATTCGGCGACAGTCTGGAAACCATGCCCGCTGACAAGCTGCTCGGCCTGCAGGCCCGGTGGCTTGAGATCGTAGACGGGATGCACTCGGGGCGGCAGTCCACTCCCAGCGAGCCGGGCGAGGTCGTGGAACAGGATGCGGCGGACGAACCCGCCAAGCCTGTGCGCGCACGCCTGAGCGTCGTTTAACGAGGAGGTAAGCAGGATGGCAATTCGCATCGTTGGCGGCGGCGACAAGGGCGTGACCCTGAAGACCGTTTGCAACGTCAAGTCGACTTTCGTGACCACCGGCCCCGCCGTGGGCGACCTGGTTGAGCTGAGCACGTCGGGTAACTGGGTCATCGATGAGGCCAGCACGAATGCTGACATCGAGGTCCTCGGGCGCATCCGGGACCTGTCGGACGACAACTACCTCGCGACCGTGGAATGGTTCGGGTACAACAAGGTCTTCGAGGCGGACTACAGCGGCACCGCAACCCTGGGGTACTACATCATCTCGGCGGCCAGCCAGTCGAATTACGTGCTGACTTCCTCAAACGCGGCGAACAACAAGTTCGCGGTGTGTGTGAGCAAGGACGGCAACGCATCCGGCAAGCTGGAGTTCCTCGCCAAGTAACAGGCGAAAGGAGGACGTGCAATGACCAAGACGATTGAACTCCCGGAGCCTGTCCTGAAGGCGAAGGAGATTGACGCTGCGTTCTACGCGGAGGCCGGTGCCCAGCACGGCAAGCCCGCGCCGATGTACCTCGCGGAGCAGTCGCCGGCGCCGCCGGAACTGGTGGAAGCCTGCAAGACCCGCTTCCTGTCGCAGTACGGCGACGCGGTGAAGGACATCTGCATGGACCCGGTTGACCAGTGGGCCGAGGGCCGCGCTGCCCTGAACCACCAGCTCATGTGGTATGAGCAGACCGAAAAGAAGCGCCTTGTGACCGTGGCCGACTTCTACGGCCCGGACAGCGGCGTGCAGTCCCTCTTCCCGGCGTACATCGAGAGCGAGATTCAGGCTGGCCTGATCGCCGCCGGTCTCGTCCCGTGGCTGATCTTCAGCCAGGAGCAGGTCAACAGCGAGACCGTGCGCGCCCTGTACGCGGGCGGCAATGCCGCGCACACCCGGTCCCTGAAGAAGACCATGCCGGGCGACGAACTGCCGCGCGTGAAGTTGACCTTCGCTGACTCCGACATCTACCTGTACAAGTACGGCGCGTCCATCGAGGCCGCCTACGAGGTCATCCGCAATCAGCGGTATGACGCGCTCGGCTGGCACTTCCGCCAGATCGCCGAGCAGGTGGCCGTGGACGAAACCGATCTCGCGATGGATGTTCTGGTGGGCGGCGACGGCACCACGGCGGGCGCTGCCGAGAGCGACTCCACCGACGTGGATGTCACCACTGCCGGGAGTATCACCTACGCCGACATGCTGTCGTGGGTGTACAATCCGAGCCAGCCGTACAACATCGACAAGGCGGTCGCGGGCAAGACGGACCTCGCCCTGATCGCGAACCTCGCCGAGTTCAAGGCCGCCAGCAAGCCCGGCGGGTACGTCATGGACATCGTGTCTCCGCTCAACGTGTCCTACCGGCGCTGGGATGGCGGCGTGAGCGGTTCGTCTTACGTTGACCGTCTGGTTGTCGGTGTGGACAGCCGCCGCGCGCTGAAGAAGTACACCAGCGGCGGGTTCCTGCAGGAGACCGACAAGATCATCACGCGGCAGGTGAACGTGTGGACCTTCTCCTACTGGACCGGGTTCCGCAAGTTCGACAGCGCTGCCGTCCATGTCCTGGACTGCAATGCAGCCCTGTAGCGTCCAAGCAGGGGCGGGTGTGACAGCCCGCCCCACTACTCACCTTGAGGAGGTGACAAGTGAATGAGCGTGTCATGCAAGAACTGGACGCCTGGGGTCCCTCCTGCTGGTATCAACGGGTCCGACCTGGACGCTGCGACTGTGACGAACGCGAAGCTCGCCGGTTCCATCACCAGCGACAAGTTGAGCAAGCCCTACGCAATCGCGTTCCTGAACTTCGAGCAGGCGACGCCTGCGGCGCGGACGGGTATCATCGCCATGACCATGCCTTACGCGGGCGTGGTCGTGGGCGCGTGCGGCACCTACGGGACCGCGCCTTCCAGCGGCACTTCGGCCATCGACGTGCATGTGGGCGCGACCTATGCGTCTCACCACAGCGTGTTCGGCACCGGGAGTAAGTTGGCTCCCGGCCTGACCTCGCTCAAGTCCGTGACTGCAACGACCAGCGGGGCGCTTGGCGTATTCAGCGCCGGGCAGTACCTGCGGGTGGACATCGACAGCGTGGGCAGCGGCACGAAGGCCAATCTGCAGGGGCAGGTCATCATCAAGCAGTTCCTGCAGTCGTAGTACGCGGCAATGGACGCAGCACACAGCGACAGCGCAAGGGCGGCTTTTCGGGCAACCGGGGCCGCCCTGCGCGGTTTTACCGCCTGGGGGGGCGACCATGAGAATAGGATGGGTGACAAGCAATCCGACGTTTGGCGGGCCGATCATGCAGGAACTGGACCGGCGCGGCCATGACGTGATTGTGTACCGGCATACCGAAAGCGTGGAGCACAATGCCTTCCAACTCGGGCAGATGCTCCCGCAGTGTGAACGGGTCTTCGTAGACTGGGCACAGCCGCCACTGGAGGCGATCCTGCAGAACTTCGACACCGACAATGTGCCGGTGTTCGTCCGGGCGCACCGTATCGAAATGTACGCCGACGAGTACATCAAGCAGGTCCCCTGGGAGAAAGTCGCCTGCCTGTTTTTCGTGGGCCAGCACGTCGAGGAGCGGTTCGGCGAAAAGTGGCAGGCACCGCCGCAGAGGGTCGTCAACCTCGGGCACGTCGGCATCGACGCAAAGCAGTGGACGATAGACGCGGCGGCGCGGAAGTTTGAGCCGCCTTACAAGATCGTGCTCGCCGGGAACATCGTGCCGAAGAAGCGGGTGTACACGGCGGTGCAACTCGTGGCGGACCTGGGCGAGGACTTTCACCTCGCGATCTACGGCAATGGCGGGCAGGCCGGGTACGGGAACCATGAGTACCACATCAACGTGCAGGACCTGATCGAGGGATTGGGCATCGAGCGCCGCGTTGAGTGCGGCGGGAGTTTGCCGCAGGACCAGTTGCGCGACGTCTTCCAACGGTCGCATTTCGTCCTGAGCGCAAGCAATGAAGAGGGCTGCCACACCAGCATTGCCGAGGGCATGGCCTGCGGGTGCGTGCCGCTCGTGAACTGCTGGCGCGGAGCAGCGGACGTGTACCCTGCAGAGTGGGTCTGGCAGACGCCGAAAGGGTTCTACGCGCTCATTGACAAGTGGCTTGCGGAACCGGACAAGGGCGCGCTGGCAGAAACGATGCGCGCGGCGGTCCTGCCACGCTATGACGCGCAACTCCTCGCGGAGAAAGCCTGCGACATCATCACCGGGCCGCTTACCGCGCAGACGGTGGGTGAGTGGTACAGCACGGGCGACCAGTTGCGGCACATGATCGACCAGGATGGCAATGGGCGGCAGGTGGACGCGCTCAATGCCGTGCGCGGGTGGTTGCCGGAAGGCGGCAGCATCATGGAACTCGGGTGCGGCACCGGCTACATCAGCCGCACTCTTGCGCAGGAGGGGCACCGCGCGGTGGGTATCGACGTCGCGGGCGGCCTGCTGGAGTTTGCGGCGGCGAACAATCCCGGCGGCGCTGAGTTTCACCAGGCCGACGTGACGCGCACCATCGGGCAGGGACCGTTCGACGTGATAACGCTGATCGACTGCCTGGAGCACATTCGCGCGCCGCACCACGAGGACCTGATCCTGCGGGCCGCGTCGCAACTCGCGGAGGGCGGGTATCTGGTGATCCGGTTTCCGTGGCAGGAACGCGACCGGCAGATCATCGAGGAGCGGGTCTTCCCGAAGATCGTGCGGCGCTACTGCGCGAATGCGCTTTTGAACGTGGTTCAGTACACGCCGCTTGGCCGGGAATACTTCGAGATCGTGGCGCGCAAGGGGGTGGCGTGAGTGAAGGTCTGCATCATCGGGAAGGGCGTCCTGGGCGACGCCACCGGATACGCGCTGGAGTACGGCGGGCATGAGGTTGTGTACCACGACCCGCCGAAGGGCATTGAGGGCAGCCCGAACGGGTGCGACGTGGCGCTCATCTGCGTGCCGACGCCGATGGGCTGGGCGGGGACATGCGATTGCGGGGCGGTCTACGAAACAGCGCAGTGGCTCAACAAGCACGACCCTGTGTGCTACGTGGGAATACGGTCCACGGTTCCTCCGGGCACTTGCGACTATATGCAGCGCGAGTTCCCGGTCATGGAATGGTTCTCGTGGCCCGAGTTCCTGCGCGACGCGCACGCGCGCGAGGACGTGATACACAGGTCGCGAACAGTGGTCGGGTTGCGGCAGTATATAGCGGATCGAGACCGGGAGGCGCTTGCAGACATCGTGCGCCTGCGTCGCGGGGAACCGTCAATCGTCACCACACCCACCGGGGCCGAGTTCATTAAGTACGCGACGAACGCGATCCATGCGGTCAACGTGGGGCTTGCCAACGAACTTGCGGCGATCGCTACTGCCCACGGGCTTGACTGGAACGCACTGCTCCCGCCGCTGACGGATGGCGACCCGTATCTGCCGGACAATATCCGGGTCACCGAGCAGGGCGGTTATGGCGGCAAGTGCCTGCCGAAGGACACGGCGGCGCTGCTCGCTCACGCACGGGTGAGGCACATAGACCTGCCGATACTCGCCGCCACGGACGCTGCAAACCGGGTGCGCCGCCCGGAGGAGTACACGGGAATCAACCTGCCTGGGGAGGCAGCCGAATGAGGATTGCCCATTGGTCCATCTGGGGGCCAAACCGTTCCGGGATGTACGAGACCACGCGGGACATTGTACTGGCACAGCGCGACAACGGTATTGACTGCGGCTTCATCGACGCGCAGAGCGGACAGGCGCTTACAGACGGGGCATTCCAGACGGACGGGTATGCCTACGCGGACACAGCCGACGTGTACGCCATGCACCTTGCGATACCGCAGCCGTACCTGACGGACGGGACGCCCACGGCCATCTTCCTGCACGGGCACCCGCTCTATTCCATGCAGACGGAACTGTACCAACTGGAGCACGCGAACGACAAGCCCTTCACGACCGTGCTGAACCTGATGAACCGCACAGAAGACACGTGGTTCGTCTCGATGTGGGAGCAGGAGCAGGGCGCATACTGGCGCGCACTGGACAACTGCCGCGACAGGCTGCGCTTTGTGCCGCGCGGGATACGCTTCGGCGACAAGTGGTCGCCGAATGGCCCGAAGCGAGCACTGGACGGTGACCCGTGTATCGTCATCGCGGACTCGTTCCGGCTGTTCAAGGACTCGCTCTCCGTCCTCTTCGGCGCATTGGAATACTGGCGGCGCAATCCGAGGGCGCGGGTGTACCTGTTCGCAATGCCGCCGCAGAACTCGCAGCCGCGCATCGCACTGGACAGGTGGGTGGCGAGCAGCGAGCTTCACCGGATGCTGGCGGGCGTCTCGGAGGTCGTAGACTACCTACCCGAGGTCTTCCGGCGCGCCGACGTGGTCCTCTCCACGGTTACGGGTGAAAGCCGCGTGGTCTTGGAGGCGCAGGCTTGCGGGTGCCCGGTGGTTGCGCCGTGGCCGGATGCAGACGCCACTGTGTATGACCACTGGGACCCGGCGAGTATCGCCGATGGCATTGAGGCCGCGCTTGCCTGTGGCATGACACGGGAGCAGCGCGCGGAGGCGACGCGGGCACGCTACCCGATCCAGCGCACCGTCCAGGGGCTCAAGGCGCTATATGAGGAGATGCTGTCCTGATGGCCCTGTCTACGCCACTGGTCGCGGAAGACGATGTGATCGAAGAACTCGGCCTGCGCGAGATGGAGTTCCACTACATCAACGGGTCCAGCGAAAATGAAGGCCGCCTGCGGGCGCGGGTCTCTGCGGCAATCGCGCAGGCCAGCGTCTTGACGCAGAAGCGCGTCGGGACTGCGTACACGTCCTCGGACGAAGTGACGCTGACCGCCGTGCGCCTCGCGGAACGGGCGCTTGCCTGCCACTACATGCTGAGGCAGAGGCTCGTGCGCCTGTCCAGCAGACCGGAAGAAGCGCCACCTGCCGAGTACATCGACCTGGACGCCTTGCGCGAGGAGATCGCGTCATACTACAGCACCTGGGATAGCACCTGCGAGGTCTTCGCGGAAGACACAATGGCGCGTCCAGGGCTGGGGTTCAGCATTTCCGGCAAGGGCGTTGACGAGACCTACGAAGACGATACGGACGGGGCCTACGACGAGACGGACTATGGCGACCTGCCCAGTTGAGGTGACCGATGGCGCGTTACAGTGACTGGAGCAAGTTCGCCGACAAGTTCGGCAAGCGACTGGATCGCCTGCCAGCGGCGTTCCGGCAGGGCACCACGGGGGCGACGCACATCCTCGTGGCGCAGAGCAAGGAACTGCTCAATGACCTCGTGTACGCCAAGCCCGAGGACGTGGGGAGCTTCAGTTACCGCAAGTCCGGGGACGAGTTCAAGGTCAACGCAGACGGCAAGCGCGCGGTGAGCAGCAAGGGCAAGAAGAAGTGGCGGCGGACGGGCAACCTGCGGCGCAGTGAGCAGTGGAAGATTCTCAGCAACACCGAGGGGCTCGTCTACAATGACGCCGGATACGCCCTGCCGAGGCATGACCTGGGCCTGTCGCAGGGTGACCCCGAGGCATACCACGGCAGCAGCCGGAAGAGCGACCGCAAAGCGCCGTTCCGCTTGCGGGCGATAGCACAGACGGCGGCGAAGAGGCTGCAGGCGTACCGCGACGCGCTATGGAAGGCGTTGAACGGGTAGCGGGTAGCAGGTGACGGACAATCGAACGGGGCTTGAGATTTCCGGTGCGTGGTAACGCGCCGGGTTGCCAGCCCCAGGCCATCGCCCCTCCGGGGGCGGTGCAAGTAACAGCCGCGTCCAATGGGGCGGGGCTTTTGTCATACGTGCCGGGCCAGCCTGGGCAATTAGACGCGAGACGGAGGTACACGAGATGGCGAGCCGCAGCGGTTACGGGGCAAGCCTCACAGTTGGGAGCTACACCGGCGCGGAACTGACGGACGTGCGCGCCCGTATTTCGCACGCCCCGGTGGAAGTGTCGGACCTCGCCTCCACCTATGTGGAGCGACAGCCGGGCCTGCTGGACTGGGAAGTTACGGGTACGAAGAATTACGCGAGTGAGGCGTTCCTGAAACTCGCGGATGCTGCTCGCACCAGCGTGGTCTGCAAGGTCACGGATATGAAGGGAACGGTCATCTTTTCCGGCGTCGGGTTCATCACCAACGGCGGCACGAACCTGCCGATGGGCGCGGCCACCGAGGAGATCACCGTCGTCGGCAATGGCACAGCACCGAGCAAGCCATAATGTAGAAAGGAGCCTAGGGCATGGCTGAAACGGACGTGCAGGACACGCAGGCGCAGGAGCCGCAGAGCGAGCCGACGGCGCATAACGTCTTCGACATCGCGACCATCGCAACCCTAGACCAGACGGTCCCGACGCGCTGGGTGCGCATTGCGGAGTGGAACAATCAGGAAGTGTGCGTTTGGGGCACCGACCTGAACGCGCAGAAGCGCATCAACCAGGACATGCGCCTCGCCAATGAGGGCGACCAGGACCAGATACTGCAGCGGCGCGCGATTGCAACGATCATCGACTGCTGCAAGGACGGCGACGGGCCGGACGCAAAGCCGCTGTTCGAGCGAGACAAACACTGGGGATGGATAGCGAAGCAGCCGACCAGCGTGATTGACCTGCTGGTGGGCACCGTGCAGGAACTGGACGTGTCCAGCGGTCTGCGGGCAAAGGACATCCTGGATTTTTTCGCGATGACGGGAGCGCTGGAGACCTGCTTGACCTCTATCGCTTCTCACTGCGGTGTCTCCACCGACTCCCTTGCGAACTGCCCGGAGACATCCCCGCAAGAACGCTTAATGTGGCAATGCTTGCAGATAGCGTCCTCGCTGGGCGGGAACACGCCTGGGTCTGCGACGACTGCGGAAAGCGCCTGAGGCGCAAGCAGACGTGCCTTGTCTGCGGGGCTAAATACCACGAGCCGCGAGGCCACTAATGCCGACTGCGCAGGACATCCTGGAAACGCTGGTGCGTCTCGAAGGCACCGGCCAATATGTCAGCGGCATGGAGCGGCTGGACGCGGCGCACCGCAAGACGGCGGAAAGCCAGTTGCGCCTGATTGCCCAGCAGCGGCAGTTTGCCACTGCGGGCGCGGCCATCGCGGGCGTAAGCGCGACGGCGGCGGTGTTCGTCCTGCGGCAGGCAGACGCCTTCGACAAGTACCGAAACAAGCTGGAGATCGCGACGAAGAGCACCGAGAAGGCGGCGCGCATCTTCGAGGCCGCGAAGCAGTATGCCAACGTGACGCCGTTTTCAACGGGCGGCGTCGTGGACGCGGCGGCGCGCCTTGAAATGTACGGCATGACCGCCGCGAAGTGG